>Ga0316208_1000516_pt1 | contig 46214 bp, 39 predicted proteins | sample 3monopyrite_MG_FD_204944 | JGI IMG/M metagenome (GOLD analysis project Ga0316208, IMG submission 204944) | Microbial mat bacterial communities from mineral coupon in-situ incubated in ocean water Damariscotta River, Maine, United States -... | ecosystem: Environmental > Aquatic > Marine >...
TAAATATTAATTAAATAATATTAAGTTATAAATAATTTGTTTAAAGTTAAATTAATTAGACCCGAAACCAAGTGATCTAGCCATGAGCAGGTTGAAGTTAATTAAAAGTTAATGGAGGACCGAACCCTTTTATGTGGAAATATATTGGGATGACTTGTGGTTAGGGGTGAAAGGCTAATCAAACTTGGAGATAGCTGGTTTTCTACGAAATTTATTTAAGTAAAGCTTGATTTAAATAATTTATTAAAGGTAGAGTACTACAATGAAACCCTAAGGTTCAAGTAAACTTCGAATATTAATAAAGAATAAATTAAAGACAGATAATTGGCGATAAGGTAAATTATCAAGAGGGGAAGAGCCCAGATTATAAGTTAAGGTTTCTAAATATAATTAAGTTAAAAAGAATATTTTATTACTAAAACAAATTGGAGGTAAGCTTAGAAGCAGCAATCCTTTAAAGAAAGCGTAACAGCTCACAATTTATAGTAATCTTAATTCAAAAATGTAAAGAAAATTAAATTATATACCGAAACTATAAAATTTAATTATTTTAAAATTAAATTGGTAGTAGAACGCTTTATAGTACTATTTTATAGATTGAGAAATCAAAAAATTAAAGTTGAATATACTGGCATAAGTAGCGAAAGTAATGTTATTTAGAAACATTACCATCTAATATCTAAGGTTTCTAATGTAAAGATAAACTGCATTAGGTTAATCGGCCCCTAAAATGTATATGATAATAATAATTGATGGGTAAATAAATTAATATTTTTATTTTATTATTAATAGGTGACAAATAATTAAATTTAGGAATAGAAATACATTAAATATATTCTTATTATAATTATTTCAGGAAATAGCATTAATAAAATTTTTTTAGGAAAACCGTACTAAAACCAACACAGGTAGATTAGTAGAGTATACTAAGATGGTTAATATAATAATACCGAAGGAACTCGGCAAAATAACTCTGTAACTTCGGGAGAAAGAGTACTTTTTTTAATAATAGAAGTTAAAATAAAGTGTAACAGAATAGGAGATGGCGACTGTTTATCAAAAACATAGGACTTTGCAAAATTTTTTTATGATGTATAAGGTCTGACGCCTGCCCAGTGCTATAAAGGTAATAGAGATTGTTTAAAATTAACGTTTTAAGCTTTTAATTGAATTAGTAGTAAACGGCAGCTGTAAATATAACGGTTCTAAGGTAGCGAAATTCCTTGTCGAGTAAGTTTCGACCTTGCATGAATGGCGTAACGACTATCTCACTGTCTCCGGTATTATATTAGCGAAATTGAATTTTCTGTGCAGATGCAGAGTATTAGCGGCTAGACGAAAAGACCCTATGCACCTTTACTGCATTTATACTTTGTTTATTTATTTTAAATTTATAGGATATAAATTAATCGTTTGTAATAGTTTATTACATGAAAATCTTATTATATATTTATAATAATTATTTAGGTGATCTTGGAATAATTTAATTTTAAAATAAAAAACTTAATATTTAAGATTTAGTATATTTGGTAGTTTCTCTGGGGCGGAGACCTCATAAAAAGTAACTGAGGTGTACAAAGGCAATTAAAACTTTTTAAGTTAGGGCGTGTAATGGCTAAAAATTGCTTAACTGTAAGACTAACAAGTCGAACAGAGATTATTTTAAAGTCGGTCATAGTGATCCAATATTTTTTAATGGAAAAAGTATTGCTCAACGGATAAAAGGTACGCTAGGGATAACAGGCTTATGACTCCTGAGAGAAGATATCGACGGGGTCGTTTGGCACCTCGATGTCGATTGGTCACATCCTGGTTAGGAAGAATGTTCCAAGGGTAAGGCTGTTCGCCTTTTAAAGTGGCACCTGAATTGGGTTCAGAACGTCGTGAGACAGTTCGGTTTCTATCTACCGTTAACGTATTAAAATTGAAAGGATCTAATCCTAGTACGAAAGGACTGGAAAAGGGATATCACTGGTGTATTGGTTGTAATGGTAATTGCATAGCCAAGTAGCTAAATATTAAAAATATAATTATTGAAAACAACTCAAATAAGAAGATTACCTTAAGAAAATTTTAAGAAGGTTAACTGTGAAAGATTATCACTTTGTTAAGTAATGTATGTAAGCTTTGTGAAAAGTGTAGTTAAATTACATTAATTGTTAACCTAAAATTTCTATTTATTATATATTTATAAACATGTTTAAACAATATAAGAATTTAACCTATAGTTTAATGGTAAAACATGCATCTGATAAGTGCGCGATGGTAGTTCGATTCCACCTAGGGTCAAAATTTTAATTTATTTATAGCCTGAAATTCTTTCTATATATAGTTGTTTTAAAGTAAAATTTTTACCTTAAATTTTAAAATATTTATTAATTAAGTGTATATTTTTTATTTTATAAAAAATTATTATCATTATTTATTCATTATATATAAAAATTTAATTATAATATATGACTAACAATACAAAAAAAGATTATTTAGTTTATTATGGTATCGTAACAAAAGTTACAGATGGTATTGCTACTATAGCAGGTTTAAATAAAGCTAAATCAGGGGAAGTTTTAGAATTTTCTAATGGTATTAAAGGTTTAGCTTTAAATTTATCTTTAAATGATACTAGTGCCGTTATTTTTGGTAATGAAAGATTAATTAAAGAAGGTATAAGAGTTAGAAATACAGGAACTCTTATGACTATAGGAGTTTCTAATCAGTTATTAGGTCGTACTATAAATACTATAGGGGAACCTATTGATTATGATACTCCTATAGAAGTTAAAGAAATTTTAAATGTTGAGCAAAAAGCCGTAGGTATTATTGCTAGACAATCTATCTTCGAGCCTATGTTAACAGGTATGAAATCTTTAGATTCTTTAATTCCTATTGGTAGAGGTCAAAGGGAATTAATTATAGGTGATAGACAAACAGGTAAAACTTCAGTCGCTATAGATAGTATTATTAATCAATTAAATTATAATTATAATATTGATTATAAAAACACTAATGTTTATTGTGTTTATGTTGCCGTAGGTCAAAAAAAATCTACAGCTGCTAGAATTTTTGAAACTTTAAGAAGTTTTCAAGCTTCAAAATATTCAATTATTGTCAGTGCTTTTGCTTCAGAAGCAGCATCTCTTCAATATTTATCTCCTTATGTAGGTTGTGCTATTGGTGAGTATTTTAGAGATCATAATAAACATAGTTTAGTTATTTATGATGATTTAAGTAAACAAGCTGTTGCTTATCGTCAAATGTCTTTATTATTAAGAAGACCTCCCGGAAGAGAAGCTTATCCAGGAGATGTTTTTTATTTACATTCTAGATTATTAGAAAGATCTGCTAAATTATCTAATGCTTTAGGAGCAGGTTCTCAAACAGGTTTACCTGTTATTGAAACTTTAGAAGGTGATGTTTCTGCTTATATTCCTACTAATGTTATTTCTATTACAGATGGTCAAATTTTTTTAGATACTGAACAATTTTATTCAGGTATTAGACCTGCTGTAAATGTAGGTTTATCTGTTAGTAGAGTAGGGGGTGCTGCCCAACCAAAATTAATGAAATCTTTTGCAGGTTCTTTAAAAGTAGGTTTAGCTCAATTTAGAGAGGTTGAGAGTTTTGCTAGTTTAGGTTGTGATATAGACCCTGTTACTCAACAGTTGTTAGATAGGGGTTATAGATTAACTGAATTATTTATACAAAGTAAATTTGATAATTTTTCATTAGATTCTTCGTTATTATCTATCTTTTCAGGTTCTAGTGGTTTTTTTGATAGTTTTGAAATTAAAAATATAGCTAATGTGTTTAGTTTTATGTTAGAAAATTTATTAGAAAATTTATGATATCCATTTTTTAATTTTTTAAATTCTGCTGATAAATCTTTTTTAACTGAAGTTAATAATATGTTAAGTTTTTATACTAAACTTATAGCTATAAAAAAAGATAAAATAAAATTATAAAATGTTTAGATTTAGTTTAGATCTACATGATTTAAATAACCCTTTAACACGTTTAATTATAGGTGATAAACCTATATATAGTTATTATCAGGATAATTGAGAGACTTATTTTGTTAAGCCAGCCAGTCCTATAATGTATGGTATAATGGAATTACATGATTTTATTATGGTTTATTTAGTTTTTATTGTTTTTTTTGTCACTTTTATGTTAACTATTATTTTAAAAGAATCTACTATTAGTGAAAGTAATGAATTAAATAAATTTTTTAAAGTAAGGTCTTTATACAATGTTAATTTTAATCATCATACTATTTTAGAAACTATTTGAATTTTAATACCGACTTTAATTCTTTTAACTATAGCTATACCTTCTTTTATAATCTTATATGCTATGGACATTATTCCTAGTCATGATTTTTCTATTAAAGTTATAGGGCATCAATGATATTGAAGTTATGAATATATTATGAAAAATATTTTTTTATTTGATTCTACTGTTTCAGGTATTAATAATAATGTTTATAAAGAATATGAAACATTATATAGATATTCTTTTGATAGTTATATGATTCCAGGTGATGAATTACAATCTCATCAAGTTAGATTATTAGATACAACTAATCCTTTAGTTATTCCGATAGCTAAATATGCTTCTGTTACTGTCACAGCTAGTGATGTTATTCATTGTTTTGCTGTACCAGCTTTAGGTATAAAAATAGATGCCGTACCCGGTCGTTTAAATACTATTTCTTTATATATTATGGAATTAGGACATTATTATGGTCAATGTAGTGAATTATGTGGGGTAAATCACGGTTTTATGCCTATTGAAATTTATTGCGTTGATATGGTAGGTTTTTCTATTTATAAAGCAGCTTTAGCTTCTAAAATAGTAACTAAAGATATAGATGCAAGTCAAATTGATGTATATTCAAAATGAACTTTATTAAAATTACGTAAAGATTATATTAATGAGTGTTTTGAAAATGCTAAATTTACTAAAACTGACTATAATTTAACAAAATATTTATATTTTAAAAATTCTATAGATATAAAATTTTTAGAAAAAGTCATAGCAGCTGGTAATGTTTATGAAACATTAAATAATGAACAAAATGTTTTTAATAAAATAGAAGATTAAATATGAATTTATTTTCAGATTTATTTAGAGGACGCGATTGAATAAAAAAATTACCACAAGGTAAACATAAATTATCTAGGTACCATTGATTTAATATGGTTACACCTAGTCCATGACCTATATTATTAGGTACTAATTCTTTAACTATTGTTTTTGGTCTTGTAGGTTCTATGCAAGGTATAAATAATAGTTTTGAAATGTTAATTACTGGTTTTCTTTCTTTTTTATTTATTTTTGCTTTATGAAATAGGGATATTGTTAGAGAATCTACTTTTATGGGTGTTCATACTAAACAAGTAGATGCTAATACTATCTTAGGCTTTAAGTTATTTTTATTTAGTGAAATTATGTTATTTTTTAGTTTTTTCTGAGCTCATTTATATTCAGCATTATATCCGAGTGTTTTTATAGGTTTATCTTGACCTCCTGTAGGTTTAACAGATCTTTTATTAGATCCTTTTGATATTCCTTTAACTAATACTGTTATATTAGTTTATTCAGGTTTTACTGTTACTTTATCTCATTTATATTTAAGAAGAGGTTCTATATTTTTAAGTTCAGTTGTCATGGCTGTAACTATAGTATTTGGTTTAGCTTTTTTATATATTCAGTATTCAGAATACGCACATGCTGAATATGATATATCAGACGGTATTTATGGTTGTACTTTTTATATGTTAACAGGTTTTCACGGAGGACATGTTATTATAGGGGTATCCGCTTTAATTATCACTTTAATAAGACTTATGGAATTACACTTTTCAAGTTATTCACATACAGGTTATAAATTAGCTCTTATTTATTGACATTTTGTAGATGTTGTTTGAATTTTTGTTTTTCTTATAGTTTACGTTTTAGGTTTTGATTTAACATATCCCAATATAATTTATTATACCAATAGTAATTATTTAGGTTGTATAGTTAATTTAGATCAAGCATTTTTTGGTAAATGATGAAGAGGGCTTAAAATATTACATGATAATGATTATTTGTATAATCTAAATTCTTATGAGCGTGTTTGTTGATCTCAGCTTTTTTTTGATGTAAAAGTTTCACATATTAACAAAAATTTAACTTTTTGTAATTTATATAGTGATTCATCTACCTTTAATGTATGATTTACTACTAAAAAATTCAGTGAATCTACTATAAGTGATAAAACAAAATTTTTTTATGACAGCTTAGTAAATGATCAAAGTGAATTATCAAAAGAGCAAAGTAAAAAATTAGAAGAATCTTTTCATGATTTATCTAGATCTTATTATGCAAAATTCTTATATTACCATTTTTCTAATTTTTATATATTAGAAAAAAATTCTCAATGATTATATGGTTGAGAAAATTATCAAAAAAATAAAGCACATGATGCTTTAAATTTATTTTATTTATGTAAATTATTACCATCTTTTAATAATGATGCGTTAAAACCAGAAGGTTTAGATAATTTTTATGGTAAAATGATTATATTTAATGAATCTCATAATAATATAAAAGATTTATCTATGAAACATAATATGAATAATACCTTTTATCGTTTTGGTTTTAATATTTGAAAAAATTTTTGACCGAATAATGTTACAAAAGGTATTGTACCAAAATGATTACGTGTAATCTATCTAGATGCATTTAAATCACATTCTTATCCAAAATCTTTATTAAGAAAATCTTAGACATAAAAAAAATATGAATATTACTAATATTTTAAATAAATATACAAACGGAAATTATAATAAATATGTAACTTTTAGATTTATAAAATGATGTTATTCTACTAATCATAAAATAATAGGATCTCTTTATTTAGTATTTGCTATGTTTGCCGGGGTAATAGGAACTACTTTCTCGGTTTTAATGCGTATGGAATTAAGTGCTCCAGGGGATCAATTTTTTGATGGAAGCTATCAGCATTATAATGTTGTAGTTACTGCTCATGGTTTAATAATGGTTTTTTTTTTAGTGATGCCTGCTTTAATAGGAGGTTTTGGTAATTGATTTATCCCTCTTTTATTAGGGGCTCCTGATATGGCATTTCCTAGATTAAATAATTTAAGTTTTTGATTAATGCCCCCTTCTTTTTTATGTTTATTATTATCATCATTAGTTGAAACTGGAGCAGGTACAGGTTGAACTGTTTATCCTCCTTTATCAAGTGTTGTAGCTCATTCTACACCTTCTGTAGATTTAGCTATTTTTAGTTTACATTTAGCAGGTATTGCTTCTATAGCAGGTTCTATCAATTATATAACTACTATATTTAATATGAAAGTAGCTAAATATGATATGTTTAGATTACCTTTATTTATTTGAGCTATGTTAATAACTGCTTATTTGTTAGTTTTTACTTTACCAGTATTAGCAGGTGCTATTACTATGTTATTAACAGATAGAAATTTTAATACATCTTTTTTTGATCCAGCAGGTGGTGGAGATCCTATATTATATCAGCATTTATTTTGATTTTTTGGTCATCCTGAAGTTTATGTTTTAATTTTACCTGCTTTTGGTATTATTAGTCACGTTTTAAGTGCACAATCTAACCAAAATGTATTTGGTTATGAGAGTATGGTTTATGCTATGGTTTCTATTGCGTTTTTAGGTTCTGTAGTCTGAGCTCATCATATGTATACAGTTGGTATGGATGTTGATACTAGAGCTTATTTTACTGCTAGTACTATGATTATAGCTATACCTACAGGAGTTAAAATTTTTAGTTGATTAGCTACAATTTATGGTGGTGTTTTAATCTGAAATACTACTATGTTATTTGCTGTGGGTTTTTTAGTTTTATTTACTATAGGAGGAGTTACAGGGGTCATTTTAGCCCAAGGATCTGTTGATGTAGTTTTACATGATACTTATTATGTTGTAGCCCATTTTCATTATGTTTTATCTATGGGAGCTATTTTTGGTTTATTTACTGGTTTTTTTTTTTGATTACCAAAAGTAACAGGTTATTACAATAATGTAGATTTAATTGGTCAATTAAGTTTTTGATTAATTTTTCTAGGAGTAAATATTACTTTTATGCCTCAACATTTTTTAGGTTTAGCTGGTATGCCTAGAAGAATTCCAGATTTTCCAGATGCTTATGCTGGTTGAAATTCTTTAAGTTCGTTCGGTAGTTCGGTTACTAATATAGGTTTATTATGATTTTTAATTTTTCTTTATTTAGTTTTAAATCAAAAATTTAATGTTAAATTTTTATGAAACTTTTATATTACTATGTATTACTCTAAACCTCAATTTTTTAATATAAAATTATTTATATTAAGTATGATAAAATATTCTAATTCTCTTTTAAATTTATATTTATTTTTTTGAAAAGCCAAATATAAGTTTAAAAATTTTTTTGTTACATTTTTAAATAAATTATTTTAGAAAATTTATTAATTTTTTGGTAAAAGGTATTTAATAAATCTTTTATATTTATTAAATATTTTGTATAGTTTAAGGGCTTAGAATATTAATCTTCAAAATTAAAGATACAGGTTCGAATCCTGTTACGTCCGAAAAAAAAGTATCTCTCTTCTAATTGGTTAAGAAATACCGCTCATAACGGTAGTAATGTTGGTTCGAGTCCAACGGGGTGCATTTATGTATATTATAATATATAAATTATTCATAAGTTTTTAGTATTATCCACTAGTTTAATGGTAAAATAGTTGGCTGTTAACCAATCTGATGTTGGTTCGAATCCAGCGTGGATCGTTTTTTATCTTTATTTAATAGGTTTCTTTAAAAATATTTATATTTTTAACGTTTAAAGTTATTATTAATATTTAAAATATTTTATTCTACTTTTTTATGTTTTATCCTAGCTATGAGTGAACGCTAGTAATCTACTTTACACATGCAAGTTTATATATATTTAAAATTTAAATATATAAGCGTAACGGTGAGTAAAATATAAATAACAAGATCAATAATATATATATATTTAATAAATAGTATTTATTAAATTTTTTATAGGTTTATAAAATTTATAAAGAAATTATTGTTATGGTTTATAAAGATTTAGGTAGTTGGTACTTTAATAGATTACCAAGCCGATAATTCTTAGTTGGTCTAGGAGGACGTACAACCACATTGGGGATGAAAAAAGACCCAGGTTCTATTTAGAGGCTGCAGTGAGGAATATTGAACAATGAGCGAAAGCTTGATTCAGTAAGATTATATGAATGATGAAACAACTTTGATTTGTGTAAAATTCTTTAATAAATGAAAATAATGACAGTATATTTATAAAATCAGCATCGACTAACCTCGTGCCAGCAGTCGCGGTGATACGGGGGATGCGGGTGTTATTCAGCATTATTGGGCGTAAAGTGTATCAAGGTAGTTTTAATAATTTTATTTTAAATATTATAGTAAGCACTATTCTTAAGTATTTTATTTTAAAACTAAGAATATAGATCAAGTTTACAGTATTTGTAAAGGAAAGGTGAAATTTTATGATATTACAAAGACTAACAAAAGACGAAGGTTGTAAACTAGATTATATTGACGCTTTATTACGAAGGCATAGGGAGCAAAAAGGATTAGATACCCTATTAGTCTATGCTGTCAACAATGGGTGCTGTCTTTTAGAATATTTTTTAGGAGACAAGTTAACGCGTAAGCACCCCGCCTGGGGAGTATGATCGCAAGATTCGAACTCAAAGGAAGTGGCTGAGTTACGGTACTAACGGTGGAACATGTGGTTTAATCTGATACAACGCATCAAATCTTACCAATTTTAGTATAAAATTTTATAATTGTTTATATACAATTTATAAATTCTTTCTATAAAAATTTAAGTTAGATAAAAATTTTATGCAGGAGTTGCATGGCTGTCGTCAGTTCGTGTTGTGAAATGTATGGTTTAGTCCTATAACGAACGTAATCCTTATATTATATTTATTAAATTTTAATAATCTAACCTACAGGGGATCTTTTGAAATAGGAGGACGTCAAGTAGGCATGACCCTTATAAATTGGGCTACACACGTGTTACAAAAGTAATTACAAAAAATAAATATATTGAAAAATATATTAAATAACAAATATTGCTTTAGTTCGGATTATTTTTTGAAAGCTAAAAATATGAAGTTGAAATCGTCAGTAATCGAAAATCAGAATGTTTCGGTGAAATGGGATCTGTAACTAGTACACACCGCCCGTCACGCCAAGAAAGTTATTTATATTGGAAAAGTTGATAAATTTCATTTTATATTAGGAATAATTAATAAAAAATTTATGTTATTATTATTTTTTTTAGATATTTAAAATATATTAGTTTGAATGTATATTTAGTAATTAGGGTGAAGTCGTAACATGGTAGTGGTAGGGGAACCTGCTGCTGGATCGAATGTATAGTTTTTCAATATGAAAATTTAATTTTTTATTATTTAATTTAAAAAAATTAGATAAAATTTATTATGAATTTTGATTTTAGAAAAAAATATTGATGAATAAATTATATATGAAATAAAGGTAATTATACCTATTGATGAAAAAATTGAAAAATAAAAAAATTATTTAAAGATAATTATAATAGAAATTTAAATATAACTACGATTATAAAGATTTTTAATGTATATCCTGAATTATTTCAAACAATAAAATATATAAATGTTATTAGAAGACCACGTAATGTATTTTTAAATATATCTACTTTAAAAGGTAGGGTTATAAAAAAAGGTTCTTGTGGTATTTATTTTAAAAGAGGTTCTGAAAGAAGAACTTTTGTTGCATTTAATGAATTATTAGACCAATTATCTCCTAATAATTTCAGGGATCTTAAAAAAAATCGTTATATTATAAGAGTTAGAACTAATAATCATTTTAGATCAGGTTTCAAGAGAAGTATAAAAATGTTTATAAAAAATAATCAACTTAAGTTATATAAACATATAGGTATAAAATTCAAAGCCCATAATGGTGTTAGAAAAAAAAAACAAAAAAGAAAGTAAATGATTCAATTAAATAAGATAAAAATTTATTTTAATAGAACATTATTAGGAAAGATTATAAAATTAAATAGAGATTTAATAAAAAAAACAGATACTTTATCTATATATTATTTTTATTGATGATATAAAGAAATGTATAATTTCAAGACAATAGGCGTTTGTGTTCGTAAAAAACAAAAATATAATTCTAATTCTTTAAGTTTTACTTTATTTTTTATAATAAAAAATATAAGAGTAAATCAAGTATATTTAAATACATCACCTTTTATTACTTTTATAAAAAAGCGTAATAAAATGAAAAAAAAATTAATAAAAACCCTTTATATTTTATAAAAAAACAAAACATGTTAAATTTTTTTTATTCATATATTGTAAATATTTTAAAAAAATTTATATATAAAGTTATTATAAATGATTATTATGTTAATATAGTTTTAAAATCTTATAAAGATTTAAATAAAGTTTTAAATTTTTTAAAGTTGCATAACCATTGTCAATATACAATTTTAACTGATTTAGCTTGTGTTGATTATTTAAATTTAAAATCTAAACGTTTTAAATTAAATTATATATTATCAAGTATTAAAAACAATTCAAGATTTATAGTTTCGCTAAATTGTAACGAAACTAATTTAATAGAATCCAGTGTTAATGTTTTTTCAAGTAGTAATTGATTAGAAAGAGAAGTTTGAGATATGTATGGTATATTTTTTTATAACCATCCAGATTTACGTCGTATTTTAACTGATTATGGTTTTAATGGTTACCCTTTAAGAAAAAATTTTCCATTAAATGGCTACTTAGAAATTAGATACGATGAAGAAAAACAATATTTAGTTTATGAACCTATAGAGTTAATGCAAAATATAAGGTATTATGATTTTATAAATCCTTTCTATAAAAATTATGTAAATTAAAATATATTTTTAATTGTCATGAGATCTGCTAATATAAAAAAAATTAAAAATTTTACTATAAATTTTGGTCCACAGCATCCTGCTGCACATGGTGTTTTACGTTTAATATTGGAATTAAATGGAGAAGTTATTGAAAGAGCGGATCCTCATATAGGTTTATTACATAGAGGAACTGAAAAATTGATAGAATATAAAACTTTTTTACAAGCTTTACCTTATTTTGATAGATTAGATTATGTTTCTATGATGGCACAAGAACATAGTTATTCTTTGGCTTTAGAAAGATTAATAGGTATTAAAGTCCCTGTGAGAGCTAGTGTGATAAGAATAATTTTTTCAGAAATTACAAGAATATTAAATCACATTTTAGGTTTAACTACACATGCTTTAGATGTGGGTGCTATGACACCTTTCTTATGATTATTTGAAGAAAGAGAAAAATTAATGGAATTTTATGAGCGTGTTTCTGGTGCACGTATGCATGCAGCTTATATTAGACCAGGGGGAGTTGCCCGAGATTTACCTATAAATTTTTGTAATGATTTATATGCTTTTTTAATAAATTTTAAAAAAGCAATGATAGAAATGGAAGATCTTTTAAATAATAATCGTATTTGAAGACAGCGTTTAGTAAATATAGGGACTATTTCTTCTAAAGAAGCACAAGATTTAAGTTTTAGTGGTGTTATGCTAAGAGGTTCTGGTATTTCTTGAGATTTAAGAAAAGCGGAACCTTATGAATTATATAGTGATTTAAAATTTAAAACCTTTATAGGAAAAAATGGAGATTGTTTTGATCGTTATTTAATAAGATTAAAAGAAATAAATGAAAGTTGTAATATTATTTTAAAATCTTTAACTTTATTAAAAGAAGGTGATATATTAAATCAAAACAATAAATTAGTTATTCCACCTAAAGCTTTAATGAAACATTCTATGGAATCTTTAATTCATCATTTTAAAATATTTACAGAAGGTTTTAATATACCTAAAAATAATATTTATTCAGCTATAGAAGCTCCTAAAGGCGAATTTGGAGTTTATTTAGTTTCTTTAGGGGGTAATAAACCTTATAGATGTAAAATTAAAGCACCAGGATTTACTCATTTACAATCATTAAATTTTATATCTTCAGGGCATATGATAGCTGATGTAGTTACTATTATAGGTACTTTAGATATAGTTTTTGGAGAAGTAGATAGATAAAGATCAAGATAGATTAATAATTTATCATTTTTTGTTATGACAAATCCAATAAAAGATTTAATAAAAAAAAAAAAATTAAAGCGTTTTTTTAATTTATTTATACAATCATCTTTAGCTGCTTTTGAAGATCCTGCAATTGGACCTAATTTAAGCCCTTATATGGCTAGAGATAAAATAAAAATATTTTGTGAAGAATTAAATAATAAATCTAATATATTAAAATCAGGTTTAAAAATACTAGTGCGTTTATACTTATTCGAAGATAAATCTTTTTTTTTTTTAATTAAAGGGGTTCCTTTTTCTTTGTTATTAAAATTATTATTAAATATAAAATTCAATAAATTTAATACTCTTACAAAGTCTATAACTATATATGAAACATTTGATTTATTATATTTGAAAAATATTTTTAATAATAAGTACTTATCTTATAATAATTTAATTTTTAAAAAACAATTAATTAATAACATTTATTCTATAAAAAATTTAATTATTACAAAATGTTAAAAAATTATCCTATATTATTTTTTATAAATAAAGATAGCTCTATTTTATCAAAAATTTCTTATAATATATATAATATAAACTCTTTATTAAAAAAATATGATTTTAATAAAAATTCTTATTTTATGTTTTATTATTCTGATTTTTATTTATTAGATTCTAATTTTTTAATGGATTGTAAATTAAATTATAAAAAAATTTTAAAATTTATAGATTTAAATAAAAAAAATTTTTTATTTGTTTATTATAATAATAAATTTTATAATTTAAATTTATTAATGAAATTTATAAATTTATTTTTATTTAAATTTAATAATTTTTTATATTTTTTAAATTTAAAATATAAAAATAATAAAATACTTCATATTATATTATATTGTAAAAAAAAAAAATGCCTAGTATAAGACAATTAGTAAAAAAAGTTAATAGAGATCCAAAAAAACGAAAAACTAGAGTCCGTTCTTTAAACGGCTGTCCTCAAATAAAAGGTACTTGTGTTGAAATACGTAATACTATTAGTCCTAGAAAACCTAATTCAGGTAAAAGGAAAGTTGCAAAAGTTTCTATAGGTAGAAATAAGTTTGTTATAGCTACTATTCCGGGACAAGGCCATTTTTTACAAAAATTTGCTAGAGTATTAATTAGAGGGGGTAGAGCAAAAGATATTCCAGGAGTTAAATATAAATTAATAAAAGGTAAATATGATTTTGATATTCGTGAAAAATTTCCTGAAAACATGAAAAGATCTAGAAAAAGATCTAAATATGGGGTTAGTAAATCTTATAGAAAAGAAATCACAAATAAGGCATAATACGTTCGATAAAAATAATAATAAAACATGTTAAATAAAGATAAAATTTTCTTATTTGAAAGATATTCATTATATAAAATAAAACAAATTTTAAGTAAAATTAATAAAAGAAAATTAATTAAATCAAATTTAGTTAAATCACAATACGCTAATTCTTTAGTAAATATGTATAAGGTTAATTATATAAAAAGGTGAGTAGTATCTTTATTGAGTGTTATCTCAAAAAAAGGTATTAATATAAAATATAATAACTATATAGAGCAAATTTTATTAAGGATAAAACAAAAATATAATTTATTTCAATTTTTTTCTATTATAGAAGAAAATTTAACAATTATTTTTAATACTTTTAAAAAAAAAATAGCAGGAAAAAATTTACTTATACCTATAGGTTTAACTTCATCTAAAAGGGTGAATGCTATGTCTAAATTAATAATAACAAGTTTAAAATCAAGGAAAGAAAAAAGTTTTCTTGATAAATTATATAATGAATTAATAGATAGCTATAATAATAAAGGTTTAAGTATAATTAAAAAATTAAATTATACTAAACAATTAAAAGATATAATTACAAATATAAGATTTTTAAATGAAAAGTATTAATAAAAATCCTATAAAATATTTAGTATTTGGTTTAAAATCAAAGTCAGGTAATAATAATTTAGGTAGAAAAACAGTTAAAACAAAAAGCAAAGGAAAATCTAAAAGAAAATTTCGTATTTTAGATTTTTATAGGAATTATCAAGAATCTTTTTTAGTGTTAAGGATTGAATACGACCCTAATAGATCTGCAAATATTGCTTTAATTTGTTTTAAAAATGGTCTTTTATGTTATATTATAGCTACTTCAAATTTAAAAAAAGGTATGTTTATAAATAATAATAACTTAATTGAAAGTACCACCCGATCTATAGATTCTTATAATTATGGTGATTATATTTCTAATGTTGAATTAAATCATAATTATGGATCAAAGATAGCTAGAGCAGCAGGAACTTATTGTATAGTGTTGCATAAATTAAGTAAAACATCTGTAGTTATACGTTTTCCTTCAGGTGAAGAAAAAATATTATATCATAAAAACAAAGGAACATTAGGTATTGTATCTAATATAAATCATAAATATACTAATTTAAAAAAAGCTGGTAGAAATTTTTGAAAGGGTAAAAAACCTATTGTTAGGGGTGTAGCTAAAAATTGTGTTGATCACCCACATGGGGGTGGTCGTGGTAGAACCTCTAAATTACCAGTACCTTCTAATTTTACTAGAAGAGTATTAAAAGGGGTTCCTAAAAGAAAAAAAATTTTATTTTTATATAAAAGTAGAAAAATAAATGGTTAATTCAAATATTTTTATCTTTTTAAATAAATTTTTACCTAAAGTTAAAAAAAATTATATTAAACAAAATATAATTATAAAATTATTAAATCGAAATATTAAAATCATTGAAGATTTAAAACATTTTAATTTAGGTGTTTATAATGGTAAGTTGTTTATGCCTATATATATAGATACTAATAAATTAAATTATATGTTAGGTTTATTCTCTTTTAGTCATAGTATAAAATTAAAAAAAAAAATTAAAGTATATAAAAAAAAAAAAAAAAGAAAAAAATAAATGTTGCATCCTATAGATTATAGATTATCTAAAAACAAATTTTGGTTATCAACTTGAAATAGTTATTCTTTAAAAAATTATAAAAATTTAATATTAAATGATAAAATATTAAATGTTTTAGGTTATATTTTTAAAAATTGTTTTAAAGTATCCTATTCATTTGCTTCGCCTTGAAGCAATCCTAGAAAATATAGGAAATATTTTTCTAATTTTATAATAGGTTTTGATGGTCGTAGGGCTATAAGAACAGGCCCTAATAAAGTCAAAAAATTACCAGGCTTTATAATACCAGAAGATTATAATATTATAAGATTTAATAATTTTAGTATATTAAAAATTTATTTTTTAATAGATAAAAATTTAGAAACTTATTGAACTAAGAAACAAAAAAATTGAAGAAGTCCTTTAAAATATTTTAATATGCGTTATAATAAAAATAGAAATACAGAAGATAATTTATTAAAATTAAATAAAAATCTAGTTATAAATAATATTGAAAAGAAAAATTTTAAGATAACTAGTTTTTTTATTTATTTAATAAATTTAATAAATAATAACTCCATTAAACAACATTTATATTTAAATGTTTCTGAGCAAATAAATTTTTTTAAAAAAGACAAAAAGCCTTTATATTTAAAATTTTATTATGATAATAATAAATTATTAAATAAAATTCGTAATAATTATTTTTTATTTTATTTAGTAAATAAAAGTAATAAGAATACTTTTAATAAATTAAATTTATTAAAAAATAATAACATATTTACAATTAATAACTCTTTAAATACAATATATTTTAAAAATAGAGATGTATTTAAAAAACCCGCTCATAAAAATAATAAAAACATTAAGTGCAATAATTTTTTACCTAAAATAAATTATAAGGATTTATTAAAATATAAAAATTTTAATATTTCTAATAAAAAACCTTTTAATTATTTATATTCTTTTAAATATTTACTAAGAAATAATATAAATACAAGGCAAATCAATATGGTTAATAATAAGCAATATTTTTTTACTGGTGTACAAAAATATATAATATTTAATAAAATTAAAAATAAAAATAAAGGGTTATATATTACTAAAAATTTTATTAAGAAAAATATTAGGCGTAATTTTTTAAATACTAATAAAAAAACTACTTTTTATAATATTAATAATACTAATATTATATTTAATAATTTTTATTTTAATACTAATAGAAAAACAGGTGTTGGTTTATTTTTTCAAAATAATAACCTTTTTAATTTTAACAGTAATAAGTTACCTCTTATTTATTTAAGATATAAAAAATTTTATAATATATTTAAAAAAAATTATAAAAATTTAAATATTTATAAAAAAAATTGGGAATTATCTTTATTAAAAAATAATAATATAGTGGCTAGTAGTAATTATTTTAATTTCTTATATAATAAGCAGTCTTATAATAATTATAAATATTTTTTACTATTTCTTAAAAATAAATTTTTTTTAAATAATTCTAATATTTTGAATAAAATAAATTATTTTAAAAAATCTTTTAAAAATAAAAGTGACACTAAAGAAAGGGTAAAAAATTTTAAAATTTATTTTGATTATAGATTGAATATTAAATTTCTTTTATATTTAAATAAAAAAGTTAAATTTAAATCTTATTCTAAATTCAGATATTCCATTAAAAAAAAAAATTATAAATTTTTAACTAATACTATTATTAAAAAAAAATCTTTAAATTTATTTTCTAAAAATAAAAAATTATTATTAGTAAAAAAAAATATATATTTTAATTTTAATTCTTCTAATAGTTTTATATCTAATAAAATAATAACTAAAAAAAATTTTTTTTTATCTGAAAAAAAAAAAAAACTATTAAATAAATATAATTGAGGTAAAATATTTTGATCTATAAATAATTTTAAAAAAAAAAAATATTTATATTATGTAAAAAATAATGTTGAATTTAATTCTCGTTATTTACAAAAACCAATTGTAAATAAAATATTAGAATATAATATGTTTAAAAAAATTAAAAATTTTTATAATAAAGGTAATAATTTTTATTTAAATAAAAATTTAAATTTTAATAATTCTGTATTTAATATTTATTCTTCTGATTTTTTAAATAAATTATTATTGAGTAGTAATTTAATATATAATTCTAATGAAATTAATAATTCTTTTGAAAATGTATTCTTTTTAAAAAATTATGTTAAAAATAAAAATAGAAACAATAATATTAAAAATTTTAAAACTTTTAATTTATTAAATTTATATTATAAGAAAACTTTTTCTAAATTCATAAAAAAACAAGAAGATTTTGGTAAAGAAAATTTTGATAGAATTAATTACCGATTAGAAAATTTAAATAAAAATAAATATATTAAATTATATAAATTTAAACCTTATAGTTTAAAAAGTATTTCTAAAAGTCATTCTAATAGGTTATATCAATTTGTTTTAACTAATTATTTATATAATAATATAAAAAAAAAATATATTTTTGATTTTTTAAATTCTATGGAAAATAAAAAATATACTTTAAGTAAAAATTTTTTTTTTTTACTTAAAGCGCAGGGTACTTTATTATTAAACAATATATCATTAAATAAATTTCAGGAATTAAAATCTTTAAATTATGCTTTTAATTCGTTTAATAAAAAAATCAAAATTTTATTATCTTTTAATAAAAAAATTAAAAATAAAGATTCTTCTTTTTTTTTATATAAAAAAAAAGCAACAAATTTTTTATTAAATCATATAACTTTAATAAATGAAAAAAAAAAATATCATACTCATTTACAAAAATTTAAATTTTATTATTTTAAATCTCAAAAAAATCAAAAAACCCCTAATAAGGGTTCCAGTAGCATTTATATAAAACCTTTTAATTCTTTATTATATTCTAACTATTTTAGTTTGAATAATAATAATAATAACTTAAAATTAAAATTACATAAACATATAAAATATTTTTATAAAAATATTAAAAATCATTATAAATATAAATTAAATATTTATAATTATTTTAAAATTAATAAAAGCATAGATTTAAAACAATTTTATCTTCCTTTGAATTTTAATAATAAAAAATTTTCAATTATAGTTCCTTTAATATTAAAAAAAAACAACGTATTAAAAAAAAAAAATCATATATATACTAAATCTAATAATTTATTAATAAATAGGTATATAAAAACAAGATTATTTAATGTGTTTTTTTCAAAAAAACACATTCATAAAGCTAAAAAAATTAATAAATTAAAATCCGAAAATTTTAATTATAGGATTTATGGGTTAGTTAAAAAACTTTCAGATCTTAAATTATTAAATAAAAAAGATTTTAAAAAAATTAATCTATTAAAACCTAGAACTTTTTTATATTGAAGACATTTAAAATGATTTAATATATTTGTAAAAACTAAATTTAATTTTAAATTTAATACTTTTTATAATTCTTATTCTGTATTTAAATTATATGAAAATTATAAAAACTTAAATTTTTATCATTATAAAAATAATAAAAAATCTTATAATAAAATATATTATAATCCTTTTTCTTCTTTTAAATATGGTTATCAAAAATTAAATATTTTAGTATTTTATTCTACTGTATTTAAGATTAGAAAAAATATTTTATTGGTATCTTCTTTAAATAGGGTTTCACATAAAAAGATGTTATTATTAAATTGAACACAGGATATTATGTTTTCATCTAGTTACACTAAACGTTTGAATTATATACCACATATGAGATTTAAACCCATAAAAGATTCTATTTTCATGTGAAGAATACATTTAAGAAAATTCAATCTTTTATCTAAATATTATAAAGCACGAGCAAAATTTTATAAAAATAAATTAAATTTTGTATCTAATTATAATACCAGAACTAATATAGTCAATTATTTAAAAGTGATGGAATCTAATTTCTTGAGAATTAAAAAAACAATGCAAAGGGAATTACCTTTAATACATACTAAACGTTATTTATTAACACAATTAAAAAAATTAAATAATTATATAAAAGTTTTATTACGTAGACATAAAAAACGTTTAAATTACAGTTTAAAACAGAAAATCAAATTTGTTTATAATAGTAAGACCCTTTTAAAAGAAAATAAAATTTTATCAAAAAATTTATTTATTTTTGTAACAAAACGTTTTTTTTTGGGTAAAAAAAACTTTATAGATTATGTTAAAAATTTTATTGAACATTTGTTTTTCGTTATATTTAAATTTAATAATTTAAGATTATTTTATATAAAAAAATATCAAATAAATATAATGAGTACAAAAGCTAAATTATTTAAAAATTTATTTAATTATAGATTAGCTACTGGTTTTAAAATACCTTTTTTAGTCAAAGTCATATGTAAAAAATTAAATTTTGATAAATCTTTAGTAGGTTGTAAAATAGGATTTTTTGGTCGTTATTCAAAAAAATTAAGAAATAGAAAAATTTGAAGATATGTTAAGCATTTGAAACCTAGTGTTATTAGTACACCTATAGATTATTATAATATTTTAATATTACAAAAATGGGGTATTACAGGTATTAAATTAAGTATGTTAAAAAAAAAAACTTTTAATTTTATATTTACACAATAAAAATCAATTTCAATTAATGAAAAAAAAGTTTTTTAAAGATCATAAAGTTATAAGAACAAAAAAAAAACATATAATAGATAATATAATTCAAGGTAGATTTTGTTTTTATTTTACTACTAAAACAATAATGTCTTTTAATCAATATAAAGCATTAATTTTTTTTTGTAGAAAAAAATTAAAATTTTATAGTAAACTTTTTATTAGATTAATTCCCAAATTAAAAAATACTTCAAAAGCTATAGGAATTAGAATGGGTAAAGGTAAAGGTAGTTTAAATGAGATTTATTTTCCTGTTAATGAAGGACAAATTTTTTTTGAATTTGGTTTTAAAAAAGGGGATGATTCAGTTATACAAAATGATTATGATTATATAAAATTATTAAAAAAAGTCCGTGAATTAGTAAAATTAGCTTCCTTTAAGTTATCTATAAACTTGAATTATATAATTAGTAAAAAATAAAGATTAGTTAAATTATGATTTCTGTTGGAACTGTGTTAAAATGTAGTGATAATTCAGGAGCTATATTGATTAAATGTATAAAAATTTATAAAAGAAAAAAAAAGGGTAGTATAGGAGATACTATACTAGCTGTTGTAGTAACGTACAATCCAAAAAAAAAGATTAAAAAAGGTGAAATGCATAAAGTATTGATTATAAGAACTAAATATAGATCAAAAGTTAATAATAGTTATTATAAATTCTCAGATAATGCTGGTATTATATTAAATAAAAAAAATATTCCAATAGCTTCTCGTTTATTTGGTTGTAGTATACGTTTAATGAGGTTATATAATCGAAAAGTGTTTTTATTATTACCTTATATTATTTAATAATATAAATAAATTTTTTAAATTAAAATGAGATCACAAGATTTATTAACTAAGTTAGATATAATAAAATTCGATTCTATTAGTAAATTAAATGTATATAATAAAAATAAAAATTTTAATTTATTTACTATTAATAAATTAAAATTCGTAGTAACGTTAGATAGTTCTGATAAACTTTTTTATAAAAAAATTTTAGTTTTATCGGATATAGTTGCTAAATGATTAAATAAAAAATTACATATATATAAAATTATAAATAAAAAAAATATGAGAAAAAACAATATTTATTATCAATTTGGTTGTACGTTAAATAAAAAAAAAGATATTAATAAAATAATAAATTATATTAATACTGTTATGAAATTTATAGCATGACGTATTGATAATAATTTAAATTTTATCTTATATAAAAAATATTGTGTTTATTCCTTTAATAATTTAAATTATTTATTAGGTTTAAATAGTTCTAAATATTTTAATATAAAAATGGATTATAATTTAATAATATTATATAATATAAATAATAAAATTATAAATAATAATAAATTAAAAGCATTCTATGAAAAAATTTTTTTTTTATAAAGAGAAAAAAAAAAAAATAGAAAATAATAAGAAAAAAGAAGTAAATATTTTAGTAAAAAAATTAATAAAAATAAAATTTTCTAAACAAACTTTTATTATGAATTTTAAAAATAAAATAGTTAAAAAAAATTTTTGTTTAGAAACAGGTTATAAAAGATCTGTAAATTCCTTTTATTACTTATCTAGAATGTGTTTAAAAGAACAATTTAGAAAAAGTTTAATTAACGGGTTAAGAAAAATTAGTTGATAATAAGTGCTATATGAATAAATTATTTTCAGAAATCAATAATTGTTATAATTTAAAATATTTTGAAGCTTCGGTCAAATATAAAAAAAAATATATAGGTATATTAAATAAAATGGATAAATTTAATTTAATAAAATCTTATAAAATAAAAAACAATTATATTTATATATATTTAAAATATTTAAATAATAAACCTCTATTTGTATTAAAAAATTATTTTTCTTCTAGTAATTTAAAATATATGAAACTAAAATATTTAAAAATAAACTATACTATAACCAATAGTTTGAAATTATATTCTACTAGTTTAGGTATATTAACTTTTGAAGAAATGGTCTTAAAAAATTTAGGGGGTAAATTATTAGTAGATATACAATTTAATGGAAAAAATATTTTATAAAAAAATGGAAAAAAAGAGAGCCTTTTATAAATTATTTCCAAGATCAAATAGTATATATATTTTTTATAATAAATATTTTTTAATATTACAAAATAAATTGGATAATAGTTTATTCTTAATACATAATGATTTAGAATTAAATAAAATAAATTATAAGTATGATTATTTTTATTTTTTTAATAATTCTAATTTTAAAAAATTTAAAAAAAGTATACAAAAACATATAAAAGATTTATCAAGAGGTTTTTGTTTAATTATAGATATTATAGGTTTAGGTTATTATATAACTAAAACTAATATACAAAAAAATCTAATAAGATTATCCGTAGGTCATAATCATTGTATTTATTATTATTTACCTAAAGGTGTTTTTTTTAGAACTAAACGAAGACAAATTTTTTTATTTAGTTTTTCGTATTTTTTAATAAAAAACATAAGTATAGACATTTTAAATTTTCGTAGATTAAGCGTTTATAAGTTAAAAGGTATAAAATTAAAAGATGTATTATATAAAAAAAAAAATTGAAAAAAAGGAGTTAATTAAAGTAAAAAAAAATAATTTATATCTAAATATAACAGATAAGCTAATTATTTTTAATTATAATAATATTAATTTAATTTTATCTTATTATAATTCTAATATAGCTGTTATTAGACAATATTTTAAAGAGGTAGGCATAATATAAATTTTCTATAGAAAAACAAATGAATTTTAATAATTTTTGTACTAATTTTTATCATATAGGAAATAATAAAGCTGATATAATTTCTATAAAATACGGTTTAAATAAAAAAAAACATACAAACATAATAAAAAAAATAAATATTAAAAATAGTATTGAACAATTTATAGTTACAAATAATGAACAAAAAGATGTTATATTAAAAAATTTAAATTTTAATAAAAAAAAATTGATAGATAATAAATCTTATCACGGTTATAGGTTACTTAGAGGATTACCTTTAAAAAATCAAAGAACTAAAACTAATTGTCGTACAGTAAGACGTTTTAAACTATAAAAATAAACATTTATATAAAAATCATGGTTAATTATTCTAAAAATAAATTATTTATTTTAATTAATATTTTAGGACATAATAAAAATATAAAAATTTTAAATAATAATACTTATATAAATAAATTATCTTTTATAAAAATTTATAATACCGTTTTAGTTTTAAGAATAAAAGATTTATTTATTTTATTAAAATCAAAAAAATTTAATATATTTTTTTTTAATTATATAACAGGATTTCATTTAGGTTGAAAAAATAGTTTTACTAATAATTTAAAAAATAATTTTAAATTTTTTATATATTCTTTATATAATAGTAATATTTTATTATATAAAATTTCTAAAACTTTAAATAATAAGGACTCCTTACAAACTTTGAATTATTTATTAAAATCTAATCTTTATTACCCATATAGTCTTAATTCCGATTCAAATTTAAGTAACTCTTTTTATTATAATTTTTTATATATAGATTCATTCAAATCTCATACTTTTAGTTTTATAAATAAATTTTATAATTATAGTTATTTAAGATCAAATAAAAAAAAAAGATTTAAACAAAAAGAATCTGAAAAATTATCTTTATTAAGAGCTAATTTAAATTTAGTCAAAAAGAGTCCTTTTAAATTAAAATTTTATTACAGATATTTTGAGTATAAACGTTTACACTCTTACTGAAATAAAGAAGCTTTTTTAGCGAAAAAATTTAAATATTTTAATCCACAGTATACTAATAATACCTTTTTGTTACATTTTTTTTATAAATTTAGAAAATTTAAAAATTTTTCTAAAAAATATGATTTATTTAGAAAAAATTTTTTTATAAATTTTTGATTGCAAGCTAAAATAAAAAAATTTAAATTCATTTCTCATAAAATTAAGAATAAAGCTAAAAAAGCAAGTTTTAAGTTTAATAAATTTTATTTTAATTCTCTCTTGTTACAAGATAAAGTTTCTTCTTCTTTATCTGTAAAATATAAAAAATATTTTTTTGGTCAAAAGTTTAATAATTTTTCTTTTTTATTAAAATTTTTTAGTTTATCTAAAAATTCTTTTTATAAAAAAACCATTAAAAATTATATAAAATTTTTAAATTCTTATAATAATTTTAAGAATTTAAAATTAAAATACAATTTACATTTATTACAGCAAAATAAAAATAATTTTAGAAAAACAGGTTTTTTAAAAAAAAAAAAAAATTTAAATTTACAATTAGTAAATTTTAATATTAATAAATCTACTAGATATTTTCTTTTTAATTCTTTTAAAAAAAACAAATTTTTTAGAATAAAATTTAAATATATAAGATGATTAAATCACCAAAAAAATTTTAAAAAATGAAAATTTAATAAGTATTTATCTTATAAAGGTGTCTCTTTTAAAAATTTTAAAAATAATATAAATTTAATAAATTCTTTATCTTTTAATTTTTATAATTATAGTAAAAATAAAATTTTAAATAATTTTATTTATAAAGCTAGGTTTGATACTTATAATTGATTAAAATACAGTTTGTATTTTAAAAATTTACATAAAAAAAATAATTTATATTTAATATTAGAAAATTTTAAAAAAGCATCCAATAATTATTTCCAAAATTTTAGTTTTTATAAATCTAATAAAATTTTAGATCAAAAATATACTTATCTAAATTTATTTAAAACTAATAAATTAAATTCAGGTATTTTTAAAAATAAATCCAAAAATAATTTCATTTTACAAAAATTATCAAAAAATTCTTTTAAAAAAAGTTGATTAATCATATATAAAAAATTTCCAAAATCAAAAAAATATAAAGGGTTTTATAATTTAGTTCCTATTTATAATTTTTTTTTTATAAATAAAGTAATGGTTTTGTATAAAAAGCTATTTATTTCTAAAATAGTTCCTTTTTATTCTCCATTATTTAATATTTCTTTAAATAAAAAGTCATTTAATAAGAAATCCTTTGCTCCTTTTAGAGATGATTTTATTAAATTTAATTTATTAAATAGAGTGAATAATATACGTAGTATAGATAAAAAATATAGTTTTAAAAAACGAAAAGAAAGTCAATTATTATATTCATTAAAAAATTATAAAAATATACAATCTTTATTATTATACAGATTTAAAAAAATCAATGAATCAGCTAAATATAAAAGTAGTTTTATTAAACAAAAACAAAAAACAACTTTATTAATTATTAAAAAAATAATAAAAAAAATAAAATATTCTTTAAATGTTTTAGGAAATACTACTTTAAAACAAGAATTATTATTGTATAATAATTTTAAATTAAATTTTTTTAAAAAAACTAGTTTTTTAAATTTTTTAAAATATTATAATAATATTAAGTTAAAAAATAATAAATTATTATATTTTTTAAATAATAACTATTATTCATTTAAAAATACACCTAGTTTGTTGATATATAATACCTCTTTTAAAAATAAAAATCTTAATAAAGTACGTAATAAATTATTTAAAAATAAAAAGCTTTTTTCTTTATTAATGAAAAAAAAAAAAATTAATAATTCATTTTTTATTTTAGATAACTTATTTCTATGTAAAATAAAAAAAATAAATATGATTAAATATAATTTACAACTAAATTTTTTATTAAAAAAAAAATATTCAATTTTTTTAAAATTATTTAAATTTTTTAGTTTATATAAAAGATTTAATTTACGTACTATAAATATATTAGGCTTTGGAAAATTATCAAATTATTTAAATATAAATAATGAAAATATATTTAGTAGATTTAATTTTTATGTTTATAATTTTTCAAATTTCTCTTTAGAAAATTTTTTTTTAAAAGAAAGAAATAATTATTTTAGTAGTTACCAAAAATCAAATACTACCACTACCAATGATTTTAATTCTTTAGATTATAATTATGATATTTTAAAAAAAAACAGTATTATTTCTAAAATCATTTATAGTAAAAATTTTATAATTAAATATTTAAGTTTATTACATATAAATAAATTATTTACATATAAAACTAAAAAATTATATTCTAAATTTTATTCTGTAAATTCAAAAACATTATACACTAATGTTTATCTAAATAATAATTTATATTATTATTCTAGTATGAATGTTTCTTTAAAAAAAATTTATTATAATATTATGATAAATTTTAATAATATGTTATCTTTATAATTAGATTATTATTTAGTAAAAAGTTTTATTTCCTTACTTTGTTTTAGCTTGTTAAACATAATTTGCTGTTTTAATTTTTTTTTTTTTTTTGCTATATTTTAATTTAATTAACTAATATAAAAATTAAAATATATTATATAAATTTTTACATTATTCTAAAATAATTAATATTATTTTTAATCGTCACAATAATTTTTTGTACAAATTTTATTACAATAAACTACTATTATATTAGTATTGTTTATTCTATGAATAAAATCAAAACAAATTAACAATAAAAATTAACAATAAATTTTTTTAAATAAATATAAAAAACTATGCCACAATTAGATTTAGGAATTTACTTTTTTCAAATTTTTATAAATTTTCTTTTTTTTTGATTCTTATATTTTTATATAAAATTTTTCATTTTAGGAAAATTATCTAACATAATAAAAATAAAAATTTTTTTATTTTTTAATAATAATTATTCTTATACAGATAATTCTGTTTTTTTAAATCAAGTTGAATTATCTTATTATAAATCGAATGTTTGAAATAATTTTCATAATTTTTCATTATTTTTTAATGTGATTTTGTTAAAAAATAAAAAAATATTCAAATTTTTACATTTACAAAATATATACAATTTTTTAAATAATTTTATTATAAAAATTTTAAGTAATAATTTTTATAAATTATTATCTAAAAATTTAAAAACATTAATATTATTATAATTATTTTAATAAATATATAATAGAGAAAACATGAGAAAAATTAAAACAATACCTTTATTAAATACAGTGTATAAAACTGCAATTATTTATCCAGTTTCGGGTAATATCACTTTTTCATGGAATTTAGGAGTTAGTGCAGGTATAATGTTAGCTGCACAAATCGTCACTGGTTTATTTTTAGCTATGCATTATATACCAGAGTCGGAAATGGCTTTTGATAGCGTAAGACATATAGTAGTAGATGTGAATAATGGTTTAATTATACGTTCTTTACATGCTAATGGTTCTTCTCTATTTTTTTTTATTACATATTTACATCTTTTTAGAGGTCTTTATTATGGATCATATGCATCACCTAGACGTCATGTTTGATTATCAGGTGTTGTAATTTTATTATTAATGATTGTAACTGCATTTTTAGGTTACGTATTACCTTGAGGTCAAATGAGTTATTGAGCTGCTACAGTTATTACTAATATTATTGCTATAGTTCCTATAGTTGGTAAAGATGCATTAATGGTAATTTGAGGTAATTACAGTGTTTCTAATGCTACCTTACAAAGATTTTTTGCTTTACATTTTTTATTACCTTTTGTTATATTATTTGCTGTAGGGGGTCATATTATTGCCTTACATGAACATGGGTCTAGTAATCCTACTATAGGTATTAGACATTTCGATAATTTAACTTTTCATCCTTTTTTTATTTTTAAAGATATTTTTACTACCATGATTTTATTATATGCTTATAATTATTATGCTATGGAACATTCTCCTGAAATTATAGATCCTGATAATTATGTCAAAGCTAATCCATTATCAACCCCGGCACATATTGTACCAGAGTGATATTTTAAAATGTTTTATGCTATATTACGTTCTGTCCCAAATAAGGAGTTTGGAGCTTTCTTATTATTAGCATCTATTTTAGTTTTATTTATTTTTCCTTATATTACCAAATCGGGATTAAAAGATTCTTCACAAAGATTTTATCATCAATTATATTTTTGATTATTTTTTAGTGATTTTTGATTATTAACTTGATTAGGGGGTAAACCTATAGATGAACCTTTTGTTAGTTTAGGTCAAGCTTGTACAGGTTATTATTTTCTTTATTTTTTAGTAATTTTACCTTGAATTGCAAGACGTGAAAGACGTTTTTTAAGATTATCAAAGTAAAATAAATTCAATATTATAAATATTTTTTTTATATAAATATAAACAAATAAAAATGACTATTTCAAATTTTATGGATAAAAAAATGGATTTTTTTAAAATAATTTTTTTATTTTTTTGTGTTTCCGGTTATGATTTAATCTTTTTAAATGATGAAAATTTATTATTTAATATTTTTTTTTTTATAATTATTTCATTATTTTTAAAATTTAAAAATTCTTTAATTGATTTAAATAAATCTAATAAAATAGATTTGATTAAAGAGTATTATTACAAATTTTATTTAATTAAAGTTTTTTATTTAACTTATTTAAATTTTTTAAAATATAGTTTTAATATATATAATAATTATTATATATATTATAATTATTTTATAAATTATCTTATTAAACTAGTAATAAATTTTAATAAAAATGTTTATATTTTATATTTTAAATTATTTTTTAATTATTTAAATGCACAACATAATTTAATTAGTTTTAAATATGTTGAATGAAAGTATTTAAATTTATTAAATTTATATTATATATTAAAAATCATTAATTTTTTAAAATTAGATTCTATAAAGTAAAAAATATATAAAGGTATTTTATAAATAAATGATTTTTGAACATTTAACTATAATAAGTGCCATATTATTTTCTGCTGTACTAGCATTAGGCCTTTTTGGTATAGTATATTTACTGGTTAAAGTTTCAGGGCTTGGTTTACACATTGAAAAATTAGCAGCTTATGAATGTGGTTTTTACCCTTTTGAGGATACAAGACAAATGTTTAGAATTAGATATTATTTAATAGCTATATTATTTATTATATTTGATTTAGAAATAATTTTAGTTATACCTTTAGTTGCTTTTTATCCTGATATGTTTTTTTTATTAAATAATGATTTTTTAAATTATTATTATCAAGAATTCTTTGTTGTAGTAGTTTTTTTAGTTATTATAACTTTAGGATTTGTTTACGAATGAATGAAAGGAGCTTTATATTGAGAATAAATGAAAAAAATTAAACAAATACCTTTATTAAATACAATATATAACACTGCAATTATTTATCCAGTTTCGGGTAATTTTACTTTTTCATGAAATTTAGGGGTTAGTGCAGGTATAATGTTAGCTGCACAAATAATTACTGGTTTATTTTTAGCCATGCATTATATACCAGAGTCAGAAATGGCTTTTGATAGTGTAAGACATATAGTAGTTGATGTAAATAATGGTTTAGTTATACGTTCTTTACATGCTAATGGTTCTTCTTTATTTTTTTTTATTACCTATTTGCATCTTTTTAGAGGTTTGTATTATGGATCATATGCGTCACCTAGACGTCAAGTTTGATTATCAGGTGTTGTAATTTTATTATTAATGATTGTAACTGCATTTTTAGGTTACGTATTACCTTGAGGTCAGATGAGTTATTGAGCTGCTACTGTTATTACTAACATTATTGCTATAGTTCCTATAGTAGGTAAAGATGCTTTAATGGTAATTTGAGGTAATTATAGTGTTTCTAATGCTACCTTACAAAGATTTTTTGCTTTACATTTTTTATTACCTTTTATTATATTATTTGCTGTAGGGTGTCACATTATTGCCTTACATGAACATGGATCTAGTAATCCTAGTATAGGTATTAGACATTTTGATAATTTATCTTTTCATCCTTTTTTTATCTTTAAAGATATTTTTAGTACCATGTTTTTATTGTATGCTTATAATTATTATGCTATGGAGCATTCTCCTGAAATCATAGATCCTGATAATTATGTCAAAGCTAATCCATTATCTACACCAGCACATATTGTACCAGAGTGATATTTTAAAATGTTTTATGCTATATTACGTTCTGTCCCAAATAAGGAGTTTGGAGCTTTTTTATTATTAGCTTCTATTTTAGTTTTATTTATTTTTCCTTATATTACTAAATCGGGTTTAAAAGATTCTTCGCAAAGATTTTATCATCAGTTATATTTTTGATTATTTTTTAGTGATTTTTGATTATTAACTTGACTAGGGGGTAAACCTATAGATGAACCTTTTGTTAGTTTAGGTCAAGCTTGTACAGGTTATTATTTTCTTTATTTTTTAGTGATTTTACCTTGAATTGCAAGACGTGAAAGACGCTTTTTAAGATTATCAAATTAATATACCATATTTAATTAATAATTTTATATTATACTATTATGAATTCTTTTCATTTTATTTTAATTAATCAACCATTAGATCAATTCGAATTATTTGTGCTAAATGGATTAACACAAAATTTTTTTTATAATATTTTTTTAAGCGATACTATTTTTGTTTGCTTATTAGAAAATACTCATTTTTTTTCTAATTTATTTCTTTACTTATTTTATATATTTATTATTGTTACAATTTTATCTAATGTTATAATATTTAATAAAATAGAAATTTTTGAATATTCTTTAATGAAGTATTTATTAGAAAGCTTTTTTTATATATTTATATTTAATGTTTTTCTTTCTCATGTAGGTAAACGTGGTAGAGAATATTTTCCTTATATATGCGTTTTATTTATGTTTATTCTATTTTCTAATTTTTTAGGTTTAACCCCTTTTGCTTTTACTGTAACTAGTCATATTATTTTAACTTTCTTATTAGGAGGTTTTTCTATAGTTGGGTTAACAATTTTAGGTTTTTTAAATCAAAAATTAGAATTTTTGAATTTATTTGTACCTACAGGTGTTCCTAAAGCTTTATTACCTTTATTAGTTGTTATTGAAGTTATATCTTATATAGCACGTGGTTTTAGTTTATCTATTCGTTTATTTGCTAATCTAATGTCAGGTCATGCTTTAGTACATATTTTATTATTCTTTATTGTTAAAATTATAAGCTTCAGTTATAAATTAGGTAGTATTAGTTTAGTATTAATTAGTGCAATCTTCTTATTAGAAATAGGTATTTCTTTTTTACAAGCTTATGTTTTTATAGTTTTAATTTCTATTTATTTTAAAGATTCTTACGAAGTAGGTCATTAGTTTTATTATTCTTACTATTTAAAATATATAACATATTTTATTATGTTTTATATTTTTTCTAATTATAATAATTTTTTTTTTAATAATTTAGTTTCTATAAGTTCTTATAAATATATAAGCCTTTTTATAATAATATTTATAATAGGTTGTTTAGGTATATTTGTAACTCGTCAAAACATTATCATCATTATCATGTCTATAGAGTTATTATTATTATCTGCCAATCTTATTTTTATATTTTTATCTATAAATATGGATGATTTAATAGGTCAAATGTTTGCTATATATGTTTTAACAGTAGCAGCAGCTGAATCCTCTATAGGTTTAGCTCTTGTAGTTGTTTATTATAGATTAAGGGGTGAAATAGGTATAGATTATATAAGTACAATTAAAGGTTAATTTTATATTATTATGTATTTAACAGTTATATTATTACCTTTAATAAATTTTTTAATAGTTATACTATTTGGTCGTTTTTTAGGTAATAAAGGGTCTCAAATAATAATTTTAATTAATATGTTTTGAACTTTTTTACTATCTTACTTTATATTTTATGAAGTAAATTTAAAAGGTTCTGTATGTTTTTTAAAGGTTTTTTCTTGATTTAATATAGGTTTATTTAATTTAGATTGAGGTTTTTTATTTGATTCTTTAACAGCTACTATGTTAATAGTAGTTAATACTGTATCTTTTTTAGTTCATTTATATTCTGTAGAATATATGAAATATGATCCTTTTTTACCAAGATTTTTATCTTATTTATCTTTATTTACTTTTTTTATGTTGATATTAATAACCGCTGATAATTTAATTCAATTATTTGTGGGTTGAGAAGGTGTTGGTTTAGCTTCTTATTTATTAATAAATTTTTGATTTAGTATTTTAGAAGCTAATAAATCGGCTTTAAAAGCCATGGTTATGAATAGATTAGGTGATATAGGTGTTGTTTTAGCTATATCTCTAATATATATTGAATATAAATCTTTTAATTTTAATGTTATATCTAGTCTATCAAAACTTTTATCTGATGATTTTTTTTATTTTTTTGGTTATTATATAAATTCTTTAACGTTAATTTCTATTTTTATATTTATAGGAGCTGTAGGTAAATCAGCACAGATAGGTTTACATACTTGATTACCAGATGCTATGGCAGGACCTACTCCGGTTTCTGCTTTAATACATGCAGCTACTATGGTTACTGCAGGTGTATTTGCTATTATCAGACTTTCTCCTATTATTGACAATTCGCCTAAAGGTTTAATAGTAATAGCTTTTGTAGGGGTTTTAACTTCTTTTTTTGCGGCTACTATAGGTTTATTTCAAAATGATTTAAAAAAAATCATTGCGTATTCTACTTGTAGTCAATTGGGTTATATGGTTTTTATATGCGGTTTATCTAATTACTCTTTAAGTATATTTCATTTAGCTAATCATGCTTTCTTTAAAGCACTTTTGTTTTTAAGTGCCGGATCTATTATACATTCTTTAAATGATGAGCAAGATATTAGAAAATATGGTGGTTTATTGAAATTATTACCTTTTAGTTATATAATGTTTTTAATAGGTTCATTAGCATTAATGGGTATACCTTTTTTAAGTGGTTTTTATTCTAAAGATGTTATAATAGAAATAGCTTATTCTTCTTATTTAATTAAAAATAATTTTATATATTGGTTAAGTATTATTTCTGCTGTTTTTACAACATTATATAGTACTAGATTATTGTTTTTAACTTTTTTTAATAAACCCCATGGGTTTAAATCTGATTATAAAAATATACAGGATTCTGATTTATTAATAGCTTTACCTTTATTCATATTAAGTATAAATAGTATTTTTTTTGGTTTTATTACAAAAGATTTTTTTATTGGTTTAGGTACAGATGGATGATTAAATTCTATAGAAATAGTTTCTACTAAAAATTTATTAATATTAGAATCTGAATTCTTAAATCCTTTTATAAAAAATTTACCTTTTATTTTTAGTATGAGTAGTATATTTTTATTTTTAAATTTTAATGCTTTAATAAATAAAATAGATTTTAATAATAAATTTCATAAAATTATTTATATATATATTTATAATTTTTTTTTTAATAAATGATATGTAGATATTATTTATAATAAAATTATTATGAAATTTTTTGTAAATATAAGTTATAAAAATGTTATATTTATAGATAGGGGTTTAATTGAATTATTAGGTCCTTTAGGAATAGTTAGAACTATAAATTTTATAATGAATAAATTAATGAAATTACAAACAGGTTTTTTTTATAATTATTTATTTATTTTTATATTAAGTTTATTGATTTTATTCTTTAATTTTTTTCTTAATATATTTATATTTGATTTTAGTATATTTTTTTTATTAATTTTATTAATATTTTATTTATCAAAAAATATAAAATAATAACCAATGTTTAATGATATTTCTTATTTTTTTTATAGTATAGAAAATAAAATTGATAGTTTATTTCTTATTTCTTCCGGTATAATTGTAGGATCTAGTTTTAGGGTTATTATGTCTAAAAATCCTTTAAATTCAATAATTTCTTTGATTTTAGTATTCATTAATGCTGTTATAATTTTATTAGCTTATGAAGCTGATTTTTTAGCTATGATTTTTTTAATAGTTTATATAGGGGCTATTGCTGTACTTTTTTTATTTGTTGTTTATATGTTAAATATTAAAATTTTAGAATTACAAGAATTAAATTCTAAATATATTTTAGGTTTATTTATTGGTTTTATTTTTTTAATAATAAGTTTTAAATTTTATAGTTATATGTCTTTTGATAGTAGTAATGATATGAATACTACGTATTCTAATGTTTGAGTTAGCGAATTTAAAAGTTATAACTATGAATTAAATTGATTAAGTTATAGTCTATTTTTTAAAGGAGATAATTTATTTTTAATTTCTTTAATATTATATAATCATTATTATATAATATTAATGGTTTTAGGTTTAATATTATTAGTAGCTATGATAGGTTCTATTATATTAACATCTCAAAAAACTGTTAATATTAAAGAACAAAATCTTTATATGCAAATAAAAAGAATTAGTAAATAATTTAAGTTTAATATAATATGAATAATAATGATATAAAAATAATAATAGATAATACCGCTTTAAAAGTCAAAAATAATTATAATATAATTCAAGCATGTAATGAAAATAATATTAATATTCCTAAATTTTGTTATCATCAAGAATTATCTATTGCAGGTAATTGTAGAATGTGTTTAGTAGAAGTGAAAGGAGTACATAAACCAATAGCTTCTTGTGCTATTCCAGTAGCATCTGATATGGTTGTTTATACTAATTCTAAATTAGTAAAAAAAGCTAGAGAAGGTATATTAGAATTTATTCTTATTAACCATCCTTTAGATTGTCCTATATGTGATCAAGGAGGTGAATGTGATTTACAAGATCAATCTTTAGTTTTTGGTAGTGATAGAGGGCGCTTTTATGAGTATAAAAGAGCTGTTAATGATAAAGATTGTGGGCCTTTTATAAAAACTATTATGACTAGATGTATTCATTGTACTAGATGTGTTAGATTTTTAGATGAAGTTTCAGGTTTTAAATATTTAGGGTTAATAGGCAGGGGTCCTAAAATAGAAATAAGTAATTATATTAATAAAATTATTTATTCTGAATTATCGGGTAATATTGTGGATTTATGTCCTGTAGGAGCTTTGACTTTAAAAACTTATTCTTTTAGAGCTCGCCCTTGAGAATTGAATTATTTTAATAGTTTAGATTTATTAGATCCTTTTCATTTAAATGTACGTATAGATATACGTGATTTAAAAATTTTAAGAGTTTTACCTATTTATAATAATGTTTTAAAAGAAAATTGAATTACAGATATTACTAGATATGCTTATGATGGTTTTAATAATTTTAGATTATTAAATCCTTTATCTAAAACTGATAATAACAAATTTATTTCTTTAAGTTGATTAGAAACTTATAAAATAGTTTCTAAAATATTAATAAAAAATAATATAAATTTTATTTTAGGTAATTTTATAGACATGGAAACTTCTTTTATATTAAAAAAAATATCTTCTTTACAAATGAAAGAAAATTACGTAACTTTTAACAATATTAGTGGGAATTTAAATAATATAGACTTTAGAAATATTTATTTTTTTAATAATAGCACTGTACAAAATTTATTAGATTATGATAATATAATACTAGTAGATGCTAATATTAGATTATCTAATCCATTATTAAATTTAAGAATAAAAAATTTTTGTAAAATCAAAAACCGTGTTTTTAGTATAGGTTCTAGTTTTTATTCGAATTTTTTAATTTATAATTACGGTACTACTTTAAAGGAATTATTATTATTATTTAAAGGGCAATCGGATTTGAGTTTATTATTAAAAAACAAAAAAAATTTAATAATAATAAATGAATCATCTATATTAACAAATAATTTATTATTAAATTGAATAAATATAATAAAAACTTTAAAAAAATATATTAATATTGATATATTTTTATTTAACCCTGATAATTCAAATATAAGTTTATTTAAAGAAATAAATATTAATAGTTTTATATCTAAGTTTAATGATAAATCATTAATGAATATAAAAAATAAAAATAATAAAGAAATTTTTTACTTTTTAAATACTAATAAAAAATCTATAAATAATAATAATGTAACAAATTATTTTATTTATCAGGGTTCTAATTACAATATATCTAAGAATTTAAATTATAATTTATTATTACCTTCAGTTAATCACTTAGAAAAAAATAGTAATTATGTAAATTTTTTAGGTTATTATCAAAGATCAAAATTTATTTTATATCCTCCTAAAAACTCTAGAAGTGATTGAAAAATTTTATATATATTATTTAATTTTTTATTTAAAGATAAGTCAAATATTTACTTTAAAAATTTTGATAAATTAAAATCAGATTATAATCTTTTTTATAATAACAGTTATTATGTTATATCTAATATAAAATTAAATAATATATTTACTTATAATTTTAAAATTGGAAATAATTTTGCTAATAATAATTATTTTAATTTTTATAATTCAAATTCAATTGTTTCATCTTCTAAAAACATATTTAATATATTTAAAAAAATAAAAATGTCATATAGTAATTTTTATTAAAATAAAGAAAGCTTTTTAAACTATGAATATATTATTTTTAATAAATTTATTACAATATCTTGTTATCATAGTTCCTGTTTTATTATCTGTTGCTATTTTTACGGTCTTTGAAAGAAAAGTTATAGGCTATACACAATATAGACAAGGTCCTATTAAAGTCGGTTTTTTAGGTATATTACAACCCATTGCTGATGGTTTGAAATTATTAATAAAGGAGCCTATTACCCCTATAAATTCTAATTTTTTAATGTTTACAGCTGCACCTATAATAACACTTTTATTAAGTCTAATAAATTGAGTTTTAATTCCTTTTAATTATACTAGTGTACTATCTGATTTAAATTTAGGTATTTTATTTATATTAGGTATTTCTTCTTTAGGCGTTTATGGTGTTATTATAGCTGGATGATCTAGTAATTCAAAATATGCCTTTTTAGGTGCATTAAGATCAGCAGCACAAATGATTTCTTATGAAGTTTCTATAGGTATTATATTGATTACAGTTTTATTACCTGTAGGTTCTTTAAATCTTACAGATATAGTATTAGCTCAAAAAGATGTATGGTTTATTATACCATTTTTTCCTATTTTTCTTTTATTTTTTATTTCTTCAGTTGCTGAGACTAATAGACATCCTTTTGATTTACCGGAAGCAGAAGCAGAATTAGTTTCTGGTTATAATGTAGAATATTCTTCTGTAGGTTTTGCGTTTTTCTTTATAGGAGAATATGCTAATATTATTTTTATGTCAGCTTTAAATGCTATTTTATTTTTAGGCGGGTGGTTACCACCTTTAAATTTTTTAAATTTTTTACCAGGTGCTTTTTTTTTTGCATTAAAAATAGTATTTTTTATTTTTTTATTTATTTTTATTAGGGCTATATTACCACGTTATAGATACGATCAATTGATGAGCTTGGGTTGAAAAGTATTTTTACCTTTATCTTTAGGTTTTTTAATTTTTTATTATGGTCTTTTATTATCTTTTAATATACTTTAAAAAGAAAACTTTTTTAAAAATTAATTTATATATTTTATAGAAAATGTTAGAAAATTTAATATTATTACCTTTTTTATCTTTTATAATTATTTCATTAATTCCTAAAAATAAAATAAATTTAATTAAACAAGTTTCTTTAAGTTTTAGTCTTATTATTTTTTTTTATAGTTTAATTATTTTGGATTCTATCCATTTTAATTTACTAGATTATAAATATTATATCAATATAAATTATATATTGAATATTCAATATATAATAGGTTTAGATTATATTTCAGGTTTTTTAATTGTTTTAATGACACTTTTAATACCTATGTGTATTTTAACTAATTGAGAAAGTGTAAAATATAGATTTAAAGATTTTACATTACTTTTATTTTTATTAGAATTTTTAATAATAAATCTGTTTTTATCATTAGATATAGTATTTTTTTATATATTTTTTGAAGCTGTTTTAATACCTATGTTTTTAATGATTGGTATTTGAGGTTCTAGACAACGAAAAATACATGCTGTTTATCAATTTTTCTTTTATACTTTTTTTGGGTCAATTTTTATGTTATTAGCTATTATAATTATTTATCTACATGTAGGATCTACATACATAAATTATGTAAAATTTATTGAATTCTCAGAAAATAGACAATTACTTTTATGATTATGTTTTTTTGTAGGTTTTGCTATAAAAGTTCCTATGATTCCTTTTCATATATGGTTACCAGAAGCACATGTAGAAGCACCTACTTCAGGTTCTATTCTTTTAGCTGGTATTTTATTAAAATTAGGTACCTATGGTTTTTTAAGATTTTTAATACCTTTATTTCCTTATGGTTATTACTATTTTAAACCTTTAGTTTTTTTATTATGTATAATAAGTATTGTATACGGCTCCTTTGCTACCATTAGACAAATAGATTTAAAAAAAATCATTGCATATTCCTCTGTGGTTCATATGAATTTTACAATAATAGGGTTGTTTACTGATTCTTTAATAGGTTTACAGGGTGGTTTTTTTTCTATGATAAGTCATGGTATTATTTCTGGATCTCTTTTTTTTTGTATAGGACTGCTTTATGATAGATATCATAGTCGTTTATTATATTATTATGGTGGTTTAGTTCAATTCATGCCTATATTTGCTTCTATATTTTTTATCTTTATTTTAAGTAATATGGGTTTTCCCGGAACAAGTGGTTTTGTAGGTGAAATTTTAATTATTGTATCTGTTTTTAATATAAATACTAAAGTAGGTTTATTAATTTGTTTTAGTATGGTTTTTGCCTCTATATATTCTATTTGGTTATTTAATCGTATCATATTTGGAGAATTAAAAAATTATAATTTTTTAATAGATAATAAAATATTTTTTAAAAAATGATTTTTTAAATTTTCTGATATAAATAAACGTGAATTTTTTATTTTATTACCTATGATTTTTTTAAATTTTTTATTAGGTTTATATCCTAATTTAATATTTAATTTAGTAGAGTTTAATCTTTTAAATATATTATTTGATGTTATTTAAAACAACTATGTCTTTTTCATCTAATATTTTATCATTTGACTATAATTTAAATTTGATATATAATTTTGATGTTATAAATGACATTGCTTTTTTACTTCCGGAAATATTTCTTTTTATAACATTAATGGTTATAATTTTTTTTAGTTCTTTTTATTCTAATTTTAATATCTATAAATATATTAAAATATCATATCCCTTATTAAATTTAATTTGTTTAGTATCTGGTTTATATATTATTTTAGTACTAAATAGTGTTAGTTATAATAATATTATATCTTCATATTTATTTTATAATAGTAATTCAGTAATTTTTTTAAAAGTATTTTTTTCTTTTGTTTTAATTATATTAAGTAAAATATCTTATAATTATTTTTTAGTAAAAGGTATAAAAGCTTTTGAGTTTTATATATTTTTTTTAATATCTTTAGTCTCTTTAGTATTATTAATTATGTCTTATGATTTTATATCGGCTTATTTAGCTATTGAACTTCAAGGGTTATCTTCTTATATTTTAGTAGCTATGAATAAATCTAATAACAAATCTTTAGAATCAAGTTTAAAATATTTTGTTTTAGGATCTTTTGCTTCGAGTATATTATTATTAGGTATTGCTTTGCTTTATTGGAGTACGGGTATGACTAATTTTAAAGATATATCAGATTTAATGCAATTAAGTTTGGGTTTAGAATTTTTTGATCAAATTTTTTTATTAGGTATACTATTTATTACAGTAGGATTGTTTTTTAAAATTTCAGTAGCACCTTTTCATTTATGATTACCTGATGTTTTTTACGGTTCTTCTAAAATAATAGTTTTATTTTTTTCTTTATTACCTAAAATAGCTTTATTAACTCTTTTTTTTAAATTACATTATTTATTATTAGTAAAATCGAATTTAGATTCTAAACACTTTTATATTTATTTTATAATTTTATCTTTAATATTTGGTATAAGTGGGGCTTTGAAAGTAGAAAAATTAAATAAATTAATAGCATATAGTTCGATTAGTCATATGGGCTTCATATTAGCAACTATTTTAACTAATAGTTTAAATATTTTTTTAATTTATATTTTTATTTATTCATTTATATTAATAAGTATTTTTATTGTATTTTTAAGTTTAGTTAATCCTATTACAGGTAAATCTATTAATAATATAAATCAATTAATTTATTTAAAAAAAATTAATTATTTTTTTTTTATTTCGTTAATTATTTCATTTTTTTCAATAAGTGGTATACCCCCTTTATCTGGTTTTTTTAGTAAATTTTTTATATTTGTAAGTTTAATAAACTTTAATTGAAATTTATTATCTTTAATAATGTTATTATTTAGTGTAATTAGTTGCTTTTATTATTTAAGAATTATAAAATTAATTAGTTTTAATAATTCAAAAAATTGATTTTTTGTAAATATTTTAGATAAAAATTTAAGCTATATTTTAAGTTTTAGTATTTTATTAAATCTAGTTTTATTCTTATTAATGCCTTTTATATGAGAAATTTTTTTATTAATAGGTATATAGTATAATATTTCACAAAATACAAAAATATTAAATAAATTAAATCATTTTTTGTTGTAATAAAATATATGGGTCCCTCAATAAATTTAGATCAATTAGTAAAAAAAAGATTTTTATTTAATAAAGTCCAATATAGTTCAAGATTTGGGTGTTATAATAATTATTACAGTAATTTAATTAATAAAAAATTTATGATAGTAGATTTAAATTATTTAATTATTATTTTAAAAAAAATGATGTATATAACATATAAAACAGCTCTATTTAGAGGTATTTTTTTAACTTATATTTCTAAATCTTCTATTACTGAATTCGAAAAAATATTTTATAATATAGATGATTGACAACCTGTTCAAGATGTAGGTTATGGTTATTTAAAAAAGCGCAACTTAGTAGAGGATGAAAATATAAATATTTTAGAGGTTGCTAAAGGTTGGTTTAAGTATCAAGAATATTTTTCAGTTACTCATGATTCTAAGCCTAATTTTTATGTTGTATTAACTAATGGTTTATTTGGGTTTATATCAAATTTTAAAAAAGTTTTTTTAAAACATATAAAACGTATGAAAATTGAAAAATGACCTACTGATTATTCTAGGTCTACTTTACCTTCTATAGTTTTTATAACAAAAACTTGTTATAATGAATATTATGAATTGTTTAGGGTTTTTTTAAAAAAACGTATTATATGTATTAGAACTTTTTCTTTAGTAGAAGAAGTTAATATAAATTTAGGTTATTCTTTAAGTGTAAATGATTGTTCAAAAATTTATGATATTTGTGAAAATATCTTTTATTTAAATACTATATATATAAAAAATAAATGGTAGCAAAAGCTTTTTATAAAATTTCTAAGTTAACTAAATTAGTAAATTTAAATAAAAATGATATAACAGGATCATTAATTACTAAGCGTAGGCGTGGTTGAGAAATAATATGAATTCTTTATTATCAATCATTACATAGACGTGATAAAAAAAAATATAATAAAAATAATCTTTATAGAGATTTTTTTAGAATGATGTATATACCTAAACCTGTACATCAAAAAAGAAAATCAAGGTTTACTAAATATTTTTATCATAGAATGCAGTTTAGATTGTTTTATGGTTGTTTAAAAATGAAGTATATAAAAAGGGCTATACAATTAAGTCAAAAAAAAAAAAATAAAATTTCATTTTTTTTATATTTAATGGAATTACGTTTAGACGTTATTCTGTATAGATTAAATTTAACTAAAACTATTAGAGAAGCTAGACAATTAGTTCTTCATGGGAAAGTAAAAGTTAATAATTTAGTTATAAAAAATCCTTCTTATGCATTAAAAATTAATGATCTTTTAAGTTTTACAAGATCTTCTATATATATATTTAAAAAAAAAATATATAATAATATTAAACAAGGTAATTTTATTATATCAAGCATACCAAACTATTTAGAGTATTCTTATAAAAATTTAAAATTTAAAGTAACTTATTTTAATTTAATGGATTTACCGAAAGTATCTAAATTAAATAGAAATGCTTACTCTCATTTAATAGGTTTGATTTAATAAAGGTTTACAAATAAATGAATAATATATAATATTTATTTATTATTTATGTTTAAACATAAATAAATAAAAAAGAAAATTTTTACGGTGTAGTTATAATGGTATAATATCTGTTTTGGGAACAGAAGTTATTGGTTCAAATCCAATCATCGTGAGTTTATTTATATATTATTATATATTTATTATATATATATAATAAATGTTTAATGATTTTATGATATCGCGTCGTTTAAAGGTCAGGACGTTGCTTTTTCAAAGCAAAAATAGGGGTTCGATTCCCCTCGTGGGTATTATATAATATAATATTTTATTTATAAATTTAATGATTTTAATAACATTAACAAAACCTTTATTTCAATAAAAATAGCATTAAAATTAAATAATTTTTTTAAATAATTTTAGCTTTTATAGTTTTAAATTATTGTGAATTTTTTTATAGTAAAAATAAAATTTTATGTTTTAACTTTAAATAAGCTATTATTGTTAGATTTATTTTAATATTTATTTTAAATATTAAATATTTTTTATTTTTAAAATAAAAATTTTTAAATATAAGTATTTAGAAGTGGTGGAATGGTAGACACGGTAGACTTAAAATCTATTGCAATTTATTGCGTGAGGGTTCGAGTCCCTCCTTCGGAAAAACATATTAAGATTTATAGTGGAGTAATAGGTAACTCGAAGGGCTCATGCCCCTTAGCTGTTGGTTCGAATCCAGCCTATCTTTTTTTAATAATTCATTTATTTATATATTATATATATAGTAACTAATTATTATAAAAATAAATAGTTACTATAAAAAAGATGGCTGAATAGGTAAGGCGGTGCTCTTTGAAAGCATTTTTTATTGGTTCGAATCCAATTCTTGGCAATAAATTATTTATTGTGAATTTTTTTTTTGTAATTTTGCAACTAGTTTTATAACCAAAAATAAACTTATTATTAATTGTTCAAAAAAGGTTTTTATAAATGATGTTCTAATTAAAAGGGGGTAAAATATTTTTATTTTTTACTTTCTTTTTATTTGTATTTTAAATATATTTATAGTTTTTTTATAACTATATTTTTTTAGTTATAAAATTTAGTTATTTATTTTACTTTCTTTTTATTTTGTATTTTATATTTAAAATATATTTTTAGTTTTTTTATAACTAAAAATATAGTTTAGTTATAAAATTTATTTATTTTAGTGAAAAACTGTTTTTTTTCACTTTATTTTTTATTTTTTAAAGATGTTTATGAAGAGTGTTGACTGAGTGGTTTAAGGTGTTGATCTGCTAAATCAATTATATTATTTTTAATATACATGGGTTCGAATCCCATACACTATAACATTTCTTTATATTTATTGTATAGTATTTATTTATTTTAAATAAGAATAAGGCTTAGCTAGGAGTGATGGAATTGGTAGACATATTAGTTTTAGGCACTAAGTTTTAGGGGTTCAAGTCCCCTCTCCTGTATTATTCATGTATACTTTGTTTATTTATAGGTAAGCATATAGAACCCCTATAAAAATATAAGTTAATTTTATTTAACTTTTAAAGTATTATATTTTCTTTTTATTTTTAAAAGATATTATAATACTTTAAAAAATAAAATATATTTTTTATTCATTAATTAAAATATTATTATTAAAAAAGAGGTAAATAGTGTTAATGGTTAGCACGTCGAGTTGTGGTTTCGATAGTATGAGTTCAAATCTCATTTTACTCAATATTAATATTTTATTCTATAATTTTCTTGTTTGTTAGCGAATCGTATAATAGGCTATTACCGTAGATTGCAAATCTACAGATACCGGTTCGAATCCGGTTTCGTCCTTTTATCATGTAGTGTGGCTGAGCGGTTATAGCGGTAGACTGTAAATCTATTGTATTATTACATCGTTGGTTCGAATCCAACCACTTCCAAAAAGGTTGTTTTTTAATATTAATTTTTTGTTTATTTGGTTGTAGGTGTAGCTTAGTGGTAGAGCGAAAGCCTGAAAAGCTTTAGGTCGTTGGTTCGAGTCCAATCACCCCCAGAATAATATAAGAGGTAACTTAATAGGTAAAGTGTTAACCTGTCGAGTTAAAAGATGAGGGTTCAAGTCCCTTCCTCGGTATTTATTTAGTTTGTTTAATAGAGATGTTTAATAAAAATTGTATGTGGCTGAGCGGCTTAAGGTAATCCTCTTGAAAAGGATCGTATATTTTTATATACCGGGGGTTCGAATCCCCCCATACCCTTTATATAGTAAATAATATTGTAATAATCATATTATTTGTGCAATTTACTTATTTATTTCATTAAGATTTTGAGTGTATTTATTTTAAAATATTTTTTCAAATTATAAAAATTAATTATAAAAAAAAACATGCCTTCTAATGAATTAGATGTTATTATTTTATTAGCTAAAAAAATAGGTGGTGGTTTAGCTACTATCGGATTAACTGGAGCAGGTGTTGGTATTGGAATTGTTTTCGGTGCTTTCTTAATTGCTTTTTCTAGAAATACTAAAATAAAAAATGATTTATTTGGTTATACTTTATTAGGTTTTGCTTTAACTGAAGCAATTGCTTTATTTGCCTTAATGATGGCTTTTTTAATTTTATTTACTTAAAATTTTTTTAAGCAAATAATATATATTAAGTATTTTCAGTTAGCTTAATTGGTAGAGCATCGACCTTCTAAGTCGAGGGTTATTGGTTCAAGTCCAATACTGAGCATATTATAAAATTTTTAAAATTTATAACAGTTAGCTTAATTGGTAGAGCATCGACCTTTTAAGTCGAGGGTTATTGGTTCGAGTCCAATACTGCGTATTTTGTTTTAAAAATGAAAAGTAGAAAGAATTTTTTTATAAAATAATTAGTTATTAACTAATTTTACAAACAATATGATAAATAGAAATTTTTTATAAAGCATTTAACGGATACCTTGCTAATTAAAAATTTTAAGGGCGTTTAAAACGAAATATAAATGTAAAATAATAATAATTTTTTAATATTTATATACCCTTCAAGGAAAACCTTTATTATAATATTTAAAAAAAAGTAGTGAATTGAATCATCTTAGTAGCTACCTAAAAGAAAATAAAAATGATTTTATTAGTAGTGGCGAACGAATATAAAAAAACTAAAATAAACTTGTTTATATATCATTAAAAAATAATTTGGAAAAGTTAACTATAAAAGTGATAGTCTTGTATTTAATAGATATAAAATTAAGATTTTGAGTAGAATAAATCTAAATTTGTTTGAAGATTAGGGGACCATCCTTAAAAGTTAAAAAATTTTAATTAAGCGATAGTGAAAAAGTACTGTGAAGGAAAGGTGAAAAGTAATTCTAATAGAATTTTGAAAAGATCTTGAAATTAAATGCTAAATAGCAGTCTAAGCATATTTTAATATGTGCAGGTGTACCTTTTGCATAATGGGTCAGTGAGTTAATTAATTTAGCAAAATATAAATATTAATTAAATAATATTAAGTTATAAATAATTTGTTTAAAGTTAAATTAATTAGACCCGAAACCAAGTGATCTAGCCATGAGCAGGTTGAAGTTAATTAAAAGTTAATGGAGGACCGAACCCGTTTATGTGGAAATATATTGGGATGACTTGTGGTTAGGGGTGAAAGGCTAATC
>Ga0316208_1000517_pt1 | contig 46182 bp, 31 predicted proteins | sample 3monopyrite_MG_FD_204944 | JGI IMG/M metagenome (GOLD analysis project Ga0316208, IMG submission 204944) | Microbial mat bacterial communities from mineral coupon in-situ incubated in ocean water Damariscotta River, Maine, United States -... | ecosystem: Environmental > Aquatic > Marine >...
CACTATCCATTGTGGCAACGACATCTATCACCTGCCCAATCTCTTTATTTTTCAAATTTTCTGATGCTAGCGTATGTGAGATATAGATACGTTTCGCCATATCACTATCGAAGTCTTTAATCTCTGCTAAGACGCCCTTAACACCTTTTTCTTTTAAAATACGCGCAACTCTTTTTTGGGCACCAAACCCAGTTTCAATAAGCTTCTGAATAGTGCGCTTCAGCCACTTCCTTCCATTTGAATCCAGGTCCTGCTGCTTTCCATCTTTATAATATTTGTATGTGGTTTGGCCTTTTTTCCCTTCAAACTTGATGACATGTATTTCACCGTCATTATTAGTTTTAAGTTTCAAAGAGCCATGATCACCTTCAGCAATTATTGTTTCATCCTTGTCATCAATTTGAAACGGGCCTTTCCATTTTACGGCCAGGAAGTAATCATCTTCATGCCATGATATATTCCCCTTCTCCTTATCAAAGTCAGGCAGTGCATATATTTCATGCTGAGAAGAGGTAGATTCCACTGCCGACGCAGCGACAGACATAGCATGGCTCACCATAGCGCTAACAGTATCACCGAGCGCTGAGACATACTCATCACCCGTTACGACCATCCCTCGGTGCTGTGGCCCAAAATCACGGACTAAAGCTTCATGATCCACTAAAGCTTCATAGTCTGCGCGAGGGGCTTTGTTTGGGTGTGCGCCCGCGAACTCAATACTCGGCAGACCCAGCCCAAGGCCAATTACGCCCATGACGAGTGTTGATTTTGCGATTTTACTTGTTGTTTTGAACGGATCGGATTGTGCGCTTATTAAACGCTCTACCCGGCGTTTTAGGATAGACTTGTTACCAGCCATTGCTAATCCCCATTGTATCTGTCGTGTTTCATGTATTTTTGTGGCGCAGATAAATAGTGCATTCGCAACAGCTCGACTATCGGCAGCTAAATTAGCCGCCCATTCGTCCGCAGCTAATTCTGCGATATCTGTCAGCCGCTTCCGCGCCAATATGAAGAGCGGCTGAAAGAAAAAGATTCTGGATAACATTTGTAACGCCATCAGCATAAGGGGGTCGCGGCGCACCATATGGCCAAGCTCATGGGCAAGGAGGCTTTTAAATTCAGCCTCGGGCATATCATCAAACGCCCAGTCCGGCAGGCAAATTTCCCTGCGTGGTAAACATACGGGGCTTTTGATATCACTTGAGCGGCTTAGGTAAGGGACATGGCGTATATCTGCCTTTACACAGATAGCCCGCAAAACCTTATTTGCGTAGCTTTCTGCTTCAACGCGCTGACGGCTTCCAAGGTTTTTCACCGCTGCATAATAACTGAGCACCAAAGCACCCATCGTGAGAAAAGCAAGCCCAACCCAACCAAGAATTGCCAAATCTTTTGTTGTGAGTGTGGCCGCCGACTGCCAAAATGTAGGTTTTATTGTTATAGCTTCGCTGTCGCCCTCGGGATTGAAAAACGCTGGGACTCCAATAGTTGGAGTCCCATAGTTTGGTATTTCCTCATTTGGGGTTTTGGCATCATCGGCGGCATTAGGTATTAAAGTATTTTCTTTAGTTTTCTCTAAACGCTTGATTTGAATAGCACTCTGTTCATTTCGAGCATTGGGTGTCGGTGCTGCAAGAGCCATCGGCGCGGGCGCAGGGCCGGACTGCGCTGCACCTGCTGTCTGCTGTGAAAAAGATTGCTGTGCCTTTGTCTTTCGTCCAACAGTACTTACCGCACCGTCTGCGAAATCGGTCAATGGCCGCTCATTATTCAGCCTATCAATGAAACCCGCAGTTTGGTTGCTCTCCAAAACCAGCTTTGATGACACCAACTCAGAGGCAGGTAATAAGGCAATAAACGAAGCAACAATTGCGGCCTTCCATGCAAGCTCAGCCATGTCGGGGCTATTGATGAGCTTGATTTTCTCCATAACCCATACAGCACCCAGCAGCACAGTGCTTGAAACCATGAATTTGATAAATAAAGAAACAAATGGAATATCTGATATAAATTCAAACATTATTTATCCTCCCCTTGGAGCATTGCTTTAATGTCTCCCAGTTCCTTTTCATCAATGTCCCCCTCATCCACCAAATGCGCGAGAAGCGCTTTGCTGTCCCCCTTGAAGAGCGTAGATATAAGCGAAGAAACCATTGAGCGCTTCACATCACCCTCACTGATCAAACTTCGATATATGCGCTCCCGTCCCCGGGGTTCAGAGGCCAGTATATTTCTTTTCTCTAACCGAGATAAAATGGTGCCAATGGTCGTATGCGCTAAATCAAGCTCGCTCAAATATTGCTGCACATCTCTGACAGACCCTTCGCCGAGGGCCCATAGGGCTTGCACCATTTGATATTGTTGATCACTAAGTTTGATATTGGCTGACATATTTTTATCTCTCTACTACATGTGTAGGAGATAATTACTACATGTGTAGTAGAATGGCAAATATTTTTTTAAAGTTTCATAATATACTGTTTTATAACAATAATTATGAAACCCCCTTTAAACATGAGCTTTATTTTAAAGAAAGTTTAGAGGAGGTATAACCTAAAAGATGAGTCGCCACACACTTTTGGTACACTTATAATAAAAGGCCCGCCAACAATACGGGCGGGCCCAGCAAACATATCTAACACTTTAGTGTTCGTTCAGTTCAGCAACCATAGGGCTAGCCGCAACAACCTGCCCCTCCCGCAGGCGCTCCCCGCCCCGGACCACTATATCGTCACCGTCTTTAATTTCTCCGAGCACGGCAACAACATTACCCGACGCCGCGCCTGTCTGCACCAGCAACCGTTCTGCCGTATTATCATCCTTAATACGGAACACATAAGCACCTTCACGGCGTAAAACCAGTGCGTCCCGTGGCACAGCTACAACCTGTTCGGGTTCACTTGAAGGAAGCCCAATTTGAACTGCCGTTCCAACAACGAACGCGCGCCCTTCAGGCACTGTGATACGCACTTCCATTGTCCTGCTTACTGTATCCCCAACAGGAATTAGGGCCCGAACAGGTGCATTGAGCACTTTATCGCCTTGGCGCAAGCTTACGTGCTGTGTATTGGAAAGAATCGCTGCAAGGTTAACAGGGGCCTGAGCTGTTACCTCTAAATGCGCCGTATCCACAAGCCGTACAATTTGCCTGCCCGGTACTGCATATTCTCCGCTCTGTGCAAGCCGCGCTACCACGCGGCCAGGGAACGGCGCCCGTACTTTTGTCCGCTCAAGACTAAGTTCAGATAGTTCCAAGTCAATATGTGCCTGTGCCAACTCTTGCTCTGTCATTGCTAATGTGCTTTCTGCCTCATCCAAACGGCTCGCCGGTACATTGTTTGTTTGCGCAAGGTCTACAGTACGCCTCAAATCTGACTTGAGGTATTTAACGCGCGCTTCCAAGCGCTTAATCTGAGATTGATTACGCGCAATAGTCAGTTTGATCGAACGGCTATCAATCGTTGCAATTTCATCACCTTCTTGAACAAGCGTCCCCTCCCGGGCCACCCACAATACTTGGCCCGATATCTCCGCCGATAAACGGCTATCATTTTGGCTAATGAGTGTACCCGGCACATACACCTGCGGCGCCATCATTTCTGTTCGTGCTTTTACAAGCTCCACCACAGCCGGGGGCGGCCCTTGCTGTGCTAATACGCCAGAGCTGAGCAAGATAAACCCAGCACCAGCAAGCATGGCTTCTTTTAGAAATAAAGAAAGTTTCATTGTAGGATACCTCGCAGTTTATTCAGCCGGTTGTAAGGTCCGGCTTTCATGTTTTTCTTTTCTTTTTTGAGCACTACCCAACCGTAACAGGCATGGCAGCAATATAAGTGTGAAAATGGTCGAAACAGCCATACCACCAACAATCGTTGTCGCCATGCCGCGGTAAATCTCGCTTCCTGCCCCCGGGAACAATACAAGGGGTAACATTCCCATCAAACTTGTAAGGGTACTCATAAAAATAGGCCGCAACCTTAAAGAAAGCGCGTGTTCAACAGCTTCATCGCGTGACATTCCTTCGTTCTCTCCTGAGCGGGTCTGCGCAACAAGAAGGATAGCGTTATTCACTACCAACCCGAGCAAAATGATGAAACCAATCATCGTAAGGAGGTCAAGAGGTGCGAATGTCACAAAGTTAAGAAGCCACAAGGCAACAACACCGCCCATACTTGCAAGTGGGATTGTCACCACGACAAGCGCAGCATCCTTAGGGGATTTAAACAGTGCGGCAAGAAGCATGAAGAGCAAACCAAGCGCTATGACAAAATTCATACTGAGCGAGGCCACAGCACGGTCTAGCGCATCAGCACTACCGCCGTAAGAAATTGTCGCACCCGCAGGCAATAGAGGCGTGACCTTAGGCTCTACCTGTTCTTTCAGAATTGTAACCATGTCTTCAAGTGTCATGCCATCCGGCTGGCTAATGCTAAAAGTAATGGTCCGGCGTCGGTCAAGACGTTGCACCTGAGCAGGGCCAATACTCCTTTTAATAGTGACAAGCTCACTGAGCGGCACAACTCCCCCGCGCGGGGTTGCCACGGGTGTCGCCTCAAGCATTTCCGGGTTTGCAAACGCCGACGACTTCAGGATCATGTCAACCCGCTTTTCACCGTCAAAATGCTCCCCAAGCCAAAGCCCATCACCAAACGTACGTACAATACGTGAAATATCAGCGCGAGAAAAACCTACCTCTGCTAAGCGCCGATCATTTGGGATCACTTTCAATTCAGGGGTAATGACATTAGGGTCAGGGTTCGCCCGCGTTTGTGCTGTCGGTAATGCTTCTGCAATGAAACCCATTGTTTGCTCGGCTACTTCTTTCACGGCATCAAGATCAGTAGCATGAATATTGAAATTCACATTTGCATTGCCCCCAAAACCACCAAACAAGCTGCCCCGGAAAGCAAAGGCACGTACATCAGGAAACCCTGATAAAATATCACGCTGCATGATACCCATCATTTCGTCCGCACGCGTTACATCTTTGACACGAACCCCCAAGTTAGCGCCGCTGCCGCCCGGAAAACTAAAAAAATAATAGTTTTTGACCGCAGGCTCTTTGGTGCCATCCAAATAAGGTTGCATACGGCCCAAAATAACTTGGGCAATTTCCCGGTCTATTGTTTCTGTGTTTGCACCAGAGGGGACACTAATGAAGGCATCAACTGCATCGCGCTGTACTGGTGGTAAATAATTAAGGTTGGGCAATAATGCCCAACTTAACAATATAGCCCCTGCCATCAACCCAGCAATAAGGCTCATGCGGCGCATGGGAGTTCCCGTTATCCTCATCAGTCTCTGTACTAACTTTGCGGTACGTACATTATGCTCAGCAACAGGCAGCTCTTTAAGCCAGTGCTGCGCCGCAACAGGGAGGATGGTAATGGCAACTACCAATGAAATGGCAACACCAATAGCAATTGTTAATGCAAGATCAGCGAACAATTGTCCTTCCACGTCTTTTAAGAAAAGAATAGGTACAAAGATCGCTACCGTTGTTGCCGTGGAGGCAATTAAAGCGCCTGTGACCTGTTCTGCTCCCAGAAGAGAGGCAAGGCCGGCCTTTTCACCCTGCTCTCGTAGGCGCACAATATTTTCCAGAACCACAATGGCGGCATCCAGTACCATGCCGGTTGCAAAGGCAAGGCCCGCTAACGAAATAATATTAACTGTGCGCCCAAAAGCCGCGAGGACAATCATTGTCGTTGCAAGGCAAATTGGAATAGTTAGAGCAATCAAGACAGTTGCCCGTACCTGCCGCAAAAACCACCAAAGCACGGCAAGAGCTAATAACATCCCGATAAAGAGGTTGCTTGAAAGAAGCTTGATTGCGCGGTTAATAAAAACACTGGGATCAAAGGATTTTTCAATTTTGATACCCCGCTGTGTTAATATACCTGAATTCAGTTCTTCAATTTTCTGAGTAAGGGCGCCGATTGTTGCAAGAACATTTGCACCACTTTCACGAAGAACGCGCATGCCAATGGCCGGGCTACCATTTTGATAGGTTACCTGATTACGTTTTGCCGTTGTAATACGAATATCAGCCACATCCCCCAGCGTTACTGGGCTGCCAGCCCGCCAATCAAGAATGAGGGCGCGCAGTTCCTCAGGCTCATAACGGCCTTGGAAATTTAACATATAACTGCGACGGCCAACATCCATATAGCCCCCAGAAACATCACTTGTCCGTCCAACAAGACGGCTAATATCTGCAGGGTGAAACCCGAGTTGTGCTAACCGCACAGGATCAAATTCAATTTGAAGCTGCTCCCCCGCTGGAGCCTGAAGAATAACATCCGCCACACCGGAGACACTTTCAAGCTGCGGAATAACCTGATCTTCCATAAAGGAAATATCATCCCCCGTGGCAAAAGCCGAATTTCCTCGTATTTGAGCAAACAAGTAAATCAACATCTGGTCTTGCCCGCCGCCGCCAAAGCCCCCGCCTTTAACAACCTGGGGTCTATCTGCATCAGCAGGTAAGGGCCTCAAGCGATTGAGATTACTAATCACATCAAGCATGGCTTGGTTCATGTCAGTCTCAAGGCTAAAGTTTAATGTGACGAACCCAAACCCGGGAAGCGAGGAAGACTGCATGTCTTCCATGCCTTGCAACCCCATCATGACCTCTTCGATGGGTTCGACAATTTCAGATTCTATTTCGGAAGGGCTTGCGGCACGCCAAGAAGTGCGGATTGAAAGTTGTGGCCGTTCTATTGCTGGTAAAAGTTGCACAGGCAACTTCGTGAGCATTATAACACCCAGTACAAGCGCCATAGCCGCAACAACGATCACTGCCGCTGGGTTTTTCAGGCTTTTCTCGGTTAATTTCATGTCATTTACCCTCGCGTCCATATAGTTGGATCTCATTGAGGAAAGCTTTGCGCTCTTATGTAAACGAATGAAACTTGAATGCGCTCAAATGCTGGCTTCTTGCGATAAGCGGCATAAAATACAGAAAAATGGGCTGACCAATTGCCTAGATGGTCAGCCCATACGATTATGTCACTGGGGTACTATGAAAAAGTGACAGCATCGTTCTCAAAGTTGAAATAGAACCAACTATCGTCTACCTCAACCGTGACCCCCATCAAGAAGACGCTGCCATCTTTCCATTCTAAAAGAGTACCACCATTCTCTTGCGTGCTTTTAATATCTTTGAACTCCAACCCCAGCGCTGTGAGGTCAAGACGGTCATCCTCAGGGACAAAATCAGTGATTGTGTCCTTGCCTGATTTTTCCCCAAAGAAGAAAATATCAACATCCGCGCCGCCTGTCATGGTGTCATCACCTTCATCACCAGAAAGGAAGTCTACGCGTCCGCCGCCTTTCAGCACATCATTCCCCGCGCCGCCGTACAAATTGTCATATCCGTCACCGCCGATGAGTGTATCAGCCCCGTCGCCGCCCTGATGAACATTCACCTCAGGTTCGTCAAATATGAAGCCAGGGTCAAGAGGCTCCTCAATGAAAGACCCATCACTAACATAAAACCAGTCTTCGCTTAGGTCAGTGGTAACACCCTTCAACAGAACACTATTGTCACCCCAGCTTATTTTCAAACCTTCACTGGTTTTCTCAGTAGTGACATCTTCGAATTTAAGGCCTTCTGACCGCACACTGATGCTGTCTTCCTTGGGGTTAAAATCTGTAATGACATCCTGACCACTATCCCCATCAAAATAATAATAGTCTCCCTGCTCACCGCCGGTCATTGTATCGTTGCCAGCACCGCCTTCCAGGTAATCCCAGCCTTCACCGCCGTCGATGACATCGTCGCCCTCGCCGCCGCTGGCACTGTCGCCTTCCTTGCCGCCGATGAGGGTGTCATTACCCCCTTTCCCATTGAGATAGTCCCAACCATCCCCGCCTTCAAGCAGGTCATCCCCGTCGCCGCCCTCAAGAACCTCACCAGGCTCAACAGGGATAGGGTCAATCGAGATGAAGCCCACATAAAACTGAATATCGCTAAGGGGGACAGAAACGCCTTTTAAAAGGATGCTATTGTCACCCCAGCTAATTTTCAGGCCCTCGGATGTTTGCTCAGACTTGAGGTCTTCATACTTGACACCGTCTGCCCACAAATCAATGCTATCTTCTTCTGGATTAAAGTCCGTAATGACATCATGGCCACTAAAGTCCTGCAGCAAGAAATTGTCACTGCCTTTGCCGCCAGACATTGTATCATTACCTTGCCCACCGTCTATAAAGTCCCCGCCGTCGTCACCCGAAAGTACGTCATTACCCTCGCCGCCCATAACATTGTCTGCCCCATCACCGCCGGAGATTGTGTCATCACCTTGATCACCATTGAGGAAGTCAAATTCTTCGCCGCCCGTAATCTTATCATTGCCGGCACCGCCTTGAATGTCGTCACTTTTGTCTGTGCCATTCAGAACATCGTCTCCGTCACCGCCCTTTATTGAGTTAAGGTCAGGCATGAAAAATTCAGAATCAGCTCTGCCTTCAATACTCGCGGCTTTATCGCTCTGCCCCTCCACTTTAAACCAAGTAGAATCTATTTCACCGCCAAGTTCTTCGAACATGGATTGATTGGTAATCACTTCATTATCATCATAAAGTGCATCTTGTTCTTTATACAATTTGATTAGCATATCAAACAGAGCAGCTTGCTCTGCGGATATAGCATCTAACTTTATTTGATTATTCACATCAGCCACAGTGAAAACTCCCTTATCATGCATCACACTAGGTACGGTGTACCTGTCTTATTACTCATACCTAATAGACGACACCGACACTATTTTACCCCCATACCAAAGTAAAAAATACTCCACCAAAAACCTAAAATCGCCACCCCAGTTCTATGCCTACTGTGCGCGGACGTAGCGGGGTGAACTGGTCTGATACCTCGAGCAACCCATCCCCCATAAAACTAAAGGGGTTCCCAAAAGAAAAACTGTTCGCTTTGCTATCAAAAAGATTATTGGCAAACACTGTTAAGACCCAACTGCCCTTAAGAAAGGAAACACGCATATTAACAAGATGGTATGGATCAATTTTGGGGCTTAAGAACCGGGCAAATAACAAATCAGCCCCACCAACATATACATAATCTGCACTGACCATAGCCGTTAAAACGGGTGAGATTGGCACTTCATAAAACCCGGAAAGGCCCGCCGAGAATTTTGGGACGCCAGGCAATGAATCGCCAACGCGCGCGCCAAACAAGAAAGTTGTATCTGTAATTTTAGAGCCGCTATAAGAAACATTACCCTGTAACTCTGCATGCTGTACAGGACGGTATAGAAAATCAAATTCAGCACCAATAATGCGGGCATGGCCAACATTATTCACTTTAGGTAGTCCTAAATAATCATACTCAAGAGATTGTATGTCAGTCCATTTGGCATAAAAAGCGGCAGCATTCATTGTTAAAGCGCCGCCTGCCACTTGTGTCTTATACCCAACTTCAATATTAGTTAACTTATCCGAGTTATAGTTGCCAAGAACATTGACCTGCACTTGAGTGGGGACGGTACTTTCGGATTCTGCTGCAACAACATCAAACACATTAGGCCCCAAGAGGTTTGTCCCCCCCACTCTGTACCCTTGAGATATTTGGCCGTAAAATAAACTGTCATCATTAATATGGTATGAAAGAACCGCCTTTGGCGTTACGCCTGATTTTTGTTGGTTGCCATCCACCTGCCTCTCCAGATTAACACCAATATCATCAATGACAGACGTTGCCTTATCCTTATAATCAAACCACCGAAGACCCGCAGTTACAGACAATCTCTCATTTAGAAAATAGGTGAGCTCCCCAAAGAAAGCGACCTCTTTCAGATCATCTACCAGATCTTCACTATATATTTCATCAGCGCCGCCGAGTAAGGGATGATTAGAAGCACCGGGCACCACTAAACTGGATGAAACAGTATCATCCCGGCTTGAGTAAAAGCTGCCAAGTAGCCATTCAATCCGCCCCCCCGACTTGCCACTTAAATGCGTCTCACTAATGAAGGTTTTAATATCTCTTTTCTCGGTAAAGGGGCTTGCAATAACATCCAAATTCACGAGTTTTGGAACAACTAGAGATCCATCCCAAACTTTATCAATATCCCGCCGCAACCACGCAACATTTGTCATAAGGTCTGCCCAGCCAAGGTCAGCGTTAACCGTGAGATATAGCTGGGAAAATGTATCGCTGTAAGGCTCTTGCATATAGTTATCGCGCTGCAAGCGGCGGCGTTTGCCGTTGTAATAATTAGTATCGTCTGCATCCAGTGCCTGAAAATTACTGCCCAGAGTAATTTGCCAGTTTTCATTAGGTTCAAACATCAAAGCTGCCCGTCCGCCAAACGTGTCTGATCTGTTGGTGTTCGGTATATTCAGACGAACATCATCAATATACCCCCCCTCTTCTGTTGCATACCCAGCAGCCCGAAAAGCAAGTTTGTTTTCCACAATCGGAACATTCACAATGGTGGAAACATCTTTCACAGCATCGCCATTTTTTGTCCATGCATAGGAGACGCTTGCCTGTAATTCCACCTCCCCTGTGTTTGGCCGCTTGTTGACAACACGGTACAAACCACTCAGTGCCCCGGATCCATAAAGCGTGCCTTGTGGGCCGCGCAGCACCTCTATCCGGTCAATATCTATGAGCCGCAAACCAGGTTCGGGCGCGTTGAAGGTAAGCCGAGTATTGTCTTGGTACGTGCTCACAACGGATTGCGCCTTACCCGCAAATGCACCATCCGACAAACCCCGGATCGTGATTTTATTTTGCCCTGAACCCTGATTGGTCACATAAATATTAGATAGTCTATGTGCAATGTCCCCGGTTGATTGGGCGCGCAAATGTTCCTGCTGCACACTTGTAACCGCTGATATGGAGTAAGGGAGGTTTTGCACCGTATCAACACGCCGCAAGGATGATACAAGAATTTCCCGTACGGGCATTTCTTCCATTTCTACCGAATGCGCCACATTGATGGCCCGCACAATCACCCTAGGTTTTCGGAAAATGCGTACAGAGCGAGGACTAATAACCTCATAGGTAAAATCAGTCCCATAGAGCATACGCTCTAGCGCTTCATCAATACCATATACACCCTTTAGAAAACGTGTCTTCCCGTCCCGGTACGAAACCGACGGTCTGCTAATAGAAACACCTGATTGTTTTGCAAACTCAAACAAGGCCTTGGCAATCGGTGCACGCTTTACCCGAAAATTATATGTATCCGTATTTGCCGCAACATAAGGGGCAAACAACATACTCATGCATGCGAGGCTCAAATAAAGCTTACGATTAAACACTAGAGGCATGAATGAGGTCGCACCTTATTTGACGGCAGTCACAGTTATCATAGTATCTTCACGTATAATTTTAATCGGCAATGTCTCTTCAAGAAGTAATAAAACCGCTTGTGGGTCATGGATATTCAGTACACCAGAAAAAGTAAGGCGTGAAATATCACCCTCAACCTTGATCGGCACATTAAAATACCTGCTCAATTCATAGATTGTATCTGAAAGCTCAGCATTTTCAAAGGATAGCAGGCCTGACTGCCATGCCAAAACAGTGTCTGCATTCACATCTGCGACCTGATTATCCACAGAAGTACCAGCATGCACTAACTGTTTCCCGGCAACAAGGCGCGTTATCTTATGGGCCTCTGTATCCGCTTGGTCGGTTGGGGCAACATCAACAATGCCTTCGGCAACTGTCACTGTCACAGTTCCCTCATAGCGCAGCACATTAAATTTAGTGCCTACAACACGAATTTTTTGAGTTCCCACGTCTACAAAGAAGGGGCGATCCTTGTCTTTCGCAACAGTAAAGACAGCCTCGCCGTATGCCAGCTTAGTACGCCGCGTATCATCCTCTAAGGTAACTTCAATTTTGGTGTTTGTATTAAGGTGCACGTTGGAGCCATCTGCCAGTTCTATCATGCGCTGCTCACCAACCTGCGTAATAAATACCTCCGTCACCACTTCCGGGGCCTGGAGGAAATTGACATTCACAAAAACAAGCATGATGGTCGCCGCCACCGCCGAAAGGCCAGCCCACACGGCTGGTTTTTGCCAGCGCCACGCAGCCGGCACAATAACATTAGGCGGTGCGGCGTTCGCTGGTTCTAGGGCACGTTTCGACACTGAAGAAGGTTTCGAAACTGGGACACATTTGTCGGCCTGTTTTATGTCTATTTGGTCTGGGAAAGCCACAAGAATTGACTGTTTCATCAACAACATATCGGCCATCATGTTTTCTACATGATCAAATGCACATTGGTGCTGATCGTCCTTCTCTAACCAGTCAGTAAATGCAAGCCATACAGTCTCCTGCGCGGCTTCATCTGCAATACGCGCATGCCAAAAGGTTGCTTCTTCAAGCACCCTATCATTAAATTTTATGGCCTTTTTGCTACTCATTACCAGCTTTCTTTAGCCCCGCCTTATCTATGGGCCTTATAAAATAGTCTCTAACCTTTAGGACGACACAGCACATCAAACACCCCTAGTCAGCCGTGAATTTTTCTAGATTCAGCAAAATTACGTCTCGTCTTGCAGTTTATCAGCAAGATACTTGAGAGCCTTGCTCATATGTTTTTCAACCGTACTGCGTGAAATGTTTAATTTTTCAGCAACCTCTTTATAACTCAACTCTTCAAATTTATGCGCCACGAACACCCGGCGGCACTGTGGGGGTAAGTCATTCATGCTATCGATGACCTGTTTTAGTTTTTTCTGGGCATCAAGCTTGGTTTCAACATCCACTGTCTCATCAATAGGCTCGCCGCCCATGTGATGGGTTGTTGTTTCCCCCCAAAGCGTATCTCTATCTTGCTGACGAACCGCCGTTTTCCGGAAATCAAGAGCAAGGTTATTGGCAACCCGGTATAAAAACGCATTGATATTGTCGACGGGGGTGTCAAATGTGGTCCGCGATAGCTTAAGATACATTTCCTGTAAAATATCTTCCGCAGCCGTCGCGTCGCGGAACCGCGCTATAAGAAAGCGCTCTAAGGCTGCTCTCTTATTAAAAAATGCATCAAGCACTGCCGTTTTGGTCAGCTCTTGCACACAGACGCCCTCTTATAAATATGCACTGAACGTGCTTACCACCACTATCCGGCGCGCACCTTAAAGCGGTAATATGAATAGGCCATGAACCAAAAGTAAACTTTACCCGACTATCTCTGCTCTAATTCACTCTGTATTTTTTCAGGCAAAACCACCGTGTAATCTTTTAAAAGAAGAAGTGTTTCAGCTTCTCCAATGTCAAAGTCTCCACTTTCTTTCATGGTTTTCAAAAGGCCATCAAGAGAGTTTGCATTTTCCGCGAGTTCCAGAATTTTCCATCGCATAACCATGTCAATATTATACCTTTATACTGCTATGGGCCTCTATATTAGCGTGAGTTACTCTATTATTTTTCACTATCCAGGACCAAACGAAATCCAACTGCCTGTACCCGGTCATTCAAATTATATTTCTCACGTACCTGAAGGGCCATAAACGCTGGTGTATCTTCATTCGGCCTGCCCCGCACAACCCCTGATACACACCCCTCAAGGGCACCATTAAAGGCGGCTGGAGTAAGAGTGTCCACAAAGTTTTCGTGCCAGCAATCTGCAACCCACTCACCTGCATTTCCTAACATATCATATAAGTCAAAGCTATTTGCTTTAAAGGAGCCCACTGGAAAAGTAAGGGGGGAGTCGAGGGCAGTGTCACAGGCGGCGCATGACTGTGTATTTTTCTCGACTGCATAGCGCTGCACCGCGACATGACTGTAGCTTGCGTGTGCCATATACGCCCATTCAATTTCGCTGGGCAGGCGCCACGCACCTTGCGCACCAGTTTTGTGCCATGCGGCATTAAACCAGAGAATAAATTTTTCAATATCCAGACGGCTTACATTGATAACAGGTCGCTGCAGGCGCCCCCAAGTCATATCATCTGGCACATACGCGCCGCACCCGCCGTCAGCACCACATTTATCCCACTGGGCAAAGGTCACTTCATGCGCCATTGCTGTGAAGGGCTTCTTTATTTCAACAAGGCGGGGGCTGTATGTACTATCCGCTTTTGCTGGTTTACGGTGGATAAATACACCCTTGGGGATAGTAACAATAGGCCCTGTTAATGCACGCTGCGGGGCTGTCACCTCAGCAGCCTTTAACATCTTCATCGCTTCCGAGGCATACCCACCCCCAGGATACAGGGCTAAGAAAGCCTTTACTCCCTCGACTGTTCCTTCTTTTTTGGCGCGATAAAAAGCAAGAGACTCAGCCCGTTGTTTAGCTTGCAAGGCATTAATGCCGTTAGGGTAGTCCGAAAAATATTGCTGATAACTCCGTTCCGTATTCATTTGGCGCGCTATTCTGTAGGCCGCATTATCCGCCCCCCTCTGGGCATCTTGCCTAAAGGAGCCTTCCGGCCAATATTCCAAATATCGGATATAGGCAATTTCACCATTAATCTCTTTGGCTCGGCGAAAACTAAGAAAATCAGCCGCTGTAACATTTTCTCCGTCAGGATATTGCCGACGGTACGCGGCATACGCGAAAATTGTACCTTGCTTCTGGGCATAGGCAAACGCAGACTGGTCAGAGGCTGAATAGGCAGCAATCGCCTGTGCAATAGTGGCCTTAAGAGACCGCGCGTCTTTTTGATAAAGAAGCGACGCATCCTCTGATGCCAAATAGCGGTTCACAAGCCCTTCTGCTCGTTTATAGTGGGCAATGTGCCACGCTGCTTTTGCTGCAAAATAAACAACATCAGGATTAACATCTCTATTATCCTGCACGAGCTTTTGGAACATATTTTCTGCTTGGATATACCGGCCAGCATTCAGTGCCTCAAGAGCACGTTGGAACTCTGTGTCTTGTGCCGAGACAGCGCCCCACACAGGTACCAACACAAAGAATACAACAGAATAAAATACCCTAGTCCATCTCGCCATTATTCTTGACCTTATTCTAGCCATAAAAAAATACTAGTTCAGCATAAACGGGCTATTGAGAAAATATACCTTTAAATCTTTAGACACCACCTTATTCAAGTGCTACCGCAACCCAGATGCTGTCTTAACTAGGCGTTCATCAAGGTTGACATATACCATTTATAATAGTGGATTGTTAACAGCCCCGAGCCTGTTTACAGTAAGCAACACAAAAAGAACGGGTAGAACGTAATTGAGAAACAACAAAGTGGTTCTATTCGAGACATCTCAAAAAAACACGCCTCTGCCTTTAAGAGCCCTCTCGTTTTTACACGTGTTCTTTAGCTGGCCTCAACAAAGCATAGTCTTTTTTTGCCTCTTTTTCACCTCTTTTTGCGGCACAGCCTACGCTGACGCCCTGACACAAGACGTTACTATTCTGGGTATTGAAGAAGAGGCTTTTAAGCATGTTCGCAGCCAATTTCAGGATGTTTCTCTTTTAAAAGCTAGCCGAAAAGAGCCTATTCTATCTGTTTCAAACTTGCGTGGGCTTGTAAAATCAGATGTTGATTTTCTATCGAAGATCTTGCGGGCAGAAGGCTATTATTCAGCGCATATTACCAAACGTCTCGCCAGAAGAGAGAACCATTTTAAAGTGGAGATACAAGTCATTCCGGGTGACCTGTATGTTTTTGGGGACATAACCTATACTTTCGAAACACCTGAACCCTCTCCAGATGTCCAAACCGCCCTTACTCAGAAACTTCCTGTAAAAACAGGAGCACCTGCCCTAGCGGTTAACGTCGTGGCAGCGGAAGCGCTGCTAAAAACTCTTCTTCCTGAAAAGGGTTTTCCTTTCGCAGGAACGATAAAAAACGATATTGTGGTTGATCATAAGAAAAAGGCTATGGACCTCCATTTCGCGATAAACACAGGGGCCCAAAGGCATTTTGGTGCGGTTGTTTTCCGTGGTTTGGCATCGATTAAAGAAAAACACCTTGGAAAATTTATTCAGTGGAAGTCGGGAGATGTTTTCTCGCAGCAAAAGGTCAACACCCTAAGAACACTTCTTATACAATCAGACCTATTTTCGCATGTTACAATTGATACAGTCCCAGCGGGTTCAAATGCGGCCAATATTAATATCAGCGTTGCCGAAGCCCCCCACCGCACATTAGGTATAACTGGTGGCTATTCAACTGCGGAGGGTTTTGGCGGCGATATTTCTTGGGAGCATAGAAATATATTTGGCCGAGGCGAACGTGTAACTTTAACCGCCCGAGGCTCTGAAGTTGAACAATCCTTTTTAGGGCAACTTAGATTACCTCATTTCAAAAGACTGGACCAAACCTTGTCTTTTGAAAGTTTGGTTAAGCGAGAAACGACAGATGCCTTTTTCGCGCACACTTTTGATCTACGTGCCGGTATAGAACGTATCATATCTCCAAAAACATCAGTCCATGCTGGTGTTGAGTTTGAATATAGCGACGTCACCGACATTTCCGGCGATAGGGATTTTTTCGTAACGTCTATTCCCTTAGGGTTCCATTTTGATAGTTCTGATAACCTTCTGAATCCAGGCCGGGGTTTCCGGGCAACCATTACGGCGGCACCCAGCTTTAGTGTAGGAGAAACAAATTTTGCTTTCCTGAAAAACGAAATCCGCACAAGTGCCTATTTTCCTCTATTTCAAAGCCAAACCCTTACGCTTGCCCTTCGCTCCCGCCTTGGGTCAATTATAAGCCCAAAGACTGAGGCTCTTTCGGCAACAAAACGCTTTTTCTCTGGTGGTGGTGGCTCTATTCGTGGCTTTTCCTATCAGCGTGTTGGGCCCTTAGATAGAGAAAACAACCCAACCGGCGGCAGATCGGTCACAGAAATTGCCGCGGAATTAAGGTGGCGCTTCACCTCTAGCATTAGCATGGTGCCTTTTATAGAGGGGGGTAATGTATATGAAAGTGAACTGCCAAAGTTTAATAATTTTCGGTGGGGAGCAGGACTTGGCGTTCGCTACCATACAGACTTTGGGCCAATTCGGCTTGATGTAGCAATACCCTTTGAGCGGCAAGAGGGGGAACGCAGTTTCCAGCTCTACATAAGTTTAGGGCAGGCTTTTTGATGGAACCCTCCACAAAAACAAAACGCACCATGAAGGTATCCCCGGCCAAGGCTCTTTTTATAGCCTTACCTTTACTCCTTCTTATTGGCACATTTTCTGCGCTGTTGTATCTAGACAGCAGTGCTGGGCAGCAGCGGCTTGTTAAGTGGGCAAACGCGCGATTAAGCACCAGTAATAGCACTGTAAACCTTGGCCCTATTGAAGGTTCAATCTTTTCACGTTTTAGCTTTGCCACAATTACAGTCTCTGACCCAAATGGCGCATGGTTAGAGTTAGAGCAAGCGCAAGTAACATGGTCACCCTTCGCCCTCCTCCGCCGGAACCTGACAATATCGTCCATGTGCGTAGCATCAGCACAATTGCACCGGCTACCACAAAAAGATACTACAGATGACATAGCCCCTCTTGAGAGCTGGTCTGCCCCCTCCTCTCCTGTAGATATTACTATTAAGGCTTTTGATATTGCCGCAATTCAAGTGGCCAAAGGGCTTGTTGGTACACGGGCAACCTTTAAAAGCAATGGCGCTATTCAGTTGACAGACGAAGCCGGCATTCTCATTCAAGCGCAGCTGATCAACGACGGGAAAACAGAGGAAGAAATATCGCTGGATCTGACTTACCCTAAAAACCAAGATACCTTAACGGCAGCCATCCATATTAATGCACCTAAAGGCGGGTTTTTTGGCGCTCTAATAGGCATAAGCTCGGAGTATGCTATTCAAGCTCAATTAGAGGGTAGTGGCCCCACAAATGATTGGGCAGGGCAGTTTACAGCCACTATTGATACAACAAAAATTGCTGATGCCTCTCTTACTGTTAAAAATAAAACTCTTTCTATCTCTGCCAAGCTGGATGCGGCGGATTTTATTCCAGACACAGGCAATGCTCTTTTTGGCAAAAAAGCTACCTTAGCACTTTTGGTGGAACCCGCAGCAACAGCAGATATTGCAGATTTCTCCCTTAACTTAAGCGCTGATACCGTTACATTGGATGCCAAAGGACATATCTCGCCGAATAGCTTGCGCATTTTAGAGACGGTGGAGTATTCCGCAGAGATTATTAATGCTACCCCTTTTAACCGGTTTTCCGACCCGGTTTCCTTTAAGCCTTTCAAAATTTTCGGCACACTAACACAAGGGGAAAAAGGTCCAATTATAAGAGCAAATTTCCCCGCGGTTTCTATAGCGTATGCGACTGAAACAGAGGCAAAGCTTAATGGTCAACTTGAAGCTCTCTTAACTCCAGGTGCCCTTACTCTTAGCGCACAGGGCCGGATCGAAAATATTATGGGAAAAGAGGTAGACGCCGGCTCCTTGCGCCAAATAAAACGCTTAACGGACCCCGGTTTTAATTGGCGTATTTCTGGTACGGCGGATACGCAAACATCAGGGATTACAGTAACAGAAGTATCCCTTAAAAATACCCTCATTCAGGTCAACAGTGAGGGTATTTTCTCCTCCTTTTTTGACCCAACCTCAGCAAAAATAACGGCTTCCCTCTCAGATTTAGGAACCATTGCAGAAAACATTGAGGGACAGGTCAACACCACCCTGTTACTGCAGCGCGGCACTCCGGAGGCACCCTTGAAAGCCACCGTCCAAGTACAATCAACCAAGCTGAGCTTGTCTGATCCGCTGCTGAATGAATTAATAGGGCCAGCCCCAAGCTTAACCGCCGAAATATACCATATGCCTGCGGGTAACATGACCATACCGACTTTGGCCTTTATGTCAGACCATCTGGTACTCAAGGGAATTGTTGCTGTTTCTGCCGAGCAGCTTTTTGAGAACTCAAGTTTCCATGTTGACCTATCAAACCTGAGTGAGCTTAAAAGCCTGAATACCATGGCTCTGGAAGGGACAATAGCCATTGACGGGGCTATCACCGGACCCGTGCGCGACCCATCGACAGCCTTGACCGCAGGCTTCAAAAAACTCGAGCTACAGCAACTGGCCTTGACTGACCTTCTTATTGAAATATCGGCAAACACGCTATTCACTGCGCCAACAGGGTATGTCACCGCAAAAAGTGAAACAAATGCTGGGGCATTAAGCGCTACAACCACTTTTACCAGTGAGCCACCTGGCCAATATTATCTTCCTAATCTCGACATGAAACTTGGTGCGTATCAAGCGAAAGGCTATGTAAGAGCCCCAAAAGGAAAACCAGTTACTGGCGAAATTCTTATTTCGACCGATATCCGTGCGCAACACCACGGCATACTGGGTGCTGACATTCAGTTCAGTGATCAAGACTCCCAACAGAAAATAGCTGTAAAAGGTACGGTACAAGATTTTTCTACCCGGTTAAATTCTGGTGATTTTTTAACGCTCGAGAACACGAGTGTATCAGCAGCGGCCGTTTTTGGCGAACGCTCGCCTGATATTACAATTGACGCGGATATCACAAATCTTTCTCATCCTGACTTTCAAATGCGGACAGCAAAAATTACCACGCAACCTGCCGGTGATGCCCTTGCATACAGCCTGAAATTTTTAGGTACGAATTTCATGCCGTATGATATTGCCCTCACTGGAACAACACGCCGCCCACAAAATGGGCCCCGCCACATCAGTTTAAATATTGCAGGAACACTTGATAAAACAATCATAGAATCCGCCGCAGCTATTGAGGCAAATATTGCCACAAACACCCTGTCTATTGAACCCTTTAAGGTACGGATGGGCGACGGCGAATTATCTGGCTCTCTTGTCACAGATGACGCACACATGCGCACATCTTTGCACGCCAATGTCGCAGATTTACGCCCACTGGGGCTCTTCTTTCCTGACCTTCCTGTAACCGGCTTGCTCACTGGAAATATAGACCTTAATACCAATTTAACCGACATTGATGGGGGTTTTTCTTTAGCTTTGTCTTCCATAAGCACTGGCCCCGAAGCAACCTTACTCGACGAAGGTGTCACTGCTTCAATTTCAGGGGAAATATCTAGGGAAACACTGGTTTTTTCAGGCACTACACAGCTAGAAAATAGCCTGAACGCACGGTTTAGTGGCACGGTCCCCCTTGCGGTAAACAGCACAGTCTATAAAGTTTTCATCCCCCGTGATCAGCCCATACTCGCAGAAATGATGTGGCAAGGGGACCTTGGACCGGTTTGGCCAGTTTTTAACCTGATTAATCATGACCTTATTGGTTTAGCTGACACGCGCTTCGCTCTTGCTGGCACCCTGAACGCCCCTGAAATTAATGGGCATATTCGCCTTTCCAAAGGCCGGTATGAGAACATGCAAACAGGTTTTACCGCGAGCAATATCAATATGGATGCTCAAATTAAAGACCGCCAAATCACCCTCGACAAACTCACCGCAACAGACGGGGCCGAAGGTACGATTGTCGCAGATGGTGTTGTAGCTTTAGAACCAGACCTCAGCCTTACCGCTCAATTGGATCTCATACTCGACCATGCCCGTATCATTCGCCAACCCAAATTGGCCGTCACAGCCTCAAGCAAACTTAGTTTTGTGAAAACGCCCACTTCTATGGACCTCACAGGAGACATCAATGTCAATAACGCCAATGTCGGCGCAGTCACTCAAGGTAGCCCGTCCATCATTGAACTTGATGTCCATGAAATCAACTCTGAAACAGGTCAAAGAATACTGACAAACGGCCATGGCAATCATATTGGGCCGGTTAATTTGAACCTGAATTTTAATGCTCCCGGACGGCTTTTTATACAAAGCTATGGGCTGGACTCTGAGTGGGAAGCAACTGTTGCTGTACAAGGTCCCTTGCAAGCGCCCATATTAACAGGGACAGCTTCTCTACTTCGTGGCTCTTTTGAGTTTTCGGGTAAAATTTTCAAGCTAACCCGCGGCCTTTTAAGTTTCCCCGGGGACAGAAGCAATGACCCAGCTCTCGATATTACTGCCGAACATACAGTGTCAGGATTAACTGCTATTCTGAACATCACAGGTAAAGCCTCTGCGCCCACGCTAACTATGACATCAACACCAAACTTGCCTCAAGATGAAATATTATCCCGAATATTCTTTGGCACATCTGTGACAGAACTCTCCGCCATTGAAGCAGTGCAATTAGCTTCAACCATTCATACCCTGTCAACAGGCGGGGGGCCGGGCGTTATTGGGGGCATGCGGCGTAAACTTGGGATTGACAGGCTTTCTATCGGAAGATCAGAAGAAAATAAATTCGGACCAACCATTACGGGTGGAAAATATCTAACAAACAATATCTATATTGAGGTAACAACCGCGCCAGCAACAGGTGAAACAGCGACGGCCGTTGAAGTGTCCTTAACACCAAACCTCTCTATCGTAACCAGACGTGCTCTCGGTAATGAAAACAACCTCGCCATTAAATGGTCTTGGGATTATTAATGAAAGTCTAGGGGCTAATTTTAAAACCATTTCAATTTCTTAAAGAGTGCAACTTGCCCAACCACGATGCCAACCAGCATCAAAGCAAAAATAAGAAACGCATTAGGGTTCTCTGCCCCAGGAATCCCAGGAACATTGATCCCCAACAGCCCCGTTAAAAAACCAAGCGGCAAGAAAATGGCGGCCACAACTGACAGAAAATAAAGGTTTTTATTCAACTTATCCGCCAATATGTTAGCGAGTTCATCCTTCACAATTTGCGCACGCTCCCGTATGGAATCCAAATCTTCAACATAGCGAATAACTTGGTCCAAACTTTCCTGCAGGCGGCGCTTATGCATTTGGTCTATCCATACCATATCCGAGGTACGCAAATGCGCTATCACATCGCGCTGTGGTGCAATATACCGTCTAAAGAGAATTGCTTTTTTCCGAACCTGTGTAATATCTTGGCGATCACTCGCACTCGGGTTCTCAATGACATTCTCTTCTACATCATCAAGGGATTCATCAAGCTCAGAGAAAATAGGTTCCATCCTATCAAAGAGCCGTGCTGATAAAGTTGCAATAAAATCACCTGAATTTTTAGGGCCTGTCCCATCAAGAAGCCGATTTTTAATATCTGTAATCGCTTTTAAACCGCGTCGTTGAATGCTTATAATTCTTGATTTATCAATCCATAGACGAATAGAGACCATATCTTCAGGAGACGCATTATCATTCAGGTTTGCCCCGCGTAAAATGAGCACAGCCCCCTCCTCAAACTCTACAATACGAGGTCGTGTTTCATCCGCCAGCAAGGCATCAATGATGATATGGTCTAAGTAGCTTATTTCTTTTTGAAGCCATTCGCGTGTTTCAGGTAACCGTGCATCCATATGGACCCATGCCAACCGATCATCCTTAATCTCCTGCGAAATTGCAGTCCCTGTCAGAGGAGCCCCACGACCATCCCCAAGAATTGAAAAAGCATGTATGATTGCGTTAGTATCTTGCATCTTTTGTACCCTAGGTTCATGTATTTTATAAAATAACATCCGGTGAAATCGTGTAACAACTGCTTATTCTTTCAAGAGCTTACCTTTGTTTTTTTTCTTCTACAACCAAGCCTTAAAAATACCTGTTCAAAACCATTTTTACCCTGTAATAAGGCTGCCGTTTTACTATGCTATCATTACAGTTGTGCCCCTATTCTCTTAGATACAAGTTACCCATAAATAATTTTAACATTAGTTGACGTTAACGCGCCTCTGATGCAAAGCTGGAATTACACTATGGATAACGCCGTAAAAGAAACAACTCCGTCGCTTTAACCTAAGGAAAAGACGATGAAAATTGCCATGTTAGCCCGGAATGCAAGCCTCTATTCTCACCAGCGCTTAAAAAAAGCAGCCGAAGAACGGGGCCACCAGCTGGACATTATTAACACGCTGCGATGTTATATGAACATCGCGTCAAGGCGGCCGGAGATATATTATAATGGGCATATACTTCCAAAATACGATGCTGTGATACCCCGCATTGGTGCCTCTGTGACATTTTATGGGCTTGCTGTCCTCCGACAATTTGAAATGATGGGCGTATTCCCTCTTAATGAAAGTGTCGCTATTGGCCGGTCTCGTGACAAACTTCGGTCCCTGCAAATTTTATCGCGTGAAGGTGTGGGCCTGCCGGTTACCACCTTCGCCCACGATCCACGCCAAACAGAAGAAGTGTTAGAGCTCGCAGGCGGCGCCCCTCTCGTGATTAAGCTTTTAGAGGGAACTCAAGGCATTGGCGTTGTACTTGCCGACACCGACAGGTCAGCAAAGTCCGTCGTTGAAGCCTTCCGCGGTGCAAAAGTGAACATTCTTGTTCAGGAATTTATTAAAGAGGCTGGTGGTGAAGACATTCGTGTTCTTGTCGTTGGGGGCAAAGCAATTGCTGCCATGAAACGTACGGGGGCAGAAGGTGATTTTCGGTCTAATCTCCACCGGGGCGGGAGCGCGAATACAGTGAAAATTTCTCCTGAAGAAAGATCTACGGCAATCCGCTCTGCAAAAGCTATGGGCCTTAATGTATGCGGTGTTGATATGCTCCGCGCAAACCATGGGCCTGTGGTGATGGAAGTAAACTCTTCACCGGGTCTTGAAGGCATTGAGAATGCCACCAATATCGATGTCGCAGGCAAAATTATCGAATTGCTTGAGAAACGTGCCCAGCCGGGTAAAACGAAAACTGTTGGAAAAGGTTAATGCCAATCCGCCCTGCCTTTGAAATTGGCCAGCACCTTATCGAGGCTGGTACCAAGCAAACTGTTAACTTGCCCGTTAGTGTTACATCTGACCATACACCCATTACACTAACGGTGCATGTGGCTCATGGGCGTCGTCCCGGACCAACCATGTTTGTAAGTGCTGCTATTCACGGTGATGAAATTATTGGCCTAGAAATCGTCCGCCGGTTACTCCGGACACGTAACCTTAAAAGCCTAAGGGGCACCCTTCTTGTCGTCCCGGTTGTAAACTCACTCGGTTTCATGAGCCACTCACGGTATCTACCAGACAGGCGTGATTTGAACCGCTGCTTCCCAGGGAGCAGAGAAGGCTCACTTGCTGCACGCTTAGCGCATATTTTTATGAAAGAGATTGTGCAAAAAGCAGATGCTGGCATTGATATTCACTCTGCCGCGATCCACCGCACCAACCTACCTCAAATTCGGGTCTCCCCAGGTAATGGTGGCACACTGGAATTAGCGAAGGCTTTTGCAGCTCCTTTGACCCTTACCTCAAAGTTGCGCCAAGGTTCTCTTCGTTACGCCGCACAGGAAGCCGAAACAGACGTTTTGTTATATGAAGCGGGCGAAGGCCTTCGCTTTGACGAGTTTGCAGTACGTGTCGGCGTAACAGGAATTCTAAGGGTAATGCACCACCTTGGCATGATCCCACAAAAGGGCATTAATAAACCCAAACATAAGCCCATTATGTCTACATCAAGCTACTGGGTACGAGCACCCGCAGGAGGCTTGCTACGTACCTTCAAAACAAACGGCGAGCAGGTTTTATCGGGCGACATTCTTGGTGTTGTTTCTGACCCCTTCGGCGAAGTGGAAAAAGACATCGTTGTAAAAGAAGGTGGCATGCTTATAGGCCGGACCAACCTACCTGTTGTAAACGAAGGGGATGCCCTTTTTCATATTGCCAAGCTAAAGCAAAACAGCAACGCAGAAGCCGCGCTCGACAGCCTAACAACGCAATTGGATGAAGACCCACTTTTCGATGAAGATGAAATTATCTAACTTTTGTCCCATTAGAATAGAATAATACTACGCAAACACAGTGAAAAATACCATTTGGCCTAAACAGCAAATATGATAGCGTCTGCGCTCGTTTGCTACGTTTATAAGGGATATGCATTTCCATGAGTGCACAAATTAAAGACTATTATACTCAAGAGACATTTGACCGTATCAAAGCCCTTGCAGATACTAAAGAAACGCCCTTTTTGGTTGTTGACACAAAAATGATCGATGGGGCTTATGACGAACTAACGAGTGCTTTTCCAATTGCAAAAATATTTTATGCTGTAAAAGCAAACCCTGCACCGGAAGTCATCTCTCTTCTACGTGACAAAGGGGCTAATTTTGATATTGCCTCTATATACGAGTTAGACCGTGTTCTTGAACTGGGCATTACCCCTGACCGTATCAGCTATGGTAATACTATTAAAAAGTCTCGTGATATTCGTTATTTTTATGAACGTGGCGTTCGGCTTTTTGCAACAGATTCCGAGGATGACCTCAGAAATATTGCCAAAGCTGCACCAGGTTCTAAGGTTTATGCACGCGTTCTAACCGAAGGTACCCATACCGCAGACTGGCCTCTTTCGCGTAAATTTGGCTGTCAAAACGATATGGCAATGGACCTTATGGTTCTCGCCCGGGACCTAGGTCTTGAGCCTTATGGTATTTCTTTTCATGTCGGCTCTCAGCAACGGGATATCGGCGCATGGGATGCGGCTATTGCCAAGGTTTCTAATATATTTGAGCGTCTGCGCGATGAAGATGGCATTAAACTGAAAATGATTAATATGGGCGGCGGCTTTCCCGGCAACTATATTATGCGTGCGCATGACCTGCATACATATGCAGAGGAAATCACACGTTTCCTCCGGGAGGATTTTGGTGATGATATGCCAGAAATTATCTTAGAACCAGGGCGCTCTTTAGTGGCAAATGCTGGTATTCTTGTAAGTGAGGTTGTTTTAATTTCTCGGAAGGCACGCAAAACCTTGCATCGATGGGTCTTTACCGATGTTGGTAAATTTTCAGGCCTTATTGAAACTATGGATGAGTCTATTAAGTACCCCATTTATGTTGAGAAAAATGGGGAACTAGAAGACGTAATCATTGCTGGGCCAACTTGCGACAGTGCTGACATTATGTATGAGGATACCAAGGTTCCTTTACCTTTGAATTTGGCAATTGGGGATAGGCTTTATTGGTTTTCAACCGGAGCCTACACCACAAGCTATAGCGCCGTAGAGTTCAATGGTTTCCCACCGCTTAAAGGCTATTATATATAAGCCTTTTACTGATGGAAGTCCCCCGCACAGTCCGGAATGGCTGAATGCAAACGAAAAAGCGAAGGCCACCACCTTCGCTTTTCCTGTTTATATTGCTTTATGGTACTGACTGGGCTTTAAAAAGCTCAGTGATCTTTTGAATCAGTGAGCTTTTGAGGCCGCAATCCACTGATCCACACGCCGCTCCATAATAGAAAGCGGCAAGGCACCCCCTGCTAAAATAGTGTCATGGAACTTGCGAATATCAAATGCATCACCCAGGGCAGTTTCTGCCTTTTTCCGAAGGTCCTGAATTTTAATCATACCAATTTTATAACTGGTCGCCTGACCTGGCAGCACCATATAACGACGCACTTCAGAGCGTGCCTGTGCTTCAGGCGCAGCCGAGTTTGCCATAAAATATGCAACAGCCTGATCTTCTGTCCAGCCTTTGGAATGCAGACCTGTATCAACAACAAGGCGGATGGCTCGCCAAATTTCAGACCCTAAGCGACCAAAGTCTGAATAAGGGTCCGTGTAGGTACCCGGCATTTCCGTTGCGAGCTTTTCACTATAAAGACCCCAGCCTTCTGAATAGGCGGTAAAATTTGCTTGTGTGCGGAATGTCGGCACACCTTCAAGCTCTTGCTGAATAGATATTTGCATATGGTGCCCTGGCAGACCTTCATGGTAGGCAATCACTTCAAGCTCACGCTTAGGCATTGCGGTCATATCCGAGAGATGAGCATAATAGACACCCGGGCGCGTACCATCTGGTGTCCCTGGAAAATAATGCTGTGCTGCACCATCTTGCTCACGGAAAGCTTCAACACGTTTTACCACAAGGTCTGCTTTTGGTAGAACGCCAAAATACTCAGGTAATTTAACTTTCATGGCTTCAATGGCAGCCGTTGCATCATCAATATACGCCTGACGGCCCTCATCTGTATTCGGGTAATAATACCGAGGGTTATCTTTATTGTCCCGAAGCTCCTTGAAAAAGGCAGCCAAATCTCCGTCAAAACCAACTTTGTCCTTAATGGCCTCCATTTCAGCGCGTAGGCGGGCCACTTCTACAAGACCAATCTCATGAATTTCATCAGCGGTTAAAGCCGTTGTCGTTTGGTTTGCAAGGCGCTCATTATAAAAAGCTCCCCCGTCTGGTAGCACACCAACACCCAGCGCTTGCTCAGATGTATTGGCAATGTCCTCCTCTTGCCAAGCAATCAAGGCCTCATAGGCTGGTTTCCAGTCATGCAGGAGGGCAAGACGCGCTTCTTCCGTTAGAGCTTGTACTTTAGCGTCATCAATATTGCCGGCTTTTTTCTGGGCCGCAATTTTTGCCTTTACGTCTTTCCATATGGCGCTGTCTTCTCCGTCATTAAAAGGGGTGCCCGTAATAATTTTACGCGATTCATCGATGACAGCTTCAAACGCAAACCGCGGCGGCCTAACACCATGAGCCGCATTTTCTTTTGAGAGGGCGATAAGCTGGTCAAGGGCAACAGCTGTTGCTTTGATCCGTGCAATATAGGCTTTCAGGTCAGCTTCATCTTCAACCCGGTGAAAGGCGATCAAAAGTTGCGGGAAGAATGCATGCACCGCCTGCATCTGCTCAAAGATATATCCATTCTTGCGAAATTTATCAGCCGCTTTCATTGCCTTCGCTTGATATACCCAAATATCCCATGATATTTTTGCGTCATCGGTCAATTTGTCATAGTCAAACTTGGCTTTCATTTCCTCAACGGTTGCAAGTTTCCATGCGATCTGCTTGTCCTGCGCTTCATTAGATAAATCACCAATTTTGTCATTATCTGTTTTGCGGCCAAGAAAAGTCTGCCGAATGGGACTGAACTTCAATTCTGTTTCAAATTGCTCCTCAAACCATGTATTGAGCCGCTCTGTCTCAGCCGCTATTTCACCTGCACTCACTGCCACTGTTTCCGTTGCAGACTGTGACGTGGTGTTCGACGCAGGCTCACATGCCGCAAGCGCAGTCGATGCCAACAGCGCGAGCATCAACTTGCGCACACTCATAGTTGTTTTTGTTGTTTCTATCGTCGTCATTTTATCCCCCTGTTTTTGGTTTCATTGACGGAGCTTTACCCACCACCCGGGGGGTGTCAAGGTCCATTCCTTAGGAAACCGTTAAGCGAACGGATAATGCGGTAAGCCCTGCAAACCATCCCTATAAACGAAAGATATAAGGCAATAAAAAGAAGTTGGATAAAGACGATGTAAAGCCAGCCCTCAGAAGGGCTGGTCCAATATTCACTATAAGAAACTATACTCTGTAGTATCTACCGGGGACGGAAATCTCTGGTTATGCCCTCAATGGTGTATTTGCCGGGGCGACTATTGTATGTCCTCCGCGGTCACACACGGCACGTCGCTCCCTGCGGCTGGGCTTTTTAGGCTGCTTTGTGCCACACAAACTTCTGAAACGGCTGATCAACCGGTGTGCCTGCCAGGTGGTTGGTGTAGTTCGACATTACTTTCTGCGAATAGCCAAGAATAACTTCAAGGATATGCCGTTTGGTAAAGCCTGCATCCAGAAACGCTTGTACTTTGCTTTTATCAACATTACCACGGTCACGAATCACACTGAGGGTAAAATCGCGCAGAGCCTCCAAACGTGCGTTCGGCAACGGCGTTTTGTTGCGAAGTGCCTCGGTGATGGTATCATCCACGCCCATGCTCTTGGCAATGCCTGTATGAGCAGGTACACAGTAATGGCAGGCATTCTCAACATTCACAGTCTGCCAAACAACAGTGAGTTCATCCTTGTTAAAACTTGACTGTAAAAAAAGTTGGTGCACTGTTTGGTAGGCCTCTAATAGGCCGGGCGCTTCAGCCATAACCGCATGCAAGCCGGGGATCATACCAAATGCGGCTATTGATTTGGTGAGCAACGGTTTGCTCGCATCAGGCGCAGAGGTTTTATCGTACAAGGTAAAATCAGTCATCGGTATCTCCTACTTCCAAATTTAGCGTGGTGTCCATGAGTGGCTGGTTTTAAATAGGTTTTTTTGAGTGATTACTCAATGCTAAATTTGAGCAATCACTCAAATGTGATGGGTAAAATCTTTTTTTTTGCCCGAGACAATTACAAAAACCTGCATTATCTTTATGAGATGAAAAAACGCGCGCGCCCATATAATCGTGACACAGCTCTTGATGCCGCAGGGGCTCTTTTTTGGAAAAAAGGCTACCATGCGACTTCGCTCAAAGACCTTGAACTCGCGTTGGATATGAAGCCCGGCAGCATTTATGCAGCCTTTTCAAACAAAGAAACCCTTTTTAGCCTGACGTTAGAGCGCTACTTTGAGAAAAATAGAGACGCGTTTCGATCCCAAGTTTTAACGTCTCAATCGCCGCTCTCTGGGTTTGCTACCTATTTGCGTGCCATTGCCCGTAATAACACCGATGATCCGCAGTGTCGCGCGTGTATGTTGGTTAAAACACTTCTCAATGCAACAGCCGAGGACACTGCCATTTCAGCACGGGTACGCGACTATCTTGAGCAAATGAAAACCGAAATGGCCGCTGCCTTTGAACGGGCAAAGCAGCTTGGAGAGCTACCCCAAAACACTGACACCACCCGGCTTGCGCAACGTTATCAGTCCAATGTCACAACACTCAAGATCGAGGCGCACCTTGGTGTCGACAGCCATGAGCTTATTACTCTTGCAGAAGGAATGGCGCATGAAATTGAACAGCTACGACCCCATACCGAGCACGCACCTACTACCCAGCAGATTTAAGGCTCTAGCGCGTTTACTGAACAGGCTGTCAGATGAATACGAACCAGTCTCTGTTGCCCCTAAAGTAAGGCTCGTCTAGGCCGTACAGTTTTGTCATATGAAGAAGGGCTTTAGAATTTTGGGGCCTGAATAATATAGGCACCAATGTCCGTCTCACCCAATGCTTTACTGGCTTCCAGCCGGTGAACCCCTTCAATCAAAACAAGGCGCCCTTTACCTTTACGCACTCGAATTGGTTTCTCCTCGTCGCCGTTGAGCATTCTTTCAGTGACAGCATCAACCTTACTTTGTTCCAATTCTTTGCGCCTGGCCGTTGGAACATATATGTCTTCGATTTTCACATGGACAACTTTTAACATTTCTATCCCCTAGATTGCCTAGCACCCTAAATTGCTTAGCCTGTAGACTGTTACACATTATGAATGCACAAGCCAAACCCTTACCCCAAGAGCCGTTAAAATTCTGGGGTTGTTACAGGATACATTCCTGCACAGGTAAAAAGCGGTTAACTTTGCAACACAAAGATATGCTCAATGATAAGACCGTTTTATTGTTGGTCCTACAAGCGGCATAAACCGTGAAATCGCTTTTGTTCTAAATCACGCATACTATTATCCGAGTCTCACCCTATAGAAACGATTTATGGTCACCCCCTGACCTCTAATGCCTAACTATCACAACAGAAAACCTCAGGCGAACTGCCACTGTAAGCGCCCCTAAAATTCTGGGGTTGCTATCGGATGCATTCCTGCATAGGCAAAAAGATGATTGTTGACGGAGACAAAAATTGGGCCAAAAATCACTCGTAACACTGAATTTCAGTCTTGCAGAATATACCGCACGCTTAGCTGCCGTACGTGTAAAAATGGCCAAATACGGCATTGATACACTTCTTGTCACTGACCCCTCAAACATGGCCTGGTTGACCGGTTATGACGGCTGGTCTTTCTATGTTCATCAATGTGTTATTATTAGTAGCAGCGGCGAGCCTGTGTGGTATGGGCGCCTGATGGATGCCAACGGTGCGAAACGCACCACCTATCTGGACTACGACAACATTGTGTCTTACACCGACCATTATGTGCAAAACCCTGAAGCGCATCCGATGGATTTCCTATGTGAAAAAATTATACCCGAGCGTGGCTGGGCCATAGGTACCATTGGCGTAGAAATGGATAACTATTATTTTTCTGCACTGGCATACCAGCGGTTAGTTGCAGGTACCCCAAGCGCCCAATTTATCGACGCAAATGGCTTGGTAAACTGGTGCCGGGCAATTAAATCGCCCCAGGAAATCGACTATATGCGTGTAGCGGGAAAAATCGCTGAAAACATGCACCAAGCAATTTTCGATATGATTGAACCTGGCTTGCCCAAAAACCAACTTGTTGGTGAAATATATAAGGTTGGCTGCATAGGCGTGGACGGGAAGGGCGGCGATTATCCAGCAATTGTCCCATTATTACCGACCGGTATTGACGCGTCTGCGCCCCACCTGACCTGGGATGACAAACCCATGCTGAGCGGCGAAGGTACTTTTTTTGAAATTGCAGGCTGTTACAAACGCTATCATTGCCCACTTTCGCGTACAGTTTTCCTCGGACAACCGCCTGAAAAATTCATGCGCGCCGAAACAGCCCTACTGGAAGGACTGGAAAACGGGCTTGCCGCTGCCAAGCCGGGCAATCAGTGTGCTGATATTGCCAAAGGCCTACAAAGTGCCATGGCAAAATTTGGGATTGACCGCGCTGGCTCACGCTGCGGTTATTCCGTCGGACTAAGCTACCCGCCAGATTGGGGTGAGCGCACCATGAGCTTGCGTGACACCGATGAAACCATATTGCAACCTGGGATGCTCTTTCACTTTATGCCTGGCATCTGGCAGGATGACTGGGGTTTGGAGATCACGGAAACGATTTTAATTACAGAAACCGGCGCAGAAGCCCTGTGCACTGTGCCGCGAAAACTGCTTTCCAAAGGATAAGCCAATGCAGGAAACCAGCATAAGCCCAACTGTAGACTTTGACCAAGACGGCATTCAGCATGGCTTTTTAAAACTACCGCATTCTGATGATACGTCTGCCTGGGGTAGCGTAATGATCCCCATCACCATCGTTAAAAACGGTGAGGGTCCAACGGCCTTGTTGACAGGTGGCAATCATGGTGATGAATATGAAGGCATTACCGCATTATTGAAGCTAGCCAACACGATAAATACCTCCGACATTAAGGGGCGCATCATTATTGTGCCCGCAATGAACTTTCCTGCGGTAGCAAATGGCAGCCGCACCTCGCCAATTGACAGAGGGAACCTGAACAGATCTTTCCCAGGACGATCAGACGGGCCCATTACTGAAAAAATCGCAGACTATTTTAGTCGGTACTTGGTGCCGATGTGCGATTATGCGCTCGATATCCATTCCGGGGGTAAAACGTTGGACTTTCTACCATTTGCAGCAGTTCACCGGTTAAACAATGCTGCCCAACAACAGCAAAGCATTGCTGCAATGAAAGCCTTTGGCGCACCCGTGAACATGATGATTCTCGAAATGGATGCTACCTCACTTTATGACACCATTGTTGAAGCTGCAGGTAAAATTTTTGTAACAACGGAACTCGGTGGAGGCGGCACAACAACGCCAGAAACTATGGCCATTGCTGATCGAGGCGTTAGGAATTTTTTGATCCATGCAGGCATCCTGCAGGCCGAGCTTGAGCCAACTCCTACAGTCCAATTCATGGATATGCCCGAAGAAAACTGTTATGTCACAAGCGAAGATGAAGGCATTTTGGAAATGAGGAAAAACCTTGGTGAAGATGTAAGTGAAGGGGAAACTATTGCCTTCGTGCATGCGTTCAAAAAAACTGGAGTACCCCCGGTACGCTATACTGCCTCACGTAGTGGTATGCTGGTATGCCGACATCACCCAGCAAAAATCGCAATTGGCGACACTTTGGCTGTCATCGCGGAAAAAGTCGAAGCCTGCTAAGCGCCTAATCAATATTAGGGGCGACACGAAAATATCTTTTAGGCTATAGTGCAAGGTAGCACCGCTGCCCATCACCATAAAACAGAAGAATTTTAAATGCGCCTAGACAGTTACGACGTTAAAATCCTTCAAATCCTTAGCCAAAATGGACGCATTACAAAGTCTAAGTTAGCGGAGGAAATTTGCCTATCTATTAGTCCGTGCTGGGAGCGGGTGAAGCGGCTGGAAGATGCCGGCATTATCCAAGGCTATGCGGCACAGATAAATTCTGAAATACTGGATTCTAAAATCTCTATCCTCGTTGAGGTAGAGCTGAGTAACCATAGTGCCGATGCCTTTCTTCAATTTGAAAAGATAATGGAAAAAACCCCCGAAGTTTATGAATGTTATGCGACTGGGGGCCAAGTTGACTACCTTTTGAAGATTGTCACAAAAAACATCGATGAATACCAAAAAATGATTGATGGTTGGCTAGCAGCCGACCTTAAGATTGCACGGTATTTTACCTATGTGGTCACAAAAAAAGTAAAAAGCCAACCACCTTTCTCCATGACACTAGAAAGCTAAATTTACGACAGTTTTCAGCCTTTTCCACCCTATAAAAGCATCAGCCAGATATCTTGTTCGCAGAAAAAAATGTATATTTTTTGCGATTTACAGAAAAAAAATACGTCAAAATTCTCCGTTCAGAAAATATTTCATCGCGTAACCCACTATCGTTATCAGGAACAGTCGCCAGTGCAAAAAGCAGCATCAGCGGTAGTTTGCGGTTTTGTGAGGGGGGAATAGCTTCAGTCATATGTGGCGTTCAAATAGAACATGAAATTGCGACAACACTTAGGCTCCTGCCATCAGGGGTTAAAATAAGAGCAACTCACTTAGGGAGAACATCCATGTTTAAAAAAGTTTTGGTTCCTGCGGCCATAGGGCTCGTAGTACCTGGCGCTTATGCTGATGAAGAAGCAAACAGCAACCCGTCAATCTTTTTTGACGAGATCGTCGTTACCGCGCAAAAACGCGAGCAAAGCCTGCAAGATGTTTCGGTAGCGGTTAGTGCCTTCAGTGGTGCTGCTATTGAGAAAATGGGCTTTGAACAGGGCCTAGATATCATTCAGCAGGTACCAAACATGAGTTTCTTCGCAATTTTTGGTGAAGCATCAAGCCCTTCAATCAGTCTGCGTGGTATCAGCCTTGTTAACTTCTCAGATTCATGGGAATCTCCTGTATCCATGTATGTGGATGATGTCTACCGCGGCAACCCGGCTGGGTCTGCAATTTCGCTGTTTGACCTTGAGCGCATTGAAGTTCTACGTGGACCACAAGGGACGCTGTATGGTCGAAATACAACAGGCGGCTTGGTTCATTATATTTCTAAAAATCCAACTGCCGAGACTGAGGGCTATGCCAGCGTTCAGTATGGCTCCTTCAATGAAATCATTGGGGAAGCAGCTTTAAGCGGCCCAATCAATGACAGGATTCGCGCCCGCGTTGCTGTAAAATACAACAACAATGACGGTTGGCAAACAAACGCTGTTGATGGCAAAAAACTAAATGATACGAATAGCTTTGGTTACCGTGGTAAAGTGGAAGTTGATCTGAGCGAAACAGCCACTTTTCTTCTGGATATCCATGGCAGTACAGCTAAACAACAAACCGTTGGATTTGCTCACCTTGGTTATAACGACCCTGTAACTGGCGCACGGTGCAATATAGCCACAATTAATGCTGGTGATTGCATAAGCACACAGCTTTCTGCCTTTGGTGCGCAAACCGGTCGTCAAGAAGCAGGCGGGAAGTTTGGCCCTAAATATGTTGCTGCAAGTGGCTCGGACGGCTTGGCAACTGAGATTGATACATTTGGTGTTTCCGGTAAATTCACATTGGATTTCGACACCATTACACTGACATCCATTACCGCCTATGAAGAATTAAAGAAATTCTTGCAAGATGACGGCGACGGCACTTCGGTTATTTGGTTTGACGAGCAATACCGTGTAGATGCCAAACAATTCACACAAGAACTACGTTTAAATGGCCAAACCGATACAATCGATTGGGTTGCAGGTCTCTTTTACTATGATGACAGCCGTGATCTGTTAACTGAGGCACCAACTTCAGCCGACGGCCCAATTTACCACCGTGAAGATGTTACCCTTGATTCCAGGTCATGGGCTGCATTTGGGCAAGTTGATTATCATTTCAGTGAGGAGTTTACCCTTTCTGGTGGTCTGCGCTACACAGAAGAAGATCGTGATTTCACACAGGACTCTGATGTGAGCTTCTACACCCCTATTGTAACAGGCGTAGTTAAGGACCTGTCTGACAATGCAGTCACTGGGCGGGCCGCTCTTGAATGGACACCAAATGATGATACGCTTGTATATGCCAGCTTCTCAACCGGCTTTAAAAGCGGTGGTTTTTCAGGTAGTTATAATGCAAGCTTTGAAGCAACTAACCCTGTTGATGCCGAAAATATCACAAACTATGAACTAGGTTTTAAAACGACATTTGCCGATGGGAAAGGCCGTTTGAACATGGCAGCATTCCTGTATGAGTTAAAAGATTTCCAGACACAGGTTTTTGTAACCGTTGCTGATGGCAGCATCATCACAAATGCAGGTGATGTTACAGGGTATGGCCTCGAAGGCGAACTGGCGTACCAGATAAGCCGTAATTTTGAGATCACAGCCGGTGCAGGTTGGTTGGATACTGAGTTTGATTCAGATAACACCTTTACAGTCGCAGGTGTAGAATACTCACTGGATGGTAACGAACTACCGTCTGCGCCAGAATTTACATACAATATTGTAGCACGCTATTATATTGACCTTGGTGGCAGTCAACTGGCCCTTCAAGCTGATTATAATTGGCAGGCTGCACACTTTCTGCAAATTGAAAATGACCCCTTCTCTCGTCAAGAAAGTTACGGGATTGCAAATGCCAAAATCAGTTGGTCAACAAATAACGGCAAGCATACTATTGATGCATTTGTGAAAAATCTGGGCGATGAAAACTATTTCACCTACCAAAATACACTGGGGCCAGATTGGGGTTATGCCGTGTGGGGCAAGCCACGGACATTTGGTGTGCAATATACCATCAAAATGTAACTTCCTAACAACGTTTGGCCGAGACCACATATTGTGGCTCGGCTGAATATCTAAACGATAAATATATATACAAAAAAACTATGTATTTACCCCGGTATAAACCGAAAATATCCGGCATTTAACTCAAACATCAGAAAATTCACGCAGCGGATCCTGATACAATAAACGCTCTTTAAATATTAGATTTCCAAGGGACAGCCATGAATGTTGAGCAAGGATGTAAAGCTACAAAGTCAGGTATCCAGCTGGCGGAGAACACCTTTGTTGCTGAGATTGAATTAAAAAAAATAACGGATACATCACTCATACGCGACCAAGCCTTCATAGGCGGTATTTGGTGTGAGGGTGCTGGTGACGGACGTACATTTGTCACGAACCCTGCGAATGATAAACTAGTGGCATCAATTTCAAACGTGTCCGCACCACAAGTATCGAACGCCATAGACAGCGCTTATCAAACACAAAAAGGCTGGAAACAGCTTTTAGTCGATGAGCGGGGCTCTATTCTGCGAAAGTGGCACCAGCTTATACTCGATAATAAGGAAGACTTGGCGCGGCTAATGGTTATCGAACAAGGGAAGACCTTGGCCGAGGCCCTGGGTGAAATTGATTATGGTGCTTCATTTGTTTTGTGGTTTGCTGAGGAAGCCCGCAGAGCTTACGGAGAAACAATCCCGAGCCATATCCCAGGTGCACAACTCGCGACGATGCGCGAGCCTATTGGTGTGGCGGCACTCATCACACCTTGGAATTTTCCATGTGCAATGATTACACGCAAAGCCGCAGCTGCCCTTGCGATCGGCTGTACCATAGTCGTGAAACCAGCTTCGGAAACGCCCCTTTCTGCACTGGCACTCGCCGTACTTGCGGAACGTGCAGGCTTTCCGGCTGGTGCATTCAACGTGCTCACCGGGGATGCCGCCATGATTTCTGAAATTCTTTGTGCATCAGATAAAGTAAAAGCTCTTTCGTTCACCGGTTCCACACGGGTTGGGCAACTGCTTTTAGCACGCGCTTCAAATACCGTAAAAAAATGTTCCATGGAACTGGGCGGTAATGCACCTTTTATTATATTGGATGATATGGACATGGCACAAGCCGCGAAAGCTGCTGCTGACGCCAAATTTCAAACATCCGGTCAAGACTGTCTGGCCGCAAACCGCATTTTTGTGCCCCAGGCCCACTATGAAAGCTTCCTGCAACACTTCAAAAAAGAAGTTGAGACACTGAGAGTTGGCAACGGATTTGACCCCAATGTAAACATGGGGCCGCTGATCCATAAACGAGCTGCCCAAAATGCTGCGCACATTGTCGAAGACGCAGTGGCCAAAGGGGCTAGGCTTATTACTGGCGACCAAACCATGTCGCCTGGTCCAAATTATTATATGCCCACATTATTGGCCGACGTAACACCTGACATGTTGGTATACACCGAAGAAAATTTTTGCCCTGTAGCTGGCGTCATCGCATATGATGACATCGACAGCTTGATCACCATGGCAAATGACACGGAATATGGTCTGGCCGCCTATATTTACAGCAATGACCTACGCCGTATCTGGGCGCTATTACCCGAACTTGAATATGGAATGATTAGTGTCAATTCTGTCAAAATGACAGGCCCCCCTATTCCGTTCGGCGGCGTTAAACAATCAGGACTGGGTCGTGAAGGTAGTTGCCACGGCTTAGATGAATTTAGCGAAATTAAATATTACTGTCTGGGCGATTTACACCGCAACAAGGCATCTGCTTAAGCAACATAACAACATTTGAAAGCGTACGCCCGTCCAACGATATGCGAAAATGATACAAGAAAAAGGTTCACGAGAATGACTATAAATACAAAAAAAATGCTGCAAAAAGATAGACAGAATATCTTTCACGCATCTACACACCTCAAGAAATATGCTGCTGGAGACTTGCCGGGCCGTATCATCACAGGTGGCAACGGTCTTCGTATCACAGATTCTGAAGGCACTGAACTAGTTGATGCATTTGCTGGTCTATACTGTGTAAATATTGGCTATGGCCGCACTGAAATGGCTGAAGCGATTTATGAACAAGCTAAAAATCTGGCTTATTATCACACCTATGTTGGGCACACGAGTGAAGCCTTGATCAACCTGTCAGAGCGGATCATTGGTATGGCGCCGAACGGCATGAGTAAAATTTACTACGGCATGTCTGGTAGTGATGCCAACGAAACTCAGCTGAAGCTCGTTTGGTATTATAACAACGCCCGCGGCTTACCTCAAAAGAAGAAAGTTATTTCTCGGGATCGCGGTTATCACGGTTCATCTATCGCCGCCGGCTCCATGACGGGCTTACCCCTGTTTCATGCTCATTTTGATCTGCCCCTTGACCGGATTAAGCACACCGTTGCACCTTATTATTACCGCCGCGATGACGACAGTATGAGCGAGATCGATTTCTCCAAACACTGTGCAGAACAACTTGAAAAAATGATTTTGACTGAAGGCCCAGATACTATTGCAGCAATGATTGCAGAACCCGTACTCGGAACAGGTGGCATTGTGCCCCCGCCAGAGGGCTACTGGGAAGAAATACAGAAAGTTCTCACCAAATATGATGTGCTTTTAATTGCCGATGAAGTAATTTGCGGCTTCGGTCGTCTTGGCACTGACTTTGGCTCGCTTAAATACAATATGAAACCTGACCTGATCACTATCGCCAAAGGCTTAACATCTGCTTATCAACCGCTTTCCGGTGTGATTGTCGGCGAGAAAGTATGGAACGTACTAGAAAATGGCACTGACCAATGGGGTGCCATCGGGCATGGCTATACCTATTCTGGCCACCCAATAGGGGCCGCCGCCGCCTTGTGTAATCTCGATATCATCGCCCGTGAAAAGCTAACAGAAAATGCCCATAATACCGGCGCATACTTCCAGCAACGCATGAATGAAACATTCAAAGACAACCCTATTGTGGGCGATACACGGGGTGTTGGCTTACTGCATGCACTGGAATTTTCAGCAGATAAAAAAAACCGTGCCCATTTTGACCCCAACCTGGCTGTTGGTCCACAGGTATCAGCGGCATGCTTGGAGGAAGGTATGATTGCACGCGCCATGCCACATGGGGACATTTTGGGCTTTGCACCGGCATTGGTAGCAACAAGGTCAGACATAGATGCCATTGTTGAACGAACCGAGCGCGCCGTCAAAAAAGTAACGGATAAACTTGTTGCCAGTAACAGCTTGGCGTTAGCAAGCTGAGGTTGCTAACGTTAAACTAAATAGGGGAACAGGTCAGGCATGCAATTGTATTTGCCTGACCAAAATTTTGGGCTACAGCCCATAAGGGAGACACCATGGTACTTTATAGTTTTCTGGGTTTTTTGAGCATTTTCTTGCTCGTGGGGCTTTCATCATATTTAAAGTCTAAATCATCAAAAGAAGACTATTATTTAGCCAGTAAAAGCATGTCTCCCGCTTTTGTCGGTCTTTCTGCTGTAGCAACTAATAACAGTGGGTATATGTTTATTGGTGTTATTGGCTATACATATTCGGTAGGTCTAGCTGCTATATGGATCATGATAGGATGGATTGTCGGCGATTATCTTGCCTCGCTCTACGTCCACAGGCAACTACGCGTCTCAACAGAAGAAACCGGTGAGGTAACTTTCTCCGCCGTTTTATCCCGTTGGAGCGGCACAGAATTTAAAAAAGTTCGCTACATTAGTGCTGCCATAACTGTTTTATTCCTTGGTGCCTATGCCGCAGCACAACTCAATGCGGGCGGCAAAGCCCTGCATTCTATTTTTGGCTGGCAAACCGAAAGCGGCGCCGTTCTCGTGGCTATTGTCGTTGCTCTCTATTGTTTGGCCGGCGGTCTGCGTGCCTCTATCTGGACAGATGTAGCCCAGTCTCTAGTTATGGTCCTTGCTATGGGTGTGCTCGTTACTGTTGCCTTTGCTGGTCTCGGTGGTATTGGGGCCGCATGGAACCAAATGGGAGACATTCCGGGCTACTTAAGTCTTTTTCCAAATGACCTTTTCTTCCCTGGTGCCCTCGGTATTTTTTTATTCGTAGTTGGGTGGTTTTTCGCGGGACTGAGCGTTATTGGCCAACCCCATATTATGGTACGCTTCATGGTGCTGGAACAACCAGACCAAATCGTGCAGGCCCGTGCATGGTACTATAGTTTCTTCGTGATCTTTTATATCATGGCAACCTGTGTAGGCTTACTGTCCAAGCTCTACCTCAATTTTGATGGCTTAGATGCAGAATTGGCCCTTCCGACACTGGCTCAAAACCTGCTACCCCCTGCCCTTGTAGGCCTTATTCTAGCGGGAATTTTTGCAGCAACCATGTCAACAGCAGATTCGTTAATTCTGAGCTGTTCATCAGCGCTTACAAATGACCTGTTGCCTTGGAAAATTGAGTCCCCTCTTGGTATCCGCATCGCAACAATCCTGACCACCTTGCTTGCTCTCGTTATTGCCCTCTATGGAATCCAAAGCGTTTTTAGTCTTGTCATCCTGTCTTGGTCTGTCCTTGCTTCTGCCTTTGCTCCTCTGCTTATTGTTTATTCTTTTGGTGGTCGGCCAACCGAAACCCGGAGTATTGCCATGATGGTCACAGGCGTTGTCGCCGCGCTATTGTGGCGGCAGTTTGAACTCCATAACTCTGTATATGAGGGCATGCCCGGTATCCTTGCTGGGTTAGCCGTCTATATTATCCCCCTTAGGGTAGCTGAACGCCGCTTGAGTTAGATGGGCAGAATTTTTAGATTAAAAATTAATACTGAGTTTTCTGCTGAGCAGGCACTGTCAGAAGAAAGTAACCAGCTCACAAACGGCGCTATGGGGTGGCCAATATTATGCAGCAAGAATTTGCTATTCCAAGAGTGCTTTAGAACGAAATTTTCGATAATGATGTCGTCTGGTAAGGTACCGCTTCTGGCGATAAGAGGAACCCAACGCCAGTCGTCAGGATGACAGGTAATATCCTAAACGCAGACAGTCAAAACAGCGGCGTGTCTCGTTAATTGTGAAAATCTGTCTCTCTAACTTGAGACGTGTCTCACTAACTGTGAGATTCCTGTGATGGAGTGGTGGGCCCGGAGGGACATTTATAACTCAGTTATTTCAATGACTTAATTTACCCACAAAGCCGAAAACTCTCATTGATTCCATTGAGGAAATATCAATTTTTACCCACGCCATTTTTTGGTCTGTTACTTTAATGACATTCCAATTACTTGCCTATAAATACCATCTCTGCAAAGCTCACTGATATTTGGACCAATAGGAGGCGGGAATGGTAGAAGAGTTTGACGAGATTGCCCACTCAGGTGGACAAGCATTTTTTTTATTGAAGAAGGATGCTGAAGGAAGTCTCGGACTACAAGCCGGCCATAAGTCGAGCCGCCCAGTGCCTTCAGTTTTAATAGGCGTTTACGCATTGCCGCAGGGAGTAGCGGTCTCTAGCCTACCTCTTGGCGGGTGGGGTGCAACGATGGACCATCCCCCTATTCCCGGCTGTTATCCGGTATTTATAGCGTCAGATAGTCAGGGAAAGTTTGGACACAACTGCCCTCGATGCAATGGATATTGGCGAAGCGGTCCATGGCCAAATGTCTGCCCCTATTGCGCATGCATTGCAAATGGCCATGAATTCCTTTCTAATGCCCAACAGCACTACGTAAAACATTATTGTGATACTCTTAGTGACGCATTAAATTCCGAAACAGAAGGTGAAATCGTCATTGATATGGATGAGGTTGCTGATGCTGTTGGAAAAGAGAACAAGCCGGACTTCTACATCTCAGAGAAAAGTCAACAATGTAAATTTACTTGTATGGCTTGTGACGAGTTCAATGATATCTTAGGTCGTTTTGGCTATTGCTCATTATGCGGCACGCGCAATGATCTTGCGGAGCTTCAAGCAACCACTATTCCAGCAATTTACAAACGATTAAATGAGGGGCAGTCTAACGAAGGCTGTCTGCGCGATGCAGTGGCCAGCCTTGATACATTTGTCTCGCAATATGCTAGGCAACTCGCCGAGCTAATACCTTTAATCGAACACCGCAGGAGTCGGCTACAAACTAAACGATATCACAACCTAAAAGAAGTGGATGACTCGTTCACGCCTTGGTTCGGTATACGTATCTTCAATGGGATTGGTGACGATGATCAGCAGTTTGCGATACGCATGTTTCTTCGCCGGCACCTACACGAACACAACGGCAGCGAGGTTGATCAACGATACCTCGACGAAAGTGAAGACACGACTGTCGTACTTAAGCAACACATTCGGGAATCCAAGGAAGATGTAGAAAGACTATTGCCATTGCTTTTGAAGGTTGGGCGAAACATTCATAAGGGGTTTCATCAACTCTTGCCACCTCGCCCAGAGCCAATCGCAGCTTTTGAAGATAAAAAAGCTCGCATCGCCAAATACTCGAAGCAAAGAAATTAGGTTCCCAATTGGGTGCCGAGTTCTGGCTCGAAGCACCTCCCATTGTAGGCCAAGCAGGACTACAGCAACCCAATAAAATCAACAGCTTAATTTACCCACAAAACGGCTTTCTACCCGTTTTTTCGTGTTCACTTGAAATTGAGGCTTGAAATCAGCGCCGCATTTGACCTAGTTAAAAGCATAACATCTTGATCAAAAACGATGATACACTAATAACGTCAAAGACTTACTAGTCTTTTTTACTCAAAATTTTCAAAAAACATATGTTCCCGAATCTCTGTGAAACGAAGCAGAAACACGTGAACACAACCCCTTTGCGGGCCTACAATAAATCAATAAAATCAAGGACTTGAGTTACCCACACTAATGTCATTGTGGGTAAAAAAATGGAATTATCCATTTAATATCAATTACTTAGAAATTTTGTGGTGGGCCCGGAGGGACTCGAACCCCCGGCCAGACCGTTATGAGCGGTCTGCTCTAACCAACTGAGCTACAGGCCCTTACCACGGCGCTTTCCTAGCAGAGCTTTTTGATGATGAATAGTGAAAAATGCACCAAACTGCAGAATCCTTTAGAAAGGCAGGTCTTCGCCCCTAAATTCCGTCCATAGCCTTAAATAATTTATCACTAATTCTTACTGTCCTCAGGAGAAACCCCGCATTACTTAATACAATCAGCGTGGTGCCCTGCTCCAAACCCCGAATAATATGACTATTGAACCCTTGCCAACAACCATCGGCATAAACGGTTGAAGCATCGGCATTCACACCCCACCCAATGCCCCATGCTGCTATTTCGCCTCGCCTCTTTGGAAAGGTACCATCCTGAAGGGCCATGGGTTTATAGGCAGTGGCATAATAATCCACAGGCAAGCGCATACCGTCTCGCAGTGCCTTGTCCCACTTCAACAAATCCCGCGCGCTGGAGTAAATATTGCCATCCCCTGCAGCGCCATCCAAATGATTAAGGTCGTGCACTACCGGCTCGCCAAAATAAATCCAGCGTTTTTTAAAACCATAAACGCGCTGATGTAATTTTTTTTGGTTAGTAAATTGGTTCACCACATAGGTGTCATGCATTCCAAGAGGTCCAAATATCATCTCCCGCATATAGTCCGCATACGTCTGGCCTGAGACCCGGCTAATAATTTCAGCCAACAACACATACCCACTATTACTATACACCTCTTTTTCACCGGGTTTAAATTGCGCAGGCTCATCCCCAACTGATAACCACCTGATAAACATATCAGCCGTAAAAATTTCAACCGGCTTCATCCGGCTTTTTGACATCCGTAAATAATCAGGTATCCCGGAGGAATGATACAACAGATGGTCAATAGTAATACCTTCATAAGCGCCCAATTCTGGCAAATATTTTGTGATATGGTCTGTACGGCTCAACTTCTTTTCATAGGCCAGTTTTAGAATTGCAAACCCTGTCATATGTTTGGAAACTGACGCAAGGTTGAAAGAAGCGCGCGTTGAAAAGGGCTCTGTTCCGAATGCAGCAACACGCCCAAAGCTGCGCTCCAAAAGAATATCCCCGTCCTTGGCGAACAGGATGGCACCGTTGAAACGTCCAGCATCATCCAGCGCATCAAACCACCGGTTTACAGCTTCTATTTTCTGCTCTCCAGATGTAGATACACCCTTGTCAACATTGATATTCGGCGTACGCAAGGCCCACACTTCAAGCGCCACGAATATAAAGGCCAGCCCCAAAAGTAATAGTATTATGTTGGCCAGCATTTTCTTCAGCCTCGTAAACCTCGTAGTATGGCAAGGGGTTTTCCGTGCCAAGCGCCGCGTATTTAACAGATCAAATGTTTGTCAGTGAATATGGTCAATTTATGACACGGCAGTATGATGCCACTACGGCAAAACACTAAGTAGGCCTCGCATGTTGATGTTCCTACTCAGCGAGAAACTGCCTCTTACAGAGCACTGATTTCTTCTTTGAGGCGTTCAGATTTATCTGTTGCAATTCGCTCCAGAACCCGCACCCGTTCCTCGAGTTTTTCTATCTTGTTTTTTGTTTCGTCATCGGCGGCCTGACCACCCGCCCGCACTTTTTCGCGCTGTAATTTTGCCCAGTTATTAAGAACCCCTGCTCCCATAACACTGATCACAATCAGCACCACCATTGAATATTTATCCATGTTATTTTCCTCGCTTGTCTGCCTTAGACAGGCAGTATTTTTCTGGGTAATATGTAAATAGTTTTGGGTCTGCCCCCTCTAAAATATACAGCGCAACAGGTAACACCCTAAACCATATGCATATTTTCATATGGATATACTCACGAACATTTGCAATGCCCCCTAAAAGCATTCTAAATATACATAGAACGAGAGAGAATGGAATGAAGGCATATGTCATGAAATATTTAATCGCTAGTGCAGCCCTTGCAATTGTGGCTACAGCAACACCAACAGCGGCTCAAAATGCCGAAAACACCGAAGACACTTGTCCGCAAGGTACATGTGAAAATGCATGGAAAGGCACAAAAACCGACACGCAAAAACCAGCCTATGACCTTGGTGCAGACTATAAAAGCTTTTTGGCAAAAGCCCGAACCGAACTGACAACCGTTGATGAAATTACTGCGGCTGTACGCGCGGCGGGATTTCAGGAATGGCATGAAGGGACACCGGTAAAAAAGGGCGATCGCTTTTACCATGTGAACCGGGGACGTGCCATGGTCCTTATTCTTGGCGGTGAAGCCCCCATTGCTGAGGGGGTGCGCATTGTTGCAAGCCACATTGACAGCCCCCGGCTTGAACTAAAAGGCCGGCCAGTTGATAGCAGCCAAGACTTTGCCTTGTTTCAAACCAATTACCATGGCGGTATTAAAACCTATCAGTGGACCAACATCCCCCTCGCACTTATAGGGCGCGTTGATAAAAAAGACGGTCAAACAATTCAAATAAACATTGGCCTGAATGCTGGTGATCCAATTTTTATTGTACCAGACCTGTCCCCCCATACAGCCCGCGACCAAATGAAAAAAAATGCCCGCGAGCTTGTCCCGCATGAAGACCTTGACCCTGTTGCCGCCAGCGGGCCCCACGGCGCTGATGGCGAACACAGCGCAAGTGTCTGGGTGCTGCAATATCTGAAAGAAACCTTTGATATTGATCCCAGTGATCTTGTTTCCGCTGAACTATCGCTGGTGCCCGCAACCCCGCCGAGAGATGTTGGCTTTGACCGCCGTTTAACCGCTGCCTACGGGCAAGATGACCGACTGGCGGCCTTCGCGAGCTTAAAAGCAGCCCTTGCCATCAAAGGGCCGGAGCAAACATCTATCATTCATTATGCCGATAATGAAGAATCAGGGAATGTGAATGTAACAGGGGCCTCGTCTAGCTACCTTACCGACTTGATTAGTGAATTGCTGTATGCAGAGGTTGGCACCAATTACCGCCACCCCATGCTGGCACGCACCCTCCGGTCGTCAAAGGCTCTGTCGATTGATGTAAACCCCGGCGTAAACCCCATGAACCCCGGCGCATGGGAGCTCACAAATGCACCGCGGCTTGGCCACGGCGTTAACATTAAGCTTTATGGTCGTGGTTTTGATGCTGGTAGCGAATATATTGCGTGGGTACGCGCAGCGCTTGATGCTAAAAATGTACCTTGGCAAACAACGACTTATAAAGTTGGGCGTGCAGGCGGCGGCACCCTTGGCGGCGAAATAGCGCGCTATAATATTGATACGATTGATTTTGGTGTACCTGTGCTTTCTATCCATACACCCTATGCGGTGAGCGACAAAATGGATGTTCTTGCCCTGCGAAATGGTATTGAAGCTTTCCTAACGTACAAACGCTAAAAAGGGTAAATTATCCCAAGAAAAAGCTCCTTTTATAGTGAGCTTTCTCTTGGTGACCCACCCGGCGCAATACTCTCG
>Ga0316208_1000518_pt1 | contig 46110 bp, 36 predicted proteins | sample 3monopyrite_MG_FD_204944 | JGI IMG/M metagenome (GOLD analysis project Ga0316208, IMG submission 204944) | Microbial mat bacterial communities from mineral coupon in-situ incubated in ocean water Damariscotta River, Maine, United States -... | ecosystem: Environmental > Aquatic > Marine >...
ATCTCAATTCCGAAAATGGGCACAGATGTGCGCTATTCGGTTTACGAAGAGCCCTCTGCCAAACCCTTCATTTTCCAAGGATTTCCGGCGTTCCGGGAATTGCTGACCTACAAAGATCTGGGCCTTGATGACGAGAAACAATTCCAGTTGTTTATCAAGCGGTATGACGATCGAGCAGGTGGGCGCAAGCGTTACCTCGCGACGCCCTATGCCGATCAAGGCGTCTTCCTGCTGGAAGGTCGCAACCATAGTCGAGCCATCCACACCAACGGGCAGGTTGATCCGAGAGCCCACTACAAGTATCGCGTGATCGCGGGCCTGAACGGCTCGCCGCCGCCGATCCGTCAGTTTGTCAAAATGCAGGTGGGAGAGCGCACGGCTGGCTATCTAAAGATCAACGGTTCGCCAGAATCTCCGGTGACGCACGAAGTTGAGTTTCGCCCGTTCCTGACCGATGACCGCAGTGGCTTTAATGTGACGGAGAGTAAAGCGGCCATCAAAATTAAGGACTACTACAAGCGTCTGCGTGGAAAAGCAAAAGAACCCGAGTCGGCAATTTGGGTCGATCGCATGGAACGCGAAGGTCCGTTTTACGACAAGCCCGCTCTGTTTGAGTCCCATTATCTGGCGACGCTTGGCAACACGACGCGGGAAACAGCGCAATCCACGCTCAAGGAAAAACAGCAGAACGATGAACTTGCCGTTCGCTTTCTGAACGAGTTTATGACCGAAGCGTTCCGTCATCGTGAGCCGGCGCCCGCTTTCGTCCGGCGAGTGCACAGAATTTACAAGCTGCATCGCGACAATGGGCGCACGATCAAGCAGGCACTGGAAACTCCGTTGGCAATGATTCTCAGTTCGCCCAGTTTTCTGTACCTGATGGAGAACACTGCGACGTCAGAAGATCGGAGCCTGAGCGATCTGGAGTTTGCGAATCGGATGTCGCACTTCCTATGGAGTCGTCCGGCTGACGAAGCACTTCGCCAGGCCGTCGCTGACGGCAAGCTGTCGGATCCCCACGTTCTGAGAGCGCATGTCGATCGTATGCTCCAGTCACCCGGCAGTTGGGCTTTGTCAGAAGGCTTCTTCAGTCGCTGGGCCGACCTGGAGCGGTTCGACAATATCGCGATCGACGAAACGCAGCACTTCACGTTCAACAGCGGCATTCGCGAATCGGCTCGACTGGAAGTGCAACACTTCTTTGACACGATGGTCAAAGAAAACCTGAGTCTTACCGAATTGATCGATTCCGATTTCGTTGTCGTCAACGACTTGCTGGCTTCTCACTACGGGCTCGACCCACCAAATGCAGGCGCCGTATTTCAAAAGGTCTCTCTGCCTGCTGACTCGCCGCGCGGCGGACTGCTCGGGATGACGGCTTTTCTCACAATGGGCTCCAACGGCGAACGTTCGTCTCCGATCATTCGTGGTGCTTTGATGATGGAGAAATTCCTGGACCGAAAACCTTCGCCTCCGCCACCGAACGTTCCCGAGCTTGCACTGGCCAGCGAAAAGCCTCTGGCGGTGAAGGAGATCATTGATCTGCATCGCAAGCAGGCGCAGTGCGCGTCGTGCCACCGTAGTTTCGATCCGCTGGGCTTCGGCCTGGAGAACTTCGACTTGCTGGGCCAGTGGCGTGACAAAGAAACGGTTGGCAACATCGGCAAGAAATCAGGAAACGGTCGGCCAAAGGAGATACCGATCCGCGCCGAGGGTGTTTTTCCAGGTGGCGGGCACGCCTTCAAGGATCTGGCAGAGTTCCGAGCCGGCTTGATGAAGGAAAAACACTTGCTGACCCGTTCCATTACGGAAGGCCTGTTGTCTTACGGACTTGGCCGTCATATTGAGTTTGCCGATGGTCCGTTCGTTGATGAAATCTGCGCTCAGGCTGAGCGTGACGACCAGCGAATCGGCGATTTGATTTTCGCAATCGTTAACCATCCTGTTTTCCGTCGAGCTGACAGGTAGATACCGAGTCCCAACCATGAGCATCACTCTTCATAACCGTCGTACGATCCTTAAAGCAGGCTCCGCCGCGCTGGCCATTCCGATGTTGGAATCTGTCGGACTGGCGAATGCGTCTGTCGCCGCACCGAAGCGATTTCTAATGATCGGCTGTGGCTACGGCTTTACGAAGGAAACCTTCTTCCCAACCGAAGCTGGTCGCTTCGCGGACATCGGGCTCACGCCAGGCCTCAAGCCGTTGGAGCGACATCGTGATGACATCACGATGGTCTCGAATCTCACGAATCCTGGTGCAACCAACGCCCACGGCGGCAGCACGTCTTATCTGACCGGAGCGAATGTTAGCGGCACGCCGGGCAGGAAGTTCCACAATTCCATCTCGCTCGATCAGGTCATCGCACGCAGGATCGGACAGGATACACGCTTTCCAACCATTCCAATCAGTGACAAATCCACAAGTGACGGTCACGGCCCGGGGTTATCACTTTCCTGGTCCGACAAAGGCCATCCGATCCCCGGCGTCACGAACCCGTTGGATCTGTATCATCAACTGTTCGGGCAGGACAAAGAAACCGACGCCGAGCGTGAATTCCGGCTCGCCGAACGGCGAAGCGTCCTTGATGGCATGGTCGCCGACCTGAAGTCATCCAGCCAGAAACTCAGCAAGACAGATCAGCGCAAGCTCGAAGACTATCTTCAATCGATTCGCCAGATCGAACAGAGCATCAGTCGCGAAGTCCAGTGGGCCAACACGCCGAAGCCAGACGCGCCACTGAAACAGCCCAAAGACGAAATGGATGGCCTTGCGGCGCTGAAGACGTTCCAGAAACTGATCGTCGCCGCGTTTCAAACCGATTCCACGCGAGTGGTCACCTATCGGCAACCGATCAACTCGATCCTGAAGAGCTGGCAATTCAGCCTCGGTGCCCACTCGCTGTCTCACTACAATCTCGACCCTCGCCGGCGAGAAGCTTCGCAGCAGAAAGACGTGATGTTTATGGAACTCTTCGCTGGCCTGATCGATCTTTTCAAGCAGACCGAAGACATCCACGGCCAGAACCTCTTTGAATCCACTCTCATCAGCTACGGTTCCAATCTGCGAACCGGTCACGGACTGAAAGGTTGCCCCGCTCTATACGCTGGCGGCGCAGCAACCAATTTGAAGTACGGCGAACATATCGTGTTGCCACAGAATGACACGCCGCTGGCCAATTACTGGCTGACTCTGGCTCAGGAAGCGGGTGTCTCGTTGGACCAATTCAGTCACAGCACGGGAAGCCTGCCAGAATTGGTTTCTTAGCATTTACGATGCTCACCTTCTGCATCGCGGTAGCCCCGCCGATTCGGGCCAGTTCGCCGGATCGGGAGGTTTGAGAATCCAGATTAAGATTATGAGTAAGATTAAGAATCCGGGAAACTATCCCACGACAATCACCCTATCCGTCTTGCTGTTTTTCTCGGCAGTAGGGGACAGCGAAGGACAAGACGCCGGCAACCAGAAGGGGAAACCCAACATTCTGTTCATCGCGATCGATGACCTCAACGACTGGACGGGAATGCTGAAGGGCAACCCTCAGGCCAGGACGCCGCACATGGATCAGCTGGCTTCCAAAGGGATTGTCTTCACCAACGCCCATTGCGCGGCGCCGGCCTGCGGTCCTTCACGGTCTGCCATCATGAGCGGGATCAGGCCGTCGACATCCGGGAATTACATCAACAGGAATTCCTTTACGAGAAATCCGATCCTCAACAATTCGGTTCTGTTGCCTGAGTTTTTCCAACAGAATGGCTACTACGTTGCTGGCGTTGGAAAACTGTTTCACGGCGGTCATTTCCAGAGAGAAGTCAAAGGGCGGGGCTTCGATGAGTACTACCCGAGCAAGACGCAGGATCTTCCCTCTTTCGCGGGACTCAAGTTCAACTCCAGGCCGCCCCTTGGTGGATGGACGAGGAAGGTTGATTGGGGACCTTTACGCCCGGACGTGACGGTGGACGACCACCCCGATGGCATCACCGCGAATTGGGCGACGAAGAAACTGCGCGACGAGGAACTGCAGGAGCCCTTCTTTCTGGGCGCCGGCATCTTTATGCCTCATCTGCCCAACTATGCGCCGCAGAAATATTTCGACCGATTCCCTCTGGAGACGATCAAGCTACCGGAAGGCTACCGGGAAGGCGACCTCGGTGATGTGCCCGCGGCCCATGCCAGGATGGCTCACAATCCCTGGTTGAACAAGATCAGGTCGATGAATCAATGGAAGCCGGCGATCCGGGCTTACCTGGCCTGCACCTTCATGGTGGATGACCTCATTGGCCGGATCGTCGGTGCGCTTGAGAATTCCAGGTACGCCGACAACACCATCATCGTGTTGTGGAGTGATCACGGCTTCCATCTTGGCGAAAAAGGGCGCTGGGGAAAGTATTCCCTTTGGGAACGGGCCACACGGGTCAATCTTCTGTGGGTAGCGCCGGGCGTGACCGCGCCGGAAACAGTGACCGACAAGCCGGCGAACCTGTTGGATATCTATCCGACCCTGGCTTCATTGACTGGACTCGAGCCTCCGGAAGGACAGTTGGAAGGCAACGATCTGTCTGTATTGATGAAGAATCCGGACGCCGCCTGGGATGATACGACGGTAACCACTTTTGGATACAGGAACTACGGCGTTCGATCCAAACGGTATCGCTATATCGTCTACAAAGACGGAACCGAAGAACTGTACGACCATACGAAAGACAAGTGGGAATGGACGAACCTCGCGGGCAGTCCTGAATCGGCGGCGATCAAAAAGAAGATGCGTAAAGAGATTCCCACCCACCATGAACCTATGGGGGCGATAGAAGCCTTTTTTGAGCCCGGGAAAAGAAAGTGATTTTAAACTTCATGGAAGACTCCAGAACGTCCAGTGGCGGACTACATCGCCGCGATCTTATCAACTGCGTGGTCGCCGCAAGTCTGGGCCTCGCGGCGGCAGGGTGCGGCCCTTCGAACGCTGGAGCCCAGGAAGGTATTCGGCATGAACTTCCCATTGTCACTCACTGGAGCAATGAGGCGAAGGCCTTTGCATACATGGCCAGCGACCAGCCGGACTACAGGGTGCCGCCAGCGAAAGAGAAGTACCGGCCTGGCGATTCTTACTACTATTACCGGGAGGGAGACCGAAACTTTCTGCCAGACCTGAATGAATACGTGGGCATGAATTTTAGCCTGCGAGCGGTTGGTAAGAAACAGGTCAGCGCTCTGGCGGGAAGGGTAAGTATAGCGACGGGCGTCGACCACGAGCGACTCACCTTCTATCACGACGGCATTCAGCGCCGGCTGACCAACGTGCACGGACATGTGATTCAAGAGATACTGACCTAATGAGGCATGGCCTCAACCAAATGCGAGCTACCGCTCGGAAACGCTCCGTTGTCACTCTGAAAAGATGCGCGCAAGATGGTAAGAAAACGTAGTAAAAGACTCTAACGCGCTTCCAGCGAAGGAAGCCAGCTGAGCTGGCGAGATAGAAACGACAACCACCGAGTTACAAAAGAACAGAGACGATCGAATGATGAGCAGGACGAATTTGTTATTGACAGGTTTAATCATGTGTGGTCCTGGCATCGCCGCCGAGGAAGTTCGCCCGGGTGTGTTCCGCACGCCGGACGAACGATTCGAGAACCTGCAGGATTATCCATTCGAGCCGCACTACGTTGACGTGGACAGCAAGCTCGGGAAGCTGCGTGTGCATTATGTCGACGTGGGGCCCCGGGATGCCGACCCGATTTTGTTGATGCACGGTGAGCCTTCATGGAGTTATCTGTATCGCAATATGATTCCGCCGTTGGTGGCCGCGGGCCACCGCGTGATCGCGCCGGATCTGATTGGCTTCGGAAGATCAGACAAGCCCGCCAAACGCACGGACCACTCCTACCCAAATCACGTCGATTGGATGACGCAATTCGTCACCATGCTCGACTTGCAGGATGTCACGCTGTTCTGCCAGGACTGGGGCAGCTTGATCGGGCTCCGGCTCGTTACAGGCGCACCCGACCGGTTTGCTCGTATCGTCGCTGGCAACGCCGCGCTGCCTGCCGGGCCCGGTAAGGACGGTGTGCTCATCGGCACGGAATGGAACCAGCCCGACCCGAATGCCCGGCTCAAGTTCGAGGAAGGATTCATGCCGTGGGTGAAGTACAGCCAGACCGCACCCGAGCTCGACTGCGGTCTCATCCTGCAGCTTGCCACCATCAAAGAACTGACCCAAGCCGAAGCGGATGCCTATCGCGCCCCGTTCCCCGATGAGCGTTACATGTCGGGTCCCCGGGTCATGCCGACACTGGTCCGGAGCCAGATGGCAACCAACCGTCAGGCCTGGAAGGTGCTTGCCAGGTTCGACAAGCCCTTCCTCACGACCTTTAGCGACAGCGACCCGATCACAAAGGGCGGCGAGAAGGTGTTCCAGAAACGAGTCCCCGGTGCCAAGGGGCAGCCACACACCATCATCAGGAACGCGAGCCACTTCCTCCAGGAAGACGCCTCCGAGCAACTTGCCATGATCATCAACGATCTGATCGCCGTTAATCATCATGGCGTACAGCCGAGCGATCCGGGAGGCTCCCAGCGCCGTAATAAGATGCCTGCTGCAACAGATCTAAGTTCGCATGGCGTGACACAGGCTGATCTCGATGGGCTCGACGCGATCATGCTCGACGCCATCAAGAAAGGAACGATCACGGGCTGTTCCTATCTCGTCGCACACAAGGGCGAGGTTGTTTATCGGAAGGCTCACGGAGAATTCACCACGGACGAACGGGTTCCGCTGGCGTCGGTCTCCAAACCCTTTGCCGCATCTGTCATCATGGCCCTGGCTGAACAGGGGAAGCTGGACTTGGAAGATCCCGTCGAAAAATACCTGCCGGAGTTCAAAGGAATACGGGTTAAAGGCAGTGAGAAACCGGCGCGGCCGATGACCATTCGCCACGTGCTTTCGCACATGGCAGGGTTTTGGGGAAACAAGGGCATCAGTCGCGAGAAGATTGGGCTCATCCGCGATTTTAGTCAGACCCTGGAAGAGTCGGTCAAAGGTGCGGCGAGGTACGAACTCATACACGAGCCTGGAACGAAATGGACTTACTCCGGAATCGGATATTGCGTGGCGGGCCGTGTCGCGGAAGCCGCTCTTGGCGACCAGTCGTTCGAGAAAGTTTCACGGGACGCATTGTTTCGCCCCATGGGCATGAACGATACGACCTTTGCGCCCACGCCGGAACATCCCTTCATCCTGGTGGGTGGGTCGCTGAGATCCACGTTGGACGATATGGCGGTGTTCGGCCAGATGCACCTCTGCGACGGCGAATACAACGGCAAGCAATACCTTTCCCAGGCGTCGGTCACCGATCAGCGGCGATTGCAGATTCCTGAAGAACGCTCCAAGGCCCCTGGCTTGGGATGGCACCGGGGCTTCCCTGATGAGGATGGCCTGGCCGATCTCCTCTTCATCAGCGGCGCGACGGGGCCACGTTTCCAGGTAGACCGGAGGCGGCAAACGGTGACCGTTTTTTTGGTGCGTACGAGCTTACAAAAAGTCGTCCCCCTATTTACGGACCTTAATCTACATGTCGAAAAGATATTTTCGGTAGCGAATGACCGTTGATCGTAAAGGAGAGATGGGCGGACGCGGCGAAAGCCGCAGCGACGCACGGTTCGGATGTGATCCGAAAAGAAGACGCCAAGCACGGAACGCGCGACTGGATGCTTAGTAAAACTGACATCACTGCCATCGAGCCAGTGGAGTAGTGGCACAGCCCGCGAATCGAGGGCTACTGCTAGCCCTGGCCTGAAAACCGAAACCTGGCCTGCCCCCCGTCATGATTTCATGGGGGTAGTGTCAGCGTAAAACCATCCTCGTCAGGAATTACAATTGAACTCCCAAACATATCCCCTCTTTTCGTTCGTGTTAACTGTAACGATGGCGTTCGTTGCCCGGGCGGCCGACCAACCCAACGTCGTGTTCATTCTCGCCGATGATCTCGGTTGGAGTGATACGACGCTGTACGGCACTACGAGCTTCTACGAGACGCCGAATATCGAACGATTGGCGAAGCGTGGCATGCTGTTTTCCAACGCGTACACCGCGCACCCGTTGTGCTCGCCCACCCGCAGCAGCATCATGAGCGGGCAGGACCCGGCCCGGACCGGGTTCACCAGCGCCGCGGGTCACGTGGTGGCGGTTAACCTTGAAAAGACGCTCGCGCCAAATGCTCGCCCGGACCACAAAGTTCGGACGCCCAAGAGCGTATCGCGGCTGGACCCCAAGTACGCCACACTGGCTGAGGTCATCCACGAAGCCGGCTATGTCACCGGACACTTCGGCAAATGGCACCTGGGCAGGGAACCCTACACGCCGCTGGAGCACGGGTTCGACACCGACATCCCGCACTGGCCCGGTCCGGGACCGGCGGGCTCATATGTCGCCCCGTGGAAGTTCCCCGACAAGCTCGATTTCGATCCCTCGGTCCCGGAAGAACACATCGAAGACCGCATGGCCGATGAGGCGACGGCATTCATCGAAGCGAACAAGGACAAGCCCTTCTTCCTGAACTACTGGGCGTTCTCGGTACACGCACCGTTTGATGGCAAGCAGGCACTCACCGAAAAGTATGCCGGGAAGGCCGACCCGAAGAACCCGCAGCGCACGCCGGTTTACGGGGCCATGGTCGAGAGCCTCGACGATGCGGTGGGACAGCTGCTCGACACGCTGGATCGGCTGAAGCTGACGGACAACACCATTGTCGTATTCTTCTCCGACAACGGCGGGAACATGTACGACCGTGTCGACGGGATTCCGCCGACAAGCAATGTCCCGCTGCGTGGCGGAAAGGCGATGATCTACGAGGGTGGCGTGCGTGTGCCCTGTGCCGTGGTGTGGCCGGGCACGATCAAGCCCGGCTCCAACTCCGACGCCCTGCTGGTCAGCACGGACTGGTACCCGACCTTGTTGGAAATGCTTGGGATCGTCAAGCCGGCGGGCTATCACCTTGATGGAGTCAGTCAGGTGCCCGCATTACAGGACAAGGACGGTCCGCGTGAGTCGTTCGTCTGCTTCGTCCCCAACTACTATCCCAAGCCGGGCACGATCCCTTCAACGTCAATCCGGCGTGGGCCGTGGAAGCTGATGCGTTTTTTCGGGGATGGGCCAAAACTAACGGACCGCTTCGAGCTCTACAACCTGGACAGCGACATCGGTGAATCGAAGAACTTAGCCGGCTCGAAGCCACAACTGGTCGAGGAGCTGAATGCCGCCATCACCACCTACCTCGCCGAAACCGAGGCGGCCGTGCCGGTTCCCAACACCGCCTATCGGCCCGGTGCCGTGGCACCTGCTTCGTCGCCTAAACCCAAAAAAACCAGGACACGCCAATCCCCCGAGGCGCTCTTCAAACGCCGGGACACCAACAAGGATGGTTACATGACGCTGGAGGAGTACATCGGCAACCCGGATGGGCGGAACGTGCCCGCACTCACCAAACAATTCAACCAGCGTGACCGCAACAAAGACAAGCGGGTGACGCTTGAGGAAATGAAGGAGTTCGCTCGATGAAATTACTCAATGATCCTATGCCGCGCCGTTCGGGACTGCTCTCTCTCATGCTGGCAGCATCCATCCTTCCGCTTCTGGCTTCCGGTACAGCGATGGCGGCACCTGACCGCCCCAACATTATCGTTTTCTACACCGACGATCACGGGCACGCCGATCTTTCCTGCCAGGGAGTGCTGGACGATATCAAGACGCCGCATGTCGACGCTCTGGCGAAGGGCGGCGTGCTGGCGCGGCACGGCTACAGCACCGCTCCGCAGTGCGTTCCGTCGCGAGCGGGTTTGTTGGTCGGCAAGTTTCAATCGCGATTTGGTGTCGAGGCGAATGGCAGAGACCTGAGTGGATTCAACAAGGAAGTGACGATCGCCGAGCGGTTGCAGGACGCCGGCTATGTGACGGCTCAGTTCGGCAAGTGGCATCTTGGCCCCGGGCCGAAGATCACCGACCACGGATTTCGGCATGTTTTTAGCCAGAATTCCCGACGACCGTTTGCGTCGAACATAACTCTCGATGGCAAGGACCGACCGATGTCGAACCTGCCGCCCGAGATGTACCACGTCGATGGATGCAGCCGCGCGGCCGCGTCGTTGATCGAGCGGTACAAGGAAGAGCCATTCTTTCTGTACGTCGCGTATCGTGCTCCGCATGTGCCGCTGGATGCTCCACGGAAATACTTAAGTCGATTCCCCGGCAAGATGCCCGAGCGACGACGTCAGGCTTTGGCCATGCTCTCAGCCGTTGACGATGGCGTGGGACTGATCACAAGCACGCTGGCAAAGCACGGCCTTAGCGAAAAGACGCTGATCTTTTATATCGGCGACAATGGGGCACCGCTGAAGATCCACAAGCTGGATGCTCCCGGCGGCGGCCCCGGTTGGGATGGATCGTTGAACGATCCCCTGAACGGTGAGAAGGGCATGTTGTCGGAAGGTGGGATGCACGTTCCCTTCGTGGTCTCGTGGCCCGGAACGATTCCGGCGGGACAGGTCTACGACCATCCCATTAGCGCGTTGGATGTCGCGGCCACGGCGGCGGAAATCGCTCGCCTCGAAACTCAGCCGGCCGATTTAGATGGAGTGAACCTGATCCCTCATCTGACAGGCAAGAAGACCACGCCACCTCACGAAGTCCTGACCTGGCGATGGGTTGCTCAGTCCGCCATCCGTGAAGGTAACTGGAAACTGCTCAGAGGCGGCCAGCGCGAGTACCTGTACGACTTGGAAGCGGACCTCGAAGAAAAACACAACCTTGCTGCGAAGCACCCGGAGATTGCCACGCGACTCCGAACCAGACTGTCTACCTGGGCGAATGAACTTGATCCTCCAGGTCTTGCTTCCGGCGAAATGTCGAAAGCGGCCACTGGCTACTTCGACTTTTACCTCGATGGCAAACCTGCTTCGCAAAGTCGAGTGAAACCCACGGAGACACCGCGACCTATGAAAGCGACACCCACACCCGCTCCGAAACGCCGGTCGCAGGATCAGTTCTTCAAGAGCCGAGACCGGAACGAAGACGGAGCGATCACGCTGGAGGAATACATCGGCAATCCAAAGGATCGCAATGTCCCCACTCTGACCAAGCGGTTCAAAAAGATTGATTCCAATGGCGACGGCAAGCTGCTGTTGGACGAATTGAAACGGCAATCAAAATGAAAACTGGAAAACGACCGCTCTGAACTGACTGATTTATCCAGCCAGCATTCAGAACGACTCAATAAACGTAGTCACCCAGTGGCAGACCTGGGCAGAGCAAGTCTGCGTGCAGCCATGGCCTTCAAGACGAACGAAACAGTCAACGATCGCTGCCTGCACAATGACACTTCGATCGAAAATGAATAATCAGGAGTAAGGAGTGAGGCAGGCGTGAGATGTGCGTGGCACTTCCGGATCATGGCTATAGTCTGAGAAGAACCACCCATCCTTGACTATCTCGGGTTGGTTGAGCATTCCCGTATTTGAAATCCAATTGAAGACACCACAAGTAGCTCCGCCGCATTCACCTGTGATCACATTTCGCGGCGTCGGTCGACCAGCCCGGAGCAGATTCGCGGGCCGTGTTGGCCGAGACCACTGACTGATTGACCTAGAGTTTGAGTCACCGTGGCTCTTCGGATCGGCACACCGCAAATGCGGCTCGACGATTGCTGGACGGACTTGGCAGGATGGTTCTCTGTCTTGGATCTTCAACCACACGTGACGGGATGTCCGGCAGGATGCAAAACAGAGCGGTCGACGGACTGGATTCAGCATGACGCGCAAGTTGGCGGCTCGGGAGCCTGCCGATGTCGACAAACCTTGAGTCCGCTGTCGAAAACTACATCCGTGCCCGAAGTCTGTCGCAGGGAAGCCGTGATGAACATTTTGCGACGTTAAGAAAATGGAACCGCTGGGGTGGTGGAGTGCCCGTCGAAGAATTGACGCGTCGAGTCATCCGGGAATTCCTGGACTGGGTACACGAACATGCCGTTCTGGACGAAGGCGCCAATCCCGAACGCACAGCCAACAAGGCGCGTGAAAATCTGCGAGCTGTGATCTCATGGGCATGGGAGCAGGATTTGATTGAGTCGCTTCCGCGTTTCCCGCAGCCACGGCCGCAGCGTGACGTTGCCGGACTGCACTACCTGACCAAACCGGAACTCAATGCTTTGTACTTCGCCACGTACAACATTCCTCGACCACGGGGCTGGGACCTTCCGCTATCAGTGGGTCGATACTGGCGAGCGGCACTTGTCCTTTTCTTTAATTACGGTTTGGATACTGGAACGATCTGGAAATCCGCACCATGCCATGAACCAATCCTCTGGCGCCATATATCGTGGGACCGTCAATCGCCCGACGGCCAGGCGAAGGGTCAGTCGCGATGGGGATGGATCTATTATCGTCGCGTCAAAACCGGCAAGACGTTCTATAGGCCCATGAATCGTACGGTTCATGCACACGTCAAAAGTATCATGCCGGATGATCTCGACCCAAACGCTGCGGTAGTTTCTGGCGGCAGTTCCCGCCCGAATACGAGATTTCGTCTGCTTTGCGATCTTGCAGGAGTGAAGCCTCGGCTGAACATCGAATCCGGCAAGGAAGAACCGTGGCAACTCAAAGACCTTCGCAAGACCTGTGCCACGTACTACGACGAACACATGCCCGAATCTTCGATCGAGATCCTGGGACACTCAGTCGGCGGAGTCACCTATCGCCACTACGCGCATCGCGACCCACTGGCTTTCAAAGCGATCATGACAATACCTCAGCCAACGGCATTCATAAGTCTTGCCCGAGGAATCGACGGCGAGTGCCCCTGCTGTCGACGCCCATTCACAAATGCAGAATGAAACGACCGATCAACCAGACACTCATCACCCATTCGGCGCAACTCGCTCCGGGCTGGTCGACCGACGCGGCGTAAAATGACTACAGCCAGAAATAAAATGGCAACTTGTCGCGTCATCAATCGGACGACACAGCGTTTTGGTATGAGATGCATAAAGCTCTAAGGTCGACTCCCCGATCTGCATAGCGTCAAATTGCGAAAGCGGCTATCCAGCACGTCTATAGATTCAGGGGCCAAATGTCTGAGTCGGATTCGGTTGCGTGAGATTCGAGGAATCACGGGAATGTGGGCCGAAAGACAAATTGGCACGGTAAAGGCAGCCGAACACGTCAGGATTCTTCAACTCTTCGGGGTTGGGCTGATGCTTCGCCTGGCTCTCGCTCTCGCGTTCCAGATCACAGGATTGGATCGGACACTGGGTCTGACCAAAGACGCGAACCTGTATGACAGCGTTGGAAAGAGGATTGCAGAGCACTACCGATCCGGCGGCGAAACAAGATGGCCGTTTCGCGTGTCTGGATTCCTGGATCACCTCTATGAGCACTTCGTTGGCGTCACCTAATTACCTGACCGACGATTCTTACCTGACCGACGATTCGATCCTTGCCGTCAGACTGATCAACGTGCTGTGTGGAAGCCTCGTGATTCTCGTCACGTGGAGAATGGCCCGCTATGTCACTGACGCCGATACGGCTTTCCGGTGCGGTCTCTGGGCATGCTTCTTCCCGACACTGTTTTATTACTCTTGTCTGCCCGTTCGAGACGCGCAGAGTACGCTCGGGATGGCCCTCGTGTTCCTTGGCATGACGGCCATTACGTCTTCCGGGAAGACCCTGCACATGATGGCGCTGCCGACGGGGCTATTGCTGATGTCTGGGTATCGGACGTACATAGCAGCTGCGCTCGTCATTCTGATTCCGGCATCCTGGCTTCTGACGTTGTTGATCGCCCGGTCAAGAACGAACCACCAACTGGCGTGCCGAAATATACTCGTCGCTCTGCTGGTTTTGGCTGTCGTTTGTCCGGTTGCCGTTGCGAAGGTGTATTCGACTCGTAAGGCGTCCAAGATCGCGGACATAAATTCGTGGAATAAAGTGCGGCAAAAACTGAACGCCGGAAACGGCGCATTCTATGAGGACGGTGTCGTTCCGGATATCGGCGAGTCTGGCGTTGAGACTGCTAAGAGCGTCGCTATTGGGCTCTACTTCTTCTTTCTGAGTGTTGACCCGACACAGATGAGCAGCGTCCGGCAATGGATGGCACTCCCGGAAGCCCTGATCGTTCTGTGCATGATGCCGATGCTGTTTCGTGGGTTCTATCGGGGCATGCGGCACCACAGGTTCGAGTTTGTGTCCGTACCGTTCAGCGTCGGTGCGATCACGTTGGCCTATTCCTGCGTCACGACCAACGCTGGCCCGTTGACGAGATGGCGGCTCCAGGTCGTCAACGTGTATATCCTGGTCGCGGCCATTGGTTTCGGCAGGGCCTACTCGTGTGAAAAGAACGCCGACACGTCAACCGTCGGTGTCTGATCCGAGTCTGCCCGCGTGGGGGACCAGCGAACTTCAGCCCGGAACGATGATCGTGGAACAGATCGAACTCGTGGCATCCGATGAAGTCCTGAACCTGGCATACGAGTGGTTGTGCCAGCGGCGGAAAGACTCTGGACCAAACGCTGACGTGTGGGACGTGCGGTGGCAGTGGGATGAACTGCGTCCGCGTGTGCAGGCCCTGCTGACGACCGGCCAGTATCGGTTTAGTCCGACTCGCAGGGCGTGGCTGGAGGGCGAACCGATTGAAATCTGGGCGGCTCAGGATGCTCTTGTGCTGAAGGCACTGGCCATTGTGCTGGGTCGAGCCCTGGATGGCCGGTTGTCGCCGCGTTGTTTTCATCTGGCGGGACGCGGTCGTTCGAAAGCGGCTGTACGACAGACGGTAGCGGCGGCCAGAGAAAACACGTTTGTCTTCCGTTCGGACGTGAAGAGCTATTACGCCAGCATTCGACACGACATTCTGATGCGGGAAGTGCGTCGGTTTGTCGACGATCCGATCGTGCTGGACCTGATCCATCAGTATGCCGACCGAATGATGTGCGACGGCGGTGTCTACACGCATATCACCACAGGCATCAGTCTGGGGTGCCCGCTGTCACCGTTGATGGCTGCGATATTTCTCAGTCGCCTTGACGAAGCCATGGAGGCGATCGGGCTGTTTTGTGCCGGATACATGGATGACTGGGTGGTGCTGGCTCCGACTCGCTGGAAGCTGCGGCGGGCGGTGCCGGTGATCAATCAGATACTCAACGACCTGGCTGTTGAACAGCATCCCGACAAGACGTTTGTCGGGCGTGTGGAACGAGAGATTGATTTCCTCGGGTATCACTTCGCCGTTGAGAAATCACCTGGTAGGGCCGGTTCCTACCGGCCGGAGGTGTTGCGAGATGAACGACCTGAAGATCGGCCGGTGGGAACCGGCCCTACGGTCGTACTGAGCGTGGCGGCCACCACACTCAGGCAGTTTGAGAGACGTGTGTCCCGGCTTTATGAGCAGGACTCGACCGGCAATCGAGTCCGGGAGTACGTCAAACGGTTTCAGCAGTGGCTTCGTTCAGGTCTTTCCGGCATCGACGTCAGCTTCGTTATCCCAGCCGATCCGTCCGGGATAACGAACGCGACCGTTTGATTAACGGCGGTCTTGCTTATCGAATGCCCCTCAGCTGCTCGCTGCCGTACCACTAATACCTATGGTATCACTCGGCGCGAAGATCGTGATCAAAGCAGACCCGCTGGCGTGTAATGTCGGAGCTGTGACATGATTGGCTTCCGTCACGCCGCCGAGTGTCCCTCCCTCACTCTGGGACATGACAGTTACTCTCGTGAGAGTGGGGGCTGTCCACGGTTTGGCTGTGATTGTACGGGGTTCAGGGTGTGTCATTGTCTCGCCGTTCATTAGGTTTCCGGGGGGAGGGCTTTGTCAGGTAAGGCGTGTACTCATGGGCCGCGATTTTATCCTAAATCGGTCAAGCCGGGAACCCCTTCTTAATCGATGTCTATTCGGGACGGGGATTGGTTGTAATGATTACACCGACTCCGGCATCGAGGCATGCGTCCCCCAAGTTGCGTTAGCTGGATCTGGCCCCAGGGCGTAGGTACGTGTCCGCATTAATTTCTCGATCTGCCTGGCGCTGATGTAACCCGATGCGTAAGCGACGGACTGAATTCTCAGACAATCCCTCGCTTACGGGCCTGTTGATTTAATCCGGCCAATTCGTTGTTCAGTCCTGTAGGCTGGGTCGTGACCCAGCAATGAGTACTGGCGGGGGCAGTGCCGTAGGCTGGGTCATGACCCAGCTTGTGATCGACGCTGGGACGAGTCCCAGCCTACGAAACTCCAGTGCTTTCATCTGTTTCGTCTTGTTGCTGTTTTCCTGACCCGATAGAACGCTGCCGCACGTTTATCAGGGGCAGGAAGATTGAAAGCTCGGGCGATGTTTGCGCGTTCTCAGGTCAATACGTCGCAGGAAATATGCTTGATGCTTGACTGCGTGCGGGAGCACATCACGGGGGCTTCGTGTCCTCAGGAACGGCAGGATCTGCCCGCTGGGATTGACTGGGGCCGTTTTCTGAAGCTCGTGCAGCAACACCGTGTTGTGCCTCACGTGTGCGCGGCGCTGATGAATTCCTCACCGTCAGACATGCCCGGATTCGTTGTTAAACGCTTGTCGAAGCTGCAGTTGACCATCGCGCGGAAGAACATGCGGCTGGTCGGCGAGCTTCGGCAGATTTTGAGCGACCTTGGCGAGCAGGATGTGCAGGCGATCCCGTTCAAGGGCCCCATCCTGGCCATCGATCTTTATGGCGGACTTCACCGCCGGCAGTTTATCGACCTTGATCTGCTGATCCGGCCGGAAGACCTGGTCCCGACGCTGGCCGTGCTTCAGCGGCGAGGATACACACATGCGAACCGGGCGGTTGAGAATCTGTCAGGGGACCGGCTGAAGCAGTTTCTGAAGCGGTTCAAATCTCACACGGTCCTTGATTCGAAGAGCACGTACTCGATCGATGTGCACTGGAGATTGTCGGAAGATGCCACGTTGTTTGCGATTCCCTATGACGAGCTGTTCACGACCGATTCACAATGCGACATCGGTGGCACAATCGTCCCCACGATGTCGACCGAGCAGGCAGTGTCCTACCACGCGTTTCACGCCTGCAAGCATGGATGCACAAGACTGTCGTGGCTCTGTGATTTCGCTCATTATGCGAAACGGATTCCCGACGACGGCTGGAATCAACTGCTGGACAGTCAGCCTCGCCAGACAGCACGCATGGTCGTTGCCGCCATGATGATGCTGGAGAACCTGTCGCTTACCGGCTCGCTTGACGACCGGATTGACAACATGGATGCGTGGCGACGCAAGCTCGGTTACGCGACGGCGATGATGATGCGTGCGTTGTGCTCTGATGACGAACGCGCCATCAACGGCACGAACGTCGGCCTGTTGAGGTGGAAGCTTTCCGGCAATCCGCGTTACTTCGTCGACGGTCTGTTCCGGGCGGTGCTGCCCAAGCAGGACGACATGGTTGAATCGGGTCTCCTGAAGCCGCACTTCAGCCGATGGAATTATCTCATCAAACGCGGCGCCAAAGTCGTCACCCGTAGGCCGCCGGAGTCGGATTAATGCCGTAGGCTGGGACGTGTCCCAGCAATCCCGATTGGTGGGCTGCTGCGACGTTGCTTACCGAAAGAAGCTGGGTCTCGACCCAGCCTACGGCACTGCATCAGGGTGAGAGCTTGATTTCTTCGCCCTGCAGTCGGGACCGCAAGGAGCTCAGGCAGACGCCCGTCGCAATACTGAGTATTCGACCGTTCCTCGTGCTTCCCACTCTGTCAGGCGGTCGAGTACGGAACGCTCCAGGTCCCGATTCAGAAACATCTCGATTCGCAGGGCAGACACTGGTCCACCCCACCAACTTCCGCTGTTCCGGCTTGAATCCATCACACGTTGCACTCCAGCGGGTTCGATGCACTGCCAGTCCCAGTCTTCAGCAAGGAGTTCGGTAAACAGCGGCCGAGCTACATCGCGATCGAATTCGGCATTCAGCCGTGTTCTGTCCTGCTGAAGTGCTGGTTTCGCGAACGGTCCCCATGCGTTGGGAAGTACATCCTTCATCGCCTCACGAACGAGCCAGCACATGTACCCGTGATGGCACAGCAGCGAACCGGGGATGCCCATCACAAATTCGATCAACCGGCGATCAAGCATCGGGTGGCGATACTCAACCTGTTCGTTCCAGCCGTTGATCGTCCAGCCTTCCAGAGCCGAGACCAGGTCCGCTCCGCATAATCTGCGGATGTGAACTTCGCGGACGGAATTCGTCGGTCTGGTGATGAACTGATTCCACAGACTCTTCTGGCTTCCGTCGGTGTCAGGTCGATACAGAGAATCCTCTCGCCAGATCGACCCTTCCTGTTGCAGTCGTCCTTTCGACGGGTTTCTAAACTGCCCGCGACAGAACTTCCGCAGCTTGCGGGGAATACGTCCCAGATGCGACTTCGAGACGATCGCCCCCACAATCGGGCGGTTGTGCAGCGGTGCGTACTCTCGGAAAAATGACAGCCATTGGATCGGATGTCCTTCGTAGAGATGCTGATCGTAGGAGCCTGAGTAGGTGGCCAGCCCGCTGCCGCCGAGTCCGGTCAGCAGAATGTGAGCACCATGTTCGGTCGCGGTACGTCGTGTCAGCGGCTCTCGCAGCTGGATGCCGGGCTGACGGTCTCCGATGTGACGAATGCGAGTCCAGGCAGCGGTGAACGGTGTCATGCTCGGAGCGTCGTGGCAGGGGCGACCTTCCTGTTCGATGATCGCCTTGACGAGTCGCCGCTCGTCCTTCGGCACCAGAGGCGTGGCGTCTCGCGGCAGAGCGTGCAGGAACGACAGATCCTGCCCACCCTGATGAGCCAGCTGCGAAGCGATTGTCGCGACGCTTGACGAACTGATCCCGCCGCTCAGATGAGCGGCCACGCTGCCTGATTCCGGCAGCCGACAGGCCACGGCCTTGTGGAGGAGATCGCGGAGTGCCTCGACATAATCGGCATCAGACCGATGGCGGACCTCGGGAACTCGTTCGGGCGCCCACCAGGCAAATGTGCGAATGCCATCTTCTGTGACGACCATCGCATGGTGCTGTGGCAAGCGGCAAATGGTGGCGAAAGCTGTTGGCGCCGGATCTCGATCTGCGCCCTTCCCAGCTGAGTAACCGTCTCTGAGTTCCCAGGGGACGCCTTCCGCCGCACTGACAGCTGGCAGGTCGCTGGCGAACACGAACTGGCGATCGTCAACGTGGTAGTAGAACGGTCGAACTCCCGCCAGGTCTCTGGCGGCAAACAGACGTCGGTTCGCCGCATCCCAGATTGCAAATGAAAAATCGCCCAGCAGATGATCGGGACACTCAAATTCCCACTTCCGGTAGGCCAGCAGGATTAACGCTGCATCGGAAATGTTCTCTCTGCGGTCAGCCGGAACAGACAACTGATCACACAGGCTGGCTCGGTTGTCGAGTCGGACGTCGCCGACAATGGTCAACCGTGCTTCCGAGTCGTGGGCCAGGCTCCCGGCTTCTATCGAATCCGGAGCCGTCGGCTGAAAGCTCAAAGCTGCCGGGCCGTCGGACCATGTTTTCCGATCGCCCGCACCGATTTTCCCCATCTGGGTCGTGACCCGAGCCAGGTTGGTTTCGAGCTGGCTGATCCCGGTTCCACCCGAATCAGACCGCCAGTTAATAACGCCGGCAATTGCACCCATAGTCCTACGATTCCATTCAAGACGGGATTTCAGCTCTACGGCTGGGTTGTAAGTCTGAGTTTGCTACGCACTCTTCCTGAGGTTCGCAACGTTCGATTCCGCAGGACTACCTTCCGCCGATTCATCTACGGTCGGGCAGTGCTGTATTCTCTCGTGAATTTCCGTTACGAGCTTCTGATTCGTCAGCAGCTCGACGAACAACGCCTGGCCATACGGTTCGTGCTTTTTCTGCTCGCCTGCATCCACAGCTCGGAAACCTTCGAGAACGCCTGCACCGTCGAGATGTTGATAGTCTCGCGGTTCTCGCATGAAGCCAGTCATAAACCGTGACACGACTCTCCGGGTTTTCCGAGACGTCTCCTGACGATGGCTGCACAGCGCGGGTTCGACCTTTGTCAGATTCCAGTTCACTTCGTCCGGCAGAATGCCGTTCATGGCGTTGCGGAACACGTACCGGTTCCAGCCGTTCTTCCAGGACTGTTCTTCCGGGATGGTTAGTGCCATTTCTACGATCCGACGATCCAGCAGCGGATAGGCGTAGGTCATCCCGACGCGTCCACCGGCACAGGCCCAGCCTTCGATGCGTCGAGGCATGTGTTCGCGTGCCAGCAGTAAGCGTTGGAGGTTGCGACCGCCGACGCCGGGTCGAGCACGGTTGTGCGGCAGCGGTGTGGCGGCAGCCAGACGTGCTGCGAACTCAGACTGAAACATGCCGGGCAGCGGCTGCTGGTTCCAGCCGAGTGGCAGCATGCTGGGGCGAAACCATTCGAGAGCCCAGTTCGGGATCAGCGGGTACATCGCTTTGGTGATGAGCGGTTTCCAGATGGGGCGGTCACGTAACTCGCCCCACATGCTCAGCTCGCGGTACAGCTTGAGCCAGCGGCCGCGTTTCAGCAGGTCGGCCAGGTAGCCGCGACCGTTGAACGTAATCAGCTCGTCGCCGCCCCAGCCGGACAGCATGACACGCACGCCGTCGGCGGTGGCCTGTCGCCTGGTGGCGATCTCGTGGACAAACTCCGCGTCGTCGTTGGTGCCGGGCACGATGAAACGATTGGCCAGCATGTCGGACTCGGTCACCGACGAGTAGCTGACGGGGACTCCTTCTAATTCGCCGATCAGCTCAATCAGCCGCCGTTCGTCGTCGATCTCTTCCCGAGGTCCCAGCGGTACGTCGGCGAGTCGTGGCAGCGGCTCATCCGGTGCCGCCGCCCAGGCATAGCCGGTCAGTTGTTTTCCCTGCTCTTTCAGCCGACGAGCTGCCAGCACCGTGATCGCTGAGGAATCGAGGCCGCCACTCAAATGGGCACCAACCGGATACGCACTTCGCATCCGAGCCTCAACCGATTGTTTCATTAGATCGGCCAGGTGCTCGGCGTAGGCTTCGTCTGATGCCATCGTCATGTCGGGCAGATTGTCCGGATCCCAGTACGCCCATGTTTTGATGCCGTCAGCCGTCACGACCATCGAGTGGGCGCGCTTCAGCTTCCGGATTCCTGCGAACAGTGTGCGCTCTCCGTGTGAGTAGTTCGACGTCGCCCGCAACGATGCCGACAGCAGTTCGAGATCCAGTTCGTCCGAAACGCCCGCGGCTCGAACGCCCAGGATGTAACTGGCAAACGTGAATTGCCGAGCGTCCTGATGATAAAAGAACGGCCGGATCCCCATGACATCCCGGGCGCAGAACAGGTGCTGATTGCGACCATCCCAGATCGCAAAGGCGAAGTCGCCCAGCAGATGGTCCGGGCAGTCGATACCCCACTTGTCGTAAGCAAGCAGGATCAACTCGCTGTCCGGGATGTCCGCCCGGTCAGATGACTCGACCGAGAGGATCTCGCACAGATCGTCGCGGTTGTCCAGACGAATGTCGGCAACGATACAGCATTGCGATTCCGTATTGTGAAGCGGCAGCACTTCGTGCAGGGACTGAGGTGTCACGTGCAGCGAGTGCTGTCCCAGCACGATGCTGCCTTCCGACCAGACTCGACTTCCGTCGCGACCGTACTCCCGCAGCGCGTGCATCATCGGTGCGAGTGTCTGTGAATCGGCGGGTTGTCCGGTGCGATGGTAGATGCCAGCGATGGCGGTCATGGTGAGGTTCTCGAACGAATCCTTGTTCGGAAGCGTCAGTCGAATTCTGCGTTCGACCAACCAGCATCATCGTGGGTCACATCGAACGGGATTTCGCTGGCTCGCTAATATGTTGAGCTGAAATCTTCCATGAAGCTCAATGCGCGAACTGTACCGGCCATCGCGACAGCACGTCGAGATGTGATCCAGGGGCTGCGATGAAATGAGGTTGTCGCCGAACAGGTCGACAGAATACCGTAAACTCCCCGACCAGAGTGGCCTGCCTGCAGCTGAATCTATTCGTATCCCCTGACGCCGAGAGAAAATTCACCATGTCGGAAACAATCGAGCAGCGATTGACGAAGGTGGAACAGGAACTCCAGTTCCTGAAAACGCAGGCTCAAAGTGACAGCTTAAAACCTGGTTGGATTTCGAACATCACCGGTTCATTCAAAGACGATCCGGAATTCGACGAGATACTGCGTCTGGGAAAGGAAATCCGTGAGGATGATCAACCCGGGGATGACGCGTAAATGTTCATTCTCGACACGGATCACCTGGGAATTCTGCAGAGACAAAGCGGTCAGGAATTCGAAACGCTGTTGATGTCGACTCAAACAGCACGACGAGTCCCTGTTCTTTGTGACGATCGTCTCATTCCAGGAGCAGATTCAGGGGTGGAACGCGTACATCGCCCGAGCGAAGAATGAGGACGTTGTCGCACAGGTCTATCTGAAGCTGGAACGAATCCTGAGTGATTTCGCTAGAGCTCAGGTTCTGCCCTATACGCCAGCCAGTGCTGACGTCTTTAACGAACTTCGCAGGCGGCGAATTCGCATTGGGACAATGGACCTCAGAATCGGAGCAATCGCGATGGCGGGCGGGATGACGGTACTGACTCGTAACAGCGTGGACTTCGAAAAGATTCCGAATCTCGCCATTGAGGACTGGACTGCACCAGAACCGTAGGCTGGGTCATGACGTCATGACCCAGCGCTTGGATAGGCGAGCTGTTGCGACGTCGAATAACCGGACAAAGCTGGGTCGCGCCCAAGCCTACGGAACTGTCTTCCGACCAGACTCGGCTTCCAACACGTCCGTACTCCTGCAGCGCGTGCATGATCGGCGCGAGCGTCTGAGAATCGGCGGGTTGTCCGGTACGATGGTAGATGCCAGCGATGGCTGTCATGGTGAGGTTCTCGAACGAGTCCTTGTTCGGGGGCGTCAGTCGAATTCTGCGTTCGGTCAACCAGATGCTTCGTCCGACGAAGCCGTAGCAGTGCCGTAGGCTGGGTCAGGAACCATCACTTTGTGCGCTCAGTGAGTAGGCTGGGTCTGGACCCAGCACTTTGTGCATCCAGTGTTGCAACGTCGATCAAAGCTGGGACGAGTCCCAGCCTACGGTGATACGGAAGTGCGCGACTCAGGCCACGGCGGCAAGTTCGTCGGACGGCAGTTGACTTGGCTGCTCGTCGGAAAGTGTGGCGTTGCCTGGTTGGCCCCGAGCTTTGAACTGACTCAGAAACGATGATTGTGAGAACCGTGCTTTCTCGACGTCCTGAGCGGTCCGAACGGTTGTCTGCCAGCTCCAGATGTAGTTTCCGTCGACAAAGCTGGCACGCAGTTTCACGGTGACCGTGTCATCCTCGGCCAGGTCAACGGGCTCCGACCAGGGAAGGTACAGGTTGCCGTAGATCGGATTGCCGATTTCGTCCGGGGCGTTGGAGAATTGCTGACCGCCCGGGAAAATCCGATCGAACCAGAGAGCCAGACCGTGCACGGGGCCAGCTTTCGTGGGAGACCAGGTCAACTCGCTGTCGTAGTGAGGACTGTTCAACTGGCCGTAATCAACGCTCGCCCATTCCTGCAGGGAGGACGTCAGGTTCTTCTTCTGAAACGGTTGCTTCCGCACCAGAGAAGTCACGCGCTGTCGTGCTCGATGGAAGTCCAGGCCGGCCGAATTATCGTCCCAGGGCGCGACATAGCTGGCGTAAATCCCGGGAGCCCTGACCAGTGCCGCACATAGTGAATCACGTTCCGGCAGCATGATGCCGCCAGGTTTCAGAAACCGCTCGCGAGCGTCTGCCAGGCTACGGATCAACGGCCCACACAGAGGCAACGCTCCGCCGATATCCGAAATGATGACGTCGACTTTTTCCGGAAGATCGACGTTGTTCGACATGCCCTGAATGAACGTAATCCTGTCGGCCAAACCGTTATCAACCGCGGCCTCGCGTCCCACCTGAATCGCCGGGTTGGGTTCGATGGCGTAGACATGTCGGGCCCCCAGTTGGGCCGCCACCAGCGCGAAGTATCCGGTTCCGGTTCCGATATCCAGAACGACCGTTTCCGGAGTGATGCAGTTTTTCAACGCCGTGGTGAAGGCCTCGGTGCGAACCGCGTTCTTCGCATTGATCATGCCGCCATAGTCGAACAGGCTGTAATTCTGATTGGTCAGTTTGGCGTCTGCGCTCATGGCAATGCTCCGGTTAGATGCGATTTCTAATGTTTTTGTATTTCGGACAGCGACGAATGTTTCACGCGAAGACGCAAAGTCGCGAAGAACTGCGGTAAGTGGCTTTGCGGTGCTTGACGCTGGCGACTTGTTATTTCGAGTCGATGGAATGTCCCGATCTGAAAACGGGTGGAATTCACCTGCTTCTTTCGTGTTTTTCGCGTCTTTCGTGATTGAATCAGGAATGGCGTGTCGGTGGCGTCGTGAGTTGAGCGGGCGTCAGACTGTCAGTTCGCCGTTCTCATCGAGGTAGCCGAATCTCTCCATCATCACGCGATGGTCGTCGATCACTCGGTCTCGTTGTTCGTCGCTCAAGTTCTCCCGCCACGAACCAACGGTTCCTTTTCGGAAGAACGCTTTGCAGTTGGGCTGTTTTTCGCGGAAGCCGTCTTCCTCTTCCTTCTTCTTCAGGTTCTCGAATTTCGACTTTTCCAGTGCCGCTTCGATTTCTTCACGGGTGTGATCCAGGCCGGCGAATTCAACAGCGCCGCTAAACGTTTCCGTCGGCGTGGCTTTCATGTCTTCGTAGCGGATGACATGAATTGGCACTTCGGCATCCAGCCAGGATTCGATGTAACCGCTCCATCCGAACATGAGTTGACGCAACTGATTCTGCAGCCGTTTTCTACCGTGGCAGAAGTGGCCGTTCTCACGGGAACCCATCATCTCGATGGAGTTGTCAAAGTTTTCGTGACCACCGTGATAGGCAAACGACACAGCCACATCGAGCGGATTCCTCACCAGGCAGATCGCTCCGGTCGTCGCTTTGACAGACAGCACAGGCTTGCCGTTGGGAAGTCGCGTCCACGCGTCGTGCGTCTTCATGAACATCGGAAAAGACTTCGATTTCGCGACCATCCGCTCGTAAACGCGAGGCCGGTAAAAATCGATTTCTTCATGAGACATATCTGACGAATCGAGCCCCGCAAGATCGTCGAAGTTGCCGCGAGCACTGGCAATCGAAGTCGACAGCCCCTGCAACTTGACGGGAGCGTCAGGGCCAGACACCAGGTGCTGCAGGAAGATTCGGAACCACGTGTTTCCCGATTTGGGAAACGACGCCAGCCAGACGATGCCTTCGCGTTTGGTCGTCGCACCGGAATCGGTTTCTTCCGCTGCCGGCTCATGTACCAGTGCTGTCATGGCTCTTCTTCCGGAAAAGTGTTTTGTGATCGGATTCAGCGTCCGAGCTGACTGCAATCGTGCTTGATTTCGCGACCGTCTAGTACGTGACACACTCAACCGGTCAGGCACCGGAATCGAACACGGCTGCTTTGAGATTCGATGGCTCGCCGTTCTGGCCAGCCGCCGCCTTTTTTCGTGGAACGAACGTCGTCCGCGACTGACCTTCCGGGCATGGTCCGAAGGCAAATGTCGACATCGGCAGAAACGGCTCGTGCCCTTTCCATCCCGTCACGAAGCGTGGGCCACAACGCAGCCAGGCGTGCGACTTGAACTCTTCCTCATCTTCCTCAGCGACACGTAGCAGCCCCAGGTAAATAGTTCCGGCAATGCCTCGTCGAGACAGCATGGTTTTTGCAGACATCGCCTGAATGAGGCACTTCGATTGCCAGGGCACGCGTCGCTCGACACGCCGAACGGTGCGCCCGACACGCTGTAACAATTCCGGATCGACATCGGCACTGCCCGGAGCGATTTCAAGCGGCTCGCCCATCCAGCGCACGACGAACGACCACGGCAGAGTCAGCACGGCCAGTCGGGCCCAGAATGAAAGCCACAGCGCTTCTATGAACAGACCGCGATCTGACCACGAGATCGCTCGCCAGTGCCGCAGCAACCTGAGCCAGCTCACGCTGCAACCTCCACCATCTCGTTGCGGAGCAGCTGCTGCAGGTGCTTCAACACTTCTTCTTCACAGGTCTCACGATCGATGTCGAATTCAGTGACCAGTCGATCGCAGAGATCGACTCCACGCTGTGGCGTTTCCAGCAACTCCCAGACACGTGTCCCGGTCTCGTTCAAGTGGTAATAGTTGCCGGTCTCGATATTCAGCATGGCGACTTCGCCACCCATATCGGCCGAAACCTGTTTATTCGTCTGTGAAAGCGTCGCATCGAGAGTGAGCTGCTGCGTCATAAGGGCACTCCGAATCATCAAAACTACGAGAAGTTGGTGGTTGTCAGCGCGTTGATACCGGTTCTGAACTACGACCAGCGTTACCGATTGGTAGCCGAAAGGAAGGTCTCGACTCGTTTTCAGATTTACGCCAGAATCGTCCGACCGGTCAATATTGAAATCGTTGGCCAGGCCCACCTCGACTGGTTCAACAGTCGCACTTACCGTCCTCATTCTCCCCGCCAACGGAGCCGGCACTCCATGCATTCCTACACAGCCTGTGGCATCACCTTCGAATCAGAGATGGAGCTTCCTGGGATGGAGCCTGCGAAGGTCGATCACCAGCCCTCGTTACAGATCCGCTACGGGGAAGTGCCTGAGACTCTGGACGGCGCCACATTCGAGGGAGCCGCTTACGAAGCCGCCCCCGGTCGCCTGTTGCTGTTCACGCCTCCGGCCAGCTTTCTGGTTCAGAATGGAAGTGAGATTCTGGTCCAGCCAGAACCCGGAGCGTCGGAAAGCGACGTTCGCGTGTTCCTGCTCGGGTCTGCGTTTGGTGCCATGCTGCACCAGCGAAGCATCCTGCCACTGCATGGCAGTTGCGTCCAGGTGGGAGACAGCGCCATTGTCTTTTCAGGACACTCTGGCGCTGGAAAATCGACTCTCGCGGCACACCTCAAAGAACGCGGATACTCCGTCTGGAGTGATGACGTGAGTCCGATCCACGTCCTCCCCGACGTTGGGGCGGTCGTGTTTCCCGGGTTTCCCCGGATGCGTCTCTGGACAGAAGCATTGCAGTCGCTTGGACTCGAAGCTGCCAACTTTGAGCAACCTCGGAAGCAGGTTCAGAAGTTCGATGTTCCAATCCAGCGGAAAATTCAACAAGACTTTCTCCCAATCCGAAAACTGTACGTCTTGAGCGAGACGCGCGACTTCGAACGCGACCCAAAGGGCATCAAAGAAATCACAGGCTCGAACCGTCTGAGTGTCCTGCTGAGACAGACGTATCGATTCAGCTATCTCGAAGGACTCGATCAACGGACGGAGCATTTCCGGGTCGCTGCATCCGTACTTCAGTCAGTCTCAATGTTTCGCCTGTGGCGTCCCTGGAATCTGAACCTGATCGACGAAAGTCTGGACGCACTCGAAGCACACTGGAACGGTGCCGAAATCGCTGGCGAGGAATCTGAATCCGACTTGTTGCGAGCCGCGTGAGTTCAGATTTCAAGTGCGCTCTCCCCTGTCGAAGCCTGTTAAGCTTCAGGACTACTCCGATGGGCGGCGTTCTTCGTCGCAAGTAACGTGGGATCGATTTGTGAACGTCGCCACTAAACCTACTTCTCACGACACCGACGGGACATGGAAAACGATCCGACGATACCTGCAGCTCCTACTGTCACTGCAGGGGCGGAAAATTCCGGTGATGCTGGGCCTGAGCTTTGTCTCCAGCCTCTTCAGCGGCGTCGGTATTCTGCTGCTGGTCCCGTTGCTGGATCTGGTTAACGGCACCGAAGGCCCCGGCGCGGGTATCACACGATTCCTCGCCCGCGCCTTCGAAACCGTTGGACTGACGCCGGCACTGGAGACAGTGCTTGTTTCATTCCTGGTCCTGCTCGGCCTGCAGAGCGTCCTTGGCCGAAGCTCATCACTACTCAACAGTAGAATGCAGCACGATCTGACGTTAACACTGCAGCGACGTATGCTGGAGGCCGTGGCGCTTTGTCGCTGGTCGCACTTTCTGCGAACACGCCGATCTGATTTTCTGCATGTTCTCACATCAGATGTCAACCGCGTTGCCAGTGGAACAAACGCGTTCCAGTCGCTCGCCTCGGCCACACTGCTGGCAATCGTGCATGTTGGAGCGTCGATCTGCATCTCTCCGGTCTTCTCAGCATTAACACTGCTGCTCGTTGGCCTGTTGTGGCCGGTATGGCTGAAGCTCAATCAACTGTCGATGAATCTCGGCCAGCGGCAGACTGGCGGTGCAAAAGATTTCTATCATTCGCTGGAACAGATGCTGGCCGGCATGAAAGAGATCAAGAGCCTGGGAGGAGAACCGCGACAGATCACCTCAATCCACGGCGCGATCGAAGAACTGAAAGCCTCGCAACTCGATTTCCAGAAGGTCACTGCTACAACCAATATGTTGATCAATATTGGTTCGGCGACCTTCCTGTGTTCGATGCTTTTCCTTGCCGTGAGATGGTTCCACGTCCCAGCCGTCGAACTGCTCGTGCTGGCTTATGTCTTCTCGAAGCTGATCCCGAGACTCCGGCGTGTTCAATCAAGCTACCAGCAGATCCTCAATACTCTACCCGCATATCGTTCAGTGATGGCCTTGCAGACCGCCTGTGAAACAGAACGTGAACTGGGTGTTCCTCTCGAACCGTTCGACAGTAACCACGCACGCCAGAACGACGGTGTCGAGGCACCATCCAATGGGCTGACTATGGCGTCCCGTGCTGATGCGTCCTCTGCTCCGATTGAAAAGCAAAGTCTGCGACTGGGGCCGACCATCGAATTCAGTCAGGTCAACTTCCGCTACACCCCAGACCGCTCTGTCTGGGCCTTGCGGGACATCGCTCTGACCATTCCAGCCAATCGCACGACGGCTCTGGTCGGTCCTTCCGGCGCTGGCAAGAGTACGATGGCCGATCTGCTGATGGGGTTGCTGCTGCCAGAGGACGGACACCTGCTGGTTGACGGTAAAGTCCTGACAGAGGAGCAGCTCTGGCACTGGCGTCAACGGATTGGCTACGTTCCTCAGGAAACGTTCCTGCTTCACGACTCGATCCGAAACAACCTGCTCTGGGCCGAGCCCGGTGCCACCACGGAAGATCTGAAACGAGTTCTGGAGATGTCCTGCTCGGATCGCTTTGTCGATCGACTTCCCGAAGGCATCGAAACTGTGGTGGGAGATCGCGGCGTCAGACTCTCTGGCGGAGAACGCCAGCGACTCGCCCTCGCCCGAGCTCTGCTGCGTCGTCCTGATCTACTGATCCTCGACGAAGCAACCAGCCATCTCGACGCCGAAAACCAGCAACGAATCCACGAATCAATCCGGCGAATGCAAGGCCGCCTGACTGTCGTGATTATCGCTCACCGCCTGTCCACAATCCGAGATGCGGACCTTGTGGTATGCTTGGACAAGGGACGTGTTGTCGAAACGGGCAGTTACCGGGATCTGTCCGGACAACCAGAGAGCGTTTTTAACTCGCTCATCCGAGCCGACGGCCGCACGGAAAGCTCTGCCGGCTGAGCATCTACCATCGTCAGGATAGAAACTCAGATGAACTGAAAACGCATACATTGAGACAATTGCTGACGCGATCGATAAAGAGCTTCGACTATCTGATCTTTCCGGATCGTGGCTCAATATCAGTCCGTCTCGAAATCAGAGTCGGCAGCCCGCGAAAAATCTGGAAGCCCGCATTGCGTGGCAGTGAGACCGACATCCTGATCGCCCAATCTGATTCACAGTGCCGCCAGACGCCTATCACCATGCGCAGTCAAATTGATTCAACTTCGATTTGCTTCGTGCTTTCGGTCTGCGCGACCGACGCGCCGAAATGTCCTCTTCAACGCGCGGAACTGTTGTTCAAAAGTGTCTGGCAGAGTACGTCGATCGACACGCCGAATCTCCAAAAAGATCATCATGAAGTTGCGGGCACGATGGACTCAACGTTTTGCCGACGAAGCTCATCCAACAAAAGATCCAAGCGATAGGTATCGTTGTTGCGAAATCGTTCGCGGTCGAAATCGCTCTGCAGTCGCTCGAATGCGACCAGCTCGACTTGGGAACGCTCCTTCTCAGGCAGGCGGTCCCAATTCGGTCGCATTTGCTCTCGGTGGCGTCGCACTTCACGCTTTCGTGCCGCGACTTCCGTCTCGTGTAGTGCATCTTCCTCGGCATTCCGTTGCTCCGTTTCGGCGTGCTTCTTTTTCTTGAGGTGATTGATCACGCTGGCTGGCTCCGCCCAGCCTTGTTCGATCGCGGTGCGTAGCAGACCAAGGGGATTCGAATCCGGGTTACGGGAATCCAGCCACGCAATCTGCTGCTGAATTTCTTCGACGCCCCTGCTCGCTGCCAACTTCGTCGCGACGTGTTTGTCGAAACCCGCATCGATCAACAATCGAAATCCTTCCAAATTCTCCACAACAGCAGCAGCGTTCGCGGCCTGTTGTTTGTAAGTGTCTTTCTTATCTGTCTTTTCTTTGGTCGGGTTTTTGAACCGATCCGCTGGTCCGGTTTTTGAACCGATGCTGGTCTGGTTTTTGAACCGATCGTCTTGGTTTCGGCTACGGGACGCCAATTAACTGCGTAGGTCGCCGGCTGACGCAAAGCGGACTTCGCGTTGACAACACCTTGTGAAACTCGCCGAAGGTAACCGTCGGCGATAGCCAGCTTGATTGCTTCGCTGAGACTTGAACGGTCTCGAATATTGGCCCATCGTTGCATGTACGAGTACGCGAGCGGCGCCTGTGAGCGACGACCGCCAAACTGGTTCTGATAGCCAACAGTATGCCGCAGTACGGTCCCGACCACTTTGACAACGGTAAGGCGTTCCTGCGGCACCACGCGATTGAAGAATGTGTTGGGGATATCCGCTGTCGGCTCGATCGCGACAGCTAGATGGCAGCGAGCGTGTGGCCGGTCGATTGGCCGGTGCGTTCCTTCGTGGCAAGTGCGACGGATTGTTTGTGTCAGCTCTGACGTATCAGGGACTTCGCGTTCCCGTTGCGGAACTGCGTCGGATGACCGCGTCGCGGCTTTCATTTGCTGTCGTTGACGGTGCCCAGGCACTGGCTCATCTCGACGCTAATGGAGCAGACATTTTCGTATCGGGGGCACACAAATGGCTTGGTGCTGCTCCACTCGGGATGGCGGCTTGTTGCACGTGCCGTGCAAAGGACGCATTCCGGACGAAGGCTGATCAGTGCTGTGATCGATCTGTGACCGCTGATCCACTATTCCGGTTGCTGGAAACTGACCGCAACGCGACTGAGTCTCGGTTCTATGAAACTGTTAATGTGGAGCCACTGCTGTTATGCCGAGCGGCGATTAACGACGTGTCGCCCCTTCAGTATGACACTGATGAGCCGCTCGCGAGACGGATTGCCAACGCCAACAAAGTCCGCGAGCTGGCGGCACATACTGGTTGGCAGCACGTCTATTCAAATCAGTCATCAGGAATTGTGCTTCTAGAGTCAATATCACCGGCGACGCGGGAAGTGTCGTGTGATGTGCTTCGTGAAGCTTTTCAAGAACGGAAGATTTCAATCACCGCATACGATGGCAGCCTTATCCGGCTTTCGATGCCGGTAAGGGCTCTAAATGTCAGTGAACTCAAACACCTCAAAAAGGCGTTGAAAGAATCCTCCTGACTGCCATTGATGTCAGGCGACGACGACTTTGTGAAACGGCTGCGAATAGAGCTGGAGTCTGGCCCAGCGATCTTCGAACAGCCGAACGACCGTGGAATTGAAGAACAGCGAAAATCGAATCGTGCGGGAATCCTCGTCGAGTTCCTGAACTCCGACGGCTCGGCTTCCATAGATGCCGCAATCAACTTTGAGATCAGGCTCCGAAACCAGTGCTGACTCACGGACCAGCGAGACTTCTACGCCACTGGCGTGTTGCCGCTCCAGCCACGACAGGATTTCTCCTTCCAGCTTGCCACCTTCCGGCCAGATTTCGTCGCGAACAATCATGATGCGTTGGATCATCAGCCCATCCTGAATCAGACTGAAATTGAGTTCCATGCTTTTCTGCCCAGGAACGTCCTGCCAGTATGTGGCCGACTTTACCCAGGCTATTGAGCGATACCGTTCGATCTCCGAACTTTGCAGCAGTTCTTCATAAACGGTTCGCCAGGACTCCGTACTCGAAAAGATGATCTCGCCGCGTGCGAGTAAAGCAAGCTGATTATCAATTGACGAGAGTTTCAGCAATGCGAACTCCCGTAGCACTTCATCGTCCTGGGCAGCGATTTCGGTCAGCCGATCGCATAACTCCGAATAGCTTTTGAACAGTTGCGGATGCCGTGACAGCGAAATCGGAATCTGAAGCCGGGAAAGCAGATCATCGCGTGAACGCTCGGACTCGTCCTGTTGCCCGACAAACGAAACAAGCAGACCTGCAAGGATGGAGAGCATGGAACCAAGTGCGGCAAGTTGAGCTTCCGAACTTGCAAAGACGCAAACCAGTGAGATCACCAGGGAGCCGAGGATCGACGTCCCGAGAAAGCGAAAACTAAGCAGCACGGTGCGTTGATTCTCTCGACGATTCTTCATCCCCCGAAACTATGACAGTCTGCGGTCCGGCGCAACTAGTGGGTTTCAGCCTCCAGCTTCGACCACGAATGAAACACAGATTTGCTGCGAAATCTCCTGAAATATGTGACCGGCAACGGCCATTACACATTGTCCGCGACATTGTGTGGCGGTTTCTTTTCTGGAGAAAATGGGAGATGACATGCAGGTTCTGACAGAGAATTCGGCGAAGATCGATTGGCCTCGGTACACCGGGACAGACAACCAGGAGGACTCCGTCGCGATCGGTGCCTTCCTGGGTGGTTCGGGAGTTTGTGGTGAAGACACGGCGAAAGCCTGCCCTGAATTCGCCGACCTTTCATTCGGTATCGACACGGACATTCGACAGCAAGTTTCGATTCCAAGTATCAGTCGACAGATTCATCTTTCCGCCGACGGTGATCTTTCAACGGTCCTCAAACACAAGGGCAACTACAGCCTGCTTGGCGATGACGGCCAGCCACCGTCCAGTGCACCGGAACAGCATCGCGAAGGTGTCGGTATGGTGCGTGGTTCAGCAACTGCACTCCTGGCACCAGCATTGCCGATGATCGCTTTAGTGATTCGGAACCGCGTTGAAGCGGCACTTTCGAGCCTTCGAGGAAGGCAGCCGAAAAAGCTGATCATTCATGAAGTGTTTTCGATCTGCGGAGGAACGGGCTCCTCGCTGGCAATCCCGGTTGCCGCATTAATTCGCGATACGGCTTTCAGTATCAACCCGACACTCGCAGTATCCGTCGTCGGCCACGCAGTTGGTCCTGGTCTGTACTGGTCGAGCCTTTCAACGCCCGGTGAACGACAACGAGCCTTCGCCAATGCGGCGATGACATTACGGGAACTCAGCTTTGCTCAACGGCCAGAAAACATGAATGCATTGACTCGGGCGCTATCTATCGCACCGTTGCAGGGCAAACTGTTTGACCACATTAACTATTATGAGCTTACCAGTTCGGGCGATACTGTCATTGGTCGAGATGAAATGCGATATAGAATCGCAGCAACTATCACGGCCAACCAGAATAAGTCACTTCGACTCCTCGAAGACTCACGGGAAATCAACCCGGCCACGGCTCAGTATGGGACCGAACGCGACCAGGGCGGCACAGCCGTCATTGGGACAGTCTTTTCGGCCGTTGCTCGAATTCCCGTCAAGCGTGTTGCTGAGGTCTGCGCGAAGAAGGAATTGAGCTTGCAGGTCAAGCAGATTCTGAAACCTGCCGATTCGTCACGAGTCAGCAGCCTTCATGATCGTCATCTGTCTGAACTTAAGCTGCAGCAGAAGTTCAACAGCATTCTGGAAGAATTGCGAAACGCAGGATCGTGTGACGTTAAAGAACTGGCTGAATCCAGTGTCCGCGAAGCTCTGGACACGATCGACTTGCTGCAGCGGCAACGGAAGCAACATGGTACGCCCGAGCTGCGTCGCATCGCATCAACGATCAGAAGGCGACTGGAGAATTCAGTACCGCTACTAGTCACCACGTTCATGCGACGCGTGGCCGACGGCACCTCAAGACTTGCAGAGTTGCAGGCTGTAATCCGCCGAGCCATCAGCTCGGTTCAAGAACTGTGCGTCAGGGTTCAGACACAGATCGAAGATGGAGCTGAGACCCAGCCCCAGGAGTCCGTGCGTGAAAAGCTCGCGCATCTCCACAACGGCGAGTACAGCTGGGTGTTCAGAAAGCGACATCTTCGAGATTTGCAGATTCGATGGAACGGCTCGCTTGAATCGGAAGCCAACTCGGCCGCATTGAAAATCTACTTGAAGGCAATGCTGGAACCACTTATCCAACGGCTTGAAATTCAATTGGAAACGATTGGTTTGGTCGAAAAGCATCTCAACAGTGAGCAACACCGGCTTGCTTCTTCTGTCAATAATTTCGTTTCCGCCGCGGATGGCGGCAATGAGTTCTTCTCCGAAGTGATTCAGCAATCTGAAGTGCAATCCGTTCTGAGCAAAGTTATCGAGGACGTCTCCGAGCGGTGTGGTCCCCTGCGGTCGATGACGTTGCCACCAATTCTTGAAGGTGACGAGCCACACAAACTACAGGGATTATTGGCTGAGCGTTCTAATCAGCGACAGAAACAGGTTGAGCAGTTTCTTCGAGAGACTCGTGATATTCAGGACATCGAAGGATTCATTCGTCACTACGGTCTGGCGATGGACCTGACAGAATGGCTCACCAACGCCGCCGATTTTACCTTGCCTGCCAAGCTGAATCGTAACGTGCATGGGCCGGCCCATTCACCGATCCGAGCCTGCGTTGTCATGCCGGCGACACTGCGGACTCTCTGGGACGGAATCGTCACGAAGGTCAACCCGCCTGCCGAGTTTGAATTCGAGCCCTCCGACGATCCCTTTGAAATCATCGTGCGTGCTCGGATTTCGCGGGCACCCTTCAGCTCGATTCCTGGCCTGGAGGAAATCGAGCGGAACTACGATGCGTTCCAGAAGCAGGTGCCGAGCCATCGAAGTGACGGCTCGCCGAATCTCTGGGGCCGGTTGGAGTCGACCGGGCATTTGAAAGATGCCCGTAACGTCCGGCTTTTGCCCGAGCGGAATGATGGTTTCGACGCGGTTGATCCTGACGAAAACAACTCCGAGGGGAGTTGAATCCGCTGATGGTACAGGATGTGGTGGTGGTGGCGGGGGGCGTCAGGGAGGACGCCCCATTTGTCATCAGCAGGATTGCGACCGTGAATAGAATGCCCAGAATGAACCCTCTCCGGAAAGCTGACTGTGCAACCTCACGAAGCATGACTCTTCTCCACTGCAGAATGGATGCTCCATGTTCCGTGGCTCGACAAGGCACCAGTGACTGGCTCAAAAGGTTTCACGATGCGACGTCGAAGTGGCAATGCTTCCTTCGGAATAAGCAGTTGTCGTTTTCGGCGGCGTAGGCGGTTTACTTCCTTCCAGATCGTACCGATTTGGCGACGGACGGGAGCGTACGGTTCGAAGGGCAGTTGGTAAAATTTCGCAGCCAACTGCTTTGCTGTTCGACGGCAGGCGATAGCAATAAATTCCGCTTTGATGGCCTTGTACTGCTCCCATTCAATCTGCACGTGAGAATGCAGTCGGCTGTCCGTTTCGCCGGTTCGTGTCCGGCCGCCTGGACGGCAACTGATCGAATACCCGTCGACTCGCAGCGGGATTTTCCGGATATCACGAAGTTGCGAGCGTTCGGTTTCTTTGAAGAGATGGTCGCCCTGAGTGGCCATGATCACGAACTGGCGCCCGAACCGGATGTACTGCAGGTTCGCTTTGCCGAGCTGCTTCCGACGCCAGCGAGTTGTATCGGAAATATCGATTCCGTATTTTGCGATCAGCTTCCGATCAAGAGCCTCGGGATTCTTCTGCTCCGGTACCAAGCCAGCGACATACCACCAGTAGGTGTGACGGATATAACTCACAGCAATCTGCTGGACGAAGCCTTCAAGTGATGTTGCAACGCATCGATATTTCATTGTCCCCCGTGTTTAAAGTTGAGGAACTGTTTTGCGGCACAGTTCCTCGAAAGCCGTTTGATGAATGTCCTGCCAGGAGCGGTGTCACCTGCGGTGACCGAAATTCTGCCGCACCTGGCGTTTCTTATTGAGAGCTCCGCTCTCCATAGTGGTTTTCATCCAGAAAACCTGAATCAGTAACCATCGTGCGTAAGGCGCACGTCGCCTGTCAGTCGTCAGCCTGACGCCACGGGAGACAAGTCCTTCCGAACTCGTCTCCCGTAGCCGCCTGCATTCCTTTCACGGACCGCAGCACTCGTCTGCGGCACGTCGTTCAGACAGATTTACTGTCGGAATCATGTTCCGACTGTCCGTCGATGCTTTCGTCGTCAATAATGCCTGCACTGCCACATGCAGGCTCGAACGGGTCAGGACTGCCTTGCCCTGCACAGAACGTCGAAGGTGTCGGCCTCGTCGTTCTGTGTCCGAGCCTTCGCTCGGATCACCGCTTCGCCTTCCGGCGAACTGTCTACTTGCACCACACTCCCACTCATGAGCATTTGAAACACGCGAGTTGCCATACTCGCGCACCGAAGAACCACCTTCGGCCGCTCATGAGCTTCCTGCGTTAGCTGCTTGCTTTGATTTCAGAGTCACGTCGCTATCGGGTATTACCCCGAGGACACCGCCGTCGTATGTGCTGTCTCCCGACAGCCATAGTTTCCATCCGCTTCCTGCAAATGATTTCTGGGGACCGAAACGCCAAGCATCCCCCTAACCCTCGACGACGGGTTTTCGCAGTACGGCACCGTCTCTCTGAGATCTCACTGGCAAGCCGTTGCCGGCCTTTCATGGTTGAGCTTTTCGTAGTCCTGCTTTTAACAGGATCCCCGGACAGAGCACGTCCGGACTGATCGGTCACCCGATTCAGTACTCCCCACGCCAGCCAGGTTGAACGAAGTACATGACTCGCGAACCCCCTGGACGGGATTTGATCGACCGAAGTCAACCGCACCCGCTTCGCGAAGCAGCGGCCTGGTGACAATTACCACCAGGTTTTTCCGCATCGCCCCGTTACAACAAAACATCGAATACTGAATCGGGTCGAATGTCGGGATTACTCTGCAGGCGAGCCACTGGAATACAAAACCAGCGTTGCCGTGTTGCAGGATTACTCCGATCAAGCCCCCGTCGAGCTGGACAAGCCCGTCTCCGGGCATCCAGCTCTACGGACCAGCAGTCGACGGATGGTTAGTTCCGCCCCTTAGCCCCGGTTGGCAACCGGGATTTGCCGGGTACTGCTGTCTGTCTGAACGACGTGAGCCACGTCCGCCGTTATACCCGCTATGATGCTGCGGGCTTTCTGGCGAAAAGCGTTGTGATGGATAACGACCCCTCCCTGACTTCAAATCACCCCGAAGTCACTTCGGCATCTACCTGGCTGAAAACATCAGTGCAAGCGAACTCAGGCAGGTTGTGGGTACACATTGGCCGGCGTTGCTGATGCGGAAGTCAGTCGCGGAACTGACCATTCCGAAAGATGCGGCATTCCGGGCGTTTTTTGGAGTTTCGTGGGATCTGCGGTCGACTTTCGACGACGCTTCGAGCAGTGCTGACCGCTGTCACAATTTGGAACACCACGTCCCAGCGACCTCGCCAGCCTTGCTTTGGGACGAAACGATCCTGCCCTGCGGGCGGCATCAGGAACCCGATCTGCTCCAGTTCCGTGATGGCAGGATCAAGGTACCGGCGAATCTGAGCCACGTCATAATTGCGACTCATGCCGAGACGCTCAAACGCCAGTTCCCGAAGATCAAAAGTCAGCCGCGTTCTTTTCGGCGGATGAAAGTGCTTATCCAGCATTCGGTACAAACGCCGTGCCAGCGGCTTCAGGCTCAACGCAATTTCCAGATTCAGCTTCTTCAGATATCCAGCGTCGAACGACTCAAACAGAGCAGCACCCCATCGCATTTCTGAATGCGTTTCCCGAAAATCATCGGTGATGCGATTTCGCCCGTCTCGAAACCGGTAGTAGTCGATGATCGAAATGTTCTCGACAGAACGGTACTCGCGCGCCCGGTTATCACGCCAGAAATTCTCACACTTCAAACGGACTCCACAGAGCTGATCGAACGACCTGCCCAGTCTCTGATAGGCCGAATTTCGATAGCCCCAGCCCAGTGTCTTCAGGAGCTCGCCACGCGAGAACAGCACGATCGGATCGACAAAGTCGTTGCAGGCACGCGTGTAGTGCAACAGGCCAAGGTAAACTTCTTCAGCGGCCGCCGATGGAAGGCCGTGATGAGCATCGCCCGTGACAGTCAAGCGACGGCGTACCGGGCGGTGCTGCTTTCGGTCGAACTCATTGATCTCATAGTGCCGCACATGAACGCCGGACTGCGAACGCGTTGACAGCAGAAACACCGGCAGATCAACGAGGTTCATTTCATCACGGCCATTGTGCCGGTCGGCAAGGACGCCCTTGATCAGGTCTTTTTCTCTGACTGTCTGTTCCAATCTCATTCTCAAAAAGTACGTACTTTCTTTGGTACGTACAGTACTTAGTAGAGAGCCGGATTCCTGTGTGATTCCACGGACTTGCGGCTCGGTTCCTGTCTCAATTGGCGGGACAATCCTGTTTCAATTGGCGGATATCCCTGTCTCAAATGGCGTGTCGGCACTGTCTCACCTGGCGTATTTCGGCTGTCTCATTTCGCGAAATACTCTGTTTCAATTGACGTATGTCGAATCCGCCGCGACTCTCGCTTCAAGCGACTTGAACTTCGGCCACCCTACCAGAACGGTCAAAACTGACAACGAAAACTGAAGTTGCTCACAGTTGTTGACGCTGCATGCCCGCGGCATGTGGACTTCGCAAATACTGCTTGCGAGGTGTCTGGAATCGGGGCATATTCAAAGCATGATTCGGCAAAATACGAACGTGTGTCGTTCGCAACATGTCGGAAACATTGACGAAACCACGCTGCATGCCCGCGGCATGTAGCACCTCAGGAAGGAGATGGCAGAGCTTGTTCTGACATTACTGGCGAAGAAGGGTGGCGTAGGCCGCACGATGCACACCCAGAATCTGGCCGGTGCGTTCGCTGAGAACAATCTACGTGTACTCGCCATTGACCTGGATCATCAAGGTAGCCTGACGGCCAACTTCTTCGGCGAATCAGTCGTCTCTCAACTGCAACCTCACGAAACGGTGGCAGCTCTGTTTGACGAGGATCGCGAGCCGGATTATCTGACGCTACTTCGAGAGACAGCAATCAAGAATCTATACGTTGCCCCGAGCTCCGAACATCTCCAACGCTTCGATCTCCCGCAACCGCTGTCGCTCGGTGAACGGCAATTTGCCGTCCGGGATTTTATTCAAGCCGTCGGTCAATATTTCGACGTGGTGCTGATCGACACCCCCCCGAACATTGGAAACCTTCCGGCCTGGGCGGCACTGATGGCAGCAGACTACGTTCTGACACCGATCCAGCCGCAGAAGAATCCGATGGAAGCGTTAATTGATGGCAGCGTTCAGATCGCAAATGCCATCGCGCATGGAAATCCGAATCTCGTTTATCTGGGCTGTTTTGTCACCAACCTGCAACGACGACGCACGATTCAGAAAATGGTCAGCTCGCGGCTGCGGCAGCTCTACCAGTCTCAAGTGTTTGAGACCATGCTCATCTCCCGCCCCACGTTCGAAGAAGCCGCTTACTATTTTCAGCCGGTGACTCACTATGCACCGAAGTCTGAAGCGGCGGAAATGATTCGTGACCTGCTGGTCGAAGTGGTTCGCCGAATTCAGGACTCACCGAAAGTTGATTTTGAGACGGACGAACTCAAGGTGGCCTGTGTCTAAGGCAAAGGCGTTTCTCGCTCAGATCGGGCGTCGTGTGGACGAGTCCATCGATCAGGGTACGTTGAATGTTGCTCAGGTCGTCGAACACCCGGCACGCGGTGCACGTTTTGCTGGACGAACACGAGCCAAAGATGCCGCCGAGATCGAACTCGACCGCATCGTCGTTGATCCACAGCACCGTGAGCAATTCGATGATGGCGACCTGAAGTCCCTGGCGAAGGACATGGAAGCACAAGGGTTGATTCAACCTATCGTCGTGCGCTGGGATCGTCGCCAGGCTGCCTACGTCATCATTGCCGGGGAACGTCGATACCGAGCCGCGAAATTACTTGGCTGGAAGAGAATCGAGTGCCGTGAACGCCCTGAAGACATTTCAGCGCCGGAAATCGCTCAGATCCAACTCGCTGAGAACTTCGCCCGGCGCGATCTCAATCCCATTGAACTGGCGAAAGCGTTTCAGGATGTCATGACGAAACATGAATGGACGGCACGAGAACTGTCAAAACGTCTGGGTGTGAATGAGACGACCGTTACCAGGCAGCTTCGCTTTCTTCGTCTGCCCGAGGACATCCAGCGGCAGATTGCAGCGGGAGAGATATCAAAAACGTCGGCCCGGGAAATCGCGAGACTGAAGAACGAGGGCGAACAACGAGCGCTGCTCGATCAGTCGAAACGTGCGGGCCTGAAGTCTGCAGAAGTCGCTGCGGCCGTCTCTCGAAAGCAGCAGCGAAGTCCGCCGAACGCAAAACGGCGGAGTCGGGAACAGAAACCCTGCATGCTGTTCACCGAACACGGTCAGGTGCAGATCAAACCCGTCACGAAAGAACGGGTGACTTACGATCTGATCGAGCGATGCCTTGAAGACGCACTTGAAGAAGTGCGGCATCGCAAACGGAACAGTGTCACATATTGAGACAGTTCTCGCCGGTTATTCACTTTCCGGATGACATCACTCTGTGACTGTGGCAAGGTCGGCTGGCCTGAAGTGGGGAAATCTTTGAAAATCGGGCATGGGTAGATGATATCCGCAAGTCAGTTTGGGGGACTGGCCACATTCCTGATCCGCATACTGACCGTGCGAAGTAGAGGTTTTTGCATGTCGCCTCCTGGCGGCAGAGCCGACGCAGTGGCTTACTGAGTTACTGCATCGGTTTCTGCCAGTACTTAACAGGGAACAGGAGACGACGAAATGACAACGCTGACGCACGCTCATAATGCGCTCTATCGACGACCGCCGGATGACCGAATGGAGTCGCTCGACGACCTCTTCACACGATGTCGCTCAGACCGCGAGTCGTCAGAAGAACGCTGGAAACGACCGCAGGAACTCACGGTCACCAGCGATCTGACGCTGGCCATTGATGACAATCCGGATTTCACGCTCAACGACTGGTCGTTCTCTCAACTGTGTCGTCTTGCTGGTGTGAGCCGCGATACTGTCAATCGCGTATCGCGAAAAACCGCCAGTCGCATCTTTGGCGAGACGCTGCCGTCGGCTGACAAGCCGATCCAGATTCTCACAAGCGGCGACACGATCCGATCGGTTCACGGTGTCGCCTATACCCGTCTCTGGAATGCCGACTTACTTGATGTCGTGCAGGAGGCAGCGACCGATTTTCGTCAGCCTCAGACGGCGGCCGGCGGCGGAACAGGGCTCTACTGCGGTGAGCGGGACATGTTCTGCTTTCTCATCGATCCGACCGGCTGGGCGGAGATCAACGGCCAGGCATTCGCGCCAGGCTTCTTTCTTTACAACTCTGAAGTCGGGTGTCGTTCCGTCGGCATTCAGACGTTCTGGTTTCAGAAAGTCTGCGCCAATCACATCGTGTGGGACGCGGTCGAGGTCGTCGATTTCAAACGCAAGCACACGGCCAATGTCGGTGACGCTCTCTCGGAAATTCGCAGGATCATCGAGTCCCTCGTTCAAAAGCGGGACCAGCGACGCGATGGTTTCGTCAATGTCATGCGAAAGGCGATGACGGAGCGACTGGGCAACAACGTCGACGAGACGGTGCAGCAATTGCTCAAACGAGGATTCCGACGCAAGCTCGCCGAGGCGGCGATTGAGATTGCTCAGAAGCAGGGAGCATTCACGATCTTCGCGGTCTTCGATGCACTCACTCAGCTTGCTCAACGGACAAACTACATCGGCGAGAGAACCGAACTCGACATTCAGGCGGCGGCCATTCTCGAACTGGCGGTGTAGTCATGGACGTCCAACAGACGTGGGAAGACCTGCTGACCGCCTGGGCGGAACATGATTGGCAGAACGTCCAGCAAATATCGCAAGACATTCTTGAGTGGCTGGAGCGTAATGGCTTCGCTCCGGAAATCGTTTCGGTCCAGCGAATGGGCAACGACGTAAACCGTGTTCTTGCTACAGCGGCGTGCCAGTACATGGCGGAACTCGCCAGGCAGGTGACTGAGAACGCCAATGGTATTCCGCATGGCGTGCCGTTTTCCGTCTCGTGCTTCGAGTGCGATGCCGGCAGCCCGGATTCTTTCGAGCAGGCGCTCACTGAAGGCTGGGTATCGGTTGAATTCTTCCCGCAAGGAGTCGCTGAGAACTTTCTGGGACTCTGTCCTGATCATAAGGAAGAGCAATGAACCAATGGCTTATCTGAAACTGTTTCACGGTCGCGAGAGTCCCGACGCAAAGATCGACGGCTGGGGCGAAGAAGGACCGATATTTGGACCGTTCCCGTATTTCCACACGACCTACGGGAGAGAAATAGTCTTTCATCAGGAGGAAGCGTGGACGCTCCCGATCATCGAAGACTTCGTCTTTTATGACGGAATGTACTATGGCGACTGGTCTGTTTACGACGGGCCGGTCGAGGAGTCCGACCGGGACCGCATGGCGGAGTTTCTGCCCGCGCTCGCTTTGTTCACGCTGGAAACGGACACGCATCAGGCGGGCATAGTCAGTCTGGACGTGCTCTGGCTGGACCTGGTCGCTGCTCACATCGGCGACCATCACTCGACGGTCGCTTCGATGGCAAGTGCTCTACTTGAATGGGTCGACCTTGGCGGTACGCCGCCCGAGATCAGTCTCAGGGTAAAGTCACTTCCCTGGCTTCCCGCTGATGCCGTGGCCGCGCCGGTCACCGTGGCGGTATGCGAGGCACTGAGAAGCCTCGCACGAAACAAGCTTGAGAACAGCAGGAAACACTCCGGCAGCGAGGTTCCGCCGACAGAGTGATCTTCTTTCCGCTGCCACTTATCCAATGACGACGCACTCGTTGCGCGCAGGCGGCTGCGTCAGAACAATTCATGCGCGATGGAGAAATCGATTATGGCTGACGGTGCAAACAAACCCGTTCACGAAATCCGACTCGGTCGCATCAAAGCAGCGATCTGGGCCAATGACACTGAGCATGGCGTACGCCATGGCGTCACGATTCTACGACTCTACAAAGACGGAGATCAGTGGAAAGAGACGCCCAGCTTCGGACGCGATGATCTACTTGTCGTCGCAAAGATTGCAGACCAGGCAAACACATGGATTTACCAGAACGCCAGCAGCGACGGCTGAGTGTCGCGGGAGTCAAAGATGACCAGAGACGCTAATGGCAAACCGCTGTTTCCGCTGGGAGATCTCGTTGCGACAAGGAACGCGGCAGACTGCGTGAGTCAGGTCGACATCACGGCAGCTCTCCAGCGACACATGCAGGGAGACTGGGGAATGGTCGACACTGAAGACTGGGAAGAAAACGATCGATCCGTCACCGAAGGATTCAGACTTCTGTCAGCTTACGAGTCCACAGGCGGCACCCGATTCTGGATCATCACAGAAGCTGATCGATCCGTCACGACCGTCCTTCTACCGGACGACTACTGACGGCTTTACGACTTCAGCCCGGCCGTCCAGGTTTTCGAGAAGGTTCTTCGCACGACAGTCCACCAGAATTTACATCAGCGACGACATTGGCGACTGATGACGACGTTGGTCGTCTCTCAATGTCATCTTCCCTTCGGGTTGCATGGCTCATCAGGTGCGGGTGCATGAGCAATACAAACCAAAGAAAAGGAGATGATAAAATGACAAACAACAAACCAGTCGAAACATTCCGTCGAGGCAATATCGAAGCCGCGGTCTGGAAAAACAACGGAGAAAAAGGCGTCTACTACAACGTCACTTTCAACCGGACTTATCGCGAAGGCGATGAAGTTAAGAATTCGCCCAGCTTTGGGCAGCATGACCTCCTGAGAGTCGCACGCGTCGCCGACCTCGCTGATCAGTACATATTCAGCCTGCTCGAATAGGCCGAAGACGCTGAGGAGCCCGCAAGCGGGCTCCTCCAATTCCCAGCACCAACGCCCCATCACAGGCCGGCGGCTGAAGTCGTTCGCCTCAGATATCCGGAGCCCCACCAACGAAAGCAGCAAACTTTCGATGGCTGACTATTTGGCGTGGCGTACCTGTTCAACGGCAGCAGTTCGCCAGAGCCACTCGTCGAGGCCACGGGGCACAGGGCAAACCCCGACGAGTGGCTCCGCCGAAAGCAGCATCCAGCGTGCCATCAGATATTGACGCCACAGATCCTGTCGCCTTATGTGACCGACGGCACGAAGAATTCAGCAGCCTGGTCTTTACTCCGTCAAGGTTTCCTGCGTCCAGCTTTTGTCTTCCGGGTTTTCGGCGACTGTGTTTCCAGGAGCCGCCGCGTCTGTTTGAGCTTGGCGGCGATGGTTTTTTCATCAGGCAAGGCGAGTCGGTATTCGGTGGCCAGAACTTTGTTCGGCAGCCCGTCGAGGCTGTACCGGACCAGCATGTCATCCTTTGAGGCGCACAGGATCAGACCGACCGGAGGATTCTCGTCAGGCAGCGTCCAGTGCTCGCGAGCGTAGTTGAGGTACATGTGCATTTGCCCGGCGTCCGCATGTGAGAAGGCACCGAGTTTCAGGTCGATGACCACCAGGCACTTCAGCCGTCGATGGAAGAACAGCAGGTCGATTCGGTACCACGCATCGCCGATTCTCAGCCGTCGCTGCCGCCCGACAAAGGCAAAGTCACCGCCCAGTTCAAGTAGCAGGGATTCCAGCTTGTGGATCAGAGCTTCTTCGAGGTCGGATTCGGAGTACTCGTCTTTCAGGTCCAGAAATTCGAGGACGAGGGGATCTTTAATCTGCTCATCGGCCGTCATTTCGTCTTCCGATTTGGCCTTTCGACCGCGCCGGATCATCGCTGCCTTGTTCTTTGAAAGTGCCGTTCGCTCGTAGAACTGGCTTCCAATCTGGCGGTTGAGCTGCCGGGCTGACCAGCCGCCGCGAATTGCCTCTTCCTCGTAAAAGCTGCGAGCTGCTTCCGACCGGACGCTGAGCAATCGCACGTAATGCGACCAGGGCAACGGAAAATGTTCGGTGGGCAGCATGGAAATCCCAGACGCTGTCTGGGAGTTTTCGGGAGCCAATTTCCCAGACACTGTCTGGGAAATCTGATCGGCAGGCCAGACTCGATAAAACCGCCGCATTTGCTCAAGGTTTGAGACCGAAAACCCCCGGCCAAAGCGGCTTGACAGATCTGCCGAGAGAAATTTCAGCAACCCCGCGCCGTAGTCAGCGCGTTCCGAACCACCCTGTTCAAACTCCACAATTCTCCGACCGATCTCCCAGTAGGTCAGCGTCATTATTGAGTTGACGCTACGGACTGATGCACGTCTTGCTGCCTCGATCAATTCAGCGATCTCAGATTGAATCGCCTCATAGTGTGCTTGACTGCCTGCGTTCGCAATCGCAGCGCTGGCCTTCTTCTTTCGTGTACTTTTCTTCTTTGCCATGTGGTTCACCTGTGCCAGTCTTATCACAGCATACTGGCCAGAACCAACCGTGGGCACTCGGCACTGGCGGCGAGAAGAGCCTAATCAGATGGAGAATAACCCCATCCCACGATATCTGTCGCAGCAGGTTCTCTGAGCAGAATTCAGGCTGACATCAGAATTTGCACCGCAGTACCTGTCGTGGTATTCCGATCCTGGATGATCAACGAACAGGAGAGTCTAACGGATGGCGACCCAGGAGCAGATCGACAACTTCGTGCCCCCAGCTGAACTGGAACGACATGTAAGGCGTGTGAGAATGGGCCCTTGAGTGTGTGGTCGGACGTGATTGTCGACTGAAGTTAGTGAGCAGTTGACGTACCGCCGCTACG
>Ga0316208_1000519_pt1 | contig 46043 bp, 71 predicted proteins | sample 3monopyrite_MG_FD_204944 | JGI IMG/M metagenome (GOLD analysis project Ga0316208, IMG submission 204944) | Microbial mat bacterial communities from mineral coupon in-situ incubated in ocean water Damariscotta River, Maine, United States -... | ecosystem: Environmental > Aquatic > Marine >...
AAAATACTTTAGGTGTCTTGCACTATACAAGCAGAAGCCCCCCTTCCCCCCCTGCCCCCTTCTTTTATATGTGTGTATGAGGGAGACCTATTATTGTTGCATATGCAATATAATGAGTGGAGGGTCAGACATATTATGTCATAGCCTCACTACATCCATACACTGTCAATACTTTGACACTTATAGTTAGTTATCAGACACTTATACGACATATAGATAGTTATACGACATAGAGAGTATATATAGATAAAGCCTATACTTCCTTGATTATACATAGACAAACACTATAGGTAGTGGATAGGTTGTGGATAACCTGTGTATAACCTGTGGATAACTTCTATATAATAGTCCTTGACTCTTTGTTTATTGTGTGTTATACGCGCACATGTGTTCCTTTATAGGGAATATTGTGTGGTTATTAAGTGGTCTTACCAGTGAATTAGATTAAAAAGTTTGTTGACAGATTTAAAAACTACCCTCATAATGAGCAACAAGTCAAGGCAAACACAACAAATTAACGAGGGATAAGAGAATGGACAACATATCAAACTTTAATCAAGCGTATTATTTACTAGATAAAGAAGGGAAAGTAGATAGTATAGGTAGCTCGCAACATAGAAGATTAGTTAATAAATGGATGGATATATTTGCTAGTGATAAAACCTTGTCTTGGTCAGTTCAAGAGCTTAGATGCGCTATTATAGAAGACGAAGAACTTCTACTTGAGCTAGCTATGACTGTAAACTAAGAGGATAAGAGAATGAAGGAGTATGCAATATTTAGAAGGAGCTGCGACCATTGCGGCAGCTTAGATTGGGAACAGCTTTCGATCTGGTTTGATACAGTAGCAGCGGCCAGAGACTATCAGCAGTCAGCAAAAAAGACCTACAACGGTAGATTGTTTATATTTAGCAAAGATAAGGAATAAAGCAATGATAACACAAACAGCAGAGATAAAAGGTATAAGGGCTACACGTAATAAGCGAGGTGTGTGGACCTTAGTAACAGATAGTTATAATGGATCACACAAATCGCTTGACTTATTAATTCAGGATAGTAAACTAGCAATCCAAGAGATATTAATAATCAGCTAACTTTGTTAGCGTCACAGTAGTAAACAATAGTAGTAAACAACTAAACAAATAGAGGGTAGAGGAATGAGCATAACACGCATAGAGTATTGGACAGAAATAGAAAGCATAGCTTCTAACTTGGTAGAAGAGAACAAAGAAGTGGCAGGCGAGCAAGGTCATTGTGTTCTTGAACTTATCAACGATAATGATCTTGATTGCGAGACTGTAAGTGGGCATCAATGGATAATTTACTGCAGCTATAACTTAGAGGTTATCCAACATTCAGATAATGAGGACTACATGCAAGACAATCTAGGGGATGAATGCTTGGGACATGCACTGAAGAAAGGTGGTTTAAATGGACTGCATCAAGCAATAGCGTACCATGCTATGCTAGCAGATGTACAAGACGAGCTAGACAAGTTGGAGCTAGACCAATGAAAACTATGACTGTAAGGCAAGGCAGAGCCGTAGCTACCGCACTCCTCGCTCTCTTGTTAACGTCTGGTTGCACTACACTCGATAAACTATATGATAGCTCAGAGATAAGAATAGGAGTTATGCACGACATGAACAAAAAAATAGATGGAGATAACCCAATGGCATACTTAGAGATAACAATGCCAGTGTCAGATAAAATAAGTTGTGGTTACTCTCACATCTCACACTGGACCTCTGGCATACCATTTAATAACAGGTCAGAGCAGAATGCGGATACTTTAGGTTGCTATTACAAGTTTTAACGTAGCTATTACAAGTTCTAACGTAGCTATTACAAGTTTTAACGTAACTATTACAAGTTTAAATAAATTAAATAGGAGAACAGCATGAAAAGATTTACTAAGCAAGACAGACGAGCAGCACTAGACGCTATAAAAGATATGCTAAGAGAAGGTTTGATTAGCTATAGCACCAGCTTAAAAATGAGGGAGAGGTGGGAGAAATGAACATAATAACAGCAGAAGAACTAAGGGAACTGGATGCTTGCGAGAATGGGTATTGTACTTTCGTACAGAAGAACGGGAGCGAAGCAACATATTTAGAGGCATTGGAGAGCAACGGAATAGATGATTTGCTTTGGTATTTTGACGAGACTGATAAGCTAACAGATAGTCAGAAGAAGGATTTGCAACAATTAGATGAGGAGCTTTCAACTGTCTCAATAGAACTGATCAAGCCATACACAGATAAGTACGATGTTTTCTTGAAAAGAGACGAAAGCAAGAGAAAAGAGACAAGGGCAGCAGCATTGGCAGCAGCATTGGCAGCAATGGCAGCAGCATTGGCAGCAAGGGAAGAGCAAACAAAGAAAGTAAAGACTATGTTGATTAGATGGGAGAAAGAAGATGAGCAATAGTAGCTTCTTAGCTTTGTTTCTTGTATGTCTTAGCGTCATAGTAGTATCATCAGCTACAGCACATCAGGACAAACACAGCAAGAATGAAGCTAAATGTAAACAAATGTTAAAGAAGTACAGTTATCAAAGCGGGTACACTGGAGAGTACGAGGTTATACACGGGGACTTGTTTTGTTATGATAGTAAAAACCATTTGCATCAATACAAGGAGAACAGGCAATGAAACATTACGATGACGATACAAACGAGGAAGGTATAGCAAAGAAAGCATGGGGCGTAGTTGCACTAGCCGCTATACTTATGGTAGTATTTCTATTTGAACTAATGAACTAGGAGAGAAGCTATGACAGTATTTAAAAGAGAGCCAACAATAGAACAATGGATAAGCGAGCAAGTAGCTATTATATCTCAGAGTGAGTTAAGCAAGGAGTACTTAGAGGTAATCTTGCACTACGCTTATGAGAAAGGACAAGTACAAGGAGTACAACATTGCTTAGATGAGATAAAGAATGTAGAAGATGATATAATTAAAGAAGAGATAAGCTAATAAACATCATAGTAGTAAAGAAAGAGTAAAAGAGAGAGAGAGTATAACAGCAGTACAGACGGCAGATAGAACAGCTACTCTTCTCTCTCTTCTCTTACTACTTATCTATCTACTTATCTATCTATTTAACTACTTGTTTAACTGCTTTTCTTACGGCTTTTATTATATAATATATAGATTTTTTGTTTAAATGACAAGTTAAGAGATGAAAATAGTTTAAAATAGTTTAAAATAATACAAAATAAACAGAAATAAACTAAGAAATTTGTTTGTTTTAACTAGTTAACTATGTTAATATACCTAGAAATTAAGAAGGAGAAAGAAAAAATGAGAGCATTTTATTTTGCACCAGAAGATAATAGGTTAAGATATGGAGATGGAAGGGAGATAGTTGTAGGGGAAACACACACTGTAGATGCTACACCTGAATGTTGTAGGATAGGACTACACGCCAGTAAAAGAGTGATTGATGCTCTTATGTATGCACCATCACCTAATTTGTACATTGTAGATCTTGGGGGGGAGATAGACGAGAATGATGATAAGGTTTCAGCTCAAACACGTAGATACATAGCCAATATAGATACAACTACTATACTTGTAGAGTTCGCTAAACGCCAAGCTCTGCTCAACATAGAGCTTATTAAGCCGTATTGCTCTGCTGAGCAGTACGCTGATATACTAGCTTTTCTAAAAGGAGACGAAGAGAAGAGAGAGGAAGCACTGGCAGCAGCATGGGAAGCAGAGGCAGCAGCATGGGAAGCAGAGGCAGCAGCAAGGGCAGCAGCATGGGCAGCAGGGGCAGCAGCAGAGGCAGCAGCATGGGAAGCAGAGGCAGCAGCAGAGGCAGCAGCATGGGAAGCAGAGGCAGCAGCATGGGCAGCATGGGCAGCAGGGGCAGCAGCAGCAAGGGCGGCAGCATGGGAAGCAGAGGCAGCAGCAAGGGCAGCAGCAAGGAGAGCAGAGGCAGCAGAGGCAGCAGCAAGGAGAGCAGAGGCAGCAGCAAGGGCAGCAGCATGGGAAGCAGAGGCAGCAGCAAGGGCAGCAAGGGCAGCAGCTAACGATATGCTTATTGATATGATAGAAGAAGCCACAGGTATACAGATTGAGGAATTAGAATGAGTATAGATATTAGTGCAGACCAGTGCTATTGTACTGTTCTTACCGGAGAAGAGAAGCAGAAACCTGACCCCTTTTGTCCATCTTGCGATGGTGCAGGGAAAGTAGCTACCAAGCTCAGCTTATATCAGAAACTTAAGAAAGAGGAGAAGCTATGTCAAAGTTCAAAGGGAAGCCTATGAAAAGCTCTACAACAGTGAAAGAAGTGTTGGACAACGGGCAAGAAGTCTTTGATATACCAGAGAGAGGGATAAGAGCAGAGACTATCAAGCATTTCGGTGTAAGAAAGATGTACAGTGAAGTGGACCAGCAGGTAGATGGCTATTTCTTTCCAGTAACTAAAAAGATACAAGGAACAAGCAAGATAACGGGGTTCATTAAGTATAACCCTAACAGGAGTAAGAAAGATGGGAGGTTCACGACAGTTGGCGATGTTAGCGTTGAACATGAGCTACTTGGACAAGCACAAGCGACAAAGGGTAAAAAGGTTTTCATCGTCGAGGGATTCTTTGACTTACTCTCTGCATTTCAATCCCTTAACTCATGCAAACCTGAAGGTTACAATGGAATTCCTTCAGTTGTATCCCCAGCATTGGGCATCGGAGATATCAACTCAGGACTAACGAACAGTAGGCAACACGTAGCAGCTAATATAGAATTTATCAATGATTACTCCGATACTATAGTTTGTTTCGATAATGATGATAATCAAGAGGTGAATGTAGGACAAGAAGGTGTACAAGATTTAGCTCTAGTGCTTAAGGACTTCAACAACTGTGTACTCCCTGTTAATGATTGTAATGACATGATGCTGGAGCAAGGAGAGAAGGAGCTGTACTTCGCTCTATTAACTGCTAAGACCTTTGAAGCTGATAATGTTGTGCAAGGTGGTATAGGGCTAGATGAAATTCTTACACCCCTGAAGAAAGGCATCTTCATTGATGTACTGCCTAAGACTATGGGACTCCTAAGAGGCTTCAGAGAAAGAGAAATGACTATAGTGTTAGCACCAACAGGGGTAGGTAAGACAACTGTCTGTAAGGAGCTAGGATATGCCTTAGTGAAGAAGGGATGTAGAGTAGGTCATGTGTTCTTGGAGGAGGACTTAAAGAAAACTCAGCAGAGTTATATAGCTTTAGATAATGATACTCATCTCCCTAAGTTTAGAGAAAACCCTAGCTGTATAGATAAGGAGAAGGTACAAAAGAGCTATGACTGTTTAATCAATACACCTAAGACTATGTGGATGAAGCACTTCGGTTCTTTGACTCCCGCTAGTTTAATGGCTAAGTTTGAATGGATGGCTATCAAGGGGATGCAGTTCATTATTTTAGATCACATCTCTATGGTATTTAGTGGCTCAGACTCAGGCAATGAGCGTAAAGAAATAGATATGCTCTTGACAGAGCTAGCCGCTTTTACTACTAAGACTGGTGTTCACCCCATCATTGTTAGTCATATCAAGCGTGTGAATAAGCAGCCCAAGCGCGACAAAGAAGGGAACATTATCTTCCCGTACTGGGATGAAGTTGATGTTACACAAGCTAGAGGTAGTGGAGCATTTGAGCAACTAGGCTGGAATATTATTTGTGTTGAGCCTGAGATACTGGAGGACAAGACAAGAGGTAGAATAAGAACAAGGATAGGGAAGAACAGAGAATGGGGGACATTAGGTATAGGGGACACACTAACTATGTCTAAACAAACAGGCCGATTACAAGTGGCAAATGAAGAGGAAGAATACTAATGAGAAAGAAGTTCAAGATAATGTACCCTTGCGATCACGTTGAGAAAAAGAAGCAAGGAAAGCCATACCTCCCTCCAAGCGACCACATGGTAGTTATGAACGGAGGAGGAGTTTTCTTCCTTCTTTGCATGGAGCCATATTGCCAATCAGCACGTAAACTATCAGATGTGCTTTACAAATACGATGTGGTATGGAAAAGCTAACGCAGTACAAACATTGACAATGAGTAAGCAAACTGGTAGACTTCAGGTTGCTCCAGAAGAAGAGGAATATTAGATGAACGAGTATAAACCCGATAGCTGGGTAATTTTAAGACTCCCCTCTGAAAAAGGGTATAAAGTCCTAGGCGGCTGGTCAGGTGGCTACTTACACGGAGACTCTTGGAGAATTAATAGCGGTATAACCCGTATAGAGAGAGAAGGCGAGTACTACATGATACACGGCTATAGCTCTTCACTGTACCGTTGTCATAGTAGTAGATATACTTTGTCGATGAGTACATCAGGTATAGCCGATAGCTTGAAAAAGCAAGGAGTTGAAGTGATGGATGATAGGGAAGACTGGACTGAACTACTAAAGGAGTAACTAAGAGATGATAACACTTAGAGACCACACAGAAGAAGAGATAAGTATATCTTTTGATGAAGATGGAGACCTTTTAATTAAGAACACTAAAGGCTCAGCTATCTACATCTTAGAAAGAGATGTTCATAAACTTCTTAAGTTCATAATTACTGAACGCTGCGATAAGTTGGACAAGTTCTCAGTAGAGAGAAGTAAATGGCAAGAATGTATTAAGGAGGGGAGGTTATGACGGACTACGAATGTAAACAATGTGGAGCTATGCTCTCTGAATTCTCTCATCTCTGTTATGACTGTAGGCAAGAGATTGAAGAAGAACATAACGATGAAGAGGCAGACAGGTGTAGGGAGGAGGCATGAGCACACTAGAGGAGCTGTGGAAGGAGCGAGAGGCAGCTAGATTGAACTATCACGATGCATACGAGAAGTATACCACGACAGAGAAAGAACTTAGACGTTTGCTCTTTGATGCTGATGAAGCTTATATAACTGCTCAGGTAGCTTACAACGAAGCGTATAATCAGGAGAGGAAGAAACATGACAACATACATTCTTGATGCGGAATGGGAAGTAGATGAGGGGGATGATGTTGTACTAGGCGCGAAACGCTTGCATTGCATTTTACTCAAGGAATTCAGGACTGATAGGTTCTTTAGGTTCTACGAGGATTCCCTCTCTGCTTTTAAGCCTTGGCTTGCACAGCAAGACAACATCACAGTAGTAGCACATAATCTACTTAGCGCTGATTTAGAGGTGTTCAGGAGGCTACTAGGTATCCCCTTCACATTAGGTCCAGATACCATCATGTCGAAGAAATGCACTTTTATCGACACGTTCACATTAAGTAAGCGATTAAATCCAGATAGACCTATGGCTTATTACAAAGGAAAGAGTGTAGGACAGCATGGACTTAAGGCATGGGGAGTAAGACTTGGTATACTTAAGCCAGAAGTAGAGGATTGGGTTAACCAACCAATAGAAGTTTACTTGCATAGATGTGAAGAAGATGTTAAGATTAATGAAGCTACTTATGAAACATTATTAGAGGAGAGTGAGAGATGAACTTCAATGATGCAATTAAGCTAGCCCAGAAGAGCGATTTTCTTATGTCCTGTCAAGAAAGAACAGGAGTAGCCTTCAATATAGACAAAGCTAAAGACTTGTACAAGTTCTGCGTAGAGGAGATGGAACGTATAGAGAAGGAAGTAGAGCCTAAGCTACCTACTAGACCTCTAGGTAAAGCTGAACTAGCTAAGGTAACTCCTCCTAAGATACAGTTTAAGAATAGTAAGGAAGGGTTAGTTCCTAGTAAGCATTGCGAGAACTTCTTTGATTGGGTACAACACAGGTATTTTGACGATAAGGAACCTGAATACTGGGGGTATATCGAGGATAAGGAGTTTAAGCTCCCTTACCATGAACCAGTAACAACAACTGGACCTATGAGACTAAAGAACCAGAAGGATATGAAGGACTGGTTCGTTAGCTTAGGCTGGACACCTACCCTCTGGAACTTCCAGAAGGATGCTAATAATAAGTTTAAGAGAGATGATAAAGGACAACTAATTAAGACTAGTCCTAAGTTCCATGATAAAGGTACTCTTTGCCCTAACTTAGAAAGGCTAGGAGATAAGATTGAGTTAGTTAAACCTGTAGTTAGATGGCTCTCTCTACGTAATAGGCGTTCAGTTATCTGTAACCCTGAGAAGAATTCAGGTTGGTTAAACAACCCTAGACTAGCTAAGGATGGTAGACTACCTGCTGGAGCTAGCTCTATAACTAATACACATAGACAGAAGCATAAGATAGTAGCTAATATACCTAGGGTATCCTCTGTACTAGGTTTAGAGATGAGAGAGCTGTTCTGTGCGCCTGAAGGGAAGGTACTAGTAGGGTATGATGCAGCTGGATTAGAGGCTCGTGTAGAGGCTCATTGGTGCTTTAAACACGAAGGAGGAGAAGCTTATGCTTATGAACTACTAGAAGGGGATACACATAGTAACAACGCGAGACTATTCTATGGAGAAGACATACCAACAGGAGAGGATGGAAAGGTTGTTTCTAAATATAGAGACCCAAGCAAGAACGGTAAGTACGCGCTTACATACGGATGTACTGCTCCGAAACTTGCCGAAACTCTTGGAGTACCATCAGGTAAAGCAAATGAACTCTTTGATAACTTCTGGCAAGGTAACACAGCACTGGCTAGCTTAAGAGATAAACTAACTAAACACTGGACCTCTCAAGGAGAGAAACTCATTGTTTGCCCTTTAACTGGTTATAAATTGCACAGCAGGAGTAAACATAGCTTAGTTAATCTATTGTTTCAGCACACAGGCGCTATCATCATGGACTATAGCTTAGCTCTAATGGATAGATGGTTAGGAGGTATCACCTATGACTGTAACAACCTACCAACGTACAGGTACAAAGGGCATGAAGTTAGGAGAGTGTTGTACTATCATGATGAAGGGGCTTTTGAATGTAGTGCAGAGATAGCACAAGAGGTACTGAACCTAGGTATCAGGAGTATAGTTAAGGCTGGAGAGATGCTAAAGCTCAATGTTCCTCTGGATGCTGATGGAGCTATTGGGAGTGACTGGTCAAAAATCCATTAACTTAAACAACAGGAGAAAGAGAGATGGGCGATTATTACGATTTTGATATAAGGCTTATTGATGGTGAAGAAGTAAGTGGATTTTGCTACAGCAATGCCAATACTGGATGGAGCGAGGTGTTTGTTCAATTTGATGAAGGGCAAGCAGATAAAGCTAATGAGATGCAGTCGAAATTTGAAGCGCTACAGGAAGAGCAAAACACATTAATCAAATCATGGATTAACTAAACAGAGGTAAAGGAAATGAAGGTGAACTTAAACAACAGGAGAAAGAGAGATGGAATCAAAGCTAGAGCAAATTCTTAGAGAGGCTTACAAGCAAGGCTATTTAAATGCTAGGCATGATGCAGAGGCGGGCAATCTAATGTCAAACGATTCTGATTTTGATGATTGGGTTTCTGAGTGTATAGCCGATAATCGCGTTGGAAATGTAGAGCTGCCCACCAACTAAACAGAGGTAAAGGGAATGAGGAATGGATAAGCGCACAAAAGATATAACAATGAATGTATTTACACTTGGTCTGATACTTGGAGTATTTATAATGATCCCCGTTATTTTTAAATTCAGTAAGACTGAAGAACTAGCACAGTGTCAGATCGAACTACAGGAGAAAGAATATGTTACTAGCAGTAGATGATGATTTTGTAGATAAGCTACTAATAAAGGAATTGAAGGATTGTTATAGTCACTTAGATGATGAAGACCCCTTAAGAGAGGCAATAAAGGAAGTGCTAGCTTACTACATGGTTCCTAATGATTATTTTGTTTTTATTAACGCTTGACAACATAAAACCAAACCTGTATACTACGCGATAACAACTTAACAAAGGAAAGAAAGACATGGCAAAAGAATACGAAAGAAAATCAATTACAGCTGAAATGATAATGGTTGATTTTGATACACAGATAGAAAAACGAGGAGGAGGTAGCTATGAAGGCACGAACATTCTATTCAAAGCGTTCGGTAAAGTTAATGAAAAAGGCTTGCACTCTAAGACGTTTGAATTCAAACCGGAGCTACGCGCTCAACTAGAAGCTGTACAAAAGAAAGGAACTCTCTTCACATTAAATCAGTACAGAGAAGTGGGAGGTCAGTTCTGGAATGTTGATTCAGTAGATGTAGGACACACCATTGAACAGCCAGCTTTTAATGATAATGTATCAGGGAGAAAGAACATACCTGCTGGAGGTACACCACAACAAGCACAAGGTTATGGACCTAACCCAGCAGCAGTAGGACAAGCTATTAACTTAGCAGCTGATGTACTAGGCTTTAAGGAAAAGGACTTCGCTGATGTTAATAAGGTGAGAGAAGCTATCATCTGGTACAAGGCTGTTAAAGACATCTTCTCTTTGAACTGGGAAGCTGCTGATAAAGAACCACAACCGAAGGTAGACGAGTCTCCACAGGAAGACGACCCCTTCTAACTAGTTTTGGTTGTCCACTCCCCACATTTCGCCTTTGCATTCCTTTTATTGAATGTTTCATGGAGTGCATTGGGGGAGTGGATAGCCTCCTCATAGTAGTTATATGTGGTGGAGTTGTCATATCTTTCGGGAGAGAAACCTCTTTGATGTTAGTGACAGTTGGTGTCGAAACCAGAAAATCTAACCAGCTCCCCTTCATATAATTATTAACAGGAGAAATGTATGAGTAAGACATTCTGTGTAGCAGCTGTGCTAATAAACGCAGGTCTAGCAGCCCTTAATATATATATTGGTAACACTGGCGCAGCTGTCTTTAATGCGTCAGTGGCTTCTTGGGTACTTGGTCTTTATATGGGAGAAATGTATGACAATAGAACAACAAACTGAGGAGATATACCTCCTAATGAATGAGTTCTCACAAGACTTCGAGGTTGATAACTCTCCTCCTCTTAGCTTGATAGATGAACTTATATTTAAACTTGAAGTACTGCACAGAGAACGGAGTAGTTAATGATAGATATCGATGTAACAGATTATAGGAGGCTAGCCTTCAAGCATATAAATGCACTACCTAGAGATAAGAAAGAAGGACTAGAAGAAGGAGACCTCCTTAACGCTGCTTACACCGGTATCTGGTTAGCCTCTAAAGCTTTTAATAAAGATAGAGATGGAGCTGAGTTCACTACCTTCTGCTACTGGTACATACAAAGAGAACTAACAAATCTAAAGTTTAGAATGACAACTCTTAGTAATAAAAGAGTTAATGTTAAGAGAGACACTGATTACTTGTACGATGATTTAGTTACCTTCTCTGACCAAGACGGAGAAGAAGGGGACATAGGAGAACTAGAAGCCTTAGCTATCCCTAGCTTCTTTGAAGAAGATATATTTGTGCAGGAGTTTTTAGACGATATGCCCCTAGAGGGAGATAAGAAGGACTTCTTTCACGATATGTATCACAACGACAGTCCTACAGCAGTAAAGAACTACATGGATAAGAGAGGATGTAGCAGACAAGCAGCCTACCTTATAAAGAAGAAAACTCTTGATATAGTACAGGATTATTATGCTCGCCTTAATAGATAGTGATAGCCCATGTTATGGAGCAGCCTTCTCATGCGAAAAGAAAGGAGAGCTGATAGATAACGCTGAGATGTTTCTTTACCAACGTTTAGAAAAAATTGTACAAAAAATTTTGGAGGATACTAGAGCCACTGATTACAAGATGTTCCTCTCCGGTAAAGAAAACTATAGACTGCAAGTAAGTCCTCTTTATAAAGCTAACAGGAAGGATATGAAGAGACCTATTCTGTTACAACAAGCTAGGGATTATTTAGAAGTTGTACATAATGCTATAGTATCTCAAGGAGTAGAAGCTGATGACTTAGTTTGTATAGAGCAGACAGCTTGCATGGAACAAGGGATAGATTGTTGTATAGCTCATATCGATAAGGACATAGACCAGCAAGCAGGATGGCATTACCGCTGGCCTCTAAGAGGTGAAGAAGGGAGTATGTACTGCGTCACTGAAGAGGAAGGCTTAAGAAACTTGTACGAACAAGCTTTAGTAGGGGACAAGGTAGACAATATTATGTACTACCTAGATGAAACAACAGGGACATGGAAAAAGGAATACGGACTAGGGAAGGTTGGAGCAAGGAAAGCTCTACAGGAATGCAGCGAAGAGAAGGACTTCTACGCTGTTGTTCTTGACTTATATGAGAACAAGTTCAATAGAACAGAGGAAGACTTGTTAACTAATATGCAGCTTCTTTATTTACTCAGAAAGCATGATGAATTTTATAGGAAGCCTTTATGACTGTACTCTCACTAGATAACCTGTACGAACTTTCTACACTTAAGAAGGTACTTAGCTATGCTGACAGTAAGTTATTTTGGCTAATATCCCCGTCAAATTCTATTAAAGCAGGTAGCGAGGCTGGGACACTAGGTGGTGAAGGGTATAGATATGTCCAATTCAAAGGGAAGGCTTACAGGGAACACCGCCTCGTTTACTTATTAGTGAAAGGGAGATTACCAGAGAGTATAGACCATATCAACGGTATCAGGCATGACAACAGAATAGAAAATTTACGCTCTTGTACTTCTAGGGAGAACAACAGAAACAGAAAAATCTCTCCCAAAAACAAATCAGGTGTTAAGGGTGTTTACTGGGAGGAGGAACGAAGCAAATGGTGCGCTAGGCTAAGGACAGGTAAGAAACGAATAAACCTAGGGAGATTTGACTCCTTAGAGGAAGCTAAGAGGTCTATAAAGGTGGCCAGAGAGAAGTATCACAAGGAGTTCACCAATCATGGTTAGAGGAGTTAAAAGACACTGTGGCGGAACTTGGACAGATGCTCGCAAGAAGAGCTTTATAATCTCTGCCTTAAGAGCAGCCTTTAATAGGTGGCAACCCAAACAGCAATGTGTAAAGAATGCTAGAATAAGAAGAGGAGTATATAAGTGTGAAGGATGTGGAGAAGAAGGGCCTGCTACATTACCACCCCTTGAAGGTAATAAGAGAAGGCGTAAGAATATTGTTGCAGATCATATTGACCCTATTGTGTGTCCCTATGATGGTTTTATTGATTTTAACACTTGGATTTCTAGAGGCTTTGTTGAGCTTAGTGGCTTCCAAGCCCTCTGTTGGCAATGTCACACAGACAAGACCAACGAAGAAAGACAAATAGCTAAAGAACGTAGAGCTAAGGAGAAGAAGAATGAGTGAAGACGAGAAGATAGTACAACTAGTCTCAGTATCTAATACAGATACTTCTCCTATGACTATGCAGGAAGCTGCTGATGCTGTAGTGGGAGTTCTTAACCACATGATAGTTGAGCAAGATGTTCCACATGAGTACATCATTGGACTACTAGACAAGATAAAGCAAGCTTATCTATTTGAATGCTTTGTAGAGGAAGAAGAATGAAGAGCTTACTAGATTATCAATTCAAAGACTCAAGGGTATGTATTAACTGGATTGAAAGTGATTACATACGTTTGTTCTCAGATGAATATATTGGTAAATTGTATAAGGAAGATGCGATAGCAATTGCTTCCCACTTCGGACTACTGGTAGACGGAGAGAAGGGAGAAGAGGAATGAACGAAGAGGAGAAGAGGCTCCACCGAAACAAACTAAGAAGGGCGAGCAGGAAAGCTAACAACAACGCCCCCACAAAGAAATACGAGAAGACTAAGAAAGGTTTCTTGATGAGGCTGTACAGAAACATGCAATCAAGGGTAACAGGGGTTCAAAAGCTTAAGGCTCACCTCTATCTAGGGAAAGAGTTACTGGACAGGGAGTCCTTTTACCAGTGGGCAGCTGACTCTAATGATTTCCACGAGATGTTTTTTAGATGGGAGTTAGCTGACTATGACCGTAGGTTGACACCAACAGTTGACAGAGTAGATAGCAGCGAAGGGTATTCAACGAGCAATATGCGTTGGCTTACACACAGTGAAAACTCGAGACTAGGAGCTGTCTCACGATTTAACAGCAAGGGTAACTAATGAAAATACTACACTTAGATATAGAAACTTTCCCTCATCAGGCTTATGTATGGGGCTTGTTTAAACAAAATGTAGCTCTTAGTCAGATAGTAGAGAGCGGTAAAACTGCTTGTTGGGCAGCGAAATGGCATGGTAAGAAAGGTATTATGTACTCTGGACTAGATACATGTAAAGAGAAAGACATGATAAAGAAGATATGGGACCTACTTAATGAGACAGATGTTGTTTGTCATTACAATGGAACTAGATTTGATATGCCGACTTTAAATAAAGAGTTTCTTAAGTACGGTATCCCACCACCAAGCCCTTATCAGCAAATAGATTTACTACAGACAGCGAGGAAGCAGTTTAAACTAGCAAGTAACAAGCTTGACTATGTTTCTGGATACCTAGGAGTAGGCAGTAAAACACAACACAAAGGCATGGACTTGTGGACCGGATGTATGAACGGGAATGATAAGGACTGGAAGGTTATGCAGAGGTACAACAAGCAAGATGTAGCTCTTCTGGAACTAGTCTATAAGAAACTTCTCCCTTGGATACAGGCTCACCCTAATCCCGCTTTGTTCAACGAGAGTGATAAACAGCAATGCCCTAAGTGTGGTGGATATCATTTACAGAAGCGAGGAACTTATATGACTAAGGTTCAGACTTACCAGAGATATCAGTGCATGGACTGTAAGTCTTGGAGCAGAGAGAGGTTCGCTAATACACCAAAAGAGAAGCGTAAGCTTGTCTTGAACGGAGTTGTCTAGCAACTCCTATTATTTATTGAGGAAATATTTATGAAGCTATTTAATAGAGATCCAACAGAAGAAGAAATACGGAAGAAGGCTCTAGATTTAATATTTGAGCAGTTCGAAGATAGGCACTACATGTCCACCTCCGGCTACAACGGGATAACTTCATACTCTCCAGCATCGAAGTATGCAGAGGAGTTGCTAAAAGAGGCCATGCAGGAGACAAAGGTGGTTGACGCTATAAACTCTACTATAAGCTCTAAGGTTGTAGATGATGCAGTACATAGGATACTTAAGGATATGATCAGTACTGAAATCAGAGACATCCTTAAAGAAGATTTAATAACTAATATAGTAGCCAAGATAAATAAGGTTCAACTAGGAGAAAGAAATGATTAAATACCCAGTACTAGAAGAACAACTTGAACTCGATGGCCTTAATTCTGCAACACCAGCTCAATGGGATGCAGCAGCTAGAACACAACTTAACCCACCTAGCGCTCTAGGGAAGCAAGAGGGAGGTAAGCATTACAAGGAGCTAAAGATTCAGCCTATTGAGTACATACAAGCAAACAAGTTAGGATATGAACAAGGGAATGTTATAAAATATATCACTAGGTATGCAGACAAGGGAGGAGTAGAGGACTTGCTTAAAGCAATCCATTACATTGAATTACTGATAGATGATATAAAGGAAAGAAAATGAAAAAACTATTAATTAACATCTTCGCTTTCATAGGACTAGCTTTTATAGCTGGTCTCCTTTACTGGATAGGTTTCTTTAGAGGAGCTATAGTTCAAACACAAACCTTCCATGAGCAATGTAAGAGAGTTTCTATTATTACTTTTGATGGGGACAGTACGCCTTATCTCTGTACTCCACCACCACAAGAAAAGAAAGGACCAGCTATGCAGTTCGGTTCAGTTCAAAAGGAGAAGAAATGATTAATGTTAAGCAGTTAGAGGAGCTTATTATTGTTCCTACCTTGCAATACCTAGAGCCTGAAATACCTTTCTCTGATGCTGCTGTAGAGCTTCTGAAGATGACAGCTGCACATGAGAGCCATCTAGGAAGTTACATAGCTCAGGTAGGAGGACCAGCTCTAGGGATATATCAAATGGAACCAGTCACGGAGAAGGACATATACAGCAATTTCTTATGTTACAATAAAGGCATACTGCATAAAGTGAACGGATTAGCAGGTAGCAAAAAACAACCTTCCCCTGTATTAGTTTCTGATCTTACCTACGCTACAGCTATGGCTAGGGTACATTACTACAGAGATAAATATCCACTACCTGATGCAATGGATATTGAAGGGTTAGCACAATACGCTAAGAGAGTTTATAATACAGTGGAAGGTAAAGCTGAATGGCGGGACTACTACAACGCTTATAATAGGTACTGCTAATGATTGATATAATTAATAAATGGGGATTACTTGTTCAGATAAATGAAGCAGGTGAGATGGTGAACGGGACGATAGGTGGGTTATCAATACGGCAACAAAAACCTCACCAGAGTGAGGAATGGATATACCTAGAGAGGGAAGAACTGCAAGAACTTTTCTCCGGCCTTACAGACTATTTCTCGGAGAACTAATCATCTCTTCTTAGCTCTCTTCTTCCCTCCATTAGCCTTCCCTCTCTTATTCCCCGCTTTACCGCCTTTAGCCATGTTGCTAGAGGCATTCTCTACCCTTGTCTTAGTGTCACCACTATTCCCTAGCTTACTTCCTTTCCTAACATGCCCAGCATGTTCTCCCTTTCTTAGCTTCCTTCCTAGCTTCTTCTCTAGTTTAAGTCTAGCTCTGTGCCTTGTAGCGTCACCAGAGTTAGATCCTTTACCAGTCTCCCCTCTAGCCTTAGCTGTCTTATTCTCTTGCTTGTAATCTCTTACGTAATTTTTACTGCTAGGCATTAGTTCTTCCTCTTGCTATAGCACTCATCTGTGTGAAACCAGTTAAATTATCTTGTACACCGAAAGCTATCTCATCTCCGTACCTCCCCTCTAGTTGAACAGCAGGGCTAAATTCAACCTCTAAAGAGAGTATAGACTCAGTGGCTCCAGTTTCCAAAGCTACTTTATTAAACCCTACTGCATAGAACTCATACAAGTTAGCAATATTCCTGCCTACAGCTACATTACCTTTACTAGTCCTTATGATAGAAAGACCATTAGCTAATGTCTCCCCAAGCAATTCATTATAGTTAGAGGCAGCTGTACCAGTAACATTATTAACCATTGTCAATCTAACAACATCAATCCACAAATCTTTACCAGCATCAGGTATTACAGAGAACTCTATCAATGAGCCAGTCTCTTCTAGTTGAAGGTTGTCAACGAAATAGTCCCCTGTTAGTCCATCAGTTCCTACTTGCTCGAAGCGAAAAGCATCAATAGTCTCACTAACTAAAGACATATCAGAAAGAGGGATAGTGACAGTTTGCCAATCATCAAAAGAGAACTCATTGAGGTAGCTCTCTAACAAGACTCTTGTTCCAACTTGTGCACCAGTTCCAGTATCCCATCCATAGATAGCTACTGAGTCCCCTGGTGTCCACCTACGATTGATATTAACTTTCATTGTCAATGATTCGTAGTTAGTTAAGTCTTGATCACTACCCTTCGCTACCTGCCACGTATCGTTCAATGCAGGACTATTAACTCTTATGGACTGAGTACCTGCGAAAGCTCTATTAGTCGAGCTGAAATTAACATCGCTCCCTACAATCTCAGAACCAGTCCACAGAACACTATCTATCCCATCATGTATCCCTACAGGAGTACCACCAGCAGTAGCATCCTGATTCATGGCATTACCGTACTCAGGGTTCAAGAAAGGCTTGTTCCTTGGTATCCTCTCATCGAACTCTCTAGTATAAGCAACTACCCCCCCTACTTGGTCTTCAGGAGAATGGACGCAAGCCCTTATAGGCTTACCCCCACCATCCCTTATGAAGATATCATTCGCCATTATGCAGCGCCTATATCTTCATACCAGAAGAATATATCATGTGAGCATATACCAGTGGTCCCTGTATCATACTCGATAGCTATTGCTTTCCCCGGCCCCAGTATTAAAGCTCCTTCGTAGTCCATGCTACTATCAGAGAGAGCCTCAGACCTGTGAGAACCTATCTGCTTAACCTGAGTAAGACCAGTAATAGCCGTATCACCAGCCATAGAGGTAGCTTCAGCAGGGATACCAGAAGCTAAGTTTAGATTAGACGGCGTAACAGTCTCACCTGAAGCTGCTGTACCTGACACCTCCCACACCTTCCATTTAACATTCTCAACCGAATGAAATTCAATATGGTTAATGAACATATTCCTAGTAGTACTGTCATTTTTTATGTAAGCACTGTACTCCCCCGCAGCTACTGTTTGACTATCATACACAGCGTTAAAACTTAATCCGAAGTCTCTACTTGCATAGAAGTACCTAGGACCAGTCTTAGCTGATACGTTCAATCTTTGGACAGAGCTTACGGAAGCATCTCCGTTTTTACCCTTCCCGTCAGCTATTCTAATTGACATTTATCTTTCCTCTTTTAGTTTAAATTATAACCATCATCTGTATCATCAACACTAAATTCAACATCGGTTGTTTTCTCTAAGTGCATATTCATAACTTGTAATTCTGCGAGAATAGCTATCAACAGTTCATTAGTTGTTAACTCCTCCACGTTACTATCTACCACTAAGCTCATACTATCCTCCAGTAGCCTTCATCATAGAAGTATTGGAAATGTAAACTAGTCCCTTGTTGAGAGATTGTTACACTTGTAACTTCTGTTCCTTCAGCTTTGATATTGTTACCATTACCGAACACAACAACATTCTGACTGTGTTCACTTGCTACAATAACAGCATCGAAAGGTCTAGGATCTTCTGGTAAATATATAAGACCAGTCCTAGCCTCTACTAAGTCATAAGCTCTAGCTGTATAAGTAGTACTTGCTACAGTAGAATCAAAAGGTCTAACTGGGTTCAGCTCAAAGTAACTCTCATTTAAACTGTACATCAGTACTCCACTACCTAAGAAAGCTGGTAGAGCTATAGAACCTGAAACTGTAGCCGATAAAGGACTTACTGCTATCCCATCAACAGTAGCTGAAACAATTAAATCACCAGTCCCAATACTTGCACTGTAGCCTTGTAAAGCTACGTTGTCAACTGTAGCAGATACCTCTAGGTTAACAAGTGCTTCAACTGAGGCTGCTAAAGGAGAGATACTAATTGTATCCAATGAAGCAGTAAAGCTTACATCATCTCCGAATTGCACTACTGGATTGATACCTGCTAAGCTTATTGTATCTAGAGTAGCAGAGACATTAGTGTTAGTTAAAGCCTCTACAGTAGCCGCTGAGCTGGCTAGAACAACTGCGTCCAGTGTAGCTGTTACGTTTGTATTAGTAAGCGCTTCTACAGTAGCATTAAAATCAGCTAAAGAGATTGTATCAAGCGTAGCTGTTACTTCTAGATTAACTAGGGCTTCTACCGTAGCTGGTAATTCAGCTAGAGCTACAGTATCTAGAGTAGCTGTTATGTTTGTAGGGGTAGAAACTTGAACAGTAGCACTGAATGTAGCTAACGCTATTGTATCTGTAGAAGCAGAAATATTAAGCACAGATTCAAATATCTGGTACTCATCTGCCTCTCCCATGAACATTATCTCACCATCTGGAAGTATAGCAACACCTTCCATTTGAGAGAGAGAAGTTATATCTATCTCAGCTACTACCGATCCATCTGTTACATCTACCTGTAAAGCTTTCTGTCCTGTGTCCGAAGCAATAACAATGTTGTCTGATGCATGGTCAAAGTCTATACTTGATAAATCAAACGCAGCTCCGGTAGCACCATAAGAAGCGAACTCAACTTCTGGGTCCCAAGGCTGAGTTACGTAGTCATCGAAGCTCCAGCCATCACCATCATCAGCATCATTATAAGCATAGCTAGTTGTTGTATCACCTGACCTTCCTTCAACCCCCGGCCTCAGAACCTTAAAGAACTCCCTGTCTGTGGATGTTTGTTCACCTTCTCCAACTACATAGAAAATCTTATTCTTTCTATCGTAACATACACCTTCAGCACCGGAGTTATTATCTGTTCCAGGAGCTGCTAGGGTTAACTCTTGTTTTGAGTTAGCTGTAGTCCCTACATCAGAAGGCCAATCATAAATATTAACTTGATATCTACCACCATCCTCTGAGCAAGTAGCGAACTCTCCACCACCCATATCACAGATACCTTCACAATCTGAACCATCGAAGTTCAGTGTAATGGTCTTAACTAGTGTACCGTAAACACCTAAGTCATAGACATCAGCTGTAGCTCCTCCATTACGTATAGTGACAAGCTCATCTGTTTCATCCCTGTACGTAGCATCAGAAGTATTAGTACCTCCAGCAGCGAAGTTACCTACCGATCCTTGCGCTACATAGTTATCCACTGTATTTATCAAGGAGGCTATGTTAGAGGCTAGAACAAAGGGATTATTCTTAGCTAGAACTACTGCATCTGTTGTAGCATTAACACTTGTATCAGCTGAAGCAGCCTTAAGGACAAAGACACCATGAACACCATCACCACTAGCGCTTTCAGTAGCTGATACTGATACACCTGATAACGTTGTTGTTACATCTCTAGTCCATATAGCTATTGTTCTTCTAGCTGGACTAGTGATTAAATCTAAACTGGCCCTACGTGTAAAACTAGTTGGATCAGTCCAAGAGATAGCACCACCACCTCTTGCATGATTCCTCCAGTAAACAACAGTATCTCCATTCTCAGCTGAATAAGTTAAGCTAGGAGAAGCGTCTGCTGTATAGTTATTACCATCCGTACTAGCTACACTGTCAACACCGTCGACTGTAAAAGCATAACCATTCTGTGATGAACGACTAACTGACCATGTAATAGAGAGAGTTTGAGAGGTAGTCCCCGGACTTACTAGATAAGAAGCGTTACCAGAAGGATCTCCATTACCCGCTAAATCAACTGTCTGGTCATTGTTAGTGACCTCTGACATAGAAGTGCCACCGAAGTCCTGAGCACTGCCTGTCGCAGAGCCAGCTCCTGAAGCACCATTAACCCATACAAGTACCGTGTCAGTACCACTAGCAGGGGCATAAGCACTACCCGATGCTGTAGTACTACCACTTACGAAACTCATCTATTGGAGTCCTTATATAGTTACTGTGAAGATACCTGAAGCATTCCAAGTAACTGTTATGTCTCCAGCCACTAAGGAGATAGGGGTAGTTCCCGCATCTGTTGTCATATCAATGAATCCGACCGCATCGTTAGTCCCAGCATGAGTATCATTAACCAGTAAACCAGCTACAATGTTAGTAGGAGAACCAGCAGCAGCAGTCCAAGAAGGATTAGTACTAGCATCAAAAGTAGCTACACCCGCTGCCTCTGTATAGGTTTTAGTTAAAGCAATACCACCAGCTGTGTACCCACCTCCAGCAGTAACCTCTGTGAAATCTGCTCTATCTGGAGTAGCTTGTGCAGCTGTTGGTAATGTAGTGATTAAGATAAGAGAGAAAGTATCACTATCTAAGTCGTGACTTCCATCTCCTAAGTTTAATGCAAATTCCTCGAATAATGTGAAATCGCCTTGTGCCATGTTGTTGCCTCTCTTGTTTTAATGAGCTATGCAGCTCTTGTAATAGTAATATTTCCACCGCCTAAAACTGCATCCTCAACCCAAACAATGTAGGTGGGAGAAGCTTTAGGTAATTGTACTGTGCTTCCTGAAACTGTTGCGTGAACTATGTTTATTTTAGAAGAGTCGAGATCACTTTCCTGTACCACGTTTGTATCTTCTGAAGCATAAATGATATTAGTAATAGGACCAGTATCAGGGGGAGGGCTACCACCACCACTGTGATACGTAATAGCATCTTGAACTCGTTTAAGAGCCTTGTCCAAATCTTCTTTAGTGACAAATCCTTCAAGCTTTTCATCCGATACATCCTCTCTAATTAGCTCCACTTTAGGTCTTAAGCTTTTCTCCATCTCAGGTAACTTACCCTCAATGAAAGAAGACATAGCTTCCTCTAGCTCACCTGTATTAATCTGCTGTACAATAGTTTTCTCTACAGTTGTTTGCTCCACCTTAGCTTCAGGAAGAAGAGGAGTGACAGCTTTAACTATCTCAGATAGCTCAGGAGCGTCCCTACCGTCCCTTCCGTCGCTAGGGGTAGGTAGCACCACCCTAGAGAGAATATCGTTAACAAGGGACTCCCTAAAGGCTTCCTCAGCTTCTTTCTTTTTCTTCTTCTCTTTAGCAAAGGCTAAGGCGCTAGCTCTTAGTTTAAGAGAGGCCATTACTGCTGGCTCTCTGCTAAGCGTCTAGCTTCATCGAAAGTTAAGGTAGGCTGCTCACGCATTATAGCTAGTATGTCATTGTCTAACTCACCTATTACTCCTTTAGCTGGAGCTTCTTCTCTTTGCTTTCTGTTCTCACCTGTACCTAAAGCTCCCTCAGTAGCTTCTGTTTCCTGTACTTGAGGGATGAAAGCTTCATGTACACTAACGCTACTACTAGCGGCCATGTTACGTAATAACTGAGAGGTTATTGCTTCTTTTGGAATACCTGTAGCTTTACTGGTTGCATTCAGAACTCTTCTAGGAGCTTCCATGTTTTCTACTTTTCTTGCCCATAAGTTAAGCTGTATCTTAAGTTTCCTCATACGTTCTGCTTGAGGCTTAAGTGTGTGCATTGCGAACTGGCCTAAGTTACTGGCACTATCGTTTCTAGCTACGTGCTTCATTATCTCGCTATCATCAGCTATCACTACTTTTATCCCGCCTGTGTTAGGGTTAACACCTAGCTGGTATAAGTTCCCGAACTCTCTGTCCCCACCTGTCACTATCTGACTATAAGACTTTGTAATAGCTGGGACAAAAGCACCAGAAGAATCATCACCGAAGTAATTACCTGCATAAGCTGGCATCTTGTCTCCAAGTCTTTGCTGTTGAGCTGGCGTCATAGACTCCCATCTATCTAGTACTTGGTTAGTTATAAGGTTTACACTAGCAGGAGCAAAATGTCCTTTCTGAGGAGCTGTATCTATTATATCCATTGTCTTATCTACATCACTCAAGATAATCTCAAGCTTCTGCCCGTCAGGATCTCCCGCTTCCTCGTTAGCAATCATCTCCGCAGATTTATCCAAGGCAGCAGAGCCAGTAGCAAAAGCCTCTGGGGATTTACTGTGTAACCGACTAAGGAAACTATCTCTAGGGTTGTCAATAGGGAACGTATTTGCCTCATTCTCGACTAACCCGTTAAGTTCTTCTGAGACTCCTCCTATCAGGTCAATCATCGATGAGTCGTTAGTTGCCTTGAGCGTATCCGCACTAGCAAGACCAGCTCTCACAAGTCCTGCGGTCATTGCTGTTTTTGGATTACTTAGAATACTTCTATCTATAGCTTGCTTTCTTCTAGTCAGCTCGTTAAGCTTAAACTCAGCGTACCTACTGCCCACAGCAGCTCCTTGGAGTTCGTCAGCCAATAGCTTGTAGTTGTCTTTTAATGTAGTGAACTTCTCTGTGATATGCTTCTGCTCAAGAGCCGACTTACCTTCAAGAAGAATAGGGAGTTGTTGCATAAGCTGTATCTCCCCTCTTGAGACTAAAAGAACAACTTCTTCTTTGTACTGCTCAGGGGTTAACTTCCCTTCTTGGCCTTCTTCAAGATTTAAACGAGAAGAAAGAGCAGATACTTCTCTGTCAAGGAGGTTTCTTATATTGGTTGACAAAGGAGAGATGATGTTGTCTGCTGCAAGCTTAGCAACTTCATCATTATTTTCTCTAGTCTTCCCTTTCTTGTTAAGCTCATCCATTTCTATCAGGTGTTTTCTAGCTCTACTCCTTTCTTCTGCGTCAGCTACTCTCCCTCGATTAACGATACCTACAACATTAGGATCATTCTCATCATAAGGGACACCAGCATACTTCATAGCATCAGCATCATTAGCTTCTTGTTTAGCCTTTTCAAGGTCTATTTCAGCGTCTCTAGCCTTTTGCAAGGATTTTCCACTTAGCTCTGCTGCCCTGTCTCTTACAATCCCAGCATCAATAGGAGAAAGTCTACTAAAAACTTTTTGCCTCTCTCTTATTTTTTGCTGGACATTCATATCTCTGCCCGGCCCAGCCATCTCAAAATCAGTAATGCCTTGAGCTAAGCCTTCTAGCTCATTATTTTTCTTAGCCTGAGCCTCTTTTGCTTTAAGAGCATCCTGCCTATTCTTAATCTGTAGTCCAAATCCCAACAACCCTACAACATCTTGAGTAGTTGAGGTATTCTGACTGAAGTCTGGAGCTTGTACGCTTGGTACATTAACATCCGTTACAACATCTTTAGCGAAGCTCATTTATTCTTCTCCATTATTTGATTCTTTTATGTCTTTCATTACCTGAAGATATGTGTCAATGGATTCCATTGTTTCTGGGGTAACTCTCGGATCGTTTCTTAAATCCCGTAAAGCTTCCTCTGGACCTATGCTAGGTAAGACAGATTGCATTCTATCAGTTAATCCCTTATCACCAACTAATATTTTGATGACATGGTTATTCATTTGTGTTTCAAACTTACGCACTTCACTCTCATTGTTAAGAGCAAGAGATAACATCTTCATTCTTCTTTTAGTATGTTTTCTCCACTTGTCTAGAGACTCTGGATCATCCTTATTAACTATACGGTAAAAATCTACCATAGCTGATGTCGCTGCTGATTTAGCTAGAGTTCTTTCATTTAGCTTAAGTATGTAGTCGCTAGTACTTCTAGCTCTTGCTAGAGTAGCCTCTCTTGTAGACATACCGAAAGCTTGCCAGATAGCTTGCTTAGTGGTAGCTGAACCAGTAGCTTTACCAGACATTTTACTGAACTTAGTCTGTAAGTTACCCATAGCTAGAGCTAATTCAACATCACTCCAAAGTTTTGTTGTTCTTCCTGCATCTTTGACTGTCTCTACAAAGGCTTCTGTTATGAACTGAAGATTATTAAGTACATCCTCTTCACTCCATTCCTCTTCTATGTCTATCTTCCCCGGCAACCCCTTAAAAACTTGAGTAGCTTTAGAGAAAGTACCAGTAGAAGCACCACCTAAGAGATCAATTGCATCTATAGATACTTTACCTTCAGCCCAAGATTTCTCCAATACACTGAAGTATCCTCTGAAGGCATCTGTAGCACCTCCGGGGCTTGTAGCAGCACTGACAGCAACACCACCCTCTGTACCGAAGTTAACCATTGTATCTAGTAAACCACCTAAGATAAAGTTGGAGACAGTTTTATCGAACTCGTTCTGAGGATTCTTCAAATGATCAGGCAGTTGATCGTGAGCAAAACTCATACCAGTAGACCCCATGCCAGAAGCTCCAAAAATAGCAACGTAAGAAGCAAGGGCAGCAAGGGCTTTTGATTGATTGTCAATAAGGGCACTCTGCGTCTTCACTCCAGCCGCTTTACCGACTATACCAGCTCCCTCATGGGCTAGCTTAAGAAGATGTTGCGTGAACTGTAAGGAGAAAGCTAGAACGTTCCCCTCTCTTTCAAAAGCTAAAAGGTCTGACTTATTTTGGTTCTGTCCGAACTCTCTCGTTTTGTTACGAACTGCTTCCCAGAAGTCAGGCGTATCAGTTTGCTTCCCTTCTTTAATGAACTGCTTTCTTATTTTTCTATAAGAAGCAGACCAGTAACCAGCTGAAGTAAAGTCAATACTCTTCCCTACTAAACTGCTGATAGTATTATTCAATCTTTTAACTGGCCTGAACCCAATCTTACCGCCAGTTGTTGCATGACTAAGAACATTGTCTAAATCAGAAGCACTCCCAGCAATACCAGATTGTTTAAATTTCTTTATGAAGTTCTCTGCTTCTTTATCTGATGAACCTAGAGCCTTAGCTAAACGAGTAACAGCTACTTCTCCATCTACTCCTTTACCTAGAGCCTTAACTCCTTGCAGTAAGTTAACCATATCCTTCATAGCTCTTAATCCATCTACGCCCTGAGAAGACATAATAGAGAAAGCACCTATAACATTCTGCGGCACTTGGTATCCAACGCCATACCCGATATTCAACAAAGCTGTTAAATGCCTTAACGCAAGAGCTGGATTGGTTTTATTTAAACGAGTTAAAGACTTGCTTGCTATTTGTGCTATTTGACTATCGCTAGCTCCCATGTCTTTAGCCAGTCTAGCTACATAAGCACGTTTAGCTTCTATGAACTCACCAGCTGCTTCACTCTCCATGCTCCTAATATTCCAGTGCAATAGACGAGCATCTTTCTTAAGTACAGCTGGGTCTAGACCTGCATCTACAATCTTTTTATTATCCCAAGATTTTCTTGTAAGCAAGTCAGGCATGTCCCCGCTAAGTTTAGCTTCAGGAGAGAGCCAAGCACCGAATTGGTTTAACCATCTTTTCTTTAAGATTGAAGATGTTTGTTGTAGAGGAAGCGACCCAGTGTTCTGTATACTTCTTGTAAAAGCATCTACAACATCTAACTGAGAACCTTCAGTAGGTAATCCATCTTTTCCTACTGGCCCAAGTAACGCCTCATCTTGTCTCTTCTTAATCCAACTAGGACCACCATTACCGCCTTGGCTCTGATCTAAAAGATTATCTAACTCTCTAGAATGCTTCCATTCAAACTCTGCATCAGGGTTGTTTCTCTTCAAGTATTTAATAAGAGCATTAGCCTCAGAGACAGTACCAACAATACCTACGCCTTGACTTCCTTTACCATCAACACCGTTTAGCTTACGACTAGCACCTACTTGTTCAATTACTATACCAGCATCATCATAGAATCTTTCTATTGCGTAGCCTTTTCTTCCAAAGGAAGGGTACAGAGGAACTTCACTTACATTAAGATCGTCTAATTTCCTAACTACAACATGCGAGAAAGAGCCAGCATCACCAGCTTCCATTTTAGAGCTTAACCTAACTACTCGTCCACCATTAGAATACAACTCATCTAAGAATTCATCTGATAAAGAAACAACTTCACCGGATACAACATCAAGTATAGAATCTCCTTGTAAGCTCTTACCTATTACAAGGTCTTCTACGAGATGTTCTCCCTTTTCATTTGTTGTCAACTTGCCTAACGGAGGTCTCTCAGTCAATACAGATCCGTAGAACTCTGTGTCCCCCACTTGCAGCTGCTTATAACCGCCTTTGACTAATTTCTTACCGAACTCAGCAGCTCTTAATAATTGCATACCATCAACAGCAGCTCTATAGCTCTGGTAGCCTTCTATAGCTTTATCACTTATAGACGGGTATTTCTCTCTTAGTTGGTCAACGGAATAGACAGTTTGCTCTTTCTCTCCATCTAGTAAAGCCTTACTCGCATCATCATAGTCTTTTCTTCTAAGTGAGTTAGTCCTTAGCTTGAAGAAAGGTTCAGCTATTTCGTTCAATTCTCTCTTGACCGCACCTCCTAGATCCCTAGCCCAAGAGTTCATATGCTGGGGGTGCATACCATCTGCTACGTTTTGAACAGATTTGCTCCAGCCCATGTACCACTTGCTCACGCCATTAGGGATACGCGTGGTTATTCTCTGTCCAGTTATGCTGTTAAATACACCAGCATCCGCTTCATTAAGCACATGCCTTCTACTAACCTCCACCCATAATCTACCATTGCCTTGTACAATATCTACAGACTCTCCTTTTGCTTTGAACACCGATTGTAGAAACTTAGCATCTTCTATATCGTCAAAACCTTCTTCTGCGTTTTTACCGAAGCGAGTTACTGAAGTACCTAAGCTCAGGTTATCGCCCTCAGCTGGAGGTCTGACAAATGACTTAGAGGGATGAGGGAATCCTTGAGTAGCTTCTACAAAGTTTTTGTGGAACTTCTGCATTATCTCCCCGCGATTAGCAGCTCCTCCTAGAAGATTAACATCGAACCCTCCTTGTACTGTCTCAACCAAACCTCTTAGTTTAGGGTTGGTAGCTGAGGGAGGTAAGGAAGCTGGGTCTATTGTACCAGTAACGCTAGGGTTACTTCTCTGCTGAACAGCTTCTCTATCTAGTCCAACTGAGTCCAATGTATCGTCAAGTTTCTCAGGAGGAGTTTCTTTAATTATCTTTTCTATTGTTCCTTGATTAGCCTCTTCTAAGACATCACCTAAAGAACCTCTATTCTTAACAACATCTAAGTTTGGATTTAGATCAGGGGATACCCTAACATCTACCGTTGGAATAGATTCAGGAGTTATGTTATCTGCTTTACCAAATAACTTTTTCATTAGCTTACGTGAAAGATTGTGACCTAGCCTAAGAACACCGCCAGCAGCAGGTAAATCAGCAGCAGCTAAAATGTTAAGGCCTAGATCTCCACTATTCTTTATCCCTGCTAATCCCTCCGATTGCCTATTCTCATTAACAGTGTTAAGTAATGTCTGAGCAATATAGAGGTTAGTAGCTTTGTTCTGCCCTATGCCGAATTGATTCTGTCTATCTATAGTGTTATCAACAATACTCTTTATCAGATCAGCAGCTTCTTCCGCTGGTAAATCTGCTATTGCATCTGCCATAGTATTTATAGAACCTGTAGGCAGTAGAAGACCAGTTAAATTAGCTTCACCTGTTACATCCGTCACTACATTCCGTAGCGTTAGAGTCTCTGCATGCGGCTCAAAGACAGAAATGGCGAAATCAGTTAACATCTCCCCTATAGAATATTCCTCATTAGCTATATCTATAGTTTTCTGAGCTTCCTTTAGAGCGGATTGTTTAACAGAGAAAGTATTCAAGCTCTCCAGTCTTTTAGTAACTATCTCTGCCTCTTCTTCTGTTTTAACAGTGAAGCTACTGTCAACCATAGTCTTAGCAGCAACAGCAGCCTTCCATTCCGAATCGACTAGTTGTCTTTCGCTTAAAGCTTCGTCCAGAGCAGCTAGGTCAACTACCTCTCCTGCTAAGTGCTTATCAATGATCGACTGTCTGTCTTCTGCTTGCTTCTCCATCTTAGCCGTTTGCACATAAGAATTGTCACCTACCGCTTGCTGGTTAATAACATGCTTCCTGATATCTTCAGCTTCTGGTGAGCCAAGATCTATCCCTCTTTGTAAGCTAGCTGTTGTTATATCTTCAGCAGGAGGAGTTTCTACTGGCTGGACAGGTTCGTCAAAATTAATTGATGACGTATCTGAAGTATCTTGGAATAACTCTTCCATTAAACACCACCACTCGCTTTCATAACTAAATCAGTAAGAGCTTTACTATCTGCTGCCTTGCTAGCAGCTCTATGAGAAGCTTCCATTCTAGCAAAAGCTTGGCTCTGTAACCCGAAGAGTTGTTGAGCAAAAGCTATATTACCACCAGCCTGAGCTTGTACAGAGCTAGCTCCACCAGCTACAGCTGAGCTTCCAGCTACTCCCTGATTCTCACCAGCTTGTATAACCTGTGCTCTAGCTACCTGTGCTTGTCTTACTTGCTCAGCAATACCTCTAGCACTTTGTAAGTTCCTAGCTCTCTCTTGTAGCTTACGGGCTTTAGCGGCCTCTTTCCTAGATTTACGGGCTTGGCTAGCTCCACCTATAGGCGTTAGCTTAGCGATACCTTCTACTGCGTCTCCCATACGGACCCCATTATAATTGTTTCTTTCGTAGTAAATAGTGGTACGAACCCGAACATCTTAGCTAACTTCTGCGCTCGTTTATTATCTTTAGCTATATTAGCATGTAGGTTCTGAGGAATCTTTTCTCTTATCTCAGCAAATCTAATTAGCATAGTCTTGTAAGCTTCCTTGTTCCATTTCTTTACATCTAAATGACAAAAGAATACATTATCGTAGATAGTTAATGTAAAGAAGAACTCATCTGTATCAATTGTACCTACTACATCTTCCCTTTTATAGACCATTGAGTTGTATACCCCAGTAATTTCATATCCTTATTAGCTTCCTGCTCAAACCTAATACTTAAGGCTTGGCCTCTCCCTAACATCTTATTCTTTGTTGTAATGACTTGCTCCCCTGAATCAAAAGCTCCTGCTCCTGAAGGGATGTAAGTTCTTCTAAATCTGTATACTTGCTGAGAAGGAGACCAACGATTGTTACCATTGGAGTTATTCCAGTCCCATTTAGCTCTCATCTTACAGCTAGAAGGGTTATCTAGTTCAAACCCTCCACTACCATCGCTTACCCAGTTCTCCTCAGTCTGAAGGAAATGAGTAGCTATGTAAGGAGCTGTCTTCTTATTGCTTGGTTTATTTAATGTTTCATACCCAGTCTCAATATAAGCGAGAGGGTAGTCAGCTACGAAGTCTTGGAAGTCAGCATCACTCTTTCTTCCGAAGTCTAAGCTGTAGTTCTGTGTAGCTGAAGGAGCACCAGCGACTACAACTACCTGCACTGTATCAAATTCTTCTGTACCTTGTGTAGTATTAACAACAGAAGCAATGAACTTACCAGAGGCTTCTGAGAGAGTTGCATTATATTCTTGAGGCCATACACCTCCGCTTCTTAAGTCCAGTACTAGTGATTTATCATAAGCATATTTATATTCTGTAGCGCCTGTTTGTGTATCGCTACAATAGAACCATTCCACTTGCTTCTTTATTCGGTTGTAAGCTCCAGAAGATTTACCTTTAGAAATTATGTCTATATCGTTGAAGAAGCTCTGCATTGTTAGTTCAATGACATTAGCTGCTTCAGCTTGTCCGAATTGATTGATAGCTACTGAGTAGATACCTTCACTACTCCAGTAGTAATGTACATCCCCAGCTACTACTACACTCTCTGGAGATATACATCCTGCGTTTGTTACCTGAGTTAAACTAAAATTAGTAGCAGTAAAACCAGTATCAGGTCCACTAAGAAACCAAACACCGTTCTTACAATAGATAAGGACACCCCCTCTGAACTTCTTTAGTTGTACTACGTCAGTAGCATTATCTATCTGAATAGTGCCTCCATCTGTATCTAAGAGGTCAGATAGCTGTTCTGATGTTGGGTCATTCTGTTGGTAGCAAAACCCTAGCTTATCTATACTCTCTCCCTCCATTACTTGTGAATAATAGACGTTGTTCTTTAAGCCATAGAACAACCTACCAGCTGCATATCCACAGCAAGTAGGCCTTTCATCTATTGTTTCTATTGGTGTTGTTAAAGCCATTAATTATTCCTATGGTAAACTAATATCAGTGAAGTCCGTCCAGCGTCCTGCAACGTCACCGCCGCCTCCGCTAGATGAACCACCTGAAGTAGCTCCTGAATCTGAAGGAGTAGAGAGTATAGTAGCTCTATCAATATTGAAAGCATTAACTACGTAATGCCCTCTAGGAGCTGGAGTACTGCCAAAGGTTTGATCTCTAAGCCATTCAGCATCAAAGATTAAATCTCCTGTACTATCTACCATACCTACCCAGACAATATCAGAGTTAGCGGGATACTCCCCAGTCCATTGAGTATTGTACTCAGTGATTGGGTCACTCTCTGTCTTGCTTCCAGCTGTAAGCCTTCGTTGTTTGTACCAGCCTTGATTATATAGGTTGTACTTGTGGTCATCAGATAATGTCGAAGGTCTCTCATCCACCTTAAGTCCATCTTCTATCCCTAGCATATCTCTCACTTGAAGAGTTAAGGTACTAGCTGAGACATTAGTTCCATCAAACTGTAGGAGGGTTGGGTCAATCTGTTCTGAACAAACTACAACTTTACCTTTTATAGTAGCGTAGTTCACTCTAGTTGGTTCTAGTAGAGCTAACGTTCCTTTAGCTGTTCCACTTAGAGAGTTATTTAAATCTATTCTTCCGTTGATTACAGAAGCAGTAGGATCATCAACACCAGTATCAGTGAAGAAGTAGAGGTATCTCCCTACTTGGACAATAACTAAATTGGTGTCTGGGTCGTTGTTAGCACTTTCCCATAAGTGGGAACTAATTGCTACATCGTGATCTGAAGCATTTCTTGTCTCCGCTAGTCGAGGAAGAAGCGAAGTTCTCATACCCTTTCTAGGTCTGATAACCTGCGGGTTGTAGTCAGGCTCCATATTCAATACATCAGGGCTGAACTCTTGAGGGAAATGTAATAGATTAGCCTCTGTATTCAACCCCTGTATTGGCAGGATGTATTCTTTGTCTCCCCTCGATCTCGGCATCTACTTTGTACTCTTAGCTCTTACTGGTTTATTCTTATCCTTAAACAAATAAGCATTTACAGCATTCTGTATTTGTCTAGGGTCTGTCCATGCACCGCCAAGCTCTGGTGGCACTTGACCTCCATTAGTAAAGAACACTTCATAAGTGCTCTTACCTTCTGGAACTCTGTACGCAATAGTTTTACCTGCTTTAGTCTTCCCTGCTATCTTTTGTTCTCTGCTCATCTTCCGTAGTTCCTTCTTCTAGTTTCTATGCCGTCATGGCCTATACGTTGTTTCTTTCTTGCTTTTAGTATACCCATTCTTGCTTTCCTAGCTACACTAAAGATAGGTTCTTCTCTTAACATCTCGCTAGCTTCTGATATTACAGCATTGAGGTATGTCGGATGAAACCATTCAGGGAAGGCAATAACGTATGTATCTGATTGAACAAAGCTCATCTGCTCTGATGTAAGTATACCGCTCTTGCTTGATTGTAGAACTGAGTCAACATCTGAATCAAAGGAGTCAAAGACTAGATGTTCATCATCAAAGTCAGTGAAATATTGAGGAGCTTTGCTATTATGAATTACCATCTTGTACCCACTGAAATCTTCTACTATCTGGGTGTTAGTGGTATTGGTACTTCTGTTACCTACGTAGTCCAGAAAATCTTCTGGCTTCATATATTTTATTTCTTTGTAGTTGAGAGTAGTTGCTCCCGCTGCTCCAGTAGCTACATTGTACATAACTTTGGATTGGTTGATACGCATTGCTGTATCAGGGAGTCTTAGATAATTTGGTTTAGTTGAGTCAGCTAAGGATTCTAGCTGTACTAGATTTTCAGTTAAGCCTGAGCTAAATACATCGTTAACTAGGTCATTGAAAACCTTTTCAGCGATAGAGGCTAACTGTTGAGATTCAATAGTATCATCAATACTAGCTACACGAAAACCATCAGTGGCATCCATATAGTGATTAACTACTGCAAGTAAGGTTAATTTAGCCATTATACACCATTGTTTTATAGAAGTCAATAGTAAGTAGTGAAAAAGAGAGGGAATATCTCCCCCTCTTAGTCTTTCTTACAGCTTATCTTGGTACTGAACAACTAAGATAGCATCACCAGCGGTGAATGTACCAGTTGTAGTAACAGTAATAGCTTGGCGTTCAGAAGAACTTACCTCACCAATATCTGCTCCTGCACCAACATGGTTAGAGTCTGCTGTTAGGGCTGCGGTAAGGATAGCTGCGTGTAAACCGTCAGCATCAATAACACCGCCACCATCAGCCTGAGAAGTACCAACAGTTAAGTTAGTGCCTCCGACCCATGCTGTTCCTACTTGAAGATCAGCCGCTACTACCTTTGCACTTGCAGGGATAACAGCTAGCATCTCATTATTTGCATCAACAGCAGGCAAGTCATCAAAAGAAAACTCAATTACGATTTCCTTAGTAGAACCTGCACTGTGCTTTTCTGCACCGAACTTATTTTTTGATGGTAATGCGCCAAAAAATGTTTGACGTCCACCTACGCTTTCTAAAGCCATGTTATGACCTCCTATGAGTTATCAGTAATTAAGCAGATTAGAGACTCTGGTCTATATAGAGCAAATCCCCAGTATGCAGTTGATGACCAAGCATCACGCTTCTTACTTTCCTGACGCTCAAAAGCAGCAGTAGGTCGTTGGCGAATAACACCCATCATTGGTTTACAATCTTCATCAGCTACGCACATTGCGATACATACTTCTGAGCCAGCTAGAGTAGCTACTGAATCAACAGTTTCTGCTGCACTAGATACAGGAAGTAAGTTAGAAACAAACACATCGAAGCCGTGGATGTTACGTACGAAGCGGTGAGACTTAGCAAAGCCAGTTTCTAGTAAGCCTTCAAAACGAGGGCTATCAGCAACCAATACAGCGCCAGTAGCTAGTTTATTAAGCTTGTTCTCAGTCTTAGCATCAACGATTAAGATACGACCTTCTTCAGGTACATTAGCTTTATCGTAGGATAGCTTCATATCTGCTACAGCGTCTACAAAGTTTTGAGCTGTGTAGCCAGTAGCTAGAGCGATACGATGAGGCTGGCCATTGATGTTGTTTGGATCAGCAGAAGTCTGAGTAGAGTTAGCAGCTGCATAAAGCTCAGCTTCCATATCTTTACCGAAAGCATAAGAGCTAGCTTTAGTACGAGAAGCCCATAGACGATCTGCTGAACCACCAGCATCCATCTTTAGCTTATCAGTTACATAGAAAGCGTCTTGCTTGTAGTCAGTTAAAGCAAGAGTGATACGAGAAGTATCAATTGCTGAGTAGTCAATATCAGAGTTCTCTGAGTAATCAGATACAGTTGCTTGACCAATTTGATCTACATTGAAAGTATCCCCTACTGGGAACTGTGAAGTCATGTCGTTCATGCCAACTAAACCAAGTAAGTTATCTTCGAAAGATTCTTGTAGCATCTCTCCGTAGATTTGTTGCTTGATAATGTTAGCACTATTGCTAGTAGTTTGAGCCATTTTTAAGTTTCCTTATTAGTTGTATTTAGCGCCAGCTCTATCGAGTGCGTCTAAAATAGTACTTGAAGTGATACGTTTTGAGTAGTCCATATGTCTTTCAGGAGCTGCATGTGGAATACCCGCAGTATTAAATGAACCCGAAGGGGTTGCTTGATTAACAGGTGTTGAAGCTTTCATTGATTCAAGAAGCATCTTAGCAGTAGCAGGATTCTTAGCCATTTCGAATATAGCTTGAGAACTAATTCCGAGTTCTTTGGCTTTGGAGGCCATAGCTTCATCGGTCTTATCCCCGTATATTGCTGTTAGTTGCTCACCTGTTTCTCTGAAGGTAGTTTCAGCTAGAGTTTCAGCAGCTCTTTGTTGCTCTGCTGCTCTTTGCTGAGCTAGGTACTCCTCCATCTGTTTAGTAGCAATTGCTCCGATCTGTTCCTCACTTACTGAAGGGGTAACTTCTGTAGCTTGGCTCTCTTGAGACTGTTGCTGTTGTAGCTTAGCGAGAGCATCGTCAATCTTTGTACTCTGGGCTACTTGTGCTTCTAAAGCAGCTAGCCTCTCTTTGTACTCCTGATTTTCTTGCTCAATTGTCTTAATGTGACTATCCGCTGCTTCTATTTTAGTAGCTGCTGATTCTGCATTAAAACTCCGTTCGCCTACGCTAAAGGTCAACTGGTCAGTTGATTGTTGTGTGTTTTCTTGGTCTTGAAAACTCATGTCGTGCTCCTTCGACTATTCTAAGTCTTTTATTAATTGTCGGAGCTGCTCACGCTTACCTAAGCCTTTCGCTTTACTCCAACGGGTTTGAAACCATGTAGGAAAAGAACCCTTCTCTTCCTCTTTAATGAGCCTGTCCAGCTCACTTTGTAAATGTTCTCTTAATAAATCAGCAACTTCCCAAGCTTTCCAGCTCTTGTATTGCTTCATCATTTCTAACTTCTTTTCCTTATCTAAGGTAGTTAAGAAGCTTGGTACTTTAACTAACATCTCTATCCCTCTAGTTCGTTAGTAATCATCTGTTCTTCTAAGCTAGGTTGGCTAGCTTGCATTGCATTGCTTTGTTCTACTTGGTTCATTATCTGCTGAGCTTCACCTTGTTCCAATATCTGAGCGAACTCTTCAAACAATCCAGTATCATGTGTCTCCAACAACTCATTAACAAGCTCAGTAGCTCCCTTGCCTGATGTATGCAGAGAAATAACTTGAGCTAAAGGAGTAGCAGATAGCTGAGTAAGAGTACTTAACATCTGATTCTTTCTAGCAAATCTCTTAGCACCTCTTGGTATCAGTACACCATTAACAGCTAAGTCTTCTTTAGTTACGTTCAACATCTCAATGAAGCCACCTTCATTCTTATTAGGCACTTTAAAGGCTGAACCGAAGTTATCATAAGCTAGTTCTATCTCAGCTCCTAGATGCTTCTCTAGTGAACTTCTTTCAAAATCTGCTGCCTTGTCTATAAAGCCTCTCATACCTCCTTCAGTCAACGCTGTGACTTCCCCTAAGGTCTTCTCCCCTTGAGAGCGAAAGCCTGTTAAATCGCTTGGTAGACGCGCTGCTGCACGTGCTGAGTGCTGTAGTCTATCTATATGTAAGTCAAAGCTAAAGAATTGTGTATTAATGGCTAGTTCTTGTACACCTCCTCCTTCTGGAGCTAGGTATGTCATCTGACCAGTCTCATCATCATACATCTCTTCTACATCTCCTTGATAAATCTTATCAGGGTAGATTAGTCTATCTAAAGCTTCACTCTTAGCATTCTCTCTGTGGTTAACTTGGTAGTTCAATCCAATGATATTCTCTAGTGGTCCTTGACCCCATAAGTTATCAGGGAGCTTCTGCCATACTGACTGGAAGATATGAGGCTTACCAGTACTAGTCTTGATAGTATCTTCTAACAATACTTCTTCACTATCAGCTACTACTACTATCTGTGACTCATGCAGTTCAATGTTCTCTTGGTCATAAACATCTCCGTAGAACCATAACAATTCAATGAACCCGCTTTGTATGTACTGCTGATAAGTACCAAATCCTAAAGGAACATATTGTTCGTTCTTATCTTCACCTGCATCCGAGTTAGCGAAGTTACCTCTACCATGTAAGAGCTTATCTACTGTTTCTGAATCAAGAAGACCTGCATCCCCTCTACGCTTAAGCTCACCTAGTGTAATTATCTCTCTTATTACTTTAGGAGTACAAGAGAAGTCAACAGCTGTAGGGTCAAAAGCAATATCGTAAGGGCTTATTCTTCTTACTCTAGGTCCAACATACCCACCTTGCTCTCCTCTGCTCTCATTAGCATGAAACACTTGAGAGAAGCAATTACCATAAGTTACTAAGTCAGAACGTAGCTTAGCCACTTCATCCGTATAACCATTTAGAGCATGTCTATTCTTTAAGTAAGAAACAATAGTCTTTCGTTGGTCCTTACGTGCTGCTAGAGCATCCATAGGCTCGAAGGTGAACCAATCCTCGTGAGGCATTACTACCTGCAAGAGTATAGCTTCTAAGTCCTGTGCAATAGCTGCTGCTACTGGCATATGTGTGCTATGCGTGAAAGCTCCTTTAGCATTAGGAAGGGAGTTAGTATCTGTAGCATATCTGTATGCTTCAATTTCTCTCCATTTACTAATAGCTGGGTCACGAGCTGCATCCCACTCAGTCCATAGACGAGTAACGAACTCCGCTTTCTCTGCTGGGGTTACAAAACCACCTAATGCTGTTGCTGACTCTCCGCTCATCTTCTTCCTCTTCGACCCCCGCCAAACCTACTGAGTTGTATGACGTTGCCTTGTTTCTTAGTTCCGTGTTTCCTCTTTAGAGGAGCTACACATTCTGATACTGCTATTGCTAATACATCCTTTAAATCATCATGTGGAGGCTTAGCTAGTTTAAGTTCTTCTTCTAGTAGTTTAGTTAAACCACCTTTAGTATGGTAGATGCTCCCGTTCCTATATCTGGAATGAAGGGCTGTTGCTACACGTTCTTCTTTCTTACCTGAATGAGAGACATGAGCCTTACCTTCTACTTCTAATCTACCACCTTGCCTTCTTATTTCATCCTCTAAGAAGTTCTTAATTATCTTACCAGCTGCATTAGTCTCTACTGTTATCTTCTTGAACTGCCAGTATTCCTGTAGCTCTATTATCTTATCGTAGTACACTTCTGGCTTATCTGTTTGGAATCTCTCTAGGGCTAGCACGTATATGTACCCTTCATCATCTATTCCAACAACAGAGAGGGCTGTATAGTCTCTTCTCTTAGCATTGAGGGAGCTGGAGTCAGTCCAAGCTAAATCAGCAGCTGCATAGAGCTTAAGCTTAGCTTCATCATAATACCAATCCTTTCCATGCTGTTCTAGCTTCCTCAAGTCCATATACTTGAAGTCACTTTGCTTAATTACGTTAGTACTTTCATCAGCTGGGTCATTGTAATACTGTCCATAGAAGAGTCCTAAATCACCATCAATCAGAGCATCAGCTTTCTTAATAGCTAGTTCTTCTTCATCAAAGCCGTACCATTCGCCATTAGGCATTTGCTGCTTAGGCCAACAGAAAGTACCATCTCCGGTTCTTCTGTAGCTATCTTCTACCACTCTCTCAAAGACTGTCCAGCGTTTATGTTTCTTACCTTTAACTACATATTCAATATCTAGCATCTTAGTGTATAGGTCATCTTCACTATACTTAGTACCAACTGCTACAAACTCTCCTCCACTGGAGTTAATCTTAGCGAAAGATTTGTAGCACTTCAGTACATCTTCTTTACCTGATACTGTGTCCCAGTTCTCATCCGTTACCAAATCATCAAAGATAGTGTAATCGGAGTGCATCCCTGTGTTACCGGACTTAGCTGTAGTAGCACGTACACTAGGGTCACGCACCATACGTTCTTTACGAGAGGGGTGATCTAAATAGAAGTTTTGTTTGTTCCATCCCTCTGTAGGCTTATGAACCATTGTATTCTTTCTGACATCTCTCTCGAAGTTTAGATGTTCAGGCCATAGCTCTCTATGTGCTTCACTATAGAGAAGTTGCTCTATAGAAGTCATCTGGGCATTTACCAGACTTTCGGACCAACTAACATAGTTTATTCTACTCCAAGGTTTTATTGTCAGTATCCAACTAGCATAGACAGCTGCACACCACGATTTTTGATGGTCTCTAGGAACTAGAGCTAGCTTACATCTGCCTTCACCGTATTGCAGGTAATCAAATAGATCGAAGTGCAGGTCTCCGTAATATCTATCTGGAGATACCCACTGAGCATAAGCCTTTAAGCTACTCTCACACTCTTCTCTTATTTGTAATAATTCTTTATTCAATTAGATCTCTTCAATACCAAAAGTAGTTAACTCACTGTTACCAGTAATTGTCGTGCTTCCGTTATTAGTTCTAAACCTAACACTAACTTGCTCACCTTGGTTTTGAGTTACAAGCTGGACAATCAAGGCAAAACTTCTGTGCTAGAGCCGTATTTCAAATCTTTAATCTGTATTTTCTTGGCCGTAGTGTTTGTAGTCTGTAAGTAAAACGCTGGCGCAAGTTGTACATTAGTTGCAGGTATATTGGTTGTAACTTTTACTGGATCTGACCATGTCAAAGTTCCAGACACTCTATACCAAACTACAACTTCAGAGGTTGTAACTGACATTCTCCACTGTACATCTGATTGGTTGGCGAGTATCCCAGTTACAGTGGTAGATCTCGTTCCATCATCACAAACTAGCTGATAATTCGCGTTGGTTGCTATAGCTGCTTCAAGATAAATTCCTACACCTGTAGCATAATCTGAAATCAAACCTATTCTAAGGATATCCCCGCTAACCATTGTAACTGTCGGATTCACGCCAAAAACCAGCATCGGCTCGTAAACAGTGGATGTTCCACCCTGTAAAGTCGAGCCTGAGAACGTGCCTTTAGCGGCAATAACTTCGTCATTTGCCGTTGTGCCAGTGCCCATAACAATTGCGCCACCAAGCTTGCCGAATGCAAATGTTTTACCGGCATCCCCGTCAACCATGAAGTTCCCATCTGCCGTATGTATTATTTCGTTGGCTGAGTCATAGAAAAGCCCGTTGCAGTTTTCATGACTCATTGTCACTAACGGAGAGTAAACCTTGTAAGTGCCATACATTCTGCCGCCTCTAGTATAGCCTCTAACATCATTCTTACCTGCACCTGAGATAATAGCGGTTCCAACACTAGTCCCTACCTCCAAGTCGTTTATGTTCCACACTTCCCAATCTCTGGCAGCACCCTCTTTGTGAATATTCATGCCACCAGTAAGGTTAGGTCTTATAAATAAGTTTCTAGCGCACGCTATACCGCCTGGGCTATTAGTTGACGATGTGTTAACGCCAAATCCCGTTGATGAATCCGGTCTAAAACAGTTTAAATCAGTCCATGTAAAGTTATCGCCACGGTCAACAAATTTAACTCCGTGTCCATTATCATGATTAATATCAATGTTCCACATATTGCAGAGCGTCACACCTTCCGCACCACTACCTTTTCCATCGATTAAAATTCCGTCTGCTGTGGTTGGTGTGCCAGCCCTAACATTTATATTTACATTTCTAAACTCTGCCTTTCCGGTCGGGTCTGATGTTCCGGCAGTGTTGGTTAGGTGTAGTCCTGCGGTGATTGGTTGCCTAATCTCGATATTTTCAAATCTGGCGCCTTGCCAGTCTTTATATAACAATCCAACTGTAGCCAATCTATTGCTGTCTATTGTTAAAGACTCTAGACCGCCACCCCATCTCGTGGTTCCAGCACCGTTAAGGGCGAGTTGTATTGAAGCCCCTCCAGTCCAATTTAATTTTGTCCCAACCTCACTAGAAGGGTTGCTTTGATTACCTCTTCCAGCACCCTTCAAAGTAACGCCTATTTTCATATTTATTGTTGATGAGTGATCTATAGAGCCGCTGGGAAGAATAACAACCCCGCCATTGGCGTTACTAGCTGTTTGTTGAGCCGCTTCTATTTCAGCGTCTTTATCTCCTGCGCCAACAACACCTAGAGCTGAGGCTGATATAAATGGTTTTAGGCCGCCAACAATAGGCACATACTCCCATTGATTGCCGCTAGCGTCATTTAAAAGCCCATCACCCAAATCGGCTGGGCTTTGGCTAGGTGTTTGACCTGTCACTCCGTTATGCTTCCAAGAGGCTCCTCCTCCATCTCCCGCTGCTGCATAACCATTACTTTTTATTACTTGAGCGATGTCAGGTGATGTGGATATTAACAACGTTGTAGTATCTATAGTTGTACTATGGAATGTAGCTGCATTTAGTTGGTCTAGGGTGACAGCCTCGCCAGTAGCTGTAGCATCTGAAAGACCTGTAACCTTGTTCCCTCCCATAGCTAAGTCCCCAGTCATGGAGTCCCCAGCCTTGTCTACTTTCGCTGCTAGTCCGCTATCCAACTGAGATTTAACCACTAAGCTAGTACTTGTAGTACCTTCAGCTATGTTTAGTATCTCATTGGAGTTCATGTCCAAATCCCCAGTCATTACTGACCCTGACTTGTCCACCTTGCTATTGACAGCAGTCTCTACAGCACTAAGCTCAGTATTGATAGCCGTGTTAGCATTATAGCCTGAGCCTATAGGGGTATTAGTGTAATCACTCATATTTCTTTATTTTCCTGTCTTATTCTTAAAGGCTACAACCCTGCTCTGTGTAGCAGTATCAGCTTTAGTCTTCTTGGTCTTTCTGCCAACGGGAGCCTTAGTCTTAGTCTCTGCTAGTACAGCTTTCATTGCTGCTGTATCTCCGTTCTCTGCTTTACTTATCAGTAGCTCTTTCATAGCTGAAGCATCTCTAGCTTTCATGTGGTCCCGCCATACAAGTAAGCCATCATGAGCACAAGTTGGATCACCATTTAAGAACCAATCAGCATTCTTGAGTTTATCCCATTCTTTTAAACTAGGGCATAACTTAGTAGCTGCATCGTACTCATCTACACTCTCCATATACACTTGGTAAGCTGAAGGTAGTCCTTCATGCTCTCTCACCTTCAATGTAAAGACAGGAGGGGAAGTCTTCCTAGAAGCAGGAGTACTGTGCTCGTAGAACATCTGCCTGTAGAAGAATACCCCTCTAGCATTGAATAGCTTAGAAAAATCTTCTTGTGTAGGGAGAGAAACCATTAATATTTAACCTCAATAGAGAGCGTAGTGTCAGCACTGGGGTTTCCAGCTAAATATACTCCTGTGCTCATATCTATCAACTTAACAACAAAAGTACCTGTGGCACTAACTTCATAGTCGGTCTTACACCCATAAGCAGCTGGTGATGTAGTTGTTACATGCGCTGTAGGTGTTGGATCATCACCTGTAACATTAACCACTCGAGGGACTGTTACAGTTAAGTCTGGGGCTGAGTAAGAATAAGACAGTAGGTTCGCACTAGGCCCACTTGGTACTAGAGTACATACTCCGCTACTATCTACATTAATTAGTCCACAAGCCCACACCCTCGCAGCCATGCCATTCAAAACCTTCATCCTAGGGTTTCTGAACTCAGCTGCTGAATCATCAGCTGTAATCACTCCACAAACAATCTGAAGTGTGTCTGTCACTTGGCTATGATCCATCGGGATAGTAAATTTAAGCGTGTAGCTTTTCCATTGCTGAGAATCAATCTCAACACTGGTTAGGAGATTCCCTGTAGAAGGGTAGTCGATATATACCCCCGCTGTTGGCGAGTTTGAACTAGTTAATCTAGCCTCAACTTTAAATTCTACAACATCTCCAGCTGTAGCTACCATCTTTTTTCTTTTGTAAGCTACATCACCTACCCCCGCAGTAGTGACTAGATTATAGTCCGAATCTACGTTGTTTGTTCCAGCACCAGTTGTTGTGTCTTCCCAGTTACCCCAACTAGGGTCTAATATACTATTCATACTGTCACATCCGAAATAAGTCTACACACCCCTAACTGACGCATAGCAGTTGCATCTGAGCGGCTATTTATAGTGTAAGCTGTAACCCCGTATCCATTCTCTAATAGTGTCTGAGAAAGAGCTGGGTCAGCAATAAATAACGTTTGGGACATTACAACATCGTCATAATCCCCATCTTTCATATAACCTAGTAATGTTGTAGCATTGGTCTCACCAGTTAAGTAGGCCAATCTAATATTAGGATCCAAGGCTCTCAAGATATCTAGCCTAGTTCTTGAAGCTGATTGAACAACAATCAGGTCTAAAACATCAGCATCTTTAAATACATTGTACAAGGTTGTAACATCAGCATCTGTTCTAACTTTCTTTATCTCAGGGTAAAGGACAATACGTTCTTCTTTAATATAGACAAGTAAGTCATCTAACTTAGTTATCCTTAACTCATCGAAAGGTGTCCCTACCCCTTTATCATATTTCAATGTATCTATATAAGTTGAAGTAAGAGCTGTGAAAGTACCTGTACCATCTGTCAAGGAATCGACTGTAGTGTCGTGGAATAAGTACCAAACACCATCAGAAGATATCTGGATATCGCACTCTAGGCTATCAGCTCCTTGCTCTTTACTCATGGAGAGAGAAAGAAGTGTATTCTGGAAACCAACATCAGCGAAGCCTCTATGAGCAATTATCTCTCTGGAGTGGTCCGTTATAGGGAATCTCTTCCATTTATAATCTGTTCCATCCGTCCCTAAGTAGTCAATATTCCTATTAGCTACAGCAGGGAGTTGTGTATTAACTAGGTCAGAAGGGATAACAGCATCACCTTTATAGTTCAAGGCTTGGATATCTATGCTGTTAACATTAAGTATGTCATTACTATCCATATCTATATCTACTGACATAGAGTTAGGGAGGTCTCCCTTCCTAGAGAGAGAATCAGCTATAGCAGTCTCAATAAGACCGAGCTGTATGTTGATGTCACTCTTTACTACGTCACCCGTTACTACGTCTGTCTTTGTATATCTCGCCATGTTTTCCTGTATCTCTTCTAAATTTGGTATTGATCAATATCAAGTGTATCAGTATTGACCATATACAGCCTTGGAATAAGTACTGCATAATAGTGGGGTAGTTATCATAAAGGAAGTTAGTGAAGTAGAGGTAGTCATAAGCGGTTATTACATTACTCAGTATACTAACTACCAGTAGAACGGAGAGTTCTGTCTTAGCTTCTTCTAATAACTGAGAGAAACCAAGAAGGGAGAGGTCAAGAGCTATCTGTAGGTAGTACCAATCAACTCCTATCCCAACTCCTACCGCTTGCATCACCTTATCAAATAAAACAAAAAGAAGGAGAGCAAAGCCTAGTTGCTTATTTATCCTTCTTCTTAGCACTTCTGCTCTTTTTCTTTTCGTCTTTCTTAGGAGGTCTTGGTGGTTGTGTACCTGTGTTATTTGGCATCTCTCTTACTCCTCTCGTCCATACGAGCTATTGTTACACTAGTGGATATTGATGTCTCTTGAATAATCTTCATTGTATCTTTTATCTCTGATACATCTGACTTCAGGCTATCTATCCCTAGCGTGTCAGTATGGTTCTTTATTGCTTCCTTTACTTCTTCTTTTGTGTAGTGCTCGCTATTCTGTTCACTGAGCTTCTGTGTTAACTCATCTACTCTCTTACGCTCATGCCATAACCAAGGAGCTAATACAAGGCCCACAAGCCATTTCAATATCCCTACTGCTCCCGCTGTCTCTGCTGGCATACTATCTATTCTCATTCTCTAGCTTCTCTTGTAGGTCTTTGTACCATTGCAAGAGGTTCTTCTGTTTTAAGTTACATTTATCTAGTTGTTCTTGTAGATAAAAATCATGTAGAAGGAGAGCCTTCTGTGTAGTTCCTTCGAACTTATCATAGCTACATTCAGCTAGTAAGTCCTTAGGAGGTACAATAAGCTCACTTCTTATTATTGTGTTCGTTGAGCAACTTGAGCAAATCATCAGCAAGAGGCTTATCATCAAGCTCTTGTATAGCTTTCCTTTGTATCTTGTACTTGCGCTCAATCTCTTCTTCCTCTATTCTGTGCTCTTCTCTTATCTGCTCTGATACTTCTTGCTCAGCATGTACCACCTTTATCTCTTGCTCTTGGTGCTTTATTATCTCTTCTGCTGTATCTAGCTTATTACTCTTGTATCTCAAGAGAGCTAGTAATCCAGCTACTAGAGCTGTTCCTGCTCCTACTAACCAGAGCTTCATTGTACTAAACATTCCCTTCTTCCTTAAAACCTGAATCTATGTAGCGTATCCTGTACTCCTTCTCTAAGAACTCTGCTAGGCTCTGAGCCATCGTCCTGCTTCTACTTGCCTTGTGGAATACAGCTCCTGTACTATTTCTTTCGTGCTCTTTAGCTCTGAATATCTCTCTTAGTTTTCCTAAGTACCAGTGCGCTTGTTGCGCTTGTTCCCTAGTTAATATATCTTGTTGTAAACTATGGTTCTCTAGGTACATCACTTCTTCTCTTCCAATCCCTTATTAGTCTTGAACCTTAGTATAGTGTTACCAACTAATATAACGAGCATAAGCCCTTTCTCATCTAGGTATTCAAGAACAAGAGGTTCAGCTAGAGCAGCAGTAAGTATAGCAATACCAGCTGTATTGAACCATATTGTCAGGGATTTGTATGAATTCTTTATTTGCTTCCATAACAAACCCTTTCTATTGTAGGCTTGTTTGATTTGATCTTTGAGTTTTTGCATAGGGAGCCTATAGAGAAAAGCCTCAGAGAGAGGCTATTGAGAGCTGCGTAGATACAGCTTAGAGGGGAGAGCTAGTGGGAGGAAGGACAGGCTAGAGCTGCCCAATCGTCTATTGTTTGTTCAGAGAAGGACCAGAAAGGATCATTAAACCCCTGTTCTCTCTCTTTATCTTTTAAAGGATCGTACTGTTCATTCTCGTACAAGTCGTAGGGATCTAAATCCCCATCTGTTACATTTGTATTCATACTACTACAATATATAGATTAAACTCAGATTTGTCAAGCTAATCCCTATTTTTATTTTTGCCCCATCCTCTCGCTGGAGGGTTGTTTGATTAACAAAGGTAAACAAAGGGTAAAAGAAAGAAGAAAAGACATGTGTTCAAGGCAGTAGTTCTTTGTAGTCCACAAACGTTGGACGTAGTCCCTTTAAATCAATACATGCCGTTAGAGAGAGAAAGTAGTAGAGAGAAGAACTAAGCTAATCCTTATCTCTAGTTAACTATCTTAGAGAGTAGTAGAAGAGTTAGCTCTCTCTAGAGGTTCTGCTCCTCTCTGCTTCTCTTTATGAACCTTAAATAGGTACACAATATATAGATTTTTTACTAAAATGTAAAGATAAAAAGTTAAAAAAGTTTAAAAAAGTTTTAAATTAGCTTAAATTAACTAGATTAGCCTCTACGGAGTCTATGCGAGGGTTGGCTTACAACCCGAAGCAAAGGTTCAAGCTCTTATGAGCCTCTTGATGCGTTTATATTGTAACAATCCTCCCTACCCCCTTACTTCTTCTCTATCTCCTCTTAGAGAGCCTTATAGGAGCTTAGAGAGCTATAGAAGGTAATAGCCCCATGTTTCATAATTATTGTAAAAATACTTTAGGTGTCTTGCACTATACAAGCAGAAGCCCCCCTTCCCCCCCTGCCCCCTTCTTTTATATGTGTGTATGAGGGAGACCTATTATTGTTGCATATGCAATATAATGAGTGGAGGGTCTAATGATACGGCGACCACCG
>Ga0316208_1000522_pt1 | contig 45828 bp, 46 predicted proteins | sample 3monopyrite_MG_FD_204944 | JGI IMG/M metagenome (GOLD analysis project Ga0316208, IMG submission 204944) | Microbial mat bacterial communities from mineral coupon in-situ incubated in ocean water Damariscotta River, Maine, United States -... | ecosystem: Environmental > Aquatic > Marine >...
GCGCGCCAAAAACTTGCTGAGCTGCGGCTTGCCCAAGGTGACAGGGCCGCAGCCTACAGCCAGTATCTGCGCCTGATCGAGCAATACCCTGAATTATACGAAGTTCGTTTTACACTTGCCGCGATTGCCCTTGATGCTGGCAACTGGACCGAGGTGCGCCGGCATGGACAAGCCGCGATAGCGGTTGTCCCCGATGACCTCAGAGCACGGTCACTCGCTGCGGCTTTGGCCTACCGGGATGCCACCGAAAGCGGTGATGCCGCGGCGTCTGATGCGGCTGCCAGCGATGCACGCGCCTTGCTTGACGCCAATCCCGATGACGCCGTGGCCCGGCGGGTGGTTATCGACGATCTCATGCGCAGCGATGCACCTTTGGACGCCTTGCCCGAAATAGACCGTGCGCTGCAAACCCAACCTGAAAGCTTTGCCTATCATACCGCTCGGTTGCAGGTTCTGGTGCAGGCCGAGGATTTGCTGCGTATCGGCACCCAACTTGAGCGGATGGTGGTCCTTTTCCCGAATGATCCTGATCTGACACAGTCTTTGATTGGCTGGTATCTGGCCCAAGATGATCTTGATGGCGCCGAGGCATATTTGCGGAGGCTGGCGGGTGATGTCGCTGGCCCCGTTGAAGGGCAGATCGTCGTTGTTCAGTTCCTCAACCGCACCCAAGGGCCGGTTGCCGCCAGACAAGAGCTTGATCGCCTTGCCGCGGTAAATGCCGGAGAGCCCAATGGGGCATTCTATCAAACACTCGCCGCTGCGATCCGCTTCCAAGCAGGTGAACAAGAGGCTGCGATTGCGACATTTCAGGATGTGCTGTTGTCGTCGCAGCCCAGTGACCAGACGCGCCAAATTCGCAATACCTACGCGCGGCTTTTGATCGCCACAGGTGATGAGGCCGCTGCACAGGCCCAAGTGGAACTGATCTTGACCGAAGACGCCGCGAATGTGGACGCGCTGAAACTGCGTGCAGGGTGGTTGATCGCGCAAGATCGGGCAGATCAGGCCATTCTTGATTTGCGGCAGGCGATTGCTCAGTCACCGCGTGATACCGAAGTTCTTACCTTGATGGCCCAAGCCCACCAGCGCGAAGGCAATCGTGCTCTGGCGGGGGAAAGGCTGGCTTTGGCCGCCGAAATTTCAGGTAGTGCCCCGGCAGAAGCGATACGCTACGCAAATTATCTGCTTGCGGATGGCCGCAACGCTGCGGCCCGCACCGTGCTGACGGATGCGCGTGCGGCCAATCGCGATGACCTTGAGGTGTTGGCCCTGCTTGCCCGCGTTTTGCTGAGCGAGGGGGCCTGGATCGAGGCACAAAGCATCGCGACGCATTTGCGCACATTGCAATCGCCTGCGGCGCAGCAAGCGGCACGGTCATTACAGGCCGCATTGTTGCTGGGTCAAAACCGTGTCGAAGCCAGCCTTGCCGTTCTTGAGGCCGACATTGTCACAGGTAGTGCCGACGTCAGCGCAATTTCGCAGGTTGTCCAAATCCATTTGCAGTCAGGCAATCTCGAGGCCGCGCGCAGCTATCTTGATCAGGCTTTGGCCGATAACCCCACGAACAACAGTTTGCTAATGCTCCACGCGAGCCTTCTGGCGATTGCAGGTGAACTTGATGCCTCAGAGGCCGTGCTCCGTGATCTCATCGCCGCTTTTCCAAGCGCTGAGGAGCCAGTCTTGCGGCTTCATAACCTTTTAGTATCGCAGGGCAAAAAAGCGCCGGCCGCAGCGTTGATTGACGCGGCATTGGCCGCACAGCCTGCGTCTTTTGCGTTGCGCGGCATCCGCGCCAGTCAGCTCGAAGAGCAGGGTGACATCGATGGAGCCATTGCCATTTACGGAGACCTGTATGCCGCCGATACCAATTCAGTAGCTATTGCCAACAATCTTGCATCCTTGATTGCCACGCACAAAGACGATCCCGAAAGTATCACGCGCGCCGCAACGATCGCAAAGCGGTTGCGCGAACTGGATGTGCCGCAGTTTCAGGACACCTACGGATGGATCGCATATCGACAGGGCAATTTGGAAGAAGCCCGCGGTTACTTGCAGTCCGCCGCGGCGGGATTGCCTGATGATCCGCTTGTCCAATACCATCTGGGCATGACCTATTTGGACCTTGGGGATCAAGAAAAAGCCGCCACACTTTTGATGCGCGCACTTGAACTGGCAGCCGACAGCCGACTGCCGCAATTTGACATGGCCCGCGAAAAATTGCGCGAAATGGGCTATTAGGGCATCACTTGCCCAATCAAACGCGAAATTGGTGCGTTTTGTTTTGGCATTATGCGTGCGGCGAATATAGTGAGTTAGAGAAGGCGCGCGCGTCGTTTCCGCGCCGCATTGTTTTGTAAGAGAGGCCGCGTTATGTCCCGTTTTATCACGTTCTGGGGGTCTGTTGTGACCCTGATCCTACTTTCAACTGTCACATTTGCGCAAGATTACCGGGTTCAGCCCGGCGATACGCTGCGCATTGAAGTGGCTGAGGATGCCAACCTGAACCGCGTTGTTCTTGTCGCCCCTGATGGGCACGTGTCATTGCCCAGTGCCGGCAATTTGCGCGTCAGCGGACTAACGATCACACAGATTCAAGCCAATTTGCGCAGCCGCCTGGCATCAAGTTTTGTCAGCCCGCCGAACGTCTATGTGGGCCTCGATGGGCTTGCCCCCGAAGGGGATGATCCGGTTATCGCCATCTTTGTTGTCGGCGAAGGTACCTCAGTCGGCCGGATTGAAATGAAGCCGGGGACGACCTTGTTGCAGGCGATTGCGCAATTCGGCGGGTTCACCAATTTTGCCGCGGTCAAGCGTGTCCAATTGCGTCGCGGCACGGATGTTTACAGCATTAACTATGCCGAGATCCTTGATGGCAGCAGTCAGAATGGTGCTTTGCGCCTGCACGAAGGGGATGTGATCATCATTCCACAACGCAAGCTGTTTGAATAAGTCAACACGCCTTAATTTGCCTTTTGGGGGGTGGACACCTATGAAACGTATACTCAGCCTGACGTTAATTGCTGGTCTTGGCCCTGCAATGGTATTGGCACAAGAGGCAGAGCCGGGCGGTGTCTTTTTCACGTTTGATCTGGGCCAAGGTCTGACGGCCAATTCGGACCGTGATCTTGCAACGACGGACGAAGAAAGCGGGATTGGCAGTGTAACCACCCTGGATTTCGGCGCAGTGACGGAAACGCGGACACAGCGGTTGTCGTTTGATCTGGGGACGGCCTTGCGGGTTACGGACGGCGAATTCTCGGATGATGGGCTGTCGGTGGGATTGGCCTACAGCCGCAATAGTGCTGACGCGCAACTGGACGCTTCGGTGTCGCAGCGCCGCGCTGACATTGCTTTTCTGCGCGATGCGTCGGCCTTTGTGACTGACGATGGCGAAATTGTCTTGCCGGATGACTTTGATGAATTGACCGGTACCGGTGTGCGCGCGGTTACCGCTGCCAACGTGAGCTTGACCTGGGGCGATACAGCGCCCGTCGGGTATAGGGTTAGCGCCAGCTACACAGGGTTGCGCTACGAAGATGCAAGTGCGCCCCCTGCTGATATCGATACCGCAGGTGTAAGCATTGGGCTGCGGCTGGACATTAACGCAGTCACCACAAGCGAGATCACACTCGGCTACGTGCAAACCGACGAAGAAGGCCTGCCTGTCACCGACAGCACGACGTTGGGCGGGGCGCTGACATTTGCACGGCCCTTGGGCGATCTGACCGCGCGGGTAGGAGCATCGCGTGATGAGATGGGCGATCTTTTCTGGTCTGCGGCGATTGAGCGGGAACTTGTGTTGTCTGACCGTGAGCTCAGCGGCGCGCTTGGTGTGGTCCAAGATGCAGAGGGCGATGCGCAGCTAACCGGGCGTATTGCCTTGCGCGTGCCGCGTCCTTCAGGGCAAATCGACTTTGCTGCGATCCATAGTCTGAGTGCGGGCGCAAGCACTGCTACAACGACTTTGCGCGCCAGCTATGTGCAGGAGTTGAGCGCGATCAGCAGCATGCGGATCGGCTTCGACTTTGCCAGTGTTGGAGAGACCGACAGCAGCGATACGCTGGCAACCGGCAGGCTGTCGGCAAGTTACGGGATCAGTCTTGGGGAAGAATGGCAACTGAATATCGGGGTATCGACAACGATACGCGATGATGACGGCAGCCAAACGCGCAACAATGCGGTGTTCCTGACGGTCGAGCGGCCATTCACTTGGCGGCTTTAAGCCGGTCATTCAGCCAAAACCCGCCGGTAATTTGACGACTTTGTAAGCCTCCCTTGGAAATATGCGTTTCAGGCTTCAGGTATGTGCGAGGCGTTTGCACCCTGAGTGTTGTGGCTTTGCAACTTTAACGGTTGCATAGTTTTGGTCACAACCTGGGATATGTGTCGACACAGTTTTGCCAAGAAGTTTACGTAGACTTCTTCATTAACAGACAATAAGGCAACGCGATGTTGCGGCCAAGAGAAAGGAGCCTGAGATGTTTATTCTGTATATCGCCTTGGGCATCGTTTCAGGTGTCATCGCTGCGATCGTCGTTTTGATCTCGGGGGGCGGCCTTTTGAAGGTCGTTGTTGCTTATGCTCTTGCAGGTCTTGCAGGCATGTTGGCTGGTTTGATTTGGGCCAACCTGCCCACATCAGGACGCACTGCAAAGCAAGCGACCCCACAACGCCACTAAAGAAGCACGCCCCATGGCCACGGTTCGGTGCGCATGGCTTGCCGAGGTCATCGCAGTCTGCAGGTGCCGCGCTTCCTCAGCCGGACCACAAGTCCCTGTCCAGAAACGTTTTTCTGCCGTCATGCCACTGTTTGCGCACCAAGAGCGCGTCAATCATGAATTTAGTGGCCCAGTTTGGATATTGCAGCGGCGCATAGGCCCCGTAGATCGGATATGACCCCGCGATACCCCCGAAATCGACCACGCGCGGGGCTTTGATGTTCTGTGTCGCGGCCACTTGGGCGATCAACCGCTCTGCCGGTGCGATGAATGTCAGGTCTTGGGTCAGGGCTGCCAGCCGGATGAACACAATCGCCAGTTGTGCGCAACCTGTCAGGCAAACATGGCGGGATCGAAACGCCCAATCCGGCCCGAAGTTTGCCGCAAGCCAGCCTTCAGTCGCGAGCTTGTCACGCAGTGCAGCAGCCGACAGCAAGACCGCATCAAGAATATCCGGGCGCCCGGTCAGAAGATGGACCTGCAAGAGCCCCCGCAAGACATAAGCCGTGCCATGCGTGTTTGCGTCCCCTCCCGGCTTGAATCCGTTGTTGTCAAAAAACCCGTTGGTCCGTTGCTGGCTTAGTGTCCAGTCTACGTTTTTCAGCCCAGCGTCGATGGCATGTTGGTCATCTTGTATTTTGCCATGCGCAACCAAGGCCCAAGCCGACCGCACGTTGTAGGAATGCAGCATGTCGTGACTGACATGGCGCCGGAAAGCACCGTCATCATCCATGGCCTCTCGCAGAAAAGCCGCGGCCTTTGTTGCAGCACGTGCAATTGTGGGATCAGGCGCATGGTGCTGCATCGCGTTAAAGCCCAGCAGGATCATGCCGGTGTCAAAAACATCTGCATCCTTGCCCGACCCAAGCGCATAGGCTGAGTAACCGCCGTCCTCGCGCTGGATCGTGGTCAGCCAATGGCTCAACCGGACGGCCATCGCGTGATAGTCCGGATCACCGGTTTCATCAGCAAGGTTCAGCAAGGTCGGAATGATATATCCTGTTGTTTCCGGATAAGGCGGCATCCACCCGCGCGGGAACCGGTACGCCTTGGACGAAGCGCGCCCGGCGCAGACCTTGATCGACGCTTTCAGCCACGCAGCGGCGGCGTCCAGATGGCGATCATGTCGCGTCGTCTCGGGGCGGGCATTGATCAGCGGCGCACGCCCTTTCAGCGTCTCAACCAAAGCGCGTTGGCCAAAGTGCCATGTGGCGACCATGCTGGCGCCAAACGAAGGTGCGGCATAGACCGTTGGCACGGTTTCATTCGGCAGGCTTGGGGCCATCAGGTCTTGTACTGCACGGTGGCAGCCCGATGCTTGCCCATGATCGCCGCGACAATCTGCTGGGAGGCTGTTCCGTCACCATAAGGATTGCTGACGTGGCTCATGGCGGCATAGGTGGTCGGGTCATCCAGCAATAGATTTGTCTGCGTGACGATGTCATGCGTGGCCAACCCGACAAGCTTGGCACATCCCGCAGAAACCCCCTCGGGCCGTTCGGTCGTATCGCGCATGATCAGCACCGGTTTGCCAAGCGCGGGCGCTTCTTCCTGCACTCCGCCGGAATCGGTCAGTACAAGCGCTGCACGGTCCAGCATCAAAACGAAGTCGGCATAAGCAAGCGGCGCAAGCAAAAAGATATCAGGATGATCGCCCAACATGTCATGGACCATATCGGCAACTTTGGGATTGGGATGGACCGGAAAGACAATGAAATTGTCGCCTCGCCCAGCGATTTCCAGCGCTGCGGCGCAAATTGCGGCAATCCCGTCACCCCAGTTTTCGCGCCTGTGCGCGGTCATAAGGATCAACCGCTTGTCGCCATCAAGCAGCGCTAGTAATTTCGGGTCCGCGAGATTGGCACGGGTGCCTGCTGCGCGCAGTCGGCGCCTGACGCTGTGCAAGGCATCAATGACTGTGTTGCCGGTGACATAAATCGCTGCCGGGTCGACATTCTCGCGCAGCAGGTTGTCGCGTGCCAGATCTGTCGGCGCAAAATGCAGGTCCGCCAATGTGCTGATGATCTTGCGGTTCGCCTCTTCCGGCCAGGGCGACAGGATATTGTTGGTGCGCAATCCCGCTTCGACATGGCCTACCTTGATGCCATGGTAAAACGCTGACAAAGCCGTTGTCATCGCGGTGGTCGTGTCACCTTGCACGATGACCCTGTCGGGGCGTTCATCAGCCAACACGGAATTCATGCGGTTCATAACGTCGACGGTGATATCCGTCAGGCTTGGCTTGTCGCGCATCAGGTTCAGGTCGATGTCAGGCTGCAACCCGACGCTGTCCAGAACCTGATCCAGAATGTGACGATGCTGCGCCGTCGTGCAGGCCACAACCGAGACACCCGGCTCGGCTCGCAACGCCGCGATGACCGGAAAGCATTTGATGGCCTCGGGTCGGGTGCCAAACGCAACGAGTACCTTCATGGTCATGGTGCCTTTTTTGCCGTGTCATTGGTTGTGTGCCCCCGGTCCCGCCGGACTGCCGCACGCACAACCATGACAGCAAATTGCAAATTCGTCTTTAGATAACGCCAGAACAAGCGGCGCGGCTCCTGCAGAACGCGAAACAGCCACTCCATCCCGATTTTCTGCATCCAGATTGGTGCGCGTTTGACCTTGCCCGCGGCCACATCAAAAGACCCGCCAACGCCTACAAGAAAGGGCACATCAAACTCGTCACGGTATTTCCGCAAAAACCGTTCCTTGATCGGGCTGGTGATTCCGACAAACAGGCAATCCGCACCCGAGGCTTTGATTTGCGCGACGATGTCGGCCTCGTCATCCGGTTTGAAATACCCGTTGCGCGTGCCAGCGATGTTCAGATCAGGATGGCTTTTGCCCAGAACCTCTACCATCTTGTTCAGAACCTCCTGCTGCGCGCCAAACAGAAACGGGCGAAAACCCTCGGTCGCACATAGCGTGAAACCTTGCATCATCAGGTCAACGCCCGTCACCCGGTCAGGCAGGCCAAGACCCAACAGCTTGCACGCCCACCTGACCCCCATGCCGTCGACACAGATGAAATCGCTTTGCAGCACGTCGTCTCGCAGTTGCGGATCATCCGCCATTTGCACGATCTTGGCCACATTGACATCGCTGTGCTGCAACCTCTTGCGCTCAAACATGGCTTGCTTTGCCAAGGCCAGTGCCTGTTGCATATCAACGGGGTGAAACTGCGCCCCGAGAAGCGCATTTGGCGCGATGCCATGATCAAGAACGGGTAGCATCACGTGTTCCTTGTTGGATGTTCACCGCGTGCACGGCATGTAAAATACCGCACTCTCAGGCTCTGGATGGTTTCGCGACCGGGATGATTTCCGGCGTATCGGCATGCATTTCGGGCGTCCCGAGATACCATGTTGTCAGCAGACTGATGCGCGGTGCGCCGCCCAGTCGTGCCGCATTCACCCGTTCAAATCCATGCCAGCCGGGCCTGATTTTGCGGTCATTGCCCGAAAAATACACTCCGCTATTTGGCACAAACGGCGCCCGCTTGCGTTCGCGGTGTGCGGCGCGAAACGGGCGCTGCCACTTCGGAGCATAATCGTAAAGCGAGGTTCCGAGCCCATCTAGGCTGTCATCTTGTGGCAAATAGATCAGCATCGTCGCCACGCGGGGTTCGTTATCAAAATGCGGAGGCATGTAATAGGATTCAGTTTCAATTCGAAGGGCCGTGCTGACAAAGACATCCTGCTCATTCACTTCCGAGACGTCACATCCGAATACCGGGGCAAGATCCTCTGCAAGGCCATCAAAAACAACCGTTTTCACCTTCTCGGACATGATTGCCGTGCCAACCGCCCACCACAGGCCCTGCAGGTCCGGCGCCATACGTTCCACACCTATGTCGGGAAGCTCGATGAGATCGCGCGTTGAGACACCATTTTCATCATAAAACAGATCAAGGCTCATGGGCCGGAACGCATCTTTGGCAGGTATGTTCTGCAAAATGTGCTGATAAATATCTTCTGGAAACAACCCCGATAGCATCGCGTGCTTACAAGGCGCATCGTCAACGGGTGTCGCGCTGATCGTCCCCGCCATATGATCCGCAATCCTGGTACTAAGCGCGATATCGTGTTCCATAACTCACACCGATCAAACAAACAAAGCGGCACAAATGCATCGTTCAGCCGCTTTGACTAACGCGCGTAAAGTTTACACAGAATTACTATCCGATCAAGTTTTTCAGACGGTGCCATCAGACGCGCGGTGTGTTGCGATGAGTACACGACCAATTCCCTGACCTGGCGTTTTGAAAGCATCTCACCACGATCATTGCTGGATAGGGGAGCATTGCGATGCTCGGGTTTCGACAAGTTCCCCGAATAGGTTGCAGGCAAGCAACTTTTGGCAGTGGAGCAAGTCGTTCCTGGCGCTTAAGCAGTTCTGGTTCCGCCCATTGCCGAACATGCCTTAGTAAAGCCTTCATGAGGCCAAGAGAGACTAAGAACGAAAAAAGGCTTTGCGAGATATCGCCAAGCCTTTGAATTCTGTGGCGGACTGGGGAGGATTCGAACCCCCGACCCCTTGATTCGTAGTCAAGTACTCTATCCAACTGAGCTACCAATCCGCGTACCGGGGGACTTAGACCCGGTTTTGATTTGATGCAAGACCCAAATCAGAATCTTTCTCACTCAACGGCCGGCGACAGCGCAAGGTTTTCTTTCGGAAGCAGGATCATGAAAGTCGTCCCATTTTCGTCCGTTCTTTGCAGTTCCAGCCGCCCGCCATGCCCGCGGATCAGGTCGGCTGCAATCACCAGGCCCAGGCCAGAGCCACCCTTGCGCACACCGCCCTGAAACGGCTGGAACAGGTGTTCTTGTGCCTTCTGCGGCAGCCCCGGTCCGGTGTCGGTGATCGTCAGCCGCCAAGACAGATCATCCTCGACCGCCTGCAACCCGATCTCGCCGGGAATACCGGTGGCCATGATGGCTTGGCGCGCGTTGCGTACAAGGTTGAAAATCACCCGGTAGAGTTGCTCGCCGTCGGCGCGCAACGTCATCGAGGCGGGGATGTCTTCGGAGAATGACAAAGGGTAATCGCCCGCCGCAAGCCGTTCGCTGTCGATCACTTCGCTGACGATTTGCGCCAGATTGACGCGAGTGAGCATGGGTGCGGGTTCGTCCATCCGCCCGAATGCCAAGGTGGTTTCGCAAAGGTTCACCGCACGGGTGATGGAATTCACCAGTTTCGGGGCCATCCGCTTCACCAGCGGATCATCAGAAGATTCGATCCGGTCGGTAAACAACTGCGCCGACGTCAGGATATTGCGCAGATCATGGCTGACTTTCGCCACCGCCCCGCCAAGCTGGGCCAGACGTTCCTTCTGCTTCAGCGCACCTGTCAGCTGCGTCTGCATCATTTGCAGCGCTTCTTCGGCGTCGCGCAGTTCCTTCACCCCGGCAGTGGGTGTGATGATCTGGCGCGCATCCTCGGGCGCTTTGGCATAGGATTGCATGTGGTCGACCACACCTTTGATCGGGCGAACCAGCAGGATTTGCACAGAAAGGAACAAAAGGCTGGCTGTGATGACCGAAATGAAGGCCGAGAGAAACAGGATGTTGCGCCCATATTCCAAAAGCGCGTCGCGCAATGGCATTTCATCCATCGTGATTTCAATCAGCAACCCCCCTTCACGTACCGGGTTGCCGATCACCCGCACGATCCGTTCTTCGGTATCAACCAATGTGCCCAAGGCATTCATGATCAACGTCATGCTGCCGGGATTGCGCATGTCGTAGGTCGCCGTAATCGGCGAAGGAATTGGCGATGATAGCGCCAGCTGCCGGATTTCATCGCGGCGCAATACCACGTTATACACCTCTGCATTGCGCAACAGTTCCGCCTCAAGCGCGGGGCTGAGCATATCGTCGGCCTCCAGAGCAAGTGACGCGATTTGCGCCCGCTCAAGCCGCGCAAGAAGATAGTCCTGACGGAAACGGGCGACGGAGGGCACGAAGATAAAAACCTCGGCCAGCATCACGAAAATCACCGTGAGGATCAGAAAGCGACCTGAGAGTGAATTGATCATTTTACCTCGCTGAAGCCTATGGCAGCCACCGCTGCACAAAGCCCACAACACGCTTTACCAATGCGTTTTCAAAGAGTCTCGGACTAAAGTAAGCGCCAGCGGCCCGTTTGTTAACCTCACTCACCGTCGGATAGGGCAGAACAGTGTTTGCGATTGCAGACATTTTCATCTTGTTGGCAATGGCCATGGCCCACATGCCGATCAATTCGCCCGCCATATGGCCGGCAATCGACGCCCCGACAGGGCGGCCCTTGACGACCATGACCTTGATCAGCCCCTTGGTCTTGCGCTCTGCGATCAGGCGGTCGTTGTGGTGGAAGTCAAAGCGGACCACCTCAAGCGCGCTGCCGTGCTTTTCGCTTGCCTGCGCCTCGGTCAGCCCGACCTGTGCCAACTCTGGGTCTGTATAGGTCGCCCAGGGGATGTGATCGGTGCGCTGCCTGGAAGGCAGGCCAAACAGCATCGACCGGATGAGTATTCCGGCATGATAGCCCGCTACATGCGTGAATTGCAGCCCACCGGCAACGTCACCAGCAGCATAGACCTTCTTGTTGGTCACAGAACGCAGATCTGGGCCGGTTTTCAGGCCTGCACGGTCATGGGCAATGCCGCCTGCATCCAAGTCCAGCTTGTCGGTATTCACCTTGCGCCCAACAGCCATCAGCAGGTGAGACCCGGTGAAATCGCCCTTGGGCGTATGCACGGTGATTGCATCATCCTTGCCGCTGATCTTTTCGGCCTGCGCGTCCTCAATAATGTTGATCCCTTCGGCTTTCAGGTTTTCCAGTACAATCGCTGCCATCTCCGGGTCATCCTTGCCAAAGGCCCTCATGCCTTCGATGACGGTCACGTCGCAGCCCAGCCGACGGTGCGCCTGCGCCATCTCCATACCGATGGGCCCGCCGCCGATGATCAGCAAATGTCTTGGCTTTTCGCGCAGATCAAAGATGTTTTCATTGGTGTAATAGGTCACGTCCGCGATACCGGGGATCGGGGGAACAAAGGGGCCGGACCCTGTCGCCACCACGAAACGGCGGGCCGTGATGATCGTATCACCTGCCTGCACCTCGGATTTTGAGATGAAGCGCCCAAATTCCGGGATGACCTTTACCCCCAGTCCTTCAAAGCGCTCCACACTGTCCACCGGGGCAATGGTCGCAATCACGTCATGCACATGGTCTTTGGCTGCACCGTAATCCACCTGCGCTTCAACCGCGCCCACCCCGTATTTCGCGCCATGCGACATGGCATGCGCCTGCTTGGCCGAGGCGATCAGCGCCTTGGAAGGGACACAGCCATAGTTCAGGCAGTCGCCGCCCATCTTGTGCCCTTCCAGCAGCACCACTTTGGCGCCCATCTGCACGGCACCCGCAGCGACGGATAACCCAGCCGAACCGCCGCCGATGATGCAGATATCTGTTTTAATCCGGTTCATGGGTTCAGAGACCTTTCTTGCCGCGAATGGCGTTGATGAAGATCGGCAGGGCGGCAAGGACACACAGGCCGATGATCGGCAGGATGATCTGTGGTTCAAAGATGATGCCAAGGTTCGGGGTTTCGCCGCGTGCGAAAACCTCGCTCAGGCCAGCACCAACAGAGGTGTAGACCAAACCACCGGGGATGATCCCGATAAAGGTGGATATCACAAAGCGATGCAGCGGCACCTCAAGGAATGATGGGATCAGATTGGCAAGGAAGAATGGAACAGCGGGGACCAGACGGATCAAAAACAGCATCGACCATTGGTTGTCGTCGATCCCGTCCTTGATCTTTTTGACGACGCCTTCGGAGTTTTCCAGCCTCTTGCCAAGGCTTTCACCAAAGCCCCAGCGGGCGGCAAGAAAGATCGCCGTTGCGCCGATGGTGGCTCCGGTCACATTGAAAAGCACACCCGGAAAGGTCGCGAAAAGGAAGCCGCCGGTCAGCGTGGCGATGGTTGCACCGGGCAGCGAGAAGGCAACTATCGCCACATATGCGGCGACAAAGACCAGTACCGTTGACAGGTAATTGGCGTCCCTGAACGACAGCAGAGCCTCGCGGTTCTCGGCAAGGGCCTGAAATGTCAGGTAATCTCGCAAGAAGAATGCGCCGAGAATGGCGATGAGACCAATCATGATCAAAGGTAGTTTCTTTAGTATCGGGTTGGCCGGCGCTTGGGTCATTTCGGTCATCTTTCACGTCCTATGGGTGTCTGATTGGTTGAAGGTTAGATGAACGCAAGCGACCCTTCGCGATACCCACCTCACGACGCATTGATGCAAAGCACCCCTCATGTTTCAGTTTTGCGGCGCGGCCCCGTGATGACTGAAACATTTGACGCAGGATAAATGTGGCAATTGTTGCAGTTTCACCCACGGCTTCGCGTTGACATGGATAGCCACCCCCTCTAAAGGACGGGTCTGAAATGTCATTCGGCTTCGAATCCCTTGTTCGGATTTGGCCATAAACCGGAGAGCACGCGATGAAGCGCACGTTCCAACCATCAAACCGGGTTCGCAAGAACCGTCACGGATTTCGCGCACGCATGGCCACAAAGGCCGGCCGCAAGATTCTGAACAATCGCCGTGCCAAAGGCCGCGCGAAGCTGAGCGCGTAAGCGCACCAGTCGTTTTGACCGATTTGAAACCGCCGGTTGCGCCCGACAAAGGCACTCCGGCGGTTTCTGTTTGCGTATTGACCAAACGCGCGGACTTTGTGCGCGCGTCACACGCCCGCCGCCAAGCTACCCCCGGCATTCATTTGCAAGGCCGCAAGCGGAACGAAGGCGAGGCGGAGGGTATCCGCGTTGGTTTCACCTGCTCCAAGAAGGTTGGCAATGCGGTCGCCCGCAATCGCGCCAAGCGGCGCTTGCGCGAGGTTGCGCGCATCGTTTTACCCGAAATGGGCCGAGATGGCTGGGATTATGTGCTGGTGGGTCGCAAAGACATCACCGCGACACTACCTTTTGAAGCACTGGTGGCCGATTTGCGCCGCGCGATGAAGAAGGTCCATGAATGAGCCCGCTTGCCTACATCGTTTCTCTGCCCGTTCGGGCGTACCGCATGGTGTTGTCGCCTTGGGTAGGGATGAGCTGTCGATATCAACCGACATGTTCCGCCTATTCGCTTGAGGCGCTGGAAAAGCATGGCGCGATCAAGGGCAGCTATCTGACGATCCGGCGCATCTTGCGATGCCACCCATGGGGTGGGTCCGGCATTGATGACGTGCCGGACTAAGATTTTTCGTCGAAAAATCTCAAGGCCGCAAAAGAAATTTCGCCGAAATTTCTTTGCTGCTTTTGCCCCCTGACACCGCCCTCTGGTCCGGGCCCCTGAATTCAGGTTTCTCCAATCCGGTTTCGGATGCCTCTAGGCAGCGATTGGGCGTTCTGGCATATCGGGGGCATGTTAGATGAAACCGAAATCCACCCGCTGTTTTACGACGCGCCGTCCACGACCGAGATCAAGAAGCTGCGCAAGCGCATTGTCCGCTACACGCTCTTGGCCGGGGACTGTTGCGTTAGTTTACGACGGCGGCATGGATAACAGTGTTGTAGGCGGGTCTATGCGGCGGCGGGGTCGAACAGTCCGTCGATAAACGCGATCTCGCCAAGGACACCTGGTTGATTGTAATGGATATGGCCGCGCTTGATGGTTCGGATCGTCTCTATCCCGCTGAGGGTCGCTTTGGCCGTTCGGAGTGAGCGGAAGCTCTGTCGATACCCTAGCAGCCGCTTCATCGCCGCTTGATCGCTTTCGATCCGATTGTTGCGCCATTTTCGGTCGATGTGCCGGATACTGTCAAAATGCGGGTCATAGCGGTGGTTGATCTCGCGGATGACGCACCGATAGGCCTGCGCTTTGTCGGTACAGATCGTGACAGGCCGATGCAGACGGACACGCTCTATCGCCTTGTTGAGAAAGGCCTTGGCCGCCTTCGCATCCCGCCGCGCGGTGAGGCGGAAGTCGACCATCTGGCCGTTTGCGTCGACGGCGCGCCAGAGGTAGCGCCACTTGCCGCCGACGCGGATGTAGGTCTCATCGACATGCCAGTCCACGCTGGCCCGGCGCAGATGCTTCTCGGTGCGCCTGGTCAGTTCTGGACTGAACTTCTGGACCCAGCGATACACCGTAGAGCGATCAACCGTGACGTCGCGCTCTGCCAGAAGATCGACGACATCCTGATAAGACAGCGGTTATCGCAGATACCGCCGCACCGCACAAAGAATGATGTCACGCGGAAAGCGATGGTGTTTGAACGGCGATCTACGTGCCATGAGCAACCTCAAAAGCCAAAACTTGGCCGACACCAAGTGTTAACGCAACAGTCTCCCTCAAACTCCGGTGTAAGCCATTTTTCAACTTGCCGCGTGGTACGCACAAAGCCGGGCAACACGCAATTCACCCGGATCCCGTCGGGCCCCAGGTCACGGGCCTGCGCATGTGTCAGCCCTTCGATCGCAGCCTTGGCGGTGACATAGGCGGGGGCGTTCTCCAGCCCAACGCTCCATGCAATTGAACTCATGTTCACAATCGCGCCGGTGCCTTTCCGCCGCATCGCCGGGACCACGGCCTGCGCGGCAAAAATTGGTGGCCAAGGTTCACCGACATACGGCCGCGCCAATAGGCGGGTGTGACATCCATCATGTCGTGCCTGTCGTCGTGGGCGGCATTGTTGACCAGCACCCCGAACCCGCCATAGTCCGCACCGGCCTGAGCAAAGGCGACACCAAGGGCAACGAAATCGGTCAAATCAACTGCGACATAGCTTGCCCCTGTGCCCAGCTCGCTAACCAGCGCATGCCCCGCGGTCGCGTCGATATCAAAGACGACAACCAGCGCGCCCTGTCGGTGAAACTCCGTCACGCCATCCGACGTCTACTTTGGGCGTGATAAAGCAATCCTAGAACAAAGGGAAAGGATCAAACGAAAAACGCTCGAAACCCGACGCTTGCATCACACACAATACGCCGCATAATCAAACCAACCAGATAAGCCAAACTCTCTCTTAGTTTACGCCGCACTTGGATCCAAAAACTTTGCAGACAGACAATCATCACATCGGCGATTTGAGCCGGATTCTCCTTGACCACGGTGGCCTCATGACACCGGTGCTGACCGCCTATTTTGGGTCGATTCTGGCACGCCCGTCTGTCATGGAGGTGCGGGCGACGACGGTCATACGGCGTTCAACGCTACACTGCGAAACTGACGATGAAATGATACTTGAGGCAAAACTGAAGATAGCCAAGGCAAGCATCCCTAATTCGATGCTATCGCAGCTCCAGCATAGTTTTACGCCATTAGGCCAGCTGCTAGCAGACGACGGATTGAAGACGAAAATCGCGCGGCGTGAAATCTATTGCCGCGAACACAACGATTCGGCCAAGACCCGTTGGGGACGGCGGCACACCATCCTGAATGCTACCGATGACAGCCGGATATGCGACGTAGATGAACTGCTTGCGACAGAGGCGCAGCTTGCAATGTTTGCCGAAGAGTCGGCAAAAAGGCGTGATAATGTATGAATGCATCGTTGTCGGCGCGGGGCCGGGCGGCTTGGTCGCGATCAAAGAACTGTCGGAAGCGGGTGTCTCGAATATTCTTTGCCTAGAGAAGTCGCATCGCATTGGTGGCCTGTTCGCGGGCAGCTATGACAGCCTTTACCTAACGTCTTCTGCTGCGTTCAGTATGTTTTCTGATCATTGGATCGGCGATGATCAGGCGCATGTGTTTTGGACCAAGGCGCAAGCAGTGGAATACTGGGCTGGTTACGCTGAAAAGTTTAATGTGCTTGAGAAGATCCGATTTGATACTGCCGTGTTAGATGCGACCCAAACCGGTACAGGCGATTGGCAACTTACATTGGAATCAGGCGACCGGATCCAATGCAAGCGATTGGTTGTTGCGACGGGGAACAACGACGTTCCGGTTGTTCCGAATTGGCATGACAAGGCGACCGACGTGCGGACGCTGCATTCTCGCGATTACAGGAATTCAGAGCCGTTCGCGGGAAAGCGGGTCGTGGTTGTGGGTGGCGGTGAATCGGCGTCGGATATCGCCTTGGAGATTTCAAAAGTTGCCGACAGATGCTGGGTCAGCCTGCGCAACGGAGCTGGTTGGGTCGTCCCAAGAATGCGCAATGGCATCGCCACCGACATGTCGACCCATCGCGGTTTCTGGACGCTGCCAAGAAGGTTCGGATCCTTGGTTAGCGCATCGATCATCGCGCATGACGCACGCCTTGCCGAGAACAACCCGGAAATGGCGGCGCTCGTGGCGCTCAACAAATCCGTTCCGTCTCCGAGAGGAATCTGGGGCACTTACGGTACCAAGAGCTTTGCGCTCCCCAAGGCAATCGCAAACTATGACTGCCGCATTGTTGAAGAAATCGCCGATGTTGACAAAAAGGGCAGGCAACTTACGACAGCAAGCGGGCGAATCCTTTCGGACATTGATGCCATCGTATATTGCACCGGCTATAGGTCACAGGTGAAAATACTGCCTGCGGATGCGCGTGACTGCGACCCGCGAGGCCTGTTTAAGCATATGATTGACTTGAATTACGGAGACCGACTTGCGTGGCTTGGATTCGCCCGTCCGGCGTTTGGAAGCCAGTTTCCAGTCATGGAAATGCAGGCACGGTACTGGGCGCTGATTGTCAGCAAGCAGATGGTGTTGCCGGATAGAACCGCAATGATGAAGAGCATTGAAGCTGATAAGAAATCTAACCTATCCCAGTTTGGCACGACTGCTGAACGTGTCCGAGGACTGGTTGACTATTTTCGATATATGGATGATCTGGCCGACATGATTGGATGTGGGCCACCAATCTGGCAGACCCTATTCACACACCCGCGTCTTTGGCTCCATCTTATCTACGGTCCTACGCAGGCCACGCAGTACCGACTAAGAGGACGGGGCAAGAAGCCAGAACTTGCAAATGAAATATTGCGAAAGTTGCCGCTGAGTTCATTCAATCATGTGGTCAAGGCCGGGCTTTGGGGGCGCGTTCGTTTTGCGCTGTCAGGATTTCGTCGTGGTGACTAACTCGCAAAATGCTCTGAACCAAATTGGATGGTGAATATGAATGAACCTTTCGATCTATACTCCATCGACATAGATGCCGACCCGTTCCCGTATTATGAGGACCTACGCAACAACTATCCCTGCTACTGGAGCGAGCGGGCCGGAATTTGGTTATTGAGTCGCTACGACGATGTACTTGCAGCCGCGCAGGACTGGGAAACTTATTCTTCGGCGCGCGGCAACTTGATTGATGAGATCCCCGGCCGATCAGGCAACACGCTTGGAACAACCGATCCACCGCGCCATGATCGGTTGCGCGCAATTGCAAACGCTGCATTCGCCAAAAAGAACATTGGCCACCTAATCGCGCCTTGCCTTGAGATTGCGAGTCGGCAGGTCGCAGCCGTTCGCGATAAGCGCAATTTTGATTTTGTTGCAGAGTTCTCAAGCGTGATTACGGTTGAAATTCTTTTTCACATGATGGGATTGCCCGCGCAGGACCCGGCACAGATTCGCAATGATGTCGTATTGTCGATTTCGACCGACAAAGCGGTGAAAGGGCGGGGAGAAATTAACAATCAGTCATTTCGCAAACTGACAAGCTGGCTTTCCGAGCAGATCATTCTTCGCCGACAATCACCTTCGGATGATCTTATCACTTTGCTGGCCGAGGCTGAGATCGACGGTGATCGCCTGACGGATGAAGAGGCAAAATTGACCGCGACGATGTTTGTAGTTGCGGGTGTCGAGTCTTTGTCGAGTTTCATGAGTAATTTCATCCTGAATTTGGCGGAATTTTCGATCGCTCGCCGACGCGTGGTGGCAGACAATTCCCTGATGTCACAGGCCATTGAGGAATCACTGCGGTTCAATACATCGGCGCAGCGGTTCAAACGAGTTCTTACCCGGGATGTGGTACTGCACGGGCAGCGGATGAGAGCAGGCGACGCTGTCGCGCTTTTGTACGGTTCCGCGAACCGGGATTTTCGCAAGTTTCCTGACCCTGACACCTTTGATCTGGACCGCAATCCGATTGGTCATTTGGGGTTTGGTGCGGGTAAGCATTTCTGTCTCGGCACTTCGTTGGCGAGGCTCGCGACACAAACCTCAATGTTGTGTTTTCTTGAGGCATTCCCAGAATTCACGGTGGCAAACCACGACTTTGGCTGGGTGTCGTCGTCAAACTTTCGCAGCCCCGTTTCAGTGCCAATACGCGTTTTGTAGATCGCGCGATGATGGCTGCCGGCGGAACCACCACTGGAGTACACTCAGCTTGCGTTGAATGTCGCGTCCTTCGTTCGTCATGAATACTTCCTCCATCCCAAATCAGGGAATTTACAGGAAGTGTCCCGAGAGTCTGTACATATCTACAATCAAGACTTACGGGCTGCGGAGTCTTGCGGTCTCGGTTCCGGGCGGACAAAGATACGCGTCACCTCGGGATGCGTCTTGCGTACGGAGCCGCCGATCGCGGCGATCAGACGCTCCAGGTCAGGTACGGTCATCTCGTCGGGAAATTCCAGGGTGAAGGCCGCGAACACCTGCTCGGCGCCCAGTCGGACCGTGATCAGATCAACGATACGTCGGACTTTGGGATGCGCGCCAACTGTCGCCCGAAGTGCTGCGACAATCTCCACGTCGGCGGTCTCTCCCACCAGTCACTGCTTGCTTTCGCGCGCAAGCACGACCGCACTACCAGCGAGCAGAACGCCGATCGCGACCGACGCTGCACCATCCCAGACCGGGTTCTCCGTCACGACCAAAAACCGCCGTCCCCGCCATGGCGATCACGATCCCGATCAAGGCTGCAGAGTCCTCAAGGAAAACCGTGAAAGACGTTGGATCCTTGCTGCGGCGGACCGCTTGCCAGATGCTATGGCGTCCCTTGGTTTTGCGGAAAGCCCGCCATGTAAACCAGAGCAAATCCCGGCTCGCCAAAAACTAGCCATCATCAGGTTGGCCTATCGGCCAACGCGCCTTGGAACGTGCTTGCTACTTGATGGCATCACGCCACAAGGCGCACCACCAAGTGGCAGGCATTTGCCCGCCCCAATGGCAGGTTTTACGCCGCCGTTGACACGACAACCGCATCCCGCACCGGTTCCGCAATCCCGGCGCGGTAGTCTGTATTGTGGTTTCGACCTGCTCGCCGCCCTCTTTCTAGGCGGCCCTCGATGGACAGACTTGCCGCCATGTAGTAAGCATCGCGCCCGGGCATAGGTATCCGGTTTGGAGGGGGATTTCGGGCGATGGCGGACCGACAGACTAATCTCGGTTTCGAGTTTCTCGACTTGGCGCGGCGACAGCCCGACCGGCCGGCGATTCTCGGCGAGGGCGATGGCTGGTCCTATGGCCAGCTTGCCCGACTCTTCACCTCCTTCGCCCTGCACATGCAGCGCCAGGGGGTTGGTAAGGGCTCGACCGTCGCGGTGCAGACCGACGATCTGGTCGTGCACCTCGGCGTGCTCTTCGGCACAGCGCTCCTCGGCAGCCGCTGGGTCGCGGCAAGCGGACAGCTCGTCGAGGGACGCGGGGTGACGGTCACCCATTGGCTGCAATCGGCCGAGAAACCGCCGCTGCCCGCGCCCGGCCGGATCGTGATCGATGCCAGCTGGGCGCAACCGCCGCCGGATTTCCCGGCCGGCGCGGCGCCGCAATTCCCCGGCTTCGCCGATCCCGAAGCCACCTGGACCATCGCCACTACCTCGGGCACCACCGGGGCAGCGAAATCCCTGGGGATCTCTATGGAGGCAATGGCCGCTCGGGTCGCGGCTTCAGGCGCCAATCTCGGCGGCCCCGATGCCCGCCTCGTCTGCCTGTTCCCGATCCTGGCCTTTCCCTACATCGTCCGCGCGCTGGGTGCGCTGCACGGCGGTGCGACGCTGGTGCACAGCTACAACCCGATGTTCTGGAGCCAGAACGGCGTGACGCGGGTGATGGGCTCGCCGACGCAGGTCTGGACCGTGTTCGGCGATGTCATGCTGCGCAGGCGCCTGCCGGTGCTGCATGTCGGCGGTGGCAAGACCACGCCCGAGAATGCGCGCGAATTGCTGGAGAATTTCGAGGAAGTGGTCGATGCCTACGGATCGCGGGAGGCAGGCCAGATCTTCCATACCGCGTTTCGCCGCGAGGCCGACGGCACGATCAGCGCGACCGGGCGCGCCGTGCCCGGCACACGGGTCGAGATCGTCGGCGAGGACGGCAAGGCGTTGCCGGCCGGCACGGTAGGTATCGTCCGGGTCATTTCGCCCAATATGGCGAAGGGCTACATCTCCAACCCAGAGGCCGAGGCGCGGGCGTTCCGAGACGGCTGGTTCTATCCAGGCGATCTTGGCCGGATGACCGAAGAAGGGCAGCTGGAAATCGTCGGCCGCGAGAACGATCAGCTGAACATCGGCGGGGTCAAGCTGAACGCGCTGGAAATCGACGGAGCGCTGATGTCGGTGGATGGCATCCGCGACGCGATTTCCTTCACGATTCCGAGGGAGACCGGCATTCCCGAACTGGTGGCCTTCGTTTCCGTCGATCCCGCGAAGTCGCGCGAGGCGTGCTACGAGAAGGCGCGCGAAGCCTGCCGCGCCCGGTTCGGGGAGCCGGGCGTGCCGAGCAAGATCGTGCATATGGCGAACCTGCCGCGCAATGCCGGCGGCAAGCCCGATCGCAAGGCTTGCGCTCTGATGGCGCTGAGCGAGCGCCGGCGGCCGGGCTGAACGCCGCTGCTACCATGGCGATGTAGCCACAGTTTGTGCCTATCTGACCAACGGGATGGACAAGAGCCGACCGGCCGCGCTAATGTTTGCGCGAGACTAGAGAAATTTACCTATTTTAACGAGGGGAAGATAATGGATCAGATGAAAAATCCGCTCATGCTGGCATCGGGTGCGCTGGCCGCGGTCAGCGTCGGCACGGGCGCCGACGCGCAATCGATGCCGGACGGGTTCTATGCGGGCTTGAGTCTCGGCGATTACGTCGGCGCGAACAACGACGATGGCTATTCTTGGAATGGCTCAAGTAGGGGGGGCGTTTTCGTCGGCTACGATCGGGATTTCGGCAACTTCTTCCTGGGCGGCGAGGCTGCCCTGACGCTGGGCGGCGCTCTGTCCGTATATGGTAGCGATCCCTATCTCGGCGAGAATCTTGTCGATATCAAGATCCGCTTCGGCAAGGAGTTCGGCAGCACTAAATTCTACGGTTTCGCCGGTTATTCGACAATGGACGCGCAAGAAGACACCGAAGAGTTCACGGTGAGCGGCATGAACGGCGGCCTCGGCATGTCCCACGCGATCAACAGCAATATCGACATCGGCCTAGAATACATCCGCCGCGATCTCGACAATTCGGCGGCGTACTACACCGCAACCGACAATCTCTCGACAGTGGCGCTGCGTCTCGGCTTCCGGTTCTAGGCACCAGACAGCGTTTTCCTCGCGAATCGGGCGGCCCTCGCGGCCGCCCTTTTTATTTCAGCGCGATGCCCATGCCCGGCGCAATCCGCAGCGCGCAGGCCTGGCCCGCGGCCACCTCGGCCCCGGCCGACACATCGACCGTCAGCGCGCCCAGCGTGCAGCCGACGACAAGGCGTCGGCGGGCGCCGAGATAGGCGGCCGAGATCACCTGCCCGGCGATCCAGCCTGGTTCGCCGGCGGTCGGCGCAGCGGCGGCGAAGCCGATGTCCTCGGGGCGCAGCAGCAGGCGCCGCCCTTCCAATTCGACCACCGAACCTTCGCCGACGAATGTGGCCACGAAGGCCGAAGCCGGCCGGCGGTAGATATCTTCCGGACGACCGATCTGCACGATCCGGCCGGCCGCCATCACCGCCACCCGGTGCGACATCGACAGCGCGTCGACCTGATCGTGACTGACCTGGACGAAGGTGAGCCCGAGCCGGTCCTGCAGATCGCGCAGGAGGCCGCGCATTTGCTCGCGCAGGTTGGCGTCGAGCGAGGCGAGCGGCTCGTCGAGCAGCACGATTCGGGGCGCGGCGACGACGGCGCGGGCCAGCGCGACGCGCTGCTTTTCGCCGCCGGACAGCTCGCCCGCGCGGCGCCCGGCAAGCGCCGCCATCGACACCAGCCGCAGCGCCTCGTCGGTCTTCGCGGCGATTTCCGCATGCCTGAGCCCGAGCGCCCGGGCGCGGGCCACCAGCGGAAAGGACACGTTGTCGCGCACCGACATGTGCGGCCAAACTCCGCCCGACTGGAACACCATGCCGAGGCCGCGCCGGTCGGGCGGCAAGTTCAGGCGTCGGGCGGCATCGGCGACCGTGGTGCCGGCGAGGACGATGCGCCCGGTATCCGGCGCTTCGAGCCCGGCCACCAGCCGCAGCAGCGTCGACTTGCCGGCGCCAGAGGGCCCTAGGATCGACAGGAATTCCCCCGCCGCCACCGTCAGATCGACGCCATGCAGCACCTCGACGCGCCCGCGCGGCGCGGCAAAGCCCTTGCCGAGCGCCTCGATTCGCAGGATCGACCCGGTGCTCATGCCCGGGTCCCGACGGCGCTGCGCACCGAGCCGAGGCGGCGGCCAAGCAGGTGTGCCAGAACCGAGACGGCCAGCGCCAGCAGGGCGACGATGGTACCCAGTACCGTCGCCATCTCGAACTGGCTGTTCGAGATGTAGTTGAAGGTTTGCAGCGACAGCGTCTGGAAGCCGGGCGGCGCGACGAGAAGGATAGTGCCGACATCGCGGATCGCGCCGGCGAAGAGGATCAGGAAGACTAGCGTGAGCGCCGGCATCTGCAGCGGCAGCGAGATGCGCAGGAAGGTCCTGAGCCAGCCCGCGCCACTGATCCGTGCGGCATCGGCCATCGTGCTGTCGGTTTCGGCAAGAGCATTGCGCATCACGTGGACACCGATGGGCAGATCGCGGATCAGCAGACCGAGGATCAGCGGCGCGATCGTGCCGTGCAGCATCCGCATCCCCGGAAAGGTGAGCGAGACCTCCAGAATCGCGACGCCGAGAATGATCCCCGGGAAGGCCCAGGGCAGCCAGACCAGCACCGACGCCGCCGCCGCCTGCGGCCCCCTCAGCCGCGCCATTCCGGCGGCGATCAGCCCGAAAAGCAACGCGCCGGGCAGTGCTGTGGCCAGGCCGAGCGTCAGCGTCGCGCGGAGCGAAGCGCCGAAACTGGCGCTGCCCAGAACCCGGCTCCAGTTCGACGTGGTCCAGACCTGATCGAGCGCGAAGAAGCCGAACAGCTTCATGAACGAGCCCATCACCAGCATCCCGAAGGGCAGCAGGATGGTAATGGCGAGATAGAGCCCGACCGCGACCGAGACCGACCGGCGCAGCAAGGTGCCGTAGGACGGACGCGCGCCGCCGCTGCCCTCGCCCCGGTTCGCCGCGCCTTGCCCGCGCCAGCGCAGGGCACGGCTGTAGAGGAGGCCGAGACCGAGCAGCAGGAGGAGGAAGATCATGCTCAGTGCCATCGCCTCGGCCATCCTCGGCGGCTCGCTGGAGACCATGCCGTAGATCCGGGTCGAGACGACGAAGCTGGCCACGCGCTCGCCCAGAAGCTGCTCCACCTCGAAGGCCTCCAGCGCCTTGATCCAGGATGCGAGTCCGGCCAGCAGGATCGCCGGCGCGACCAGCGGCAGGACAACCCGGCCGAGCACCCGCGCCGGCCGAGCGCCGGCCACCAGCGCGGCATCCTCGGGCGTGCGGTCCAGAAGTCGCAGCGCCGGGATCATCAGGATCGTCAGCAAGGGTACCGTCTGCAAGCTGAGATGCACCCAGACGATACCGCCCGGGCTGCGGATGTCGAACGGCGCAGGAAGGCCGAGCCCTGCGACAGCGGCGTTGAGGAGGCCGAAATCCCGGTCCATCAGCAGAACCCAGCCCGAGACCATTGGCACGGTGGGCAGGAAATAGGCGAACCAGCATAGATATTCGAATACCTGATGCCCCGGCACCCGGAGCCGCACCACCGCCCAGGCGATTGCGAAGCCGATCGCGAGCCCGGCGGGCACCCTTACGGTCAGCAGCAGCGAGGTTGTGAAGGTGCTGAGCGTCTCCGGCGCGCCCAGCACCGCGCGCCAGGCGCCGACGCCGAAGCGGAACGGCTCGCCCAGGCCGGAGGTGTCGAAGCTCTGCGCCAGGATCACGCCCACCGGGCCGAGCGCAGGCACCGCGAGGAGCACCAGGAAGGCGCTGCGCCAGCCGAGGATGCCCCGCACCGCACGACTAACGCGCGATGCGGGAAATCCTGCCGATTCAGTCGTTTGCAAGCCGACTCACTTGCTTAGGACATCGTCCAGCACTGTCCTCAGTGCCGGCTCGACGGTTTCCGCCCAGTTCTGATCGTACTGATTGATGTAGACCCGACCGGGTTCCGGGTTGAGATATTCCGGCCAGTCGCCGCCGGTCACGTCGGTGCGGAAGCTTGGCGCGCGCGCCGCCCGCGCGAAGGCGGTCTGGCCGGAGCGGCTCAGGAACCAGTTGGCAAAAACCTGCGCCGCTGCCTTGTTCGGCGCGCTGGCCGGTATCGCCATAATCGATGTGCCGCCCGATATGTAGCCCGGCACGTCTTGCATGTTCAGCACCGCCAGGTTGTCCACGCCCTCGGCGCGATAGCGTTCGATATCGAGCGCCCTGGTGCCGAGCGCCACCGGATAGGTGCCGCGCGCTACCCAGTCCACCAGTTGCCGGTAATCGGCGGTGGTTTCACCGAACTGGGTGCCGTAGAGCGTCTCGAGATAGGCCTGGCCCTTGGCTTCGGCGAGGAACAGGCTGACCGAGGCTCCGGCGCCGGTGCCGCCGGGCACCGTGGGATCGTGCATCGCGATCCGGCCGGCGAGATCGGGGCTCAGGAGATCGTCCCAGACCCTGACGGAGGCCGGATCGATGACGTCCTTGTTGATCAAGACGAAGGCCGAGACATAGCCGATGGGCATCGGCAGGTAGGTCTTTGCCGGGTCGATCCAGGGCATCGCGCCGTCGCGCCAGTTTGCGCCGTCTGTGACCTCGGGCAGGATCAGGAGCGGTGCTATCGCGGTGAGCAGCCCCTTGTCGGCCAGTTCATAGGACGACCGGCCGCCGATAAAGGCGTCGAACGTGGCCTGGCCGGTTTCGGTTTCACGGTAGAATCGCGCCCGTCCCTCGCCGTGCTCGCCGACGGAGAGGGTGATCGGAACCCCGGTGTCGGCGGAGAAGGCGGCGATGAAATCGTCGCCCAGATTGGCATTGGCCAGCACCGTCACCCCGCCTTCGGCGGTGGCCGCCTCGACCAGCGCCTGCCATTCGTCGCTTGGACTATCGGGCCAGGCGAGGGCGGGAATGGCGCCGAGCAGAAGCAGGCAGGCGGACGCGGCACCGAGCGCACGGCGTCCGATCAGGCCAAATCGATCTGTATTCATCTGAGATTCCTTTTCGGGTTGATGGCCGCCGGGTCAGGCGGCAGTGTTGTTCTTGGCCATCAGCCGCACCTGGCTGATGTCGATCTTTCCGTTTTCGGTCGTCGGCATCCGATCCAGCCGGACGGCACGGCCTACACTGACCGCACCGACCCGCTCGGCGATCGCGATATTCATGGCCGCGGTGTCGATCTCGCTCTCGGCTTCATAGAAGACATGCAGGTTCTCGATCCCGTAGGCATCCGGCACCGCCGCGCAGGCCGCATGCCGGATTCCGCAGCCGACCTCCAGCGCCTCCTGAAGCGCTTCCAGCGAGAACTTGTTGCCCGCCATGTTCAGGATGTTCTTGCTGCGACCGAGAAAATAGAGCGAATCGCCCTCGCGCCGCACCAAATCGCCGGGAATGAAATAGCCATCGACGACGGAGGTGAGCCCATCGCTCTGGATTTCGCCGACATAGGATCGGCGTGTGTCCTCGCGGGTCGGGCGGAAGCCGATGATGCCTTCGTTGGCGTCGGGGCGCAGGTTCAGTTCGTCGTCGAAGAAGGCGATTTCGATGTCGTCGCGGGCGACCTCGCCCAAATAGCCCTCCGGACGCGAGACGTCGCGGTCGTAGAGCCCCGAGGAAACATTGCCGACCTCATGCAGGCCATAGCCGTAGCGAATTTCGGCACGGGAGATCGCCGCGATCCCTTCGAGCAGGACAGGCGAGGTCATCGAACCGCTGACGTATACATGTTCGACAGAGGCGAAATACTGGCTCGGTTGCGGCACCTCGATCATCTGCTTGAGCGTGAAGGGCGAGGTCTGCAGGTAGGTAACGCGGTACTGGTCGAGGTAGGGCAGGAAGCGGCTGCGGTGTTCGCGCAGCGCCACTACCGACCCGCCGGCAAGCAGCGTCCGCAGGTTTTCCGCTGCGGTCAGGCCCTGCCGCGCCGACATGGTCGAAAGAAAGCGCGTCCGTTCGGTGGGCGCATTCGTGAGCCGAAATCCCTGCGGCTTGATGAGGTGCCGCATCTCCGGCGTGCGCACGAATTTCGGCCGCCCGGTCGATCCCGATGTGGTGCCGATGAAGGCGGCGCCGTCGCCGAAGGCCTCCGACAGGTCGGGCCGAGAGCCCGAGCCGAGAGCCGCGAACCAATCGTCGGTGATCATCAGCAGGCGCGGATCATCTGCCATGCCCTCGACCGGCTCGCTGGCCAGCACTTTGTCGAATTTGAGGCCCGCGTCGCGCACCAGGGAGACCGAGGAGAACACCAGGGTCAGCGACATTCGGCTGGCCAGAAGGTAGCTGACGATGATGAATTCCGGCTGCTCGGCGAGAACGACGAGCGTGTCGCCCGGCTTGACACCGCTGGTGCGGAACCGGGTCTCGAAGACCTGCGCGAGGTAGAGCAGATCGTCGTAGGTAAGCTGGTTCTTCTCGGTGAAGAGCGCAACCTTGTTCGGTCGCAGCGCCGCACTGGCAGCAAAACGGCTGATGATTCGATCCAAGGCTGCTTCCTGTCTCCCAAGGGTCTTCTTTGCCGGTCTGGAGCCGGTTTTCCACTGCGCGGACGCTACAGCCGCGAGCCTGACAATGCAACACGCCGGCGCCGGATCGACGAGGGAATTTTTTGCCCCGCTTGCTTTTTCAGCCGTGCCTCCCGCCGGTTGTGTTCGCCTGACTCGGCTCGGCCCGACTGACCAACATGGACCGTGAGAGAGGCTGATCGCGGAGACAATCGAGAAACGTCAGAACACTGCCAGAATAGCCGGGCCTACCGGTGTCAAAAAAATCCAACACGGAGATCGTCATGACCAAACGAACAGGGATGCTATTCTTGAGCGGAGCGGCCTGGGGCCTCTTCGCGGTGGCGGCCTCGGCCGCCTGGCCGCCGACATGGTTCTCGCCGCGATCCTGAAATTTGAGCTGAGCACAGGGTTCAAGCCCTTCGCCAAATTTCATATCGAGCAAGCTGCCAGGTTCAAAGTCGATTTGGCCAAGGCGCTGAACCCACGCACCAAAAAGCCGCTCAGCGCCTTCTTTCCCACTTTTCACCTGTCAATTCGGGGGTAAGGTCGCGCCGGCCGGCCGGCCCGGATCTCGGGCGGCCTTTCCGCATTGTAGGCCCAACAGGCCCGAGCGTGCATATAAGGACATTTGCGAGAACGTTACAGGAACGAACTACCCGTGGGCGGCCTTGAGATAGACGAGGACATTTTCGGCAGAGCACTTGCAGCCGCGGCCATCGGCGATACGTTGGGCGCTGATTGGGTATCTGGGCCGGTTTGGATTGATGGCGGTAATCCGGAAGGCATGGCCGTCGGTTCTGAACGTTCGCCCGTAGTCCGAAGGCTCAAGGCCAAAGCTGCCGGCGAGGGCCTCGAACATGACCTTGTCATGGGAGAACAAGGAACCGTCCTCCATCGGGATGCCGACACGGAACGCGATGTCAAATCCGTGGCGCAGGTCGATGTCACTGAACTCGCCACCCTCTACCGCCAGACCGTGAGTTTCGGCCACCTGTTGGCAGGCGGCCATGATATCCCGGTGCAAGCGGTCGCACAGACCCGGCGTCAGGTTGCGCGGTGGCGCCACCTTTGAGCTTCCCGTTTGCGCAGGTGGTTTGTCTGCACGTGACGGCTTCCTTCTGGTGGTCTTTTTCATGATGTTTCCTACCCGGTCGCTTCATGGCCTGAGGACATCCTGGTCTTTGCCTTGTAGACCGTACCGCGCGAGATCCCCATCTCGCGCGCAATCTGGGTGGGGGTCTGACCTTCGCCAAATCTGGCCTGGAGTTCTGTCATATCGATATTGGGTGGCCGGCCACGATAGACACCCCGTTGCCTGGCAGCCTTGATGCCTTCAGCCTGACGCTCGCGGCGCAGGTTGGTTTCGAACTCGGCGAAGACACCAAGCATGTCGAAGAAGGCCTCGCCCGCGGCGGTGGACGTATTCACCGGTTGCTCGGTGGTGGCGAGATGCGCGCCCTTCTCCTTCAGTTGGGCGACGATGATCTGAAGATCGCGCATGGATCGCGCCAACCGGTCGATGCGGGTAACGACCAGTGTCTCGCCAGGATGGATGAAGTCGGGGATGGTCTTCAATTCAGAGCGATCCTCGAGACTGGCACCGCTCTTCTGTTCCCGGCGCACCATGCCGCAACCCGCGGCGGTCAGCGCTGTAATCTGGGCGTCGAGGTTCTGATCCACCGTCGAGGTGCGGGATAGCCGATCTTGGCGCTTGATATGTTCATTTTGGGTGTGCCAGTGACATGAGGTGTTCAATAACCCGTTTTCAACCCAAAATGAACACAAATGCGGTCGTGTTCAGTGTTCATATCGCATGTCACTTTGAGTATACCCGTAATGACACTTTCAATGCACCAATCCACGCCCCCGCGGCTCGGGTGTCAGGTTTTTTGTGACCTCGACCAGCCATTCAATGGCTCCAGGGGTTCCCTTCCGGGCAAACCCATATTCCTCAAGGTAATAGGAAGCCTCGTCCTCGCCGCGCCAAGTATAGTAGCCGGTGTCTTCGAAGCGAGCGCGCTTTGTTCCGGCGAGCAGCTTGGGAATGTGGCTGTTGCAATGCCAGGCTTCCTGCGCTGCCGCACGCGCGGCACCAACATCACCGTTCCGACGAAACGCATAGAGGGCCTGAGCATAGCACATGAAGGCACTTGCTTCGTCACTGTGCTCCTGGAGATGAGCCTCGACAGCAGCGTAGTCTTCCATTGCCATGAGCCATCCGAGCAGGACGTATCGAAGCCCCTGATTGTCGCCGGGATTGAGGGCAAGCATCTCGCGCAGATGCCCGATGGCGGCTTCCCGGTCGCTGGCTTGCCAGAGATCCTCGGCCAGGCTGTGGCGCGCGCGCATATAGGGTCGGGTCTCGAGGAACCCCCAAAAATGACCGGCATACTCGGTCAAGCCGCCCGCTCCGAGCGCCAGTTCGCCGGCCTTGACCGCGCGCTCCAGAAACGTCCGGCGATCCCGCGCCGACATTGACGGGCGTTCGGACAGTATGAGCCAGGCATCCGCGCAAAAGGGCGAGATCTTCAAGGCCTTGCGGGCCAGGGCGTATCGGCTGCGGCCATCGACGGCCTCCCACGCCTCATAGGCCAGGCCCTGGGCCTCGCCCAAAGCGTCATCCTCCGGTCCCACTCCGAGCTCTCGCCACATGGCTTCGAGGGCAGCCAGATCGAGCAGCGCCGCCAGGTCCGGCGAGGATGCCGATCGGGTGGGTTTCTTGCGGGGGCATTTCGAAACGGGCATCGGTGCGCGACCGTTCTTATGCAGCCTGCCTATCGAAATCGATCCTTTTGCCAAGGTCGATATCATAGCGACCTCGCGTTTGAGGGCTCCCAGACCCGGTGGTTCCGGCACCGGTGCAAAGGGCGTGACCCTGATTCGGTTTTCCCCGAATGTTCGCAACCGGACCTGGTCGTTTTCCGGCAGGGTTCGGTTCAGAAGATGGAGTTCGCGCGTCAGCTCATCGCGCACCTGCGCGACAAACGCCCCGGCATCCTGGGTGAGGCCAAGGCCCTGATAATATGTATCTCTTTGCACTTCGAAATCGGCAGGCAAGTCATTGTCCGGGTTGCGTAGCGGTTGGCGCCATCGACCCAGATTTCCTTTGCACGCACCTGCTCACGCAACTCCGCCAATACGCTGAGCTCGAAGGTAATCACGTTCAGACGGCCGGACGCATCGATGACGCCCTCACGCCATTTGGCGGGAATGGAGCCCTGAGGAGCCAGATCGGCAGGCACCACCCGTCGTCCATCCTGTTGCCACCGCTCGATCAAGTCGAGCGCATCCAGGATCGGGCGCCGGCTTGCGTTGTTCGATCGAAACCGCAGCGCGGCCAGAAGCGGCGGAACCATCCGACGGTAGTGGCTGGCATAGGAGCCGCGCATCACCGTTTGAATTCGCCGGTCCAGCGTGCCTTTCGCGCGATCTTCCTCAATCATGGCCTTCAGCTTGGCCACGCTCGCGACAGGATAAATGACCTCAAGCACCCGGCCCTCGGGGGAATCCACCGCAGCAATGGCCATATCAACCAGCAGGCGCTCCTTGCCATGAACTTCGCTCGATGTCCCGTGCAATCGCCCCTACCACCCGGCGGCGCGACCGCGTCTGCATCCGGTGGATGATCTCAAGCAGAAGATCGATCAGTGCATCGATAATCTCGGCACGGCGATGCATGAGATAGAGCGCAAAGAGCCCCAGCCGACGTTGTCGCTGTGGCGGCGAATTTCGGCCGCGGTCTCACCATCGACGCGGCGGGACAGGCGCTGGACCAGGCCGGGATCGACATCTTCCATGATCTGGAACGGCAAGTCGAGCGCGTTCACGAATGCCAAGCGCTGTCGCCGCCAGGATGTTTTCCAAAGTGGCGGCACCCGCGTCGGCTTTCAAACTCAGAAACCCCGTGGCGCGTTTGGGATCAGCCAGGCTGGCCTCCAGTTTCCGGCGGGCCTCACCGGACAAGACATCAGCAATCCTCGCAAGCAGGGTTTCAACGGCATCATGCCGTGCCCCGCGAACCAACCGTTCCATGATCTTGTCCGACGGTACGAAAAATCCCTGAGCTCGGCTTTCGAGATACCCAAGCTCGATCTGATCTTCGATCTTCCCGAAGGCTCCCCGAAACACGGCAGCCAGTTCGTCCGCAAAACTTGTCGATCCCGATCGGTAGCACGCCGGATACCCAAATGCCGCAAGATTGCTGCCCGGTGCCTGCGCGAAGTCACTTGACCGTATTCGAAATCCCGCGCTTCCGGCGACGTAATTCCCAACTGCTCGGCAAGGTATTGCAAGACATCGGCCTGGACATCGTCCGGCCGGGATGGAAATCGCGCCCGTTCCCGGAAGAGCTCAGCTGAAACGCGAACCAGACCCGGCCAGAACGATTGATCTCCTCGACCAATCCGATGTCATCAAAGGACAGGCTCCAAACCTCGACAAAAGACCGTTCCAACTCGTCATCCCCCCAACAACGCCAGAAACAGCCTCTCGCTTTCAACCTGCCCGGTCAATGGCCAGATTGTTCATGATACGTTCTCAAATGTCCATATATGCACGCTCGGGCCTGGTGGGCCTTGTATGTTCGCGCTCGACGTGTAACACCCGGTAGCGGACAGGCAGGCGCGGAACGGAAACGAATAGCCATGAGGGTGATAGGAGCCGGGTTCGGCAGGACCGGTACGCACTCGATCAAGACCGCCCTCGAGCGGCTTGGACTTGGGCCGTGCCATCACATGTACGAAGTGCGCAACAATCCCGCCACGCTCGGCGTCTGGCAAGAGGCGGCTGGCGGAGCGGCGATGGATTGGGCGGCGGCGTTCCGGGGCTACGTTTCCCAGGTGGACTGGCCCGGCGCTGCCTATTGGCGCGAGATCGCCCGGGCGTTTCCCGACGCCAAGGTCATCCTGTCGGTCCGCGATCCCGAAGAGTGGTACGAGAGCATTCGCCAGACCATCCTGCCGTCGGTGCGGATCGGCCGCCAACAGACCGACGACGATGTTGCGCGGGACTTCGCCGAAATGGTCCACAGGACAGTCGATGTCGGGATCTTCGGCGGCAGGCTGCACGAGCGCAGCCATGCGTTGAAGGTGTTCGCGGAGCATATCGAGGCCGTGCGCGACACCATCAGCCGGGATCGGTTGCTGATCTTCAGTGTCGCCGACGGCTGGAAACCACTCTGCGACTTCCTCGGCAAGCAGATGCCCGACGGCCCGTTTCCCCGCACCAACTCGAAGGAAGAGTTCTTGCGCAGGAAGCCGGAAATCGCCGCCGCGATCCGCAGCTATTCCGGCACCTGAACCTGGCGGGCGCCAATGCCTGTCAGCCGGGACAGATGCGGGAGAAAAGATGGCCGCCCTGCCGGGCATAGTCCGCCGGATCGGCATTGGCGGACCGCCATACAGAAGGACACCGTCCCGGCATGACCATCGCCCGTCTGAAGATCACTTGTCTGACGTCAGCACCTTTGGGACAGATTTGAGGATTTGATAACGCGCTGCGGTCATGGTCCAGAAGCTGCGAAAACGACGCCCGCGGCGATCAGTATTGCCCCGATTATTTCCGTCAATGCGAACCGCGGGCCGATCAGTTTTTCGAGCGCCACGAGGACGGCGAGCCCGACGATCCACCAGAGGTTCATGACGCCGCCGACGAACAGGAGTATCATCAAAGCCCAGCAACAGCCCACACAATAAGCTCCATGGTGACCGCCCATCAGAAAGGCGCCTTTCAGTCCGGGACGGTGGTTCACAGTCAGGAACCGAGCAGGCGATTGGCATTGTTTCAGACAGGCCCGCTTCAGTGGTGTGAGCTGATAGAGCCCGGCGGCGACAAGAATAGCACCTGCCGCAGTGCCGCCTTTCACCGTCATCATCCGGGCGGCAAGAATTTCACTTTGCTGAAGGCCCCACTGCAGCAGCATGGCGGCGGCGCTAAAGCCAGCCCAGAGAAAGAGATACCCGCCAAGAAACAGCCAGATGGCAAGAGTGGCTTTTGATCCCGTGCCCGATTTTCCCTTCAGCGCAGCGAACAGAAGCATCGTCGGCGCGGCACTGGGGGTCATCATGGCAATCATCATGATCCACCACATCGCGAATAGCAGAAACCCCTGCAGAACGGTCCAGTCGGAGCCAGGCGGCATCGACATCGGATTGCCAGGTGGGCCTGCCATGCTGGTCATCTGGATTGCAGACATCTGCATCCCGACACCGAACACCGTATAGAGCGACGCCAGCAGCGCAACCAAAGCGACCGCACCGAGTGCGACCGCCCGGTCTCTGGCAGACAATTCCTCCAACAGGTCCGTCGCCCTCACGATACCGTGGCTGTGGTCCGCACAACCCCCTGGCCTGTCAGGTGGAGATGGGCAAAATGCCCGTGCGAGTCCTTGAGCGGGTCGAACGAGATCGCGCCGCCCGTAAGCGTAGTCCGGCCACTGGCCATTTCTGCCTCGGTGAACTCGAACCCGTTGGGAAGCTTGATGAGCACCCGGTGCGGCTCTCCACTGACGATGTTGGGAACGGGTTGCAGGTTTATGTCGAACACATCCTCGACGTTGGCGCTGCCGACCCGGTTGTCGATATCCATCTCGACCGTGATCGGGGCAACAAGGGTCTTGTGTTTCGTCGGGCTCATGGCACCGTAGACGAACCACATCGTCGCCATTTCCTGAGTGTCTTCTCCGGTCATGATCGCCTCGATGGCGGCACGCTGTGCTTCGGTCGCGGCTGGGTCGACAATCAGTTGCATCTGGCCGTTACCCTCGTGAATGGCTTTCGGCCAGTGGTAGACTGCAGCGGCGCGCAGCCCGTCCAGCTTGACGTCGCCGTAATGGCCAGAGTCGATCTGGTAGACGATGGCCGCCTCGCAATTACCTCGGTTGGGCAGATTCCCGAACTGGCACGGACAGCCAAAGTCGCAGTTGCAGTTGACCAATTCGCGGCCCTTGATTTCCCATGGTGTCATATCGATACTCCGTGTTAGGCGCCTGCGGAATGCCTGGCGCGGTCAGTGACGTTGCTCGATGCGTGACCTTGTGGCCATCGTTTTGCCAATGCCGGGCTATAAAAGCTCGGCAATCATCTGCGCCGCGCGCGCGGCACCGTCGGTTTCGACCGGGTGCGGGCGACTCTTTGATTTCAGTTCAGTACTGATCGCCGCTGCAATCAGATCCGGATTGCTCTCGTCGTAAATCATCTTGCGCCCCGCCTGATACGCATCCAACCGGTGTGCGACGTGTACATTCTGCTCGAAATGGTTTCGCAGAGGAAAATAGAGAAACGGCGTTCCGGCAGCCGTCAGCTCCATACAGGTGGTCAATCCACCCTGCACAAGCGCAAGATCGCAACAGGCCAGATGGCGGTCGAGGTTGGGAACGAAGGCCCGCATCTCGACACCCTTAGGCGCATCCAGGAATGCAGGATCAATGCGGGGGCCCGTTACCACGATCATCCGCAGGTCGGGATGCGTGGCCTTTGCGATAGGATAGGCCTGCAAGATCCGCCGGATCAGCGGCGCGCCAACGCCCGAGCCGCCGACCGTGACGATGCAGATCTGCTCGTCTTTGTGGTAGCCCAATTGCTCCCGCAGAGCCTGCCTGTCACCGAAGGTTGATGGATGTTCGCCAATAACATAGCCGGAAAAATCGAAATGCTTTGGCACCCAGTCACGCATCAAGGGTTGGCCTGGGCCAAAATCAAGCGGCACGATATCATCTGGATTACCAACGAAGATGGCGCGGTCACGCAGATCAGGTGCGCCCTCAACATGGCCGATCATCTCGGCGTTGTAGTCAGCTGTCAGAAAAGCCTCGTGTGATCCTCCTTCTGGCATCGGCACCCAGCCGACGAAATCAGTCAGCCAAATCAGAGCGGCACGTTTCAGGTCAGGATGTTCGTGCCAGTAGTGGTCAATGTCCCAAGCTTCGTCCGCGATCACGAGATCATAGTCTCCTTCCTCCATGGCCTCCTGAAAAACCATGAAGTTCTTGATAAGTATCTCGTCCATGTTGCGGATCGCCATGAATGCGTTGAGGTCATGCTCTCCCGACTCGGCCTCGATATGCTGTGTCTCGCTTGCCAGCCGCATGCTGCCGGGATGTATCGTTTCACCAGTGGCGTCCAGAAGTCGGGTTACCGGGTCTTGTGCCAGCCAATCCACCTGCAGGTCAGAGTGCAAGGCCCGCAGTTCGCGGGTGATCGCGATGTCGCGCCGGGCATGGCCCAGGCCGATCGGCGACGACAGGTAGAGCGCACGTTTGGGTTTCCGCAACCGACGCTGCGGCTCTGTCGGTTCCGGCCGCCATGTTCCCAGCTTTGCAGCAAGGAAGTCGCGTACCAGCGTGTTTGTCCGGGCCGGGAAGCGGGCATGGGGGGCATGACCGGCCTCATCAAAGATGGCCAGGTCACAGCCCGTAAGTTCGGCGATCTTTTCCGAAGCAGCAACGGGCGCGATCGGATCAAGGCGCCCGTGGATAACCAGCATCGGGCAAGTGATCCGCTTGTAGGCAGCCTCGTCCAGTTCATAGTGACCGGAATAGGGCGCACTCATTGACGCGGCCAATATTTCGCCGTTTGTGCCCTCGGACCAGGACCTCACGTCCTCGCGTTGCTTGGTGGAATGCGGTTCCACAAACAATTGCTCGGAGAAGAAATCCGCAAAGTCCGCAAAATCACGCTGCCAGTGACCGCGATTATACTTTTCCCATCCCTGCGGAGACTTGCCACCGAGGTCGCTGTTGTAGCGGTCCGCGGTATTGTGGGCGTGACGGGCAACGAGCGGCGTGTGGGTGCCAACGGTAACAACTGCGCTGACGCGCTCTGGGTGATAGGCGGCCATTATTGCGCAGGTGGGCCCGCTTTGGGAATAGCCGAACAGGACCGCTTTCGATGTCTTTGTCGCCTCCATGACCGCCAGAACATCAGCCACATACTGCCCTTGTCCGAACAAGGAAGGATCGGTTGGCCGGTCCGACTTTCCGTTTCCGCGCGGGTCCCAGGTGATGCACCGGAAATGGTCACTGAAATACGGAATCTGTGCTTTGTAGCCACGCGAATGGATGAACATCCATGTCGGAACAAACAGGATGGTTTCCGGGCCATCCCCGAAAATCTCGCAGTGCAGTGCGATGCCGTCGCGGTCGACTTTCAGCGTAGTGTCTGGAAGTTTGGCTCGCATCATGGTGCTCCTCTGGCGACTTCCAGCGCTCGGATGGCGTCGCCGACGCGCCGCAGCGCCTTTCTGATCGGCATGTCCTGTCGCTCGCGTCCGAGCAGTATTTGTGCTTCGGCGCCAAGATAGGCGACGGCAACGAGAGTAGCGATTTCTTCTGCGGAGAAAGGCGCGAAAGGGCCCAATGTCCTTTCGCTCCGTTGCGCTACTTGCGTCAGAAGGGACTGCCAGGTGTCCAAACCCTCTGACACTGCGGCTCCGATCTTTGGGTTGGACCATCCGGCCGCAATCAGTTCCTGCACAATCCCGACATACCCGGAGGAGATGTCGTCATCCAGAAATTCACATGCCATATCCCACTGTTGAGAGATCGAAAGGTCCGGATCTTCAAATAAAGCTTTCTGACGATCGATAAGACGAGCGTTCATGTCCGCGAACATGGCAAGGATCATACCCTCCTTCGAGCCGAAGTGATATTGGATCTGGCTCATCGGGGCGCCCAGAACGTCAGCGACCCGCCGCGTTGATAAACCAGCAAAACCGTTCTCCAGCAGGGTTTTTTGTGCCGCCCTGAGTATCTGAGCCTTCGTTTGCGCGGATTTTGTAGGCTTTGGATCTGACATGCAGAATTCTCCATCAATTTCCAAGATATAATTCATTCGAACGATTTAGTAAAGGTAGATGCCAGCTTGGACCTTTTCAAGCTGAGGATCGCAAGCCGCCAGCGAAGGTCCGGAGCTCGCCCTTGGTGCTGGTCGATGCTAGACCAAAGTGACGGATGCGTTCAGGATCGACAGGTAGGCATGTCGGCGGAACCAGTTCGCTGGCACAGATATTGAAGGGTCATCGCAGCTGGAAAAACAAGCTCATCGATATCGTGAAACCTGGCGTCTAGCGCAAGATCGCATTCGTCCACGAAGTATTCGATATGTTGGCTTGAATTACAGCCATGCAGACGCTGCGCCAACAGCAAACCATTGACGCAACAATCCCGAATTTTTCCGGTTTTTCAGGCGGCCTTCACATTCTGACTATGGCACAAGGCGGACAGGTTTTTCGCGCCGATCGGCTCTAGCGCTTCAATTGGAACAACCGCGTAGCGTTTGGCAAGCACATCGCGCACCTTGGCGATCTGCTCGTGTTCGGAACGGGACCGTTTGCACAGCAAGGGTTGCGCCGTTTTGGCAGCAGCAAGGCTTGAGTTGATGATCCAACCCCAGGGTTCGATCCCCGCGCGGCGCAGGTCTTCCTGAAGGTGAGCCGCCTCCAGCACCGGGGTGGTTTCTGGCAGAGTCACGATCATGATCTTGGTCTGCTCGGGGTCTTGCAAGCGCATCATCGGGGTGGTCAGACGTGGGCTGTTGGATTTGCCCTGATGGCGCATGATGTCTTTGTGGTAAGAGCCCGTCGCATCCAGGAGCAATAGGGTGTGCCCCGTGGGCGCGGTGTCCATGATTACAAATTTGCGGCTGCTTTCGCGGATCACTTTCGAGAAGGCCTGGAACACCGCGATCTCTTCTGTGCAAGGCGAGCGCAGGTCTTCTTCCAGCATCGCACGGGCCTGATCATCGAGGTCTTTGCCTTTGGAGGCCATGATACTGTCGCGGTAATTCGCAGTTTCAACCGCTGGGTCAATCCGGCTGACGGTGAGGCCTGGCGCATCACCCGCCAGCGTTTCATTGATATGCGCGGCGGGATCTGTCGTGGTCAGCAACACGTCATGGCCGCGTGCGGCGAGTTCGGTTGCAACCGCGGCGGCCATTGTGGTTTTGCCAACGCCGCCTTTGCCCATGAACATGACAAGCCCTTTGCCTGCGCCTTCAAGGTCATCAACCAGCGCGCCGAGGGGCGGCATGTCTTTGGTCGAGTTTTCGGCAGATTGCAGGGTGTCCACGTCATCTGCGCTGCCGGTGGCAAAACGTTTGAGCGCGGCCAGCCCGACAAGGTTTTCTGAGCGCAGCGGAAAGATGGTGCGCGGCAGCGCAGCCACATCGGCGGGCATGGCGGCCATGGCGTCTTGGTCGCGTTTCAGGAGCGCTTGTGCCAGCGGGTCATCCCCTGCGTCCTCCGGCATCATGCCGTTGATGGCAAGGTGTTGGTTCTTGATGCCAATGTCGGCCAGTTCCAGCGATGTGCGAGCCACCTCACCCAAGGCCGAGGCGCGTGGCCGTGCGACCAGAACCAGACGTGTGGCATCACCATTAGACAGCCGGTCCACCGCGGCACCATAGCGGTCGCGTTGCTTTTCAAGCCCGGAGAGTGGCCCAAGGCAGGAGGCATCGCCTTTGCCCTCTTCCAGAAAGCCCGACCAGGCGCCAGGCAGCTTGAGCATGCGGATCGTGTGGCCCGTGGGTGCGGTGTCAAACACCACATGGTCATATCGGCCGACCAGCTCATTGTCGGTCAGCAATGCGGTGAACTCGTCAAAGGCCGCGATCTCGATGGTGCAGGCCCCGCTGAGCTGTTCTTCGATGCTGGCCAGCGCCTCCTGTGGCAGGATGCCCCGCATCGGCCCGACGATACGCTCACGGTAATCTGCCGCCGCTTCTTCGGGGTTGATCTCGATCGCATCTACGCCAGGAGCGGTCGTGATTGGTGTGATCTGGTTGCCGATCTCGGTTTCAAAAACCTGCCCGACGTTTGAGGCCGGATCGGTGCTGACCAGCAGTATTTTCTTACCCTGATGGGCCAGATCAAGCGTTGTGGCACAGGCAAGTGACGTCTTCCCGACGCCGCCTTTTCCGGTGAAGAATACAAACTTCGGCAGGTTCTCAAACATAGCATCGCTCATTTCTGATGTGGTGGCAGGCCGGCTTAGCAGCAGCCAGAGGATTTTTCTTCGGCGCTGCAACAGCCTGCGCTGGCGGCGGGTGCGGCATCGGCCACAAGAGCCACGCCTGCAAACTGGGCCAATTCTGCGCGGTCGGGGTAGCGCCCGGCAGAGCTCACTTCGCCGCCAGTCATGACGACAGGGAGGCCTTCAACGCCCTTGATTTCGAGCACAGATTTGACGGCGTCATTCTCGGCAAACTTCGCAGGCTCCTGCGAAAGGTTGATGCGCGTCACAGCCATCCCTTGTGATTTCAGCCAGTCCAGATCGGCGGCGAAGGTGACGAGCTGTTGGTCAACTTCGGCTCCGCAAATGCCGGTGGAGCAGCACATCGCAGGGTCGTAAACGGTAATATCGGTCATGTGGTTTCTCCAGATTGTGTTGATGGTTTGTATTCCGCCACAGCCTTTGAAAGCTGCTGCAAAGCGGTGTTCAATCGTGCCCGTGGGCAAGCGATGTTGAGGCGGGCAAAGCCTTCGCCTTCCGGTCCAAAGGACTGCCCGCGTGTCACGGCCCATCCCGCCTTTTGGCGCAGAAAAGCGGTCAGCTCGTCAGGCGACAGCCCCAATGCGCGAAAGTCGAGCCAGAGCAGAAAGGTGCCTTCCGGTTCGATCAGCTTCACGCCGTCGAGGTCAAGAAATGCGTCTCGCACTAAGGCAAGGTTGCCCCGGACATACTCAACAACGGCCTCCAGCCATGGCGCACCTTCTTCGTAGGCGGCTTGCATGGCGACGCTGGCAAAAGCATTGTTCTTGTTGACGGTCAGGCGGCTGTTCTCGGCCTGAAAGGCCCTGCGCTTGGCATCATCGACGACAACCGTGAACGCCGCACAACAGGCCGCGATATTGAAGCTTTTGGCGGGGGACAGGCAGGTGATGCTGTTCAACGCATCCGCCTTTGAAAGCGTTGCAAACGGCGTGTAGGCATGGCCTGCGAAGGTGATGTCGGCGTGAATTTCATCGCTCACCACCAGCACATCATGGGTTCGACAAATCTCGCCCAGCCGTGTCAGCTCGGCGCGTGTCCAGACGCGGCCAACGGGGTTATGGGGGTTGCACAGAAACAGCATTTTGCTGCGCGGATCGCGGGCGCATCGCTCAAGCCCGTCAAAATCCATCTCATAGCGCCCATCCTGCAAAACCAGCGGGTTATAGACCCGCTTCCGCCCGTTTTCGGCAATGATATCCGCGAAATCAAAGAACACTGGCGGCTGGAAGATGATGCCGTCGCCCGGCTCGGAAAACAGGTTTGCCGCCATCGAGAGGGAATTCAGCACATTGGGTGCACGCAGGATATCGGCCGCGTCCACCTGCCAACCGTGACGGGTTTGAAGCCAGCCTGTCAGCGCAGGCATCAGCCCGTCCGGCACGGTCTCATAGCCAAACACGCCATGCTCTGCCCGCGTGTTCAGCGCCTTCAGGACGGACGGTGGCGCGGCGAAGTCCATGTCGGCCACACCGGCGGCAAACAGGTCCATCCCGTCTGCACCCAGCACCATCTTATGCACTTTTAGGGCCGGAACCGCGCGGCGGTCAACCTGTGTATCAAAATCGAAATCAGGCATCTGCGACGCCCTTGTCGCCCGGAGGTGCCCCTGCATCCGCAGCGAACTGATACACCGCATCACCACGTTGGGCTTGTGCCATGGCGCGCTGACAAAGCACGAATGCGGCATCGGGAGACGCGACATCGCTGGGGGCCTCTAAAGGGGTGTCGGGGTGGTGGATCGCAACGACAAACTCGCCTTTAGTCACATCATCGCCATTGGATTTGAACGGTTCGAATACGCCTGCGCGATAGGCATAAACAGAGCCCCGCGCGTGTAATTCGCGCGTGCCCGCCTGTACGGCTGGAAAATTCAGCATCGGCAAGAGGACAAGACGGCCCTGAATGTGTTCGGGTTTGATGTCTCGCGCCAATTGCAAAATGGCGATCTGGCCTTCGTTTTCGTCGCCGTGATTGCCGCCGGCCAGCACCAGGGTTGGCCCCGAGCCATTGCGGATCACCGTGATCGGCACCGGCACCCAACCATAGGCAGACCGGTGCACCGAATGGGGCACGTGCAGATAGCCGGATTGTTTTCTGTCGGCCTCAAAATCCACTTCTGAAGAGATCATCGATCTGCTCATGCGTTGCGTCCCAGTACCAGGCATTTCGGTAGTTTCCGAATAGATTCAGAGCTAAGCCTGACCACTCACCATGTCAAGGTTTGATAGTTCGGGGATTAACGTATTTACAGGTTGAATGTTCCCTGCACATCCCATTCTACTTGTTGCAAGCCGCCTTACCCAGTTCAATCCGCGGAAATTCGATAACCGCCCGAATGCTGATCTCTCCGCCTATGCCCTTAACAAGGCTGCAACCTGGTGGGAAACCATTTCATCCCATTGGTTCAGTGGCGGTCCGGCAGGCGGAGTCGGCCCACATTTTTTGCGGACACTTGCTGAACAGCCAGGGCCCGACTATTTTACATTTTGCTACCGGCCGAACTATGGTATTTTCTGGATTTTAGGCCTATGTTTACCAACGGCGCATAGTTTGAGAAATTGGGCAGGACAGCCAAATGAAGCAAGAACAGGCAATCGAGTGTTTTGCAGCCCTGGCGCAGGATACTCGGATTTCAATACTGCGCCTCCTTGTGCGCAACTCACCCGACGGTTTGCGGGTCAGCGAAATTGCCAAGCGATTGGACATAGTGGCTTCAACACTTTCAGGACATCTTAATGTTCTGAAACGATGCGGTTTGCTGAAATCCAAGCGCAACCAGCGCGAGATCATCTATACCGTCGAGTTGGAGACGGTAAATGAATTGATGGTCTTCATTGTTGCTGAATGCTGCGACGGCGACATAGCGAGTTGCGAAAAAACCTTCCGTCTATTTGGAGCCGATGTTCCCGCCTGAACCATCTAAGTTTATTGGAAGAGTCTTGTTTCATAGCCCATTCGGCGCGGCAACGACATGACAACTCTGGTATTTGTCGCCGTTATCTGTGCCGCCATCCTACACGCCACCTGGAACGCTCTCGTCAAGGGCAGCACAGATAAAACTGCAAGCATGGGTGCTGTCGTGTTGGGTCATGTTCCACTTGCCGGCCTGGCCTTCCTCTTTGCGCCCGCACCTGATCCTGCTGCCTATGCATACTTGCTGACTGGGATCGCCTTGCACTTCGGCTATCAGGTATTCTTGCTGAATTCTTATCAATTGGGCGATCTCAGCCTCGTTTATCCGATTGCACGCGGCAGCGCGCCTTTGATCGTCGCGTTGGTCTCGGTTTCGGTTCTTGGTGTGCGCCTCAGTAGTATGGAGACCGTTTCCATTCTAATGATCGCCATCGGCATTATTAGCCTTGGATTGGTCCGTAAGACGGATGGTGGCGGAGGGCAAACTCGGGCTTCGGTTCTAGCGTTGATTACCGGCCTGTTCATTGCCGCGTACTCATTGATCGACGGTTTGGGTGCGCGGCTGGCGGGCACCTCCTTGGGGTTCTATAGCTGGCTGGCGATCGGCAACGGGCTGGTGATGACGGCGTATCTGGCGATCCGGTCGCCCGCGAGTTTTAGGGCGATTGCCACGAAAGGCCGCGCCGTTTTCATCGTTGGAGGCAGTGCGTCTTTTCTGGCCTATGCGCTTGTCACATGGGCATTCACGCAAGCGCCGATCGCGCTGGTGACGGCGCTGCGCGAAACAAGCATCGTCTTTGCTCTGATGATCGGGGTGTTCATCCTGCGTGAAAAAATCAGCCTTGGCAAAGTGCTGTCGACCTTTCTGACTCTGCTGGGGGCCATTCTGTTGCGCTTTGCCAAGCAGTAATGCTTGTCTCAGACGGCAGACCACCTTCCGCGCGTTTTACTCAGCGCTTGTTCCGGTCACATTAATACGTTAATTCGGAACTTAACGAATAGTTTTGCTGGGTATCCACCGGGTTCAGGTGCGGCAGGCGAGGGGTATTGCATGACAGACAAGAACGGTTTCTCCGGTCCGGAGGCAATTCGGGATTTCCTGAATCCGGGCAAGCTGCCGCCCACGCCGCTGGTCGAGTTACCGCCAAGCCTCAACCCTCTGGACGAAGAGTTTCAGCCCCTGCTCCACGGCATGATGCCCAAGGGAGTGTATCGGCCTGGCACACCGAATGTGGCTGCAATTGTCGGTATGGGAAAAGCGGCCGAGATCGCATTTGAATGGAAAACCCCCGCCAATCGGGCGGCACTGGAGGCCAAGCGGGAGGGCCTCTGGGAAGGCTTGGCTAGCGCTTTGGGCGACAAAGTGGTCCGGCACGGCCATTCAACCCCAACCATCTGAGCCCGAATTGCCTGAGCATTTCCATCCGGGAGGAAGAGGGAGGTTCGCTTCTTGCGCGCATGCCGGATATGGCGGCGTCGTCGGGCCCCAAGACCGAAGCCGTGATTCGTGCGACCGGCGCATCGGTACGAGAGGCAAAGGGCGCTATCCGCCTAAGTCTAGGAAAGCACACGACAGCCGAAGAACTGGAATCTGCAGTCCGCCAGTTTCGCGACGCGGTCGTCTAGTGCGGAAGCGAGCCTACAACGACTGCCCGCTGAATAGTCAGTACGTTAAATCCGCAATTGCCGAAATATCGTATATTGACAGGAGGGAGCCACTTGAGTTAACAAATTGATAATTCGGCCTAGACCGAAATTACGATTTATTAATCTGGAAGGAGCCCTCTTGAAACGCAAGCTGATGGCTGAATGGCTGGGTACGTTTTCGCTTTTGGCCACTGTGGTCGGCTCGGGCATCATGGCCGAGCGGCTTGCCGACGGGAATGTCGCGATTGCCCTTTTGGGTAACACAATCCCGACCGGGGCGATCCTCGTGGTGCTGATCACGGTCTTCGGCCCAATTTCCGGTGCGCATTTCAACCCCGCAGTAACGCTGTCGTTCCTGTTGCGTAGAGAAATATCGCCGGCGGTCGCAGGGCTGTTCGTCGTGGCACAAGTGACGGGGGGTATCTTCGGCGTGCTTGCTGCACACGTCATGTTCGACAACCCGTTGTTTGACCCCTCTACCACCGCGCGCGCAGGGATCGGCCAATGGATGGGAGAATTCGTTGCAACCTTCGGTTTGGTCGGCACTATCCTTGCTTGCATCAAGTTCCGTCCAGATTTTGTTGCTTCGGCGGTCGGGCTCTACATCACCGCCGCCTATTGGTTCACTTCATCTACCTCATTTGCGAATCCAGCGGTCACGATTGCACGGGGATTCTCTAACACATTCGCCGGCATTGCCCCGGCTAACGTTGCGGCCTTCGTCGCCGTACAACTTATCGCGGCCATGCTCGCAACCGTCTTTTTTCGCTGGCTTCTCGATGAAGGGCCGCAATTCGAAACCCAAAAACAACCCGCAGAGGTTGAACAGTAGGAGTTATTGCATTCTGGCAAATGCGGCGCTGGTAAAGAAACAATCGGAATGAACACCGCCGCTTTCCACCGGTGTTTCCAAAGGGAGAACGATATGAAGAACGTGATGGCGCCACAATTTGCATCAAGACCGGCACCACATCTGAGCTGAACCTGGCTGATTACTTCCGGAGTAACGGTATGGAATTCGACCCGGTTCCAGTTGAATCCGACTCCGGCATGAACGTCTACAACTCCCGCGTCAAACTGATGGTGCGCTAAAATGTCGGACCCTCGTTTTGTAAGAATCGAAATGCTTCCTGAGAAGGCGCCGCCCGTCGCCTCCGGCGGGATCATTGGATGGCTACGCAAAAACCTATTCTACAGCGCTGGCAGTTCAATCGCGACGCTTGTTACGGTGACGGTTCTTGGCTGGATGGCGTGGTCATTGCTGATCTGGCTCGCCAACCGAGTGATTTTCATGGACGCCGGACAGATAGTTGAACAAAACGAGCCGGAAGAATTCTTCAATAATCCACAGAATGAACGGACAAAGCTCTTCCTGAGCCAGATCCTCCGACATTGAAGGGCAGTCGACACCGCGACCAACGCAGGTCTCGACCGTTACGGCCGCCCCAGCTTGTTTGGCGTGACTTAGGCCGCGCTGCAGAGCGCTGTTTGCCGCGTGTGCGAGGCAATGCTGCGTCTGCCAAGGTGCAAAATCCAGGGTCGGTTTTGTCCCGCATGTTACCGGTTCGTGTACTGTGCAGCGAACTGCAATGTTTCCCGAACCGGCCCCTTGTGACCTGCGCGGCGAGAGTGCTGGAAGAGCCCA
>Ga0316208_1000525_pt1 | contig 45589 bp, 31 predicted proteins | sample 3monopyrite_MG_FD_204944 | JGI IMG/M metagenome (GOLD analysis project Ga0316208, IMG submission 204944) | Microbial mat bacterial communities from mineral coupon in-situ incubated in ocean water Damariscotta River, Maine, United States -... | ecosystem: Environmental > Aquatic > Marine >...
CCCTGGGCGCCGGCTGTCTCGCTAGTCCGGAGAATCGAACGCGATGAGGTGAGAAGGCCGGTCTCCGACGCAGTCACGCTTGCGCGCGCTGCAGATGGGAAGGTCAATGGATGTATACCCCACAACCTCTCATCGAAGGAGACCGACCATGACTCAGCATACCATCGACCGCTTCCCCTTGACCATCGGCCTCGACTTCGGCTCCCGCACGACCCAGTGCGCCATCTACGGGCCGGACCACGTGCGCATCGAGGAGCGCAAGTTGCCGACCGACCGTGCGCGTTTTACGGCGCTGTTCGAGCGCTTCCCCGGCGCCCGTATCGTCATGGAAGCTTCGACGCCGACGCGCTGGATTCACCGGCTCGCGACCGAGCTCGGACACGAGGTCATCATCGCGAACCCGCGCAGCATTCCGGTCATCACCGCGAGCGTGCGCAAGTGCGACCGCAACGACGCGCGGCTGCTCGCGGAGCTCGGACAGGTGCAGCCGAGTTTGTTGAGTCCCGTGCAGCTGCGCGCCGACCGTTATCAAAACGTGCGCACGCTGCTCTTCGCGCGCGACCAGCTCGTCAAGCAGCGCGCCGCCTTGGTGACTTTTCTGCGCGCGGAGGCCCGCGCACTCGAGTTCGACTTGCCGACCTGCGGCACGAAGGTCTTCGTCGAGCGCTGTCGTCCGCTGGTGCCGGCGTACTTGAAAACGGCGCTGTTTCCGGTGTTCGACGCAATCCAATGCCTTTCCGACGGCATCCAGTCGCACGACTCGCGCATCGAAGAACTCAGTCAGCGTGAGTTTCCCGAGACCAACACGCTGCGCCAAGTGCACGGCGTCGGTCCGCTCATCGCGCTGGCGTTCGTCGCGACGATTGGTGACCCGAGTCGCTTCCGCAAGTCACGCACTGTCGGCGCGTACCTCGGACTCGTGCCACGCTTGAATCAGTCGGGCAAGTCCGACCCGTCGCTCAGCATCACCAAGTGCGGCGACCGCTACATGCGGACCTTACTCGTGTCGGCGGCGACACGAATCCTGGGACCACATGGCACCGACAGTGACTTGCGACGATTCGGTGAACGCATCGCCGTGAACGGCGGCAAGAGCGCGAAGTCGCGCGCGCGCATCGCCGTGGCGCGCAAGCTCGGCGTGCTCTTGCACTGCTTGTTGCGTACGAGCGAAGTCTACGAGCCGTTGCGCAACAGCGAAGCGCCGAGCGCCGCAACGCTCTAGCGCGAACGAACTCTCGAACACCAACGACCACGAGGAACAGCCACCCCGCCAACCCGCCCGGTCCTGGCGACTGCGAACGGTGCCCCAGGGCTTCGACCCTGCGAACGCGATAGCAGCGCTGACCGGACGGACCTCCTCATGCACCGGGCGACCAGGCATCAACGCCGCGGCCCAGAGTGCGAACAGACGCGTGCGGGCAACGGGATTGGCCACCTCTGAGGGTCGTGGCAGCGGACTGCGAACAGCCCGCTCGCGTAGTCAGAAAACTCGACTCACCCCGTTGACTGGGGGGGCCTTCTCACAGACGGTACCGTACTTCATTGCAGGATCGGGAGCTCGGCGTGCTCGCGGATCGCGAGGCGTTGCGCGAGCTTGCCGGCGATCTGCATGAAGGCTTGCGAGAGCGGGCCTTCGGGGTCGCTGATCACGACCGGGGCGCCGCCGTCGCCGCCGACGCGGACGGCGGGGTTCAGCGGGATTTGGCCGAGCAGCGGGAAGCCGTGCTTCTCGCAGAGGCGTTGTGCTCCGCCGGAACCGAAGATGTTCACGACCGTGATGAAGTTGCCGTCGGCGTCGCACTGCACGGTCTCGACGCGGTCGCCTTTTTGGATCTCGACCGACTGACCGGGCTTGGCACCGTTCACTTTGCCTTGGATCGCGTAGCCGGCCATGTTCTCGACGATGCCGAGCACCTCGACGTTGACTTGCTTGAACATGCCGATCGACTTGCCGACGTCGAAGGTCGACACGGCTTGCGGCGTGGTGACGAGCACGGCGCCGGACAGCGGGACGATCTGCGCGAGCGAGAGCTGCGCGTCACCCGTGCCGGGCGGCATGTCGACGAGCAAGTAATCGAGCTCGCCCCACTCGACGTCGCCGAGGAACTGCTCGATCAACTTGTGCACCATCGGGCCGCGCCAGATGACGGGCTTGTCTTCCTCGAGGAGGTAACCGATCGACATCGTCTTGACGCCGTGGTTCTCCTTGGGGATCAGCTTCTTCTCTTTCTGCTCCGGCTGACCGAACAGACCCATCATCATCGGGATGTCGGGACCGTAGATGTCGCAGTCGAGCACGCCGACCTTCGCGCCGGTCTTCGCCAGCGCGCACGCGAGGTTGACCGTCGCCGTCGACTTACCGACGCCGCCCTTGCCGGACGACACCGCGACGAAGTGGCGGATGTTCTGCGCGATCTTGCGCGGCGCTTGGTTGCCGCGCACTTCGGCCGTCATCTCGACGTTGGCTTGCTTGACGCCGGGAAGTGCTTCGATGAAGCCCTTTGCTTGGTCGCGCAGCTGGTCCTTCACCGGACACGCGGGCGTGGTCAGGTTGATGACGGCTTTGACGACTCCGTCGCAAGAGGTGACTTCGGTGACGAAGCCGAGCGTGACGATGTCTTTGTGGAGGTCGGGGTCGATGACCTGACGCAGTGCGTCGAGGACCATCTCCTTGGAGGGGCTGCTCACGGGGAGACTCCTTGGGGTGCTGGCGGGGGTTTCGGCGCGAGATTCTAGCCGCAACCGGCCTCGGGCCCCACCCGCGGTCGCGAGGGAATGGTGTGGAGCCTCGAGAGCGCGGCGGGGAGGGGCGCGCTACACTCCGCTCGTGACTCCCGAATCGACCCTGCCGTCCGTCGTCTGCCTGCTCTCCGGAGGCATGGACTCCGCTGTTGTGCTCGCCGAAGCGCGGGCCGCCGGCCGCACGCCTCACGCCCTCTCCTTCCGCTACGGCCAGCGCCACATCGTCGAGCTCTCCGCCGCCGGTCGCGTGGCGAAGGCCGGAGGAGCCGCTGACCACCGCATCGTGACGCTGGATCTCTCGGCGCTGGGCGGATCGGCCCTGACCGACGCGATCGAGGTGCCCAAGGCGCGCGCCGCCGACGAGATCGGCAGCGGCGTGCCGATCACCTACGTCCCGGCACGGAACACGGTGTTCCTTGCCGTCGCGCTCGGCTGGGCCGAAGTGCTCGGCGCGCGCGAGCTGTGGATCGGCGTGAACGCGACGGACTACTCTGGTTATCCCGACTGCCGTCCCGAGTTCTTGAGAGCCTTCGAAGACCTCGCCGCCGTTGCCACCGCGGCCGGGGCGGAGGAGGGCGCGCGCTTCGCCGTCCGCGCGCCGCTGATGGACCTCAGCAAGGCCGACATCGTGCGACGCGCCGCTGAGCTCGGCGTGGACCTCGGCCTGACGCACACCTGCTACGACCCGGTGCCGCGCGGGGCCGGCGTGTTGGCGTGCGGCGCTTGCGACGCGTGCTTGTTGCGCTTGAAGGGCTTCGCGGAGGCCGGAGCGGTCGATCCGCTGCCCTATGCGTAGCGCCGAATGTCGGACAACCGTTCGCGGCACGGTATTCCGGGACTCGGCGCTAGACTCGGCGGCATGAGACCTCCCGAAGACTGCGCCACGGCGCCCGAGACGATCGCGGAACGCTCCCTGGCCCTCGCCGAGCTCGCGGCGGTGGTCGACCGCTTGCGCGAACCCGACGGTTGCCCTTGGGATCGCAAGCAGACTCCTGAGTCGATGGCGCGCTACCTGCTCGAGGAAGGCCACGAGCTGGTCGAGGCGATCGAAGCCGGCGACGATGGTGAGTCCGCGGAGGAGGCCGGCGACCTCTTGATGGTCGTCTTCATGATCTGCCGCATCGCCGAGGAAGCGGGGCGCTTCGATCTCGCGTCGGCGGCGCGCTCGGTGAAGGAGAAGCTCGTTCGGCGTCACCCGCACGTCTTCGGCGACACCGAAGTCGACGGCGCCGACGAGGTGCTGACCAACTGGGAAGCGATCAAGCAGCGCGAGCGCCAAGACAAGCAAGTGGACGCCAGCGCCCTCGCCGGCCTGCCCAAGGGCCTGCCCGCGCTGCAGCGCGCCGAGCGCTCCTGCGAGAAGGCGGCCGCGGCTGGATTCCGCTGGCCGACCCCGGCCGGGGCACTCGCCAAGCTCGACGAAGAGCACGCCGAGCTGCACGAAGCCCTCGCCGCCGCGCCCCTCGACGGCCCGGACCGTCCGCGACTCGAGGGAGAGCTGCGCGAGCGGGTCGAACACGAACTCGGCGACCTGCTGCTCTCGACCGCCTACCTCGGCCACTACCTGCGGATCGATCCCGAAGCGGCCCTGCGGGCGGCTCTGCGGCGCTTCGAAGCGCGCTTCCGCAGCATGGAGGGGGACGGGGACGGCGCCCTCGCAGACAGCTCGATCGAGGCCCTGATCGCGCGCTGGGAGCGAGCCAAGCGGGCTTGAGCGCGGGGACTCTGCCCATCCGGCGGTGCGACCGGCTCCCGCAAAAGTAGGGATTGTTGACCCTCGGCTCTGGACCTCCCCCGACCTCCAGCTATACTTCGCCGCTCCAACGCGGGGATGTAGCTCAATTGGTTAGAGTGCCGGCCTGTCACGCCGGAGGTTGCGGGTTCAAGTCCCGTCATCCTCGCCATCTCCGCCGCCGTCCTGAACGGCAACGCTCCTGCCCGCGCGCTGCCGCCCCGGGAGCGGACGGCCCTCCGCCACGCGGGGGGCTTCTTTTTTCAGTCTGCTCAACTCCGTTTCCGGCGACGCAACCCGTCACCGGGGGCGCAACACCAAGTCGATCCACTCCATGCCCACTGAGCTCCCCAAGCCGAATCTGATCGAGCACGAGGGCGCTTTCTTGGACCTCCTCGCGGAGCTGGAGAACCACGCGGACATCGCGGTCGACACCGAGGCGGACTCCTTCTTCAGCTACCACGAGAAGGTCTGCCTGATCCAGATCACCGCGGGCGGCGTCGACTATCTGCTCGACCCGTTGGCGGATATCGACATCGCGCCGCTCGGCGCCATGTTCGCGGACCCGCAGCGCCGCAAGATCTTCCACGACGGCGAGTACGACGTGCTGCTGTTCAAGCGCAACCACGACTTCGAGTTCGCGAACCTGTTCGACACGCGCGTCGCCGCCGCGGCGCTCGGTACGCCGAATCCTGGACTCGCCTCGGTGCTCGAAGATCACTTCGGCGTGAAGCTCGACAAGTCGATGCAGCGCTCCGACTGGTCCGAACGGCCGCTCTCGCAGAAGCAGATCGACTACGCGCGCCTCGACACGCACTACTTGATCGGTCTGATGGACGAACAGCTCGTCCAGCTGCAAGAACGCGAGCTGGTCGAAGTCGTCGCCGGTGAATGCCGTCGCCTCGAACAACTCGATGCGCCGCCGATTCGCTTCCAACCCGACGACTGGGTCAAGCTCAAGGGCGCGCGCAACTTGTCGGGCCAACAACGCTCGAACCTGCGTGAGATCTTCGCGCTGCGCGATCGGCTCTCGGCCGAACGCGATGTGCCGCCGTTCCGCGTGATGAACAACCAAGCGTTGCTGGTGATCGCACAAGCCGCGCCGAAGTCCGTGCACGCGCTGGGCGAGCTGTCCGGCGTGTCGCCGCGCCAAGCACGCCGCATCGGTGACGGCGTGATGGCCGCGCTCGCCGACGCGCGCGCGAACGGTCCGATCACGCGCTTGCCGCAGCTGCCCGCGAAAGACGGCACGGCGGGCATGAGCTTCGAGGAACTCGAGCTGTTCGACGACCTGAAGGCGTGGCGCCGCAAGCAAGCGGAACGCCTCGGCTTCGACGCCTCGTTGGTGCTCAACCGCCACGCGCTGGTGCGCCTCGCGAAGGACGCTCCGAAGGACGTCGCGAGCCTCGCAGCGACCGAAGGCATTGTCAGCTGGCAAGTCGAACGCTTCGGCGAACAGCTCGCCGAACGAATCGCGCGTTTCCGACCGACGCCCGAGAGCGACCGCGGCAAGCGCCGCCGGCGCTAACGACCTTCGTCGTCGCGTGCGGCGCGCGCGTATCGTCCGACCGCACGTGCAGGTCGCGCTGCGGGAAGGGGATCTCGATTTCGGCCGCCGCGAGGTTCGCGTTGATGGCGAAGTTGATCTCGTGAAGCGTGGGCAAGCGCTTGCTCAGGTCGTCCACGAAGGCCCGGATCTCGAAGTCGAGCGAGCTGTCGCCGAAGCCGAGAAAGAACACGCTGGGGGCCGGCGCCTCCAGCACGCTCGAGACGCTCTTGACCGCCGCAGTGATCGCGTCGCGTGCGGCAGGGATGTCGGAGCCGTACGCGACGCCGACCTTCGCGATGACGCGCGTCACTTGGTTCGAGAGCGTCCAGTTCACGACGCGCTCGGTGATGAAGTTCTTGTTCGGCACCAAGATCTCCTTGTTGTTCCAGTCGGTGATCGTGGTCGCGCGGATCTGCAGGCGGCTGACCGTGCCGCTGTCCTCGCCGACCGTCACAGTGTCCCCGACGCGGATCGGTCGCTCGAAGAGGATGATCAGACCGCTGACGAAGTTGGCGACGATCTCCTGCAAGCCGAAGCCGAGGCCGACGCCGAGCGCGGCGATGATCCACTGCAGCTTCGACCAGTCGACGCCGATCAAGCTGGAGATCAAGAGGGTCCCGATCGCGATGACCGTGTAGCGCGTCAAGGTACCCGCGGCGTAGCGCGCACCGGAGTCGACCTGGAAGCGCGTCAGGATCGCGAGCTCGAGGATCGACGGCAGGTTCTTCGCGGCGAGGTAGGTCAGCAGCACCGTGAGTAGGGCGGCGAGTGCCGACCACAGCGTGAGCGCCTTGACGACCTCTTCGCCGGTGGGGCTGATGGTGGCCGAAGCGAGCTCGACGCTGTCCAGCACGGCGAGTGCCGGCAAGGTCTCGCGCCAGACGACCCACAAGATGATGGCCGTGCCGATCATCACGAGCGTGCGCACCAGCGCCAGCGTCTGCGTGCTGATGGCCGCGACATCGACCATCTGCAAGTCGAGCTCGGGAACGGCGTCGCCGCTGGACTCGTCTTCGTTCGTCGCGAGATCTTCGCGCTTGGCGCGCGCTTCGCGAGCCAGCGTGAGTCGTTGACGCGCCTGCTTGACGGCGAGTCGGCGGCGAGCCACAAGCAGCCAACGCTCCATCATGCTGTAGCAGACCACACCGCTCAGCACGATCAGTCCGGTCATGAAGAAGCGGCTCTGCACCTGCGAAGCGGTGTAGTAGAAGCCGAGCGCTGCAGCGACTGCGAGACTGAGCGGTGCACAGCCACGAGCGCGGCGTACCACAGCTTGCGCAGACGCCAGACCAGTCCCTCTCTCGCGAGCAGCTCCGCCAGCACACCGGTGCTCGGACGGAAGACGACCATCAGGAAGCCCGAGAGTCCGAGCGTTCCGGCGATGAAGGCGAGTCGGCCGAGATTCAGGCGATAGAGGTCGAGTTCGCTCGCGTCGCAAGTCGCGACGACGAACGCTGAGACGACTTCGAGGATCGTGAGCCAGCGCAGATTGGAGCGCAGCACCTTGCGGGCGCGTTCGTTCCAGCGAAAGTGGACGTCCGCCAGCCCGTTGTTGCGGCACAGTTGTCGGGCGAAGTCGAGCAGCAAGTACACGCTGCCGGCGGCCAAGAATCCCCGGCTGATCGACCGCACGCTCGCGGCGTGTTCGTTGGAGTCGAGCAACACCCCGACAGCGATGAGCGCCATCGGCATCGGGAGGCTGAGCAGCAGCGTGTCGATCAGTGCACGCACCGTCAGCATGAAGCTGTCCGTAGAGACGCGACCGACCGCAGAAGCGAGCTCCGGAAGCGACTTGCGAACTCTGTTGCGCACCGCGATGAGCGTGAGCAGCGCGAGAGCGGCGAGGGTGGTGAGGAATGAGTGGTCGGTCGCGCGCGTCTGAAGCGTCGACCACACCTTGCTCCAGGACTGTGGCCGCACGAGCCAGGCTGCACCTTGCGCGACGTCGCTCAGTCCACTGGCACCCATGGGGTCGGCGCTGCGCAGCCACAGGAGGTGGCCATCGAGGTACTCGATCAGCTCCTGGGAGTTCACCGCGAGTTGCTTTGCTGACTCGAGCGCGTCGACGAGCGCCTGCACGGAGTCCTCGTGAGCCTCGAGTTGTTGAGCGAGTTCACGTTGTTCGTCCAGGTTCTCCGCGAAGCGTTGTCGTTCGAGCAGACGGACCTTCTGGACGCGCGCTTCCGCCAGCAGGCGCTCACGCAAGCGCACGTTGTTCTCGAGATCGGCGAGCACGGGCGCACGTTGCCGTGCTTCGCGAAGCACGTCGCCGACTTCACTGCCGCTCGCCTTGCTCTTGATCACCTCGCGCACGGCGTCGAGGTTCGCCAGGACTTGTTCGTTGCGAGCGTCGATGGCTCGCTTGACGGTCTCTGCCTCCTGCTTGGCGCTGTTGTGGCGTTCGGGTTCCGCGCTGGCTGTCGAGGTCGGTGACTCCAGGTCCTGGCCGTCCGGAAGCTGTACGGCGGACGACGCTGCGGTGCAGGGCAGGGCCAGGGCGATCAGGATGAGGAGCAGGCGGCTCGCGGTCGTGTGCAGCATCGGGGCGTTCGGCGGGGCGATCCAGGTCGATCAGGAGCGGTGAGGGTAGCCGCTCGGAGGGCGCCCCGCAGTACGGAACCGACGGGGCCGCGCGCCGACGACCTTCCGTGCCGATCAGGCGCGGAAGAGGCGCGCGCCGAGCCGCGATTCGAAACCAGCCATCGCGTTGCGCGTGTCGACGATCAGCGCGGCGTGTTCCGCCAGCAGCCCGTAGTCGAAGGCGCTGTGCGCCGTCGCGATCAGGATCGCGTCGTACGACCGGATCGTCTCGGCGTCGAGCGCCACGCTCTCACGCTTCAAGTCGTGCCGACGCGTCGGCACGGTGCGCGGGATGTGCGGGTCGGAGTAGTCGACGTGCGCGCCGAGTTCGGCGAGGCCCGCGATCAGCTCGAAGGACGGCGACTCGCGCGTGTCGTCGACGTCGGGCTTGTAGGCGAGGCCGAGGACCAGCACGCGCGAGTCCGCAACGTCCCGGCCGTTCACGCCGAGCGCCTGCACCAAGCGCCCGATCACGTAGGCGGGCATCTCGGTGTTGATCTCGCCGGCGAGCTCCACGAAGCGCGTCGGCCGTCCGATCTGCTTCGCCTTCCACGCGAGGTAGAAGGGGTCGATCGGGATGCAGTGCCCGCCGAGCCCGGGGCCTGGATAGAACGGCATGAAGCCGAAGGGCTTGGTCGAGGCCGCTTGCACGACTTCCCAGACGTTGATGTCGAGTTCCTCGAGCACGACCTTCAGCTCGTTGACCAGTGCGATGTTCACCGAGCGGAAGACGTTCTCGAGCAGCTTCGACGCTTCGGCGACTTCGGCGCTGGAGACGAGCCGCACGTCTTCGACGCAGCTCTCGTAGAGCAGCGCGGCGAGCTCAGCGGAGACCGCGTCGAGTCCGCCGACGACCTTCGGAATCGTGGCCGTCGTGTGCGACGTGCGCCCCGGATCGGCGCGTTCGGGCGAGTAGGCGAGGAAGAAGTCGATGCCGGGTTCGAGGGACGTGCCGACTTCCAGCGCCGCGTCGAGCACGGCCGGCAGGAACTCGTCGCGCGTCGTGCCCGGATAGGTCGTCGACTCGAGCACCAGCAGCTGACCGGAACGCAGCGCGCGGCCGATCGAGCGCGCCGTCGAGAGCACGAAGCTCAAGTCGGGTTCGCGCTGCGCGTCGAGCGGCGTCGGAACGCAGACCAGCACCGCGTCGACTTCAGCGAGCCGTGTGAAGTCGGTCGTCGCGTCGAAGCGCGCGCTCTCGGCGAGTTCCGTCGCCAGCGCCTCGCCGAGGTGCTTCAGATAGTTGCGGCCGGCCGACAGCGACTCGATCTTCGCCTCGTCGGTGTCGAAGCCGACGACGCGCAAGCCCGCCGCGTGCATCGCGTGCGCGAGCGGCAAGCCGACGTAGCCCAGTCCGATCACCCCGACGGACGCTTGCTTGGCGCGCAGCGTCCGCTCAAGCGCAGCGGCAGTGGGGTGGTGGTTCGGCTCGGGCGTGTCCATCGATCGGCGGTTCCGGTGCGCGGGTGGCAGGGGATGCCGAGCGTACCCGCTGCGGCCGGAATGGACGACGCGTTCGGCGGCGTCCGGCACGCGGGTTCGGATTTCCTCGCGCGAAATCCGGGACCCTCGAGCGGCGCGTGGAGTCGAGCGGTGCCGGCCGAGCGGTGCAGGCCCGAGGAGAACAGTCAGCGGGCCGCAGATCCGGCTGGATCCGCGGCCCGCTGTGGACTGGTGGAGACGATGGGAGTCGAACCCACGACCTCCGCATTGCGAACGCGGCGCTCTGCCAACTGAGCTACGTCCCCTTTCGAGCGCGGGATTCTAGTGGCTTTGTCCTGACGATGGAAGAGGGCAGCGGCCAGTCCGGGCCGCATCTGCTATTCCTCTAGGTATGCATCTCGCCCCGCGACTCCTCACCGGCCTGCTCGGCGCCCTGGCGCTGACGGCGGCCGGCACCGTCCCGATGGCCCGAGCCGCGCTCGGTGCTCGAGCGGAAGCGGCCGCCGAGGCACCCGAAGTGGTCTGGGAAGACCTCTTGCTGCCGCGCGGCTTCCACTTGGACCTCGCCGGCGGACGGGTCGCGGACCGGCCGTTCGGGGCCGAGAGCCTGCAGTACGAGCGCGGCGAGCTGATCGCCGAGCAGGGCGCCGTGGGCGTTCACCCCGCGCCCGGGGGCCGCATCACGCGCGGCGAGCTGCTGCACGGCGGCCGCTGGAAGGCCGAGCGCGAGCTGTTGCTCGGCTTCGAGCTCGGCGTGCGCGGTTGGGGCTTCTTGCGCGTGCTCGAAGTCACGCCGAGCTTCGTGCGACTCGAGCGCTGGTACAAGGCGGGCGGCGAACCCGGCGTGGCAAACTGGCGACCGGATCGCCTGCCCGTCGGCGAAGCGGCCGGTTCCGGGCTGGCGATCGAGCCGCTCGTCGATCCTGAGGGCGGGCCGTGGCGCGTCGAGTCGCGGCAGCTCGGCGGCGATCGACGTTTCGCGGAGCTGGGCGAGTGGGACGGCAAGGAGCCCTTCGTCGACGCCTCCTCGGACTCCAGCGCGGTGCGTGAGTATCGGCTCGTGCCGCTCGCGTCCGACGGCTTGTACGGACTGCGCGCGCGCGGCGTTGCAGGTCGGCGCCTCGACGACACGACGCCGCCGCTCGATCGTGAAGACCGCGTCAATCTCCTGACCGCTTCCACAGTCACCGGCCGTCACGACTTGACGGTCGTCGGCGTCAGCTCGGGAGGCGTGAACATCTCGCCGGAGCCCGGCGTGCGCATCGCGTCGCTAGGTTCCATCGAACTCGACAGCTGGCAACTGCCCGACGACGGCTCGGCGCGCTACGCGAATCAACAGCGCTACATCGGCCTCGACCGCGAGCTCGGCGTGATCTTGCCGGAAGGCATTTTCGTTCACCTGCGCGCGACGCGCGGCGACGACTCGGGTGCGCGCTTGGTGGCTCGCGTCAACCTCTGGGGCGAACGCTTGTTCATGCCCGCGCCCCAGGCGGTCGCGTGGAGCTGGACCGCGGCGGATGGCGTGCGCTTCGACGCACCGCCCGAACCGCCGGACGCGGTTGCGTCTGAGATCGCGGGACGCTTGCTCGAGCGCGAAGTCGAGTTCGACTCGGATCGCTGGGTTCGCGTGGGACTCGGGCGATCGGGTGAAGCACAATTCGACGCCGATCCCGGACCGACCGGTGTCGTGCGTTACCGCTGCACTTGGGTCACCGTGAACGGCGAACGCGGTCCGTCCGGCGACGCCTTCGGCGTGTTGGTGGGCGACGACGGCGGCGCTGCGAGCGAAGCGTTGATCGACGACTTGATCGACGCGCTCGGTCACGAAGACTACGACGAGCGCCGGCGCGCGCGCGCCGGTCTGCGGGCGCTCGGCGAGCGCGCGTTGCCCAAGGTGCGCGCCGCGCTGCAGAGCCCCGACGCCGAAGTCGTCGGCGCTGCGCGGGACATCTTCAACGAGCTGACCGCGCCCGACGAGGTGCCGAACGAGAAGGGTTACGTGAAGGGCGCCGGCAAGGGCGAGGAGAAGCGCGATCCGGCCGCCGAGAAGGGGGACGAGGTGTTCGTGCCCGTCCTGGCGAGCGACCCTGCGTTGCTTGCTTCAATCGCCGCATCGCGCGGACTGATCGACGCGCCGCCCGGCTGGTTGGCTGCGGATGCAGGCGAACGCGCGCAGGCGATGCTCGCGTCCCTGGATCGCCCGGACGACTCAACGGAGGCGTGGCGTGCGCTGCTCGCCGAAGCCGATCCCGATCCCGCCGTGCGCCTCGTCGCCAGCCTCTATCCGGAACTCGCGCGCGCGCAAGCTTGGACGCCCAGCTTCCGCGCCGATGACGCGAACGGTTCCTCCGAACTCGCCGATCAAGCGCTGCGCGGTCTCGACGCGAACGACCCGTGGACGACGCTCGTGCGCTTGCAGCTCCTGCACCGCCTCGAGCTCGTGCGACCCGGCAGCGCGGAAGAAGTGACGGCGCGCGAGAACGCGCTGCTCGCGCTGCAGTTGCTGCAACGCCACGCCGCCGGCGGGGAAGACGTCTTCCTCGACGCGGCCTTGCGCATGGTCGATGACCCGCGCGCGCGGTTGGCCGCGACGCGCAACTTGTTCGAGCTGCGCGCAGCGGAACGCGCGCGATCCGAAGGGCGTACCGAAATCGTGCTCGAGAGCGCGGACGGCACGTTGCTCCGCGACACGCTCGAGTCGCTCGGCAACGCCGAAGACGCGCGCATCGACCTGATCCTGCCGGAAGGCAACTACAGCTCCCGCGATGGGAATCTCTCGCCGGCGCGCGTGCTCGGCAAGGACCTGCGCATCATCGGCCGCGGGCAGGTGCGCCTCGAGTTCGGGCTGACCGTGATGCGTGAGGCGGATGTCAGCCTCGAGAACCTCGAGATCGATCCCTCGGGCGCGGCCTGCTTGCGCGTCCAGGACGCGAATGTCGTCCTGATCGGCTGCCGTCTGAAGTCCGCGGGGCAAGGCATTCAGGTCAACTCGGGGCTGCTCGAGCTGATCGACTGCGAGATCGTGGACCGCGGGAACCGCGGCGGGAAGGGCGGTAACGGCATCCGCCTGATGGGGCGTTCCGCGTGCCACCTGCTGCGCACGCGGGTCGACGCCGGCGGCCATGCCCTGATCGGGGCACGGCTCGCCTTGATCGAGCGTTCGGTCCTGGATGGCGGGCCGAGCAACGCGATCTCGAGCATGGTCGACGGCGAGCTGCTCGCGGTGGACTCGCTGATCCGCGGCGGCTCGAACGCGCTGCACACGATCGGCCAGGGCCTGCTCGAAGGCTGCGTGCTGCTCGGCGAGGCGGCTGTGGCGACGCAGCTCGGCCGCGAATTCTACGCCTGCCCGGCGCACCTGTTGAGCGTGGGGCCCGAGGGGGTCCGGAACGAGTGGGGCCGGCTGCTCTCCTGCCCGGTCGGCCGCTGAAAGTCGCCGGCGATCGCGATAGATGCGGCTCCTGGTGAGCGACGGATCGCGGGACCGGCGTTAGACTGCTTGCCCCGAAATCCAGCGAGGACCCTCCATGACCGATACATTCGAGAGCCGCGGCACGCTAGGCGTCGCCGGCGAGGACTACACGATTTACCGTCTCTCCGCGCTCGAGCAGAAGGGGCACGACATCGCCCGTCTGCCCTATGCGCTCCGCATCCTGCTCGAGAACCTGCTGCGCAACGAAGACGGCGTGGCGGTCGAGGCCAAGGACATCGAGGCCCTCGTCGGTTGGGATCCGAAGGCGATGCCTTCGAAAGAGATCGCCTTCACGCCGGCGCGCGTGCTGATGCAGGACTTCACCGGCGTTCCCGCCGTGGTCGACCTCGCGGCGATGCGCGACGCGATGAAGCGCATGGGCGGTGATCCGACGATGATCAATCCGCTGCAGCCCGCCGAGCTGGTCATCGACCACTCGGTCGTCGTCGACAAGTTCGGCTTCAAGGGCGCAGAGGACGAGAATGAAGCCCTCGAGTTTCAGCGCAACGAAGAACGCTACGGCTTCCTGCGCTGGGGGCAGACCGCCTTCGAGAACTTCCGCGTCGTGCCGCCGGATACCGGAATCGTGCACCAGGTCAACCTCGAGTATCTCGCGCGCGTGATCATGGACATGCCGGCGAAAGACGGCTCGGGAACGCTCGCGTACCCCGACACGCTGGTCGGCACTGACTCGCACACGACGATGATCAACGGTCTCGGCGTGCTCGGTTGGGGCGTCGGCGGCATCGAAGCGGAAGCGGCCATGCTCGGCCAGCCGGTCTCGATGCTGATCCCGCAAGTCGTCGGTATGCGCCTGGTCGGCAAGCTGCCGGAAGGCACGACCGCGACCGACTTGGTGCTGCGCGTCGTCGAAGTGCTGCGCAAGCACGGCGTCGTCGGCAAGTTCGTCGAGTTCTGCGGACCGGGTCTCGCTGAGATGCCGCTCGCCGACCGCGCGACGATTGCCAACATGGCGCCCGAGTACGGCGCGACCTGCGGCATCTTCCCGATCGACGATGTGGTGCTTGGTTACCTGCGCCTCTCCGGTCGCGACGAAGAACGCATCGCGATCGTCGAAGCGTACGCCAAGGAACAAGGCCTGTTCCACACGGCCGACTCGCGCGAAGCGGACTACTCCGACTTGCTCGAGCTCGACATGTCGACGATCAAGCCGGCGCTCGCCGGTCCGAAGCGTCCGCAAGATCGCATCGACCTCGACGCTGTCGCCGCGGCCTTCCCGGGCTTCGTGAAGGACATCGCCGGCGCCGCCGGCCTCGAGTCGAAGAGCCCCGTCGCCGTCGATGGTCAGGACTACAAGCTCGAAGACGGCTCGGTCGTGATCGCTGCGATCACCTCGTGCACGAACACCTCGAACCCGTCGGTGCTCGTCGCCGCCGGCCTCGTCGCGAAGAAGGCGGCGGAACGCGGCCTCACCAGCAAGCCGTGGGTCAAGACCAGCTTGGCGCCCGGCTCGCGCGTCGTGCCCGATTACTTGCAAGCCGCGGGCTTGCTCGCGCCGCTCGAAGCACTCGGTTTCTACGTCGTCGGCTTCGGCTGCACGACGTGCATCGGCAACTCGGGCCCGCTCGCGCCGGAGATCGACAGGGCGATCATGGACGGCGAACTCGTCGTCTCGAGCGTGCTCAGCGGCAACCGCAACTTCGAGGGTCGCGTGCACCAGAACGTGCGCTCGAACTTCTTGGCCTCGCCGCCGCTGGTCGTCGCTTACGCGCTCGCCGGCAACATGCACGTCGACATCACCAAGGACTCGCTCGGCACCGGTTCTGACGGTCAGCCGGTCTTCTTGAAGGACATCTGGCCGACGGGCACGGAGATCGACGCTGCGGTGTCGGCGTGCGTGCAAGCCGAGATGTTCAAGCAGAGCTACGGCAACGTCTTCCACGGTTCCGACTCGTGGCGCGGCTTGAACGTGCCCGAAGGCAGCACCTTCGAGTGGGACGCGAAGTCGACCTACGTCAAGCACCCCCCGTACTTCGAGAACATGCCCGCGGAAGCGCCTGCGATCCAAGACGTGGTCGGAGCGCGCGTGCTGTTGAAGCTCGGCGACTCGGTCACGACCGACCACATCTCGCCCGCGGCCGTCTTCCCCGAAGACAGCCCCGCCGGTCAGTACTTGAAGGCTCAAGGCGTCGCGCCGGCGGACTTCAACTCCTACGGCGCTCGCCGCGGTAACCACGAAGTGATGATGCGCGGCACCTTCGCCAACGTGCGTCTGCGCAACCAGCTCGCGCCCGGCACCGAAGGTGGTTGGACGCGCTTTCAGCCGTCCGGTGAAGAGATGACCGTGTTCGACGCGGCCATGCGCTACAAGGAAGAGGGCACCCCGCTCGTCGTCCTCGCCGGCAAGGAATACGGCACGGGTTCGTCGCGCGACTGGGCTGCCAAAGGCCCGTGCTTGCTCGGCGTCAAGGTCGTCATCGCGGAGAGCTACGAGCGCATCCACCGCTCGAACTTGATCGGCATGGGCATCCTGCCGCTGCAGTTCGAAGAAGGCCTCAGCGCGGACGAGCTCGGCCTCGAGGGCACCGAGACCTATGAATTCGTCGGCATGGAAGAGACCATCGAGACGGACTTCTCGGTCGGCAACACGGTGCTCGTGCGAGCCACCAACGCCGCCGGCAGCACCAAGGAGTTCGACGCGATCTCGCGCATCGACACGCCGAACGAGGTGCAGTACTTCAAGCATGGCGGAATCCTCCGCTACGTGCTGCGTAGACTCGCCTCGGGCGTCGCCTGAGCGACGCGTCCGAACGAAAACGAAACCGGCCGGACTCTTCGCGTTAGCAGGGTCCGGCCGGGTTCGGTACCTGGCCGAATTCGATCAGGCCGGTCCCCTGGCCGGGGTGAGGAGAGAAGCATGAGACAACGAAGTTGGGTCGGCGCACTACTCGCAATGCTGTGCCTGCAGGCGGCACTCTGGGCCGGGTCGGGTGAAGACTTCGAGAAGGCGCGTGCCCTCGCGAGCGCTGAAGCGGTGACGGAACTGCACGAACTGGTGGCCTGGTGCAAGGACGAGAAGCTCTACGGGCTGCGTTACGACACGCTGAGCTCGATCCTGGTGCTCGCGCCGGACGATGAAGCGGCGCGCAAGGAACTCGGCCACAAGCGGCGCAAGGGCGGCGGTTGGTCGTCCCCGACCAAGTCGCGCCGACCGCGCGATCACAACGAGGAAGCGATGCCGGAGTTCGCGAAGCAGCGCGGCCGGATCGTCGATCGCTTGCGCTCGCAGTTGCTGGAGGCTGCAGAGGCGGCGGAGCTTCCTTCCGTCGAGCGCCGATCGGTGTTCGAAGACCTCCTGAAGCTGGACGAAGACGACGCGGACACGCGTTACTTGCTCGGTGAGGGTCGGCGGGGTGAGGCGTGGGTGTTGCTCGAAGTGTTGCGCTCCGACGAACGACGTGCCGAGCTGGACGCCAGTGTCGCCGACGCTTTCGCGAGACCCGTGACGTCGACCGCGAGCAGCGCGAACGCGCGCGAGCAGGCGATCGGCTTGCCCTACACCGCGGTCTACGAGACGCCGGACGGCCGCGTTCTCGGAACGGTTCCGGCGGACGAGCTACAGCGCTCCTGCATCTTGCTTGCGGCGATGCGCCGCCACCTGGTCGGTGTGTTCGGCAGGGACGCGCGCTACGGCGAGAACTGCACGATCTACGTGCTGCAGCCGGTACACAAGGACGCGTACATCGACGGCGTTCCGGATCTCGACGCCGACTACCGCAAGTTCATGCGGCCGCTGCTCGGCTCGGGCATTCAAGGCGCTGATGACTTGGCGCAGTGGGGGCCGAGCGAAGCGGATCGACGCGACATGCTCGTGCGCGAAGGTGTCGGTTGGTTGTTCGCGGACGCCTTCGGCATCACAACGGCGCAAGGCTGGGCGCACGAAGGCTTCGGCCTGTACTTCTCCAAGCAGCTGGTCAACACGCGGCTGCACTGGTTCGCGAGGCCGTCCGAGTACGGCCGCGTCGAAGACGATGAAGCGCTGCGCAATCGCATGGCCGGCGGGAAGACGGACTGGCTGCTCGAAGCGCTGTTGCTGCTGCAGGCCGAACAGGCTCCCAAGCTGCAGTTCCTGCTCGGCAAGGACGTCAACCGCATGACGACGCCCGAGCTGCTCGTCTCGCACGCGCTCGCGGCGTACTTGATCGAAGGGCGTCCGGAACAGCTACCGGCGATCTGGACCGCGATCGGCGAAGGTCAGCCCTCACCGCAAGTCCTCGAACGCGAGTTAGGGACGGACCTCACGCGCTTGCAGGCGATCTTGGTGCGCTGGCTCGAAGAACGCGAAGGCGAGGGCGGCGAAGCACCGGGCGGCGGGCCTAAGGAGAAGGGCAAGTTCATGCAGGGTCCGCTGAACACCGCGAATCCCGGCACGGTATGCCGGGATTCGACGGTGCGCTGGGACGGTCGGCCCTACGTGATCGACGAGTTGCCGGACGAACTCGGCGGCGCGCCGAGGAAGGCTGCGCAAGCGTGGGCGGCGTGGTGCGAAGAGAACGGATACGCGATGGAACTCGACGAGTCCGGGCGCGTGTTGCTCGTCACAGCGAGGGGTTCGAAGAAGCTGACCAAGGCGCGAGCGCTCGTGAAGAAGACGTCGGCGTTCTTCGACAAGATTCTGCCGGCGCCGATCGAGACCGAAGGCCGCTCCGGGGAATCCGCCGGTTGGGGCGCGGGGGCGACGCCGCTCGATCACGAGACCGCAGTGCTCTTCGTGCTCAGCGATGTGAAGGACCAGGGCAAGCTGCTCGACGGGCTCGCAAAGCAGCACGGTTACCTCTCGGGCTGGGCGCAGGGCGCGAAGAGCCTGGTGGGTTTCGTGCTCGAGGAGCCGCTCGTCGGCGCTTACCTCGAGTCCGCGCCGAACCTCGAGGAGTGGCGCCCCGAGAACGAACTCGTGCACCGACTGACCGAGCTGTTGTTCCTGCGACGCTTCGGTCGCCAGCCGTGGTGGCTGCAACAAGGCGTCGCGTGGAACGTCGAGATCGCGCTCGAGAAGGGCGTTTACTGCTTCCCTTACCGCAACGAGTTCATCTATGAGGTCGAGCACGCGGCGTGGCCGTCGAACGTCAAGGCGCTCTACCACCGCAAGGGCAAGGACATCAAACCCCTCGATCTCGAGCGTCTGACGAGCTGGCACCGCAGCAGCTTCAACGCGCAAGCCGCGTTGACGGCCTGGGGCGCCGCGCACTTCTTGATCAATGAACACGGCGATCAGCTGCCTGTCTTCTTGCGCGACCTGCACCGCTTCCGCGACCAGCACGATCGCATCGACAACGGCGACGGCACTTGGCAACGCATGCTGGGTTACGAGATCCCGCTCGACTCGATGCGCGAAAAGCTGGAACAGTACTTCGGTGCTGATGTGCTCGCCGATGCAGGCAAGTACTTGGGCAAGGGCAAGGCGAAGTAGCGGCGCAGCCCCGCTGCGCACACCCGATGCTGCGGAAGTGCACCAAGCACTGCGTGATCGGGTTGTAGGCGGCGAACCAGTACCAGGAGCCGCCGTCGGAGTTGATTGCGAGCCCCCCGTGCCAGTGCTCGTACTAAGAGCCACCCTCGAAGGCCGGGCCGGCGAAGCCGCGACCTGACGGGTAGATCGGCTCGACGGTGCCTCGACCGCGCGACTCGAGCGTCCGAATGGCGTCTCAGGGGTCGATTGAGGGGTGCCGGACCCTCGAGCACGGAGTAAGTTGTATTGATATCGGTGCCGCAACGCGGTCCCGGCCTCCCTGCAGTTGCCCCCCCCATGAAGACCTTCGGCTCGCTGATCTCCGTAGCCACCCTGCTCGTGGTCGTGTTCGGAGCGCCCTCCTACGACGTCGCGCACGGCAACTGGCCGGCGAAGGGCATGTGGGGCAAGGGAACCGCGAAAGACTTCCGTTCGGGCGTGACGGCCAAGCGCGTCGAGAACCGTCTGGTCGCCGGCTCGCAGCTCGATGAGCTGATCAAGCCGCGTTACAACGAGGCTCTGTATCTCGCCACCGGCAAGACCGAGCTCGGCGTGTTGGTGGGCAAGGACAACTGGCTGTTCCCGGCGGATCGGCTCTCCGAACCCGGCGGGATGAAGCGCCTCGAGTGCGAGAAGTCGGTCGCCGCGCTGGGGAAACTCACGCGATGGCTCGAAGCACGAGGCTGCCTGGTGGTCTTCGAGCTGATCCCGCGCAAGCGCACGCTGTATCCCGAACAGCTGCCCGACGACCTGCCGGAGCCGTTCGTACCGCTCTTCGAAGACTTGCGCGAGGCGATGCTCGCGGAAGGGTTGCACGTCCCCGACCTGCGTCCCGTGCTGAAGCCCGAAGGCGAGCTGATGTTCTTCACGAACGACAATCACTGGACCGCAGAGGGTTGCCACCGAGCTGCCGGCGCGATTGCCGACTACGTGAAGCAACAGCTACCGGGCGGTGAAGTCCCCGGCAAGCCGATGAAGGTCGTGTTCAGGACCTTCCCGCCCGAGGACTTCATCGGGTATCAGCAGCGACTTCTCGGCTTCCAGCCGGGGAGCTGGCTGTCAGGCAAGTTCACCAACCAGTACTCGCGCGTCGCCGCGGTGCCGAACCCCGAGTCTCCGAAGATTCGGCGCGGATCGAGAGAACCGCAACCGGTCGTCGTGATCGGGACGAGCTTCTCGCAAGGGCCGTTCTTCAGCGCCTCGCAGTACGTCGGGCACTTCGGGCTCCAAGTCGAGGACCGCTCGGCTTCCGGCTACGCCGCCGGATATCGCGCCGTGGATTTCTTCAACGGGATCCTCACCGGTGCGCGTCCTGTTCCGAAGGTCCTGATCTGGGAGTTTCCCGAGGATTTCCCGACGCGCGAGGGCCGCTACTTCCGCGAGCCGCTCGAGTCGATCCTCGCCGTGATCGACGGCGCACCCTACACGGCGACGCCCTTCGAGACGCGTGAACGTGCGCTTCAGCGCGTGACGATCCTCGAGGAGAACGACGAGTTGCTGAAGGCGTCGTGCAGCGGACCTCGGTCGACGATCACCTGGATGCTGACCGAGCCGATCCCCGGCGACGCCGGCGCGGTCTTCAAGTTCAGCTTCAACGTGCCGAACAAGGGCAAGCCGCTCGGACTGCTCGCCGTCGAGTGGGGGACCCAAGTCGTCTGGGATCCCGATCCCCTGCCCGAATCGAGTCGCACGCAGACCGTGCTGATTCGCCGCTCGAACAAGACGCATCCCATCTTGATTCCCCTCGAGATGTCGGAGGGCGAATCGATCCGGTACATCCGCCTCCGCCCCTACAACTCGCCGGCGACCTTCGAGCTCGAACGCCCGCGGATCTGGCGGCGCTGAGGATTCTGACTCCAGATGATCTTCACGAGTCAGGTCTTTCTCTTCTGGTTCTTGCCGGCGGTACTGCTCGGGTATTACCTGTTGCCGTTCCGCTTCCGGTCGCTGTTCCTGACGCTGGTCAGTTACGTCTTCTACGGCTGGTGGCGCGTCGACTTCGTCCTGCTGATGCTCGTCAGCACGGTGATCGACTTCATCTGCGGCAGGCGCATCGGTCGGTTCAACGAACAGATCGATGTCGGCGTCGCGGCCGACGAACAGGTCGTGTTCGACCGCAAGCGCAAGCGCGCGATGCTGTTTTCGATCTGCGCGAATCTCAGCCTGCTCGGGTACTTCAAGTACTGGAACTTCGGCATCGACACGCTGAACGTGATGCTCGGCGCAGCGGGCTTCACGGCGGTCAGATGGACCGACATCGTGCTGCCGGTCGGAATTTCGTTCTACACCTTTCAGTCGCTCAGCTACTCGATCGATGTCTATCGCCGGCAAGCCCCGGCGGTGCGCCGATTCGTCGACTTCGCGTGCTACATCTCGCTCTTCCCGCAGCTCGTCGCCGGCCCGATCGTGCGGTACCAAACGCTCGCGGCGGAACTCGTGTTCCGCACGCACACTTGGGAGAAGATCTCGCGGGGCGCGTTCCTGTTCCAGATTGGCTTCGCCAAGAAGATCCTGCTGGCCGATTCGTTCGCGACGATTGCGGACGGTGCGTTCGCGATCGACGGGCCGACGACCTATCAGGCGTGGCTGGGCTCGTTCGCCTACGCCATGCAGATCTACTTCGACTTCTCGGGTTACTCCGACATGGCGATCGGGCTCGGCGCGCTGTTCGGCTTCGGCTTCCCGATCAACTTCGACTCGCCCTACAAGTCGCAGAGCATTACCGAGTTCTGGCGCCGCTGGCACATCTCGCTCTCGACCTGGCTGCGCGACTACCTCTACGTTCCGCTGGGCGGCAACCGCCGCGGCAAGGTGCGAACGTACATCAACTTGATGCTGACCATGCTGCTCGGAGGCTTGTGGCACGGCGCGGCGATGACGTTCATCTTGTGGGGCGCATACCAGGGCGCATTCCTCGCGATCGAGCGGATCGTGGGCAAGCGCTCGCTCTACCCCGCGCTTCCCAAGCAGCTGCAGATCGCGCTGACCTTCGTCATCGTGCTGGGCGGCTGGGTCTTGTTCCGAGCCGTCAGTGTCGGACAGGCCGGCGAGTTCCTCAGCGCCATGGCCGGCTTCGGCGGTGACGCGGATGCCGCGGCGCTGGTCCTCTCGTCGCGCCAGGTCGGGGGTTGCATCCTCGGTGCGGCGATCGTCTGGTTGCTGCCGAACTCACAACAGCTCGCTGAGTCGCGTTGGAGCCTGCCGCAGATCGTCGTCTCCGCCGCCTTCGTCGTGGCGATCGCACAGATCTTCGTCAGCTCTTACTCGCCCTTCCTCTACTTCCAGTTCTGATCCGGAATCCGAGTCGCTGCGGGCACGAGAGAGGCCGGCGATGCCGGCCGGCCGCGCAGTCTGGGGTGCGTGTTCATGAATCGTTCGGGCTAGAGCCAGTGCAGACCGCGGCTCGCGGCGTCCTGGATGCGCGCGCGCATGCTCAGGGCTTCCGCGTTGTTCGAGTCGATGGCCAGAGCCTTGTTCGCCTCGGTGAGCGCCTTGTTGTAGCTCGAGCGCGTCGCGTACTGACTGGCGAGGTTCATGTAGATCTCGATGCTCTGATCGTTGATCGTCTTGCGGTAGCCGGCCAGCAGCTCCGTGTGCTTGCCCGGGTACTTTTTCTCGAACTTGTCGATCTCGCCGATGGCTTTCTCGCCGTCCTTGATCGCAGCTTCCCAGCCCTTGACGGCGCTGCTGCCGCCTTTGGACTGCAGCGCCTTCTTGTTGCGCTCGAGCATCGAGTCGTAGGCCTTCTTACCGTGCGCGAGTTCCTGCTCGAGGAGTTCGTCCTCGTGGTTGTCGACCTCCTTGGTGCTCTCGGCCTTGACGCTCGCATAGTAGTTGTCGACCAAGCGCTGGGCTTCCGCAGCCTCGGGCTCATCGGGGAGCTTCAGGATGACCCTCTCGAGCCAGTCGAGGGCCTTTTTCTTGTCACCCTTCGCGGAAGCTTCGCGGGCCCGAGCCATGCTCCACTTCGCGGCGCGTGATCTCAAGACGGCCAGTTCCTTGTCGACCTCGGACTTCAGCGAGGGGTCGGCCTTCTCGGCGTAGCCGTAGTGGCGTACCGCGTGCTTGAACAGTTCGATGTCGCGGGCATAGTTGGCGAGCTGCAGTTGACCCGAACCGTTGTCCTTCGGCACCTGGGCCTTCAGCACGCTGTAGGTCGAGCGCTCGTCGAGGTCGGTCAGCTTGAGCTCGTGGTTCTTGCCGCTGTCATCCTTCCACGAGAGTACTTCGGAGGTTGCGTCGTACTTGGTGGCCTTGCCGGAGATTCGCGTTCCGTCCTTGAGGCGCACGGAGTCGGCGTGGGCCGCGGTGCACAGGCAGAGCGCGGCGAGAATGGTCAGCGGTCGAAGGAGGGACTTCATCACTACTTCTCCTCCTCGAACGTCATGGTGCCGCAGACGCAGTCCGGGTTGTCCGGGTTGTGCTCGTCTGCGATGCACGCCGGATGGGCGCAGCCGTCGATCTGAGCCTCGTCGGTTCCGCAGATGCACGGAACGTCGTAGTCGGCCTTGGAGGAGTTCGAGCCGCAGGCCGTGAGCGCGAGCGCGGCGGTGAGGATGAGAAGCGCTGTCCGCATGTCGCACAAGAGGAGGTGAGGCGTCGTCGGGACAGACGGACGCGTCACGGTATTCCGATGTTCGCGCGCTAGAGCAGCGGTCCAGGGCCCGGCTCGCCGAAGGTGTATGACGATGGATCGTCGTCCGGTCGGCTCGCGGGGGTGGCCGTGCTGGTCGAGACGGGCGGGTGTCCGCGGTCGAAAGCGTCGACCTGGACGGCGAGATCGCGCTGAGTGCGGGCTTCGAGCAGCACCTTGCGTTCCTCGGCGGAGATCACGCCGGCCTCGAGCGCCTTGTCGACGGACGAGGCGATCGTGCCGCGGTCGAGCTGACCGGCGCGCATGGCGTCCTTGATCTTGCGCTCCGCGCCGCGCGAGGCGACGACCGCCGCGAGGGCGTGTTCCAGCAGCGCGAGGCCGTGGTCTTCTCCGTGCGGCACGAAGATGTCGGGCGTCAGGTGCAAGCGAGCCGCGCCGCCGTCCTGGATCGCCTGCGCGACCTTGCGCGAGAGGCGGTCGTTCGGGAGCTTGTAGCGCGACCAGGGCATGAACAGCTTCATGCGCACGATGCGCGCGACCCAGCGGTTCGGCAGGTTGTCGAGCATGCCGAGCAGCGCTTGTTCGATCTCGTAGAGCGACTTCTGCGCGGCCCAGTCGATGAACGGTTCGTCGCGTTCGGCTTGGCCTTCGTCGTAGAAGCGCTTCATCGACGCGGTGCCCATGTAGAGCCACGCGAGCGCGTCGGACAGTCGGCCGGTTAACGACTCGCGGCGTTTCAGATCGCCGCCGAGCGTCATCATCGCCGCTTCCGCGCAGACCGCGAAGGTGGCGCTCATGCGCTCGAAGTGCGTGAAGTACTGCGACGCGTGTCCGGAGCGCGGACGACGTGCGAGACGACAGTCGGTGAAGCCGAGCCACGCGGCGCGCACCCAGTTCGTGATGACGCTGCCGCCGTGTCCGAACAGAGCGGCGTCGAAGCGGTTCAGGTCGCCGGCGGCGACGGATTGCATCTCCTCGAGGGCGTAGGGGTGGCAGCGGATCGCGCCTTGCCCGAAGATGATCATCGAACGCGTCAGGATGTTCGCACCTTCGACGGTGATGCCGATCGGCGCCGCTTGGTAAACTGCGGCGAGGATGTTGTGCGGCCCGCGGACGATGCCGGCTCCGCCGACGATGTCCATGCCGTGGTTGACGACTTCGCGCATGCCTTCCGTCAGGTAAGCCTTCGAAATCGCTGTGATCACGGCGGGTTTCTGGCCCGCGTCGATCGCCGTCGCGGTCAAGCGACGCGTCGCATCCATCGCGTACGTCAAGCCCGCAATCGGCGCTAGACGCTCTTGGATGCCCTCGAATCCGCCGATCGGCATGTTGAACTGTTCGCGCACGCTGGCGTAAGCACCGACCGTGCGGGTCGTGAGTTCCGCCGCGCCGACGGACAGCGCGGGCAACGAAATGCCGCGGCCTGCCGCGAGGCAGTCCATCAACATGCGCCAGCCCTGGCCGGCGAGTTCACGGCCCCCGATGATGAAGTCGAGCGGCACGAAGACATCTTTGCCGCGCGTCGTTCCATTCACGAACGGGACGCCGAGCGGGTCATGGCGTTCGACCGCCTCGACACCGGGCGTGTCGGCGGGGATCAGCGCGCAGGTGATGCCGATCTCCGCGGGACCACCGAGCAAGCCGTCGGGGTCGCGCAGCTTGAACGCAAGACCGATCACGGTCGCGACGGCATTCAGCGTGATGTAACGCTTCTCCCAGTTGAGTCGCATGCCGAGGACTTCTTCGCCCTTGTACATGCCGCGCGTCACGACGCCGCCGGAGCGCATCGAACCCGCGTCGCTACCAGCGAAAGGTTCGGTCAGCGCGAAGCAGGGCAGTTCTTGACCGCGAGCGAGGCGCGGCAAGTAGTGGTCTTTCTGTTCTTTCGTGCCGTAGTGCAACAGCAGCTCGGCGGGGCCGAGCGAGTTGGGCACCATCACGGTCACCGCCGCGGTGCAGGAGCGGCTGGACAGCTTCGTGACGACGGCGGAGTTGGCGATGGCCGAGAAGCCCAGGCCGCCGTACTCGGTCGGAATGATGATCCCGAAGAAGCCCTGTTCGCCCATGTATTCCCAGATCTCGGCGGGGAGGTCTTGGTCTTGGAGGATCTGCCAGTCGTCGAGCATCCGGCAGAGCTCTTCGCAAGGTCCTTCGAGGAAGGCCTGTTCGCGATCGGAGACGCGTGACTCGGGGACGTCGAGCAGCTTCTTCCAGCGCGGTGCGCCGGAGAACAACTCGGCATCCCACCAGACGCTTCCGGCTTCGAGCGCTTCACGCTCGGTGTCGCTCATTGTCGGGAAGAGCGGCGCGAGCAGCGGCATCGCGCGCTTGGTGATCATGCTGCGGCGCACGCCGGGCACGGCGAACAGCACGACAGCCGCAGCGAATCCGAGCAGCAGCAGCGTGAACCAGACCGGTGAGTCGATCCCGCACCAGAGCCAGATCAGGAAGCCGAGTGTCGGCGGAAGCGTCCACGACGGGAGCGGCCGGCCGACATAGAGCAGCCAGGCGAGAAGGACGTAGAGGAGGATCAGGATCAGGAGCGTCATGGTCTCGGTGGGTGCGCGGGGTGCGGACGGGACGGCTGGGTCCGCGATTGGAAGCCGTCGACAGGAGTGTAGGCAACCCCAAAGCGGAATCGCGCAGCTCTCATCGATGAGTGGTTCCTCCTCCCGTTCATGGAACGCACACTCGCCCGACCCGGACTTCAGCATGAGACTCGCCACCCTCCTCCTGTCCCTTGCGGCCGCCGTTCCCTTGCACGCGCAGGACTCGGACCCACTGGCCGGCGACGAGGCGCCTGTGCGCCGGCCGCGCGTCGGACTGGTGCTCTCGGGAGGAGGCGCTCGCGGTGCAGCTCACATCGGCGTGCTCCGCGTGCTGGAAGAACTACACGTGCCCGTCGATGCGATCGCCGGCACCAGCATGGGCTCGATCATCGGCGGCCTCTACGCGGCCGGTCGCTCGCCCGATCAGATCCAGGACGCCATCGCGGGAGTCGCCTGGAGCGACGCCTTCAAGGACAAGCCGCCGCGCTCGCAACTCGTCCTTTCGGCGCAAGCAGGACGACCGCGACTTCCTCGTCGGGCTCCAGCTCGGGCTGCGCAAGGACGGCTTCTCCTACGCGCGCGGACTGCTCCAAGGGCAGAACCTCGGACTGCTGCTGAAGCGCTTCGCCGCGGGCGCGGAGCTCGTCGAGGACTTCGACTCTCTGCCCATTCCGTACCGCGCCGTTGCGGCGGATGCGATCACGGGCGATCCCGTCGTGCTCGACAGCGGCGATCTCGCGCAAGCGATGCGCGCCAGCATGAGAGTGCCCGGCGTCTTCGAGCCCGTGGAGATCGACGGACGGCTGCTCGCCGACGGCGGCATGTCGGCGCAGACGCTGATCAGCGTCGCGCGCCGCAAGGGAGTCGACATCCTCATTGTCGTCGACTTGACCGAAGAAGAGGACGTCCCCGCCGACGCGATCAACACGCCCTCCACGCTCCTCGCGCACTTGCTCCTGATGGTCGTGACGCGCAACGCGCGCGAGGAACTGGGTGAACTCTCGTACGACGACAACCTGATCCAACCGAACCTCGAGGGCTACGGATCGGCGGACTTCGGTTCGTCGACCCGGATGGTGCCGCCGGGCGAGGCCGGGGCCCGCGTCGCTGAGTATCAGATCGAGTAGACGATCGCCGCACTCGCCGGCAGCTACGTCTTCGGTAACTGGGCGGAGGTGCGAGTCGGTTACGACTGCGGCGAGGGCAGGGGGCACCGCCGCACGGGCGATCCGGCGCTGCCTTCGGGAAGCTTCGGGATCGGCGAGTTGTTCATCGCGTTCGAGAGCGACACGCTCGACCGCTGGGACTTCCCGACCTCCGGACAGTTCACGGTCACCAGGGCGAGGTTCCAGAGAGAAGCATTGGGTGCCGAGGCGGATGTCGACGGACTCGAATTCGCCGGCGGCGTGACGCGCACGCACGAGAAGTGCACCACGACAGCTTGGAGTCGCATGGGCCTGTCGGACGACTCGGCACAAGTCCGGAACTACTACACGGTCGGCGGACTCTTCAGCCTCTCCGGACTCGCGGACGATCAACTGATCGGTGGCAGTGCCGGCATGGTTGGACTGGGGCTGCACAGGCGCTTCGGTGACCTCGAGGACACGCTGCAGCGCAACACCTACATCGGCGTGACCGGTGAACTCGGTGGCGCATGGCGCGATGGCGACTCGTTCACGACCAAGTCACTCGTTCCCGCAGCCAGCCTCTATCTCGCGATGGACACCCTCGTGGGGCCCTTCTACTTGGCGTGGGGGCACGCCGAGGGCGGCAGTGATCGCTTGTACCTCGTCGTCGGCCGTACGGTCCACTAGCTTTAGGAGGGGCGAGGATGTTGCGCAGGATCACCGAGTTGCTGCAGCGCTTCGGCACCGGCAATGTTCATGTACTGCTCGGGGTCCTGCTGGTCGGCATCCTCTTGGAGGGCTACTCGCACGATAGCCCTCTGGCCCGGGGGACTCGCGGCAGGGGGCGTCGGACTCGTGATCTTGACGTCGTTGCGCGTCGCCGGGTCGTCGTCGACTTCTCGACTCACGGGTCGATGGCTGCTTTTGATCGGGCTCTTCGTCAGGGGGCCGGGCCTGATCTGGGGCGGGGGGCCGAAGAATCCCTTGCTCATCGATCAGCTCGGTGAGTACGCCGATGTGCTGGCCTTCGGCTGGGTTCTCGCCTCGCTCGTCTCCAGATTGCTGCGTATGCGGCGAGTCGACGCTCAAGTGCTCAGCGCATCACTCTGCGCCTACCTGGTGCTCGGCTTGTGTTTTTTCTCCGTCTACAAGCTGTTGCCCGAAGACCACTTCCTGCCACCGGCGGACGAAGTCCTGTCGAAGACGCATGACAACGAACGCGGCGACCTCTTCTACTTCAGCTTCGTCACGCTGACCTCGCTCGGCAACGGCGATGTGTCGCCGGATTCGCCCATTGCGCGCTCGATCGCCATCCTCGAAGTCGTGCTCGGACAGTTCTTCCTTGCCGTGTTGATTGCGCGGCAGGTCGGGATGTTCCTGGCTGCCCGCAACTCCAAGAAGTAGTTCGATGAGTTCATACGGAAGAGCGGCGCCACTCGCGTAGGAAGCGCCGCGCTTTCGTCGACTCAGCGCGCCGAAGCGCGCAAGGCTTCGACTAGACCCAGTCGATCTGCAGACCGCTGGAGAAGTTCGAGCCGTTGCCGCAGGGACACGCGATGCCCGAACCATCACCGGCGCAGATCGGCGTACCGAGCGGGCCGGTGTCGACGACCGCACGGATCATCCAGACGAGGGTGTCGAAGCTCTCGACGATGAACGGACCATTGGTCAGCGTACTGAGGTCGGCGAGGCGCACGGCCGTTCCGTTCGGGACCGGCGTCGGGACGAAGGTCGTCCCGAAGGCGACTTGGATCTCGGTGACCGTCCGGCCGCAGGGCACGCGGTTGAGCGCCAGCAGGTCGCCACCGGCAACCAGGCCGAGGCCGAAGTCCGACTCGCCGTCGTCGAGCGTGCCGCAGGGCAGCGGTGGAAGCTCGAGCACGGAGAAGCTGCCGGTGCCGCCGCCGGGACCCAGCGCGCTCGCGCCCAGCTGGATCATGAACACCTCGCCGGCCGTGGCGGCGAAGGCACCCAGTGTGAATTTCTGCATGAATCTTGACTCCGAAAGCGTGCGGCTTGTCCTGATGGTGTTCGCGCTCGAGGGAAGCCGGTCGTCGTGCGCGTAGCGCCCGGTCCGTGGGGATCCCAGTCGTGCTCTCGAGTCCTCGCCCCCGCGAGCAACCAGAGAGACGGTGACGCCGGACGCGGAGTTCAGGAGGAAGCCAACCACGCCCTGGGATACGGTCATCGAGGGGGCATGCTCGGTCTGCGTGAGTTCCGAGCGGGGGCTTCGTAAGCGCGGCGCGTTGGGCCCTCGCTGCTGTCGATCGGCACCGTGATGGCGGGGCGTTGCAGGTCGCGCCCGAGCGAGCGAATCGCATCAACTCGAACTTGTCGCTGACGCAGCGTTAGCACGCTCTTACCGAACGAAGAAACGGCGGCGCCGCTGGTGCGACGCCGCCGTTGTGACTGAGCGGTCCTCGAGAGGGCCGAGCACCGGATCTCGACTAGATGTAGTCGATCTGCAGGCCGTTCGTGAAGTTCGAGCCCTGGCCACAGGGGGTCAGGTTCGGGTCACGGAACCACTGCTGGTAGAAGCGCGTGACGCCGGGGCCGCTGATGTTGCCCTCGGTGATGATCGAGGACGTCGTCGTGCCTTCGCCGTTGGCGTCGAGGAACACCACTTCGACACGCTCGGTCGGGGTACCCATGCAGAGCACGCCGTCCTTGAAGGCGAAGCCCGTGAGGACCGTGCCCTGGATGAGAAGGCTCGGCTGGCTCGGACGCGCTTGCGTTACGGTGAAGCTGAGGTCGTCGTTCGCGAAGAGGGCCGTGCCGTTCGCGGTCAGGACACCACCGACACCTTCGGAACTCTGGCAGCCTTCGCCGGCGCCGAGCGCCGACTCGTTGCCACAGGGGCAGGCGACGCCGGAACCGTCACCGAAGCACAGCGGGGTGCCGAGCTGGGTGGGGATCTCGGCGCCGTTGGCGCGCAGCCACCAGACGCCGGGGAAGCCGATGGCGCCCATGCCGATGGGGGCTTGGTCGTTGGCGGCCAGGTTGGCGCTGTCGAAGGGCGTGCCCGTCGCGGCGAGCTGGTAGCCGACGATCGAGGCCGTCGGGTTCAGTCCGTAGTAGACGTAGTCGAGCGTGCCGACGAACTCACCGGCAGCGTGCGTGACCACGACGGCGACGTAGCAGTCACCGGTGATCACCACCGAGGCGGGAAGGGGCTCGTTGTTCAGCAGGCCGGTGCCGCTGTTGGCCACGACCGAAGGGTGCGTGCTGACGAGCAGGGCGTTCGTCGGGTCGCCGTCCTGGTCAACGTCGTCGTAGACGCAGACTTCGACAGCGCTGCCGTCGAGGACCGTGTTGTAAGCGACGTCGATCGAGTCGACCGAGGCGAGGCAGTCGGCACGGTTCATGACCATCAGCTGGCCGCCGTTGATCAGGCCGAGCCCGTTGTCGTCGTTACCGTTGTCCAGCGTGCCGCAGGCGAGCGCGGGGTTGATCGTGACGTCGAGGACGCCGACCCCGCCTGCGGGGGGGGTCGTGCCGCCGTAGAGGCCGACCTGGATCAGATAGGTTTCACCGTTCGTGACGGCGAAGACCATGCTGGACTGGAGGGTTCCGCCCGCGTCGTCGTTGCATGCGATCGCAGTGCCGCCGGTGGGGCAGGCGCCGCTGGTGTAGGCAGCGATCTTGGTGTCGATCGTGGTCGAGGCGTTGACCGTCGAGAAGTTGGCGATGCCGTCGGCATCAGCGGTCCACTCGAACCAGACGTCCTGGTTCACGGCGGTGAAGCCGAAGAACGAGCAGATGGCTTCGAGCTGGCCGTTGGCCGGAACGCTCGTGGCACCTGTGTTGTCGAAGACGTAGTTACCGGGGCCCGGACCGATCGTGTCGGGGGTCGCGCAGTCGTCGCTGCCTTGACCGGCGGTGAGGCCGCCGCCGCCCGAGGACTGGGTCACGTTGGGCTGGACAGCCTTGCGACCGCTTTGACTCTGGGCGAATTGGGCGTCCGCTGTGGTGAGGGCCGAGCCGGCGAGGACGGCAATGGCGATAGAGGGAATCTTCATGCTCTGATCTCTCAGTAAAACGGGTGTGTGTTTCTGCTCTGGTCGCGCCCCACAAGGGGACCACTGCAAACAGTGAACGCCGTCCCCCCCCGGGGTCGGCAGTCCGCGACACATGGCAAATTTACTGGACGATTGCGGAGTGAGGAAGGGTCCCCGGTTCTGCCACGGGTCGGAAAAAAGCGCCTACCCGTTGTGAAATCAGGGGGTTACGGCGTTTTGGATTCGCTGGATCGGTCCCCATTACGCTGGATCCCGTCATCGCGCCCTTCTGACCCCTGACGGGGCTCTAGGACTGCGCAATCTGGAACATGCGCTCCAGCCAGCGAGGCCTGCTGTAGTCCCAGTTGCCTTCGGCCATCGCGGCGACCAGAACTGGGTAGGCCCGCTCGAGGGCCTCACAGGCCTCCTCAGGCAGCCTCAGGGCCTCTGCGTAGCGGGCGAGGGGCTCGCGCTCGGTCGGGCGCAGGCCGCCCTCCTCGAGCAGCTGTCGCCAGGCGGCCGCCGGACTCAGGCCGTCCGCTTGCTTGCGCTCGTGCACCACCAGGTGCAGGAGGTCGAAGTAGGGCAGATCGCGGTCGGTACTCGATCCCCAGTCGAGGACGCCGATCAGTGAACCCTCCGGCGTGACCTGCAGGTGCTTCGAGCGCAGGTCCGCATGGTGCAGGACCAGCGGCAGCTCGGTGCCGAGCAGGCGCTCCCGACACTCGTCGTGCATCCGATCGAGTGCGCGTTCGACCTGCGGCTCGGCGACGAAGCGCCGCACCAAGTCGAAGCGAGTCGTGACGAGCTCGGCAAAGCGCTCGGCATCGAGCGGCTCGGGTGGACCGACAGCCAGCTCCGTCATGCGCTCCGCGGTCTCGCGCAGCATGCGCTCGATCGGCGCGCTCTCGCCGGCGAGTTGCGGCGCGCCGAGACCCGGCAACCTCCGCTCGACCGACATCCAGAGCCCCTCGAGCTCGCCGCGGAACAGCGCGCGCGGAGCGGGGAAGCCCGGGTGTTCGACGGGCAAGCGCTCGAGCACGTCGTGGTGTCGTTCGATCTGCACGCGTTGTTGTCGCGAGAGCGGCAGGTGCAAACACCAGTCACCGGCGCCGCCGGCGTGTTCGTCACCGCGCGTCAGGACGACCGCACTGTTGCCGCGCGTCGCGACCAAGTGATCGATGCGGCCCGCCGGTTCGCCGAGGCGTTGCGCAAGCGCATCGAGGATGCGCTCGAGGCGTCGCGGCGTGCGCGGGCGATCTGTGCGCGCCGAGCGCAGCGCGAAGGACGGCGAGAGCGCGCCGAACAAGCCGAGTCGTTGGCCGAGCACCTTCAGCGGGTTCTGTCGTTCCTTCGGTCCGACGTAGAGCTGCGGGCGGTCTTCGTCGATGCCCGCGACGAAGGTGAAGTCGAGCGAGGTCGGGTAGAGGCTCCACGCTTCGGCGCGTTCGCAGCCGGGAAAGCGCAGTGCCTTGCGCCAACCGCCGAGGTTGCGCTCGCCGCGCGGCGCGCGGATTGCGTCGAGCACCCAGCGCGGCGGCGACGGCACCTCGAAGCGTCCGCGCCAGCCGGACGAGCGCTTGTAGCCGAGTCGGTTGTCCGCGACGAGCACGAGTTCACCGCGCGCGACGCGTCGGCATTCGCCGATCGAGTGCGCGCGGTCCTTGGACGAGCTCGGCGCACCCTCTTCCTGCACGACCAAGTCGAAGGCGTCGTCGTCGAAGGGCAAGCGCTGCGCAGCGTCGAGCGCGACGGTCTGCGCTTCGCCGACCGTCCACTGGCGCGTGCGGTGCGCGCAGAACGCGAGTCGTTGGGCCGAGTGATCGCAGACCGTCACGGCGTAGCCCGATGCGGCGAGTGCTTGCACCGTTCCGGAGAAGGCGTTGCCGATGAACAGCGCTTCACCACCCGGCGCTTCGCAGAGCAAGTGCCACGCGCCGCGTCCTTCGCGCAGCAGCAGCATCAACAGCTCGGCTTTCTCGAGCGGGATGCGCAGCAGCAGAGCTTCGAGCGCCGACTTGAAGTCTTCGCCCGCGTCGAGCGCGGCGAGCGTCGGCGCGAGCTCGTCGCTCGTGAGCGGATCGGGCGCGAGCGTCACGAGGGATCCGCAGCCGCGGCGGTCGCGTGCGTTTCACGCGGGCCGAAGTGCACGGCGAGCAGCACGAGGAGCGCGGGGGTCAGGCCGAGCACGAGGAACGGCAGCGGAAAGCTCCACTCGTAAGCGAACGGCTCATCGCCGGGGAACGCGAAGTACGCCGCTCCGTCGGACCACGCCGTCAGGGCGAGCACGAACGGAACGAGCGCGACGAGCCACCAGCTGAGTCGCGCGGCGAAGGGCTCACCCTTTGCCCTCGAGTGTCGCGAGAGGTACCAGCTTGCAACCAACAGGGCGACCGGCGGCGCGAGCCAGAAGCGCCAGTGCTCGAAGTCCGGTAGCCCGATACTGCGCGGCCAGAACACGAGCGTCAGCTCGTAGTTCAGCTGCATGTTCGACGTCATCAAGTACCGAATCGCGAGCTGTGCGGGTGTCACGAGCACGAGCAGGGTCCAGGGCCAGATCGGACGGCGGCCACCGGCGGGCAGCGCGAAGAGCACGGCGCACAGACCAACCAGCGCAGCAGGGACGGCTTCCACGCTTCCTGTCAGGGTGAGCGTCGAGAGCAGCAGCAAGGCCAAGGTGCGCGCGCGGCGATCCGCTCGTCGCGCCCAGACCAGACCGACGACGCAGGCGGTCGTCAGCGCGAACGCCGGCCACAGCGGAGGGACCTGCATGTTGTTCAGATACATGTACGGGTCCACGGTGAACGCGAGGTAGCTGACCAGACTCCCGAGCCCGACGGCCCAGGCCGCCCAGCTCTTCAGACCCAGCTGCCCGAGTGCACCGACCAGCACGAGCACCAGCGCGAGGGGGGCGAGGTCCCCTCCGAGAACGGGCAGCCACTCCATCGCGAAAGCGACGCTTTCGAGGCCTGTCGAGGCGGAGAACTGGGCTGCTACGGACTCGGTTGCCACGACGATCGGCCAACTCGCAACGGCGAGCGTGGCGAGCGCGAAAGGCGCAGCGATCCAGTTGCTGTCCTTGCTCGACGTCTCGTGTCGCGGTCGCAGCTTCGCCGGTGCGCGTAGGATCAGCGCGACCGCGAGCACCGCGTGCAGCGCTAGGTACGCGACGATGAAGGTCGCATACAGCGTCTCCGCATCCGGCTCGTTCGGTATTGCGAACAGATTCGTGAGCACGGCCAGCGCGGAGTGAGCGAGCGAGCCGAGCAACCAGCTCGTGCCGATCGTCGCGCCCAGCTCGCGCGCGCCCATGCCCGGCGCCCAGCCCGGCCAGCCCGGCGGCAGGAAGGCGAGCAGCATGCGTCCGCTCGCGAAGAGCAGAGCGGCGGAGAAGAGCGTGAGCAGCGCGATGGTCAGCATGGGGAGCTCCGGCGGGAACCGGCGCGAGAGAGCTTCGCTTGCGCGAGGATCGAAGTCCAACGCGCGCCTCGCTCTGCGGTGCGCCCGGGATAAGATCGGCCTCCATGCGCGTCGCCGCTCTTCAGTTCGATGTCATCGCGGGAGATCCGCAGGCCAACCTCGCGTCCGTCGAGCGCCGGCTCGCCGACGCTCGTGCGGACGGCGTCGAGCTCGTGCTGCTGCCCGAGATGTGGACCGTCTCCTTCATGCCCGACGAGCGGCTGGACGAGGGGCTCGAGCGGGCGAGTCTCGAAGCCGTGGAACAAGTCGGTCGCTGGACGGCGGAGCTCGGACTGGCTGTGTGCGGCAGCGCGCTCGGTCCGCGCCGGGGACCGCGCAAGTTGCCGACGAACCGGCTGACGCTCTTCGAGCGCGGCGCGATCGCGCTGGTCTACGACAAGATCCATCTCTTCACGCCGACGGCCGAGACGGAAGCCTTCGCGCCCGGCGAGATTCCCCCGGCGACGGTGCCTTGCGCCGGCGCACGCGTGTCGGGAGTCGTCTGCTACGACCTGCGCTTCCCCGAGCTCCTGCGCGTTCCGTTCCGCGACGGCGCCGAGCTGATGCTCGTCTGCGCGCAGTGGCCCGGTCCGCGCCGGCGTCACTGGGACTCGTTGATCGTCGGACGCGCGGTGGAGAACCAGTGCTTCGTGCTCGCCACGAACCGCACCGGTTCCTCAGTGATCGGTCGCCGCAAGCTGCAGCTCGAGTTCCCCGGCAACTCCGCGGTCGTCTCGCCGCACGGCGAGATCCTCGCGCAAGGCGACGGCGAGCCGGGGCTGATCACCGCCGACATCGATCTCACCGAAGTGCGCCGATACCGCCGCGAAGTGCCCGTCACCAAGGACGAGCGCCGCGACCTCTATCGCAACTGGTGAGCCTCGAACGCAGAGCGGGCGCGATCCCGAAGGAACGCGCCCGCCGTTCAGGTCAGCGCGGAACGACTAGATCCAGTCGATCTGGATACCGTTCGTGAAGTTCGAACCAGTGCCGCAAGGCGACAGGTTCGGGTCACGGAACCACTGCTGGTAGAAGCGCGTGTTGCCGGGACCGGGGATGTTGCCCTCGGTCACGATCGAGGAGACCGAAGTGCCTTCGCCGTTGGCGTCGAGGAAGACGACTTCGACGCGCTCGGTCGGAGTGCCCATGCAGAGCACGCCGTCCTTGAAGGTGAAGCCTGTGAGGACCGAGCCCTGGATCAACAGACTCGGCTGGTTCGGACGCCCTTGCGTCACGGTGAAGCTGAGGTCGTCGTTCGCGAAGCTGGCACTGCCGTTGGCGGTCAGAACGCCGCCGACTCCGACCGAGCTGAGGCAGCCCTCGCCGGCGCCGAGTGCCGACTCGTTGCCGCAAGCGCATGCCGTGCCCTGTCCGTCGCCGAAGCAGAGCGGCGTGCCCAGCACACTCGGCGTCTTGGAGCCGGTCGCGCGCAACAGCCAGACAGCGCCGAAGCCGGTCGCCGCAATCGTCACGGGCACTTGATCGTTCAGCGAGAGGTCGCTGCTGTCGAAGGGAGTGCCCGTTGCCGCGAGCTGCAGCGCGACATATGAGACGTCCGGGTAGGCCTCGTAGTTGAGGTAGTCCATGGGGCCGGGGAACTCGCCCGCGGCTTGCGTGACGATCACGCCGACCCAGGCGTCTCCGGAAATCGACACCGAGACGGGGAGCGGCTCGTTGTTGAAGATGCCGGTGCCCGCGTTGGCGACGACGGACGCGTGCGTGCTGACGCGCACCGCGTTGATGGGATTGCCGTCGGCATCCATGTCGTCCCAGACGACGACCTCGACGACTGCACCGTCGATGACTTGACCGTAGGCGGCTTGAATTGCGTCGACTTCGCTGAGGCAGGTGAACTTGTTCATCATGCACAGCTGGCCGCCATTGGTGACTCCGAGCGCGTTCTCGTCGGAGTCGTCGTCCGCGATGCCGCAGACCAGCGGGCCGATCGTGATCGTGAAGGCCCCGATCACGACAGGGTTGGCTTGTTGCGGCGACGACCCGATCTGGATCATGTACTTGTCACCGGACACGCACGCGAAGGAGACGCTGGGGAGCACGCCGCCCAGGTTGTCCGTGCAGGTGATCGCAGAACCGATCGTGGGGCAGCCGCTGCCGGGGTAGATGCCCATCTTCGGATCGCCGGAACCGGCGGTCGAGATGATGCAGAAGCCATCCGCTGTCGCGGTCCACTCGAACCACACGTCGTTGTTCACTTGCGTGAAGCCGCCTGCGGAGCACAGGGCATCGAGCTGGCCGGAAGCGGGGTCGATTGTCGCTCCCGTGTTGTCGTAGTTGAACGTACCGGGGCCGCTGATCGCGTCGGTCGTCGCGGCGAGCGAGCAGTCGTCGTTGCCATTGACCAATCCGCCGCCCGAAGCGGGCGTGGTGACGACTGGCGGCGCGACAGGTGTTGTCAGCGGCCGCTTGGTGGAGACATCCGTGAGAAGGGTCGGCGTCTGGGCACTGGCAACGCCCGCGAGGACGGCGACACAAAAGCTGAACGAGGGAATTCTCATGTTCACACTCCGCGGAATCGAGTTGTCGGTAGAGCGGCCACCGTCGAGATGACGCTGGCGCTGGTGTTCGACTTTACGCCTCCCTCGCGCTTTCCGAAACGGGTCCATGCGCGCCGTTCACAGCGGCTGCGCGAGTCCTCACCCCACGTAGAAATGGAGCGAGGGAGCCCACGCGGGACTCCCTCTCTCCAGGTCTCTCTGCAATGACTCTTTGGAGTCGGTGCGCGGTTCGTTCCGGTGCCTACAGGGGCGGCAGCGGGTCCTTCTCGAGCTCCGGCGGGTCGTCGTCGGGGATCGGAGGGGTCGGCTTGGGTCCGGGAACGTGAGTCGGGCCGGCGTGCTCGAGCTGGAGCGTCGTGCGGGCTTGGAAGAAGGCTTGGGCTTTCGCCGGCAGCAGGCTGCCGCTCGGCTCGAGGGCTCGGCGTCCATCGTCGGTGAGGCTGTGGACTTGACCCGCCGCTTCGGGCGGCGAGCAGAACAAGGTCCAAGCGACATCAGCTTGACCGGTCGAGAGGCGCAGGGCGCCGGTCGTCGACCACTCATCGCCTGCCGCGTCGAGGACTTCGATCCACGCGCCGTCGAGGGCGCGGCGGGGGAAGTCGAGTCGCAGGCTCTCGCCGGCGCGCAGGCGACGGCTGACGAGCTTGGTGCGGTCCGCGCTGGCGAAGAGCACGAGGCGTTCTTCTTCACCGAGGTTGCGGGCGACGAGGCGCGTCGGTTCGACGCGCACGAGCACCAACTCCTCGACCTGCGCTGCCTGGGCGGGCGCGGCGGTCAGAGTCAGGGCGGTGAGGATGGCTGTGATCATCTGGGTCTCCTTCTCGGCCGGAGCGCTCGCTCCTGTGCCGCCCCGGGTATCGGAAGACCCTTCCCCCGGCTTTAGTTTCTCAGCCCGGACCCGGAAAGAATTCCCGCTTGCGGACTCGTGGGGTACCGAGCCGGGACTGATTTCCCACAGCTCGTGCCTTCACGCCTGGCCTGCCCTGCACTGCTTGCCCTGGCACCGATCCCGCGTCACGGGCCCAGGGGGGCGGCACGAGCTGTGGGGAACTGGCCCCGGCTCGGTACCGCGCTAGTCGCGGCCGAGCAGGCGGAAGCTCGACCAGTCGGAGACCGGCCAGCCGCGGTCGCGCAGGGTCGCGCGGGCTCGGCGGGCGGCGCGCGCGGGGGAGTGGCCCTCGAGCAACGCGGCGTGGAAGGCCGGGGTCCAGGCGGCGGCAGCGCGGTCGCGTACCGGCCAGGGGCTGACCAGTAGATCGCGCACGCCGCCTTCGAGTAGCGCGCGCGAGAGCCCTTGCAAGCCTTCAGCGTCGACCGCGCGACCGCCCGCGGATTCGCAGGTGCTCAAGACGACCAGCTGCGCGGCGAGCGTGCCTTCGCTGAGCTCGCCGACGCACAGCTCCGCGCCCGCATCGAGTCGCAAGCCGAGCGCGGCGAAGCGCGGATGCGCGCAGTCCGCCGACTCGCCGAGGTGCGTCGCGATGTGCACGGGGTTCGGACTGGCGAGCGCGTCGCGCACGGAGTCCGCGTCGAAGCTCGGGCCACTCGCGACGCGTGCATCCGGTCGCAGCGCGACGATCGAGTCCAGTTCTTCGCGTGCAGCGGGAAACAGCGGCGAGCCGTCCGCGGTGCGCGGATCGCCGATCAAGTCCCACGCCGCGTCGAGCGCTTCGTATGTGCCGGGGCGTCGCGCCGGCAAGCCGGGCAAGTGGTGCAAGCTGACGCGTTCGTCGAGCCACGCACCGTCTTCGAGCGTCAACAACTCGAACGGCAGCGCTTCGAGCGGACCGTGGGCGAGCAGCAACAAGCGCTGGTCGGGATCGGCGTTCGCGAGTCGTTCGCGCAGCTTGGGCGGCAAGAGATGACGAGCCAGTTCAGCGCCCAGCTCGCGCACGAGCGCTTCGTCGTCGCGCCGCGCAGCTTCGCGCAAGCGACGCACGCCTTCGCGCAAGGTGCGGCGCGGGTGCGGGATCTCCATCGCCTCGATCTCGCCGTTCGCAGCGAGATGCAGTGCAATGCCGCGGTCCGCGCCGATCGAGATCGACAGCAGACCGAGCTCGTCAGCCGCGGCCCAGGCGAGCAAGTCGTCGACGGTCAGCTCCGTTCCGCGCAAGCCGCGCGAGTGCCACGCTTCCGCGCGCAGCAGCGCATCGAGCTCATCGCCAGCGCGCAGTCGCGCTTCCACCGCGAGCACGACGGCGTGCAGTCCGAGCCACTCACCAGCGACGGTCCCCGCATCCCCGGCGAGCTGCCGATCGCGCGCGATGCGGGCTTCCCAGTCCTGCGCCTCGAGCAGCGCTTCGTCGAGCACTTGCGCCGCACGCTCGGGTTCGCCCTCCGCGAGCCAGGCTTCGCCGAGCTGCGTGGCCGCGACCACGCGGGACAGCGGCGGGAGCCACTCGCGCGAAGCCGGTGATTGCCACAGCGCGATGACTTCCCACGGTCGTTCCTCGGCGAGCAGCAGCTGACCCTCGAGCAAGCGCGCGTCGGGATGCCCGGGCGCGAGTGCATCGAGTTGCGCGCGGGCGCGCGAAGTCTCGCCTTGCCGTAGCTGAGCGAGGATCAACAGCACGCGCCACGCGTCTTGTTCTTCGTCGGCGTGCGGTCGATTGCGCAGCAGGAACTCCTCGGCGCGTGCGGGTCGGTCTTCGTCGAGCAGGCGTTGCGCCGCCGCGCTCGCGAGCGGCCAACAGTCCGCCGGTGAGCGCAGAATCGCGAGTTCACCGAGCAGCTTGTCGATGCCGTGCACGTCGCCGCGCTCGCGGGCGAGGTCGATGCGCGCGAGCAGCGCGTGTTGCAGATAGTCGCCATTCTCGAGATAGCGCGCGTCGGCGGCCAGTTTCGTGAATCCTGATTCGGCATCGAGCGTGCGCCCGTGGAGCCGGTCGAGGCGCGCCAAGGTCCAACGCGGTTCGAGGCTGCGGCTGATGCTTCCGGCGCGTTCGCAGATCGCGAGCGCGCGTCGCGCGTCCGCTTCCGCGCGTCCGAGGCGTGCTTCGCGCTCGGCGAGCGTGTCGGTGCGTGCTTCGAGTGCGCGCACTTCGATGCGCGCGGCGAGCGACAACGCCATCGCCGCCGGTAGGTTGTCCTTGCGCGGCAGGACTTCATCGGCGAGCAGTCGAAGCTCGCGCAGGATTTGCGGTCGTTGCGTCGACCACTGCATCGAGTCGGCTTGCTTCGTCGCGCGCCACAGCTCGGTCCAGCGCGCTTCGTCGAGCCGTCCCTGACGGCGCTCGTCGGGATCGAGCGCGAGGTAGTAAGCCGCGACCTGCGGTGCATCGCCGCGCCCGTGGTCGCGCGCGAACTCGGCCGCCAGCGTGGCGAGTCGCGTCGCATCCGCCTCAGCGGCGCCGGACCGCCAGCGCGCGAGTTCCGCCAACAAGTCCGCTTGCACCTCGTCGTGGTCGCGAGTCGGCGCGCCTTGATTCTCGGCCGCGCGCACGGAACCGGCGAGCGGCGTGCGCGTCAGTGCCCAAGCGAGCACGACCACACCGATCGCTCCGGCGATCGAGAAGGCGCGGATGAGGCGCAAGGACCCGAGTCCTCAGCGCGGGAGGTCAGGGTTCAAGTACGCGTCGCGCTCGGGGCTCTGGGGCAGTCCCTGAGCCAAGCGTCGCGCATCACTCTTGAATCCCGCTTCGTGCAACAACACGACGGCTTCCGCGCGGCGCAGTCCGTCGAGCTTCTCGATCAAGTCGGGTCGTTCGACGACTTCGAAGTCGCGGGCGCCGAGGTCGACGTCCAAGCCGCGCGAGGTCGCGTGCGCGCGCCAGGTGTACTTACCGATCTCGAGCGGCATGGCGGCGAAGTCCGCCGTCTCGCTCTGCAGGTCGGCGATGCGTTCGCCGGCGTCGAGGGCTCCGCCGCCGTGACGGTAGAGCTCGACGAAGTACGCCGTGGCGTCTTGGACGGGCGTCAGCTCGAAGCGCGGCGCGCTGCCCGCGGGGAACAGCGCGTTCGCGGCGCCTCTTGGGATCCAGAGCAGCGGGCCGGCGGGGGACTCGAGCGCCCAAGCGTCGATGCCGCGCACCGGATCGGGCACGGGCAGGACCGTCGCGTCGCGTCCTTCGCGTCCGAGGGCCGCGAAGGCGACCAGCGAGGCCGCCGCGGCGAGCGGGACCCAGCGCAGGATCGAAGGGCGCTTCTCGAGGCTGTGGACGGGGACCACGGGGCAGATCTGCGCGAGCAGCGCGCGATCGAGGTCGTCGAGCGAGCCGTCGGGCAGGTCCGCGAGCGGCGCGGGCGGGCGGCTCTTGAGTTCCTGAGCCAGGCCCTCGCAGGGGCGGCAGCGGATCAGGTGGCGGTCGATCTGAGCGCGGCGTTCAGCAGGCACCGGCACGGCGCCCGGACCGCGGGCGTAGTCGTAGAGCTCCTCCGAGGAGGGGCAAGCGGCGACGGCGGGCGGCGCGGCGGCTTCGAGGTGGTCCTCGAGCCAGGCTTCCGCCAGCTGAACGGCGTCGAGCCGACGACCGTGGAGCGGGTGGTCGGAGAGGGCGCGCAGCGAAGCGGCGTCCAGCTCGTCCCAGTGCACGAGGGCCCGCTCGAAGTCTTCTTGAGTGGCTCCCTCGGGGTCGAGCAGCCAGACAGCATCGTTCGGTCGGTCCATATTCAGCACGTCTTCCGTCGGAGCTTCACAGAGTGGGTCAGCTGGCCTGGGTTTTTTCGATGTAACCGGCGGCGGTCGCCATCTTCTCCAGGGAGAACTCGTTCAGCAGCACCTTGCGCAGCGCCGTGGAGGCGCGCTTCAGGCGGTACTTCGCCTGCTCGCTGCTGATGCCGAGGTGGTCCGCGATCTCGCTCAGGGTCTGGCCCTGCATATAACGGAGGTCGAGCAGGGAGCGCTCCTCGCCCTCGAGGCAGACCAGCGCGCGGCGCACCAGATCGCCTATCTCGGCGTCGCCGACCTGCTCGCCCGGCCCCGGTTGGGGGTCCGGTCGATCCGGTACATGGTCGCCCATGCTGGTCAGCTGCATCGCGCGCTGCGTGGACTGCTTGCGGCGCAGGTCGACGCAGCGGCACCACGCCACCCGGTAGAGCCAGGTGCCCAGCGAGCCCTTCGACGGGTCGAAGCGGTCGGCGTCCAGCCGTTCCAGCGCGTACAGCACGAGCTCTTGATAGAGGTCGTCGCGCGACACCGGCTCGGACTCGAAGTGCCCGATGCAGTGGAACAGGAGCGGCCGATAACGCTCCAAGAAGGCGGCGACGGCCTCCTCACTGCGGTTCCGAAGTCCCGCGACCAGCTGCGCTTGTTCCATGCTTCGTGTGTCCCTGGGCGAACCTCCTGCCGAGGTCGCCGATTCGTCGGACATACGGCTTGGAGGGGGGCGATGCAATGGGCCTGCCGGGGCCCGGCGGCGGCTCTCGATCCCGCGCGTGCCCGGCGTGGAGCGCGATCGCCCGGAATCCGACGAATGCGCCGCGAATCCGGTCGATTCGGCCCTTGCGGCCCCGTGCAGCACAGCCGGCTCGGCAGGTGAGACGCGACGCCGGATTTCGGGTGCGAACGGGCCCTCACGTCCCGTGGAATCGCCTCGAAGCGGGTGCTGTGGGCCGGGGGACGCCGGGAATCGGTCCCGAACGATCGTGCCTCGCAGGAGTCGAACTCGAATTCGCACGCGATCGGCACACCCGCCGGGACGACGAGGGGGCGGACTGGTCCTGCTGTACCAAGCGAGGGGCGTCCGTGGAGATCCGCTATCGCTTCACGTCGCGAGCCGGGCGCAAGCCCAGGCTGCGCACAAGGCCGTGGATGATCGATTCTCACAGGACCTTGACACCAGAGCAGGGCAAGTCTAGCGTGTATCAATGACTTTCAACTAGCGTGTATCAATGACTTTCAAGAAGATGACTCGCTTCGCGGTGCTCACCTCCTCGTCCTGCCTTGCTCTTGCTGCCACCCTTCTTGCGCAGGGCGTCGATGTTTGCCCCGGATGTGGAGATGATTCGGCGATGGACCCGACCACATATCCCGGCGGAATCAGTGGTTCTATATGGGGGCGTCCTTGACGAGCTACAATGGTGAGTGCTTCATAATCAATGAGGAATGCGTAATGGCATATCCTTGCACTCCGTATGTCGAGGTTTGGGGCCAATCTCTCCAGGGGGGCGCGAGCGCTACCGGAGGAGGATCAATCGGTTCTGTTGGACTTGGTCGATCGACAGAGACGTGGGGGGTCTTCGAGTCCTTTGCGGACAAGACTTTCTACAAGGACTACACGGGTGTCGACTGTGGCTCGCAGTTGGACTTCTTCTATTCTGCGGTGTGGTCTCTTGCGTTTCATGCTGATGAGACAGGGGTCGTCACCGGGAAGCTCGCGTGCGAAGCCTGCTCCGAGGGCCAGTGATTGCCTCGCTCTCTTGGCTCTGGCGAGGAAAGCGTAGATTGCTTGTGCCCGCCTTTGCCTTTCTGGCGGTGGGGATCGGTGGGTTCTACTCTCTGAAGCAGGGGGGGGGCTCCCATGATGAGCCCGGCCTAGCCCTAGCTCTGACGTCGACACAAGCAGAGGAGAGCCTGAGCGCTCTGAGGGGGGCCGCGCCCCTTGAGCAGAATTCCGTCTCCAGGGATAGCGTCGTTCCTCGCGATGACAGGCCGACAGGTCTTTCAGCGGCTGACTATCTGCGGACCTTCCCGTTCGATGGAGAGTCAGGCAATGAGGAGTTCGACTATGAGGATCCCGAGACTCTCGCGAGGAGATTTGGACGGGCTACACTTCAACAGACCTTCATCCTCGAAGATGACGGTGAAGCTGCTGGCATGCTCAGGCGGTTGCGCAGTGTTGCTTCGATCGCTGCGGCGAGGGGGGTCGCTCTGAGCGCTGAGGAGCTCCGTGCAATAGAGATTTCCGTCGTCCCGAAGTACGAGGAGCAAATCGAGCCGCTCGCCAGGGTCGCGGTCAGTGAGATCAACCGGTGTATCTATGACATGTATGACCGAGAGGGCTATCAGCTCACGTCACCGGATGGGCGGACGACTCCTTCGGGCACTGCGGAGCTTCCCGACGGCGAGTTTAGGAAGTCGTGCGTGTTCGATGTTGTCGGTGGGTATTCAGTGAGGTTCGACTTCAATTCTGCTGCCTACCCCGACCTGGATGCACTGCTCCTCAGTATCGGTGATCTGAAGCTGGGTATGGAGCGAGAGGTTCTCGGCTTGATCGAGTGAACCCGGGTACTCGGAGTGTGCCCGATGGGGCCCTGACTCAGGTGGTCTCGAGCAGGGACTCGCGTCCCAAGCAGGGTCCGAGACGGCGGGCACGGGACCAGTCATCCGGTTTTGAGAGTGCGGCTCCGGCTGACTGTCGGACTCGGGCTCCTACGGGCTCCTACGGGCTCGTCGGGGCTTTCCCATCCATGCGATGAAGCTCGCGTCCAACCGCCCTCGGGTCTGTTCTGCCCGCGAACAGGTCGGCTTCGCCGGCGAGCAGGTCCTGCAGGGATCTCTGCGTGCCCTCGATCTGGCTGGAGAGGACCGCTTCCTTGCGCACGTAGAGGAACACGAAGAGATCCGGGTTCGGCAGGGTCTGCACCGAGCCGTCGAGCCGGCCGAGCGAGCGATCAGCCCTCGAGAGCAGGACCTGGAGCGGGCCGGTCAGCCGGAGCGGCGGGCTGGGCGGGAGGGGCGCCGGCAGGAAGGCGTGGTAGCCGGTCGGCTGCCTCCGGTAGCGGCCGGCTCGCCCGGGTGATCGGTGGTCTTGGGTCGGCATGGATACGCCTCGCTGTTCTACAGCGGGTGGGTCGGTCTTATCTTATAGTCTGGCTTGTGTATGGAGGCCGGCGACGGCGCGGGGCTTCCTCGGCATGGTCCCGGCCGGGGGCGCCGCCACGAGCCCTCGGGCCTCCCCGGGACTCGACCGACGATCCCCGGCGGGGGGTCGCGCGCTGCCGCGCAAGTCGTCGGAGACCGCGACTCCGCCCGGCTCGCCGGTGGCGGCTCCGTCGGCGTGATTGCGGTCGTCGGGGACGGGCCTCTGGGTCGGGGTCTTCGCGCTTCCAGAGCGCCCTCGCCCCCTGGTCGCCGTGCGGTTCCGGCTCTATAGTGTTGGCCCCTCTCCTGGCCGGATCCCCCCCGTGTGTCGCCCACTTGGCCGTCGTGGCCGCCCGGCGCACCACTCGAGACACCGCCCGGTGGAACGAGCGAGGTACATCGTGAGAGACGTGGTCATCGTCAGTGCGTGCCGCACGCCAATCGGTAAGTTCCAAGGCGGCCTGTCCGGCTTCCGCGCCCCCGAACTCGACGGATTCGCCGTCGTGGAGGCGATCTCGCGCGCCGGCATCGACGCGTCCGTGATCGACGAGGTGATCCTCGGCAACGTGCTGCAGGCGGGGCTCGGTCAGAACCCCGCGCGCCAAGCCGCGCGCGCC
>Ga0316208_1000526_pt1 | contig 45537 bp, 39 predicted proteins | sample 3monopyrite_MG_FD_204944 | JGI IMG/M metagenome (GOLD analysis project Ga0316208, IMG submission 204944) | Microbial mat bacterial communities from mineral coupon in-situ incubated in ocean water Damariscotta River, Maine, United States -... | ecosystem: Environmental > Aquatic > Marine >...
AGTGCGGTATGTTTCTGGAGCCTCGTGATAAAACTGCTGAATCTAAAGTTGCCGAATCGAAACATGAACCTCACGAGGCTTCGGTAGAATATTTTTGTCCGATGCACCCGGAAGTGGTTCAGAATGAACCTGGTGATTGTCCCAAGTGCGGTATGTTTCTGGAGCCTCGTGATAAAACTGCTGAATCTAAAGTTGCCGAATCGAAACATGAACCTCACGAGGCTTCGGTAGAATATTTTTGTCCGATGCACCCGGAAGTGGTTCAGAATGAGCCAGGTGATTGCCCCAAGTGCGGCATGTTTCTGGAGCCACGAGAAAAACAAGATCCGCCAACCCATGATCATGGCGTAACCGATCACGATGAGCATAACGACCATGCCGATCACACAGATCACAGCGACATGAATCACGAGGAATCTGGTTTTATGTCCATGATTGAGGTCACCAGGGATTTACCAAGTAGTCGCGATGGTTTAAAAATGGAATGGATTGACGTCTCTTTCGGGCCGTTTCTTCCTGGTTTACCCAGTGGCCTACGGCTTGTATTCACACTTGATGGCGACGCCGTTTCCGCCGTTGATACACATGCCATTACCGAAAATATTAAAGTACTTGAACATTCGCCCATGCATGGCGGGTGTTTTGTAAAACATTTTTTGACCCTTGATCCATTAACGCCGGTTGCGTCTCAGATACTTATTTGTCAGGCAATGGAAAATGCGGCCGGGATATCAATTGATATTAATGAAGAAAAAGCCCGCATCGGTGCGCTTGAGCGGGAGAGGATAACTAGCCATTTAAACTGGCTGGTTTTATTTGCACAGCAAACCGGTTTTTTATGGTTGGCGCGTAGCGCTGCTTCGCTGCAATTAAGCGTGGCTAATGCGACCCTGAAACAAATTGCCGAATTAAAACCAAAATTACAAAAATTGATTAAACAAATTAATAGAACACCATTATTGAAGCAGCGCACCTCCGGCATTGGTTATATCGTGACTGAGGATGAACTCTGTGGGGTTATTGCCCGTGGTTCCAGTTTAGATAATGATGTAAGAAACGATAATGAGGTTTACATTTCATTAGGTTTTAAATCGATTAAACGAAAAGAAGGTGATGCCTGGGCGCGCCTGCAAATTCGGCTTAATGAAATTAATCAAAGTCTGGCACTCATTGAAGCGGCAGGCAACATAAAAATTCCAGCAATGATAAATCTGGATGAAGTCTCCGGTCAGGGGCAGGCAAAAATCGAAACACCGCGCGGTAGGGTTAGTCTGTTATTAACGATGGATAAAGGGTTTGTGTCAGCAGTAACATTAAAAACACCATCGACCCATCACCTAAGTTTGCTGAATGCGATTACTGATCAACAGGAATTAGGTGATGCACTCGTTGCTGTTGGCTCATTGGATCTGTCGCCCTGGGAGATACGTCAATGACAACGTTGTTAATGATTTTGGTTCTCGCCATCGGGGTTTATTTACTGGCCGTGCTTGAACACTGGATTTCAAATGGACGTTTTCAGTTTTCTGCGCCAGCCTACTCAGCCATCGCTTTGTTGGGACGTGAATCTGTTGTGCCAAGAAAACCTGATTTGCTTTTTTTTGAAGTTGGCCCGGTTTTATTGTTGATTACTGCTTTACTTGCCGCCGCCGTTATTCCGTTATCACCCGATTTAATTATTACTGACCTGGCCACTGGTGCGTTGTTTCTTAACGCAGCGCTCGCTTATATTCTGGTGGCGTTAATTATGGCCGGCTGGGGGCCTAACGGTGCCTATGCCATGATAGGCGGCTGGCGATTTCTCGGTCAGCTTGTTGCGTATGCGATGCTGGTGGTTATGCCGATTACGGCAGTCGCGATGCGCGCTGAATCATTAATGACCACCGATATTGTAATTTCTCAGGCAGGCTTGTGGAATATTTTTTATCAACCGTTGGGTTTTATTTTATTTTTTATCGCTGCGATGGGGCTCGCGTTTTTACCACCCTTTGATCTGCCTACCGCAGAGGGTGAGATTGCCGGTGGCGTCGAGGCAGAATACAGTGGCGTTCGGCTAGCGATTTTTCGGCTCGGGCGATTGGTATTGATCATTACTCTGGCTGGTGCAACGGTGACGTTTTATCTTGGTGGCTGGAACGGGCCATGGCTGCCACCGTGGATGTGGAGCGCAATTAAGATTTTAGGGGTCGCGGCTGTCATGTTACTGATCGGAAGATACGTACCGCGTATTCGTGAAGCCCATTTGCTTGCCTGGTGTTGGAAGGCTGGCATTCCGTTAGCCTTGTTAAATATTTTTATTGTTGGTGTTCTTCTGGTGGAGTATCCATGATTACAGGTCAGGCAATTTTTATCGGTTTTTTTGGCTTAGCCACCGTTTGGTTTGGTATTGTTGTGTTTCGCACTTTTTCCATGGTGCGCTCAGCCATTGCCCTGCTTTTTTCACAAACGGCGTTAGGTGCAATGTTTTTAACCATGCAGGCCGAGTTTCTTGGTGTGTTGCAAATCATGATGATGGCAACAGAAATGAGCGTCATGGCGATTTTTATGGTGATGTTTATGATGGATCCCGGTGGTATGGGTGAAATGGATATGTCGCACCAAAAACGCCTGTCATTAATTGCCGGTTTTGTTTCGTTTGTTGGCGCTGTCGCTGTCGCGGTGTTTATTGACTGGGGGCCAGTGACAATCACGGTTGTGGATACCGCTAAACAGACAGAGGCGCTTGGGCTTGAGTTGCTCGGCCGCTCGATGCTGATTTTTGAGACGGCGGGTATTACCATTTTAACCGCGATGATTGCAGCAACGGCGGTGGCCATTAAACCTGTTCCTTTGACTGTAAACAATTCAACAACAGGCGATTTACCAGTAGGCGATTTTCCAGTAGACAGTTTGCCAACAAACAGCTTGCCAGCTCAGAAAGAGGATAAGGCCAAATGAATGTTGAACTTATCTGGACATTAATTACCGCTGCGGCTTTGTTTGGCGTGGGCATTTACGGCGCGCTGTCGCAAACGAACCTGGTTATGATTATGATGGGCATTGAATTAATACTTGCCGGCGCACTGCTAAACCTGGTTGGGTTCTGGCGATATCTGCATCCGGATGTAGCGGCGGGGCAAATGTTTGTTTTAATTGTCATGACAGTCATGGCATTGGAAATGGCCGTCGGGTTTGGTATTGCCATTGCGCGTTTTCGGAATAAAGGTTCGGTTGAAATGGAAGAGGCGGCGGAGCTGAAAGAATGATATTAATTGGCCTGACTATTCTTGCGCCGTTACTGATCGCTGTCGTGATATTGATTTTACGAAAGCGATCCTACGAGTTAGCGTTTGCTGGCGCTGGCGTGAGCTTACTGGCAAGTTTAGGTTTACTGTTTGGTTCGGGTGTTGAATTAATCTTGCCTGGCCTGCCAAATATGCCGTTAATCCTTATCGCGACACCGATCACATCGTTACTCTCAAGTACGATTGCTGTTGTGAGCACATTTGTATTGATTTACGCAACCGGCTATATGGAGAGGGACAAGGAAAAAAGTCGCTTTTTTGCCACTATGCTTTTATTCATCGCTGCGATGCAAATCCTTGTGCTTGCCGGCGACTGGATTTTATTATTAGCAGCCTGGGAGCTTATCGGCTTGACCAGTTATTTATTAATTGGTTTCTGGTATCAAAAACCCGGCGTAAAAACCGCTGCCACCCGCGCTTTCATCGTCACTCGTACCGCTGACCTCGGGCTTTATATTGCGGCGTTTATTTTAATCGCCAGCGCTGGCAGCAGCAACATTGCGGCGACACTAAATACACAAGGTGCCCCGGCCATTGTCGCCGGTTTGTTATTGCTTATTGCCGCGATGGGTAAATCGGCGCAAACTCCGTTTCACGATTGGTTACAACGTGCCATGGCTGGCCCGACACCTGTGTCTGCTTTATTACACTCTGCCACGTTAGTTGCCGCCGGTGCTATTTTACTAATTCGCACCGCACCGATGCTACCGCCAGAAACCCTCGTCGTTGTTGGGATAGTCGGTGGAGTGACAGCGGTGATCACCGGTTTGATCGCACTGGGTGAATCTGATTTAAAGCGCTTACTCGCTGCCTCAACGTCCAGTCAATATGGCTTAATGCTGTTAGCCGTAGGTGCCGGCGTGCCGATCGCTGCCTTACTGCATTTAATCGCACATGCTGCCATTAAAAGTTCGTTATTTCTGGGTGCCGGTGCATTTCAACATATCCGGGGTAGCACCATGCTGGAAGACTTAAAAGGCATTGGTCGGAAAAGGCCCGGCATCTTTTTCGGTTTTACGATTGCCGCGTTAGCGTTGGCCGGTATACCCCCGTTAAGCGGGTTCTTTTCTAAAGACGCAATAATTGCCGCGACTATGTCATCCACAAATGCCTGGCTGTTTGTACCACTTGCGTTGGCCGGCACGGTATTAACCGGTGCGTATATGGCGCGGGCTTTACACGTTTTGTGGGATACCGAAAAACAAAATGAAAGTGCAGAGCAATACAACAAATGCATTGATTCTAGAACAGATTTAAAATGGATGGGCGCCGGGCTGAGCGGCCTGGTATTGTTTGTCATTTTTCTTGGTCTAACCTTTTCGGCTATCGAAACTTCGGTGGATACCAAATTATCCACTAGCATTCTCGCGGAAGTGCTCGGCTTAACTGCCGCAATCTCAGGTTTGCTACTAGGCTGGTTTATCCCCGTAAAAACATTGATGGGCCCGTTGCTTGAAAAAGCGAATAACGGATTCAGCATCGCCGGGGGATTTGACAATTTGTGCGTTCGTCCAACTTATGCCATTGCCAGCGCCTGTGAAAAACTGGAACGTAGGCTTTACAATGGGGTGATCGCCATCGGCCATTTCGGGATGACAGTCGCGCATATAACGCGCCACAGCGATGAGCAAGGCATAGATCGGTTTATTTTTTCAGTGGTACGTAACACTGTTGAACTGGGCGGTCGTGCGCGCAGGTTACAAAGTGGCCTTATTCATCGCGAGATGGCGATTACAACAGTGGTAACGGCGGGTATATTGGTTTTTACGTTCGCCGGGTTAATTATATATTTGTAATTTTTTTTGAACACTTTTTTAAAAACTTTTTTAAAGACTTTTTTAAAGACTTTTTTAAAAAAATTGTTGAACGCAACAGGAGATGCATAAGTGCTTCCCATCGTATCAGTCACATTATTCCTGCCACTCGTTGGCGCGATATATATTATGTTTCTGCGTAAAGCATCCGCTGAAAAAGTACATAAAATTGCCATAATCACCAGTGGACTTACACTGCTGGCTTCCTTGTGGATGTGGGTTCGCGGGCTCGCTGACACTGGTCTGACGGATATGGGTTTTTCGCAGGTCGAACAAATCGACTGGATGCCGTCTATTGGCGCTGCCTATCGTGTTGGCGTGGATGGAATCAGTTTGCCATTGGTACTGCTCTCTACCTTTCTATTCCTGCTGACATTTATTTACGCCTCTAAAGTGCGTAAACAACCACAGGCATTTGTTGTTTTGATGTTAATACTCGAAACAGCAGCCATCGGCACATTCACCTCGCTGGACGCGATTCTGTTTTATGTTTTTTTCGAAGTCTCACTGGTGTCCATGTATTTTATGATTTCAGGCTGGGGGCATGAAGACAGACAACGCGCCGCGCTGATGTTTTTTATTTACACCTTGTTGGGCAGCCTGCCGTTATTACTTGCCATCCTCGGATTATATCTCGGCGGTGAAACCCATACCTTTGACATGCGCGAATGGATAGCAAATCCGCCGCTTGAAGGGGGCGCAGCTATGCTCGCACTTATCGCCATGTTATTTACCTTCGCCGTTAAAACACCGGTTTTTCCTTTTCACACATGGTTGCCCGCAGCACACGTGCAGGCACCAGCGGCTGGCAGTGTTATCCTTGCCGGTGTGATGTTGAAGTTCGGCACCTATGGTTTAGTGCGTTTCTCACTGCAGATGACACCCGATGCCTTTCGTGAAGCCGGCATTGTGGTTTTAATTTTTGGTGTTATTTCCGCCATTTATGGCGCATTTGCAGCACTGGCACAAACTGATTTAAAACGTTTAATTGCTTACACGTCTGTTAACCACATGGGTTACATCATCGTGGGTGTCGCCATCGCCGCGTTAACGCTTGACCCTGAAATACGCGCCATTGCACTTGATGGCTCCGTCTTGCAAATGATCAGCCACGGGCTTGTCACCGGCGCATTATTCTTTCTTGTTGGTATGTTACAAGACCGCGCTCACACGCGCGACATGGCGCAATTCGGCGGTTTACTAAAAACCGTACCATTACTTGGTTGGGCGTTTGTTGTGTCTGCGTTTGCTTCATTGGGTTTACCGGGGCTTGCACATTTTCCCGCAGAGTTCCAGATTTTTCTCGCCACCTTAAGAGAAGTACCCTGGGCCACAATTGTTATTCTTGGCATTGTGATTACCGCAGGTTTATATCTCAAAGCGATTGCTCAGGTATTTTTGGGTGAATCAAACGAAAAATGGAAAGCCATGCCTGATTTAGACCGGCGGGAAATTATCACACTGGCACCGTTATTATTTTTTATCATTTTGCTCGGCGTCGCACCATCATGGGTACTTGATGTCATTCATCAAACCACCATCGCGTTGGTATTCTAAATGGCTAATGATCTTGCTTTATTAACCCCGGAGATCATCGTATTATTAACCGCCGTTGCTGCGCTGTTTGCAGAAATGCTACGTCGGCCAACAATCGCGTTTGTTGCTTCATTAATTGGGTTAACGTTAGCATTTATTTTGAGTGTGCCTTTATTAGGGGAGAATACGACAGCATTTAGTCAAACGTTTCGCGTTGATACATTAAGCGTTTGGGCAAAACTGATTTTAATACCGGCCACCATTTTGTCGTTGCTACTGGTGCGTGAAGAACTGCGCGGTACCGACCGCGAAGGCACCGCGTATGTGCTGGTAATAATGGTGACCTTATCCTCGCTGATATTAGCCGGGGCAGGGGACACTATGTTTCTGGTATTGGGTGTTTTGTTATCAAGCCTTGCGTCCTTTGCGTTGGTTGCCTATCCACGTGACGACGCTGCAACGGAAGCCGCAATGAAGTTTTTTGTATTTGCCTCAGTCACGGGCAGCGTCATGATTTTTGGCCTGACGTACTGGTTTGGTGGAACAGGTTCAACGTTAATAAGCGAACTAAATATTCTTGAAAAATCCCCTGTGCTCGGTGCAGTCGGCTTTATCGCTGTAGTTATCGGCCTGGGTTACAAAGCCGCGTTAGTACCATTTCACTTCTGGGCACCAGACGCTTACGAAGGCGCACCGATTTCAGTCGCCGCGTTTCTTTCTGTGGTGCCAAAAATTGGCGCCATATTTGCGCTCGCACAAGTCGTCCGTGAATTGCCCGTCGAGTCCGGCTGGCAATGGATCATCGCTGGTGTCGCAGTGCTCACGATGACTTACGGGTATCTCGCCGCGCTGGTGCAACAAAACCTCGTCAGGCTGTTAGCATACTCCTCTGTTGCACAAGCCGGGTATTTTTTGTTAGGTGTCATCGCGGTTGGTTTCACCCCACTGGCGTTTGAATCTTTGATTGTATTTTCTGCCGCTTATGTCGCAATGAATCTGGGTGCCTTCGCAGTTGTTATGCAAATTGGTCGAACGCTTGATAAGTTCAAGGGCGTTGGCCGCCAATCTCCTTTGCTTGGCGTTGCGATGGTTATTTTCTTAATATCATTGGCCGGTATTCCACCGCTCGCTGGTTTTGTCGGTAAATTTTTATTGTTCGGTGCAGCTATGGAAGTGGGCTTTACCTGGTTAGTTGTTATCGCAATTATCAACAGCGTACTTTCACTTGCGGTATATTTGCGTGTTGTGGTGCCGATGTATCAGCGGGCCGAAGAAGCAACGGATATTGTAACTATGCCAATGGTAAAGCGAGTTTGGCTCGTCGGCCTGGTTGTTACCGTGGTTGTTGGATTGTGGGCGCAGGCTTTGTTGGGGTATGTGTTGTAAGTTTGTTTTAGTAAGGGATCGCCAGGTTTTATTTTTCGAGTGAAGAGGGTATATTATTGTCGATTTTTTTACGGTAATTTTCTTTCTACTTTTAGTTATACCTTTAGGTGGTAATGAATGAGCAAGTGGGATACTGAAACAGCTGAGTGGTACGCAGAAAAATATGGTGAATACGCGACAAACAAACTCGGGGTAGGCGCATTGGAGTTAGCGGCCGAATCAATGGTTGTCGATATCGGCTGTGGTACAGGATGTGCGTTGAGGCATGCCTCTGAGCAAGTTACCAATGGAACTCTGATCGGAATTGATCCGATCCCTCGTATGATCGACATTGCGCGAGAGCAAACAGCTAGGCATTCGGCAGTAGATCGAATCATTTATTGTGAAGGAAGTGCTGAAAATTTGCCTATCGAAGATACTTCTGCTGATATTGTTCTTGCCTTTGATTCTTATGATCACTGGCAAGATCAACTTAAGGGCTTAAAAGAGGTTCGCAGAGTGCTCAAATCTAACGGCCGATTTGTGGTCGTAAAGGATGGTGGCTTGCCAAATGGAACTGGTACCAAAAAAGAATTTGTGGCTACGCTAATAAACGCAGGGTTTAAAGTAACAGAGGAAAAAAACATTGAAGAAGATGATGTGGCCTTCACTCTGTGGGTGTGTGCTGCAAAAAACTAATACTCATGTGGGCAGCAAATTGGCAGGTACTACGTGCCCTATGTTAACAAAACATATGGCCGTACCGGTACACCACTGGGAAATGACAGATTTTTGGAAAGGGTCGAGGAAGTATTGAAAAGGACGGTGGGTTATGCCGCAAGGGGCAGGCCACCAAAAGGCAACTGACCCCTTAAAGACCCCTTAAAGACCCCTTAAAAAGGACTCCTTAAAAAGAAAGGGTTTTGGATGGCGTTTTTTTATTTAGTGGTGGCGATAATTTCAGAGGTGGTGGCGACAAGTGCGTTGAAAGCCTCCGATGAGTTTACTAAACTGTATCCGAGTTTAATTGTTGTTGCAGGGTATAGTGCTGCATTTTACTTTATGACGCTTACACTAAGGACCATTCCGTTAGGCATTACGTATGCGGTTTGGTCTGGTGTCGGTATTGTGCTGATCGCGCTGGTTGGTGTGTTTTTTTACAAACAGGTTCCTGATGTTGCGGCGATTCTTGGTATGGGGTTAATAATTTCCGGCGTAGTTGTTATTTTTGTTTTTTCTAAGACGGCGGGGCATTAATCAGATAATTTCAGGTAAATTGATCGCGCAAGTGTTTTTTCTGTTAGCTGAAACAAAATTTTCATTTTAAAAAGGAGTTTTAAATTGAACGATAAAACCGGTTCGTGCGGTTGTGGAAAGATTAAATGTAAGCACTCGCGATGCATCCTGGATGAATATAGGGCGCCTCGGACAAACCATTCAGGTTAAGAAAATCGTAAAAAATTCCAGGTTTTCAGTCAGATAATAATGTCTCTGCTATTATTAGGTATATATACGTTTGTCGAATTCATTTTACCATTTTATTGGCGGCTTTGAGGAACGAAAGGCTAAAGTCTGACAGGCTCCTAGAGCGAATTGAATCGAAGCTTTTGATAGCTGGCGGGTAGTGATTATTGAACGTGATAAAAAGGAGTTTCTGATATGAATAAGCGTATTGTTGTTTGTGCAGATGGCACCTGGAATCGTCCGGAAAAAGATTTGAAAGAGGATTTTCCAACAAACGTGCTTAAATTAGCACGGGCAGTGAAACCGATTGGCGAAGATAAGGTGCCGCAGCAAGTCTTTTATGACTGGGGTATAGGGTCGTATTATGATCCGATCGTTGGCGGCGTGACAGGCAAGGGCATTCAGAAGAATATTATGGATGACTACCGATATATCGTACAAAATTATTCCCCCGGTGATGAGTTATATCTGTTTGGTTTTAGTCGAGGTGCATACACGATAAGAGCATTATGTGGCCTGATTAATAACTGCGGCATATTAAAAAGACATGATGCGTCTTTGATTCAAACGGCATTTAATTTTTATAAAAAGAGTGGCGCCGCTTACGCACCAGAGGGCGCTGAGGCAGTCAAGTTTAGGAAAAAATATTCGCATAATTCTCGAGAGGTAAAATACGTCGGCGTTTGGGATACCGTTGGCGCCATGGGAATACCAATTTCGTTTTTGGGTTTGTTTGATGATAAAGACGAATTTTATGACACAAAACTTGGCAAGAATGTTCGCATAGCACGGCACGCAATGGCAATTGACGAATATCGAAGTGACTTTGAGCCCACGATATGGAAACCACGAGATAACATGGATTTGAAACAGGTTTGGTTTGCCGGCGCACATACCAATATTGGTGGCAGCAGCAAACCTGACAAGGACGGTTCTTTGTTATCTGATAATGCCCTTCACTGGATGATTTTAGAAGCACAAAAAGCCGGGCTGGTCATTGAGTCTCACCTTAAAAAGGACCTGAAGAAAAACCCCTTCGCTACACTTTACAATTCAAGGCGAACATTTTACCGGATTAAGGCGAAATATTATCGCGCCATTGACCATGGACAGGGCGAGATATTAATTCATCAATCGGTGAAACAGAGATGGGACAATGATAATAAATACCGGCCTAAAAATTTGAGACAGTATTTGGATGAAAATAACGGATGGCCGGCTAAGTTAATTAAATAGTCGTCACTTTTTATTTTTAGATGGTCATGATTAATTGGGCAATTGAAAATGGAAGTCAAAACCGGAAATTTATCCGTTAGCGAAGGTTTTCTGTCTATACCTTCGCATCACATTCGTGTATAAATTGTAGCTTAGCCACAACGCTAACTCGTAGCGCTAAGTTTAGCTCAACAACATACAAAGGAACTCGAATGAAAGTCGAAAACATACTCCAGACCATCGGCAATACGCCACACGTAAAAATTAATCGCTTGTTTGGTGATAAATCTGAGGTATGGATGAAACTTGAGCGATCAAACCCAGGGGGCAGCATCAAAGACCGCATCGGCCTCGCCATGATTGACGACGCAGAGCAAAGCGGAAAATTAAAATCGGGCACGGTTATTATTGAACCAACGTCTGGAAACACCGGCATCGCCTTAGCCATGGTCGCGGCAACGCGTGGTTACCGATTAATATTGACCATGCCGGAATCCATGTCGATTGAGCGACGCCGGTACATGGCCGCCTTAGGTGCAGAGCTTGTTTTAACGCCAAAAGAAAAGGGCATGGGGGGCGCGATTGAAAAAGCAACAGAGCTGTTAGCAGAACATGATGAGAGCTGGATGCCCAGTCAGTTTAACAACCAGGCCAATGTTGAAATTCATAAAAAAACCACCGCGCAGGAAATTATTAATGATTTTCCGGGCGGTTTAGATTACCTCATTACTGGTGTTGGTACTGGCGGACATATTACCGGTTGTGCTGAAATACTAAAACAAGAGTTTCCCTCGTTAAAAGTATTGGCGGTTGAACCGGCTGCATCGCCAGTATTAAGTGGTGGCGAAAAAGGCCCGCATCCGATTCAGGGCATAGGCGCCGGTTTTATTCCAGAAATATTAAAAACCGATTTACTCGACGGCGTAATAAAAGTAGATAACGCAGATGCTTTTTCGTATGCCGCGCGCTGTGTAAAAGAAGAAGGTATCTTTGTGGGAATATCAAGTGGCGCATCGTTGGCCGCCATTGCCTCAAAAATTGATGAACTGCCGGCTGGCAGCCGAATTTTGACTTTTTGTTATGATACTGGAGAGCGATACCTGTCTGTTGATGGGTTGTTTTCATAATTTTTTATGCAATTTGTTATCGTGTAAACAATTGATGCAGACTTGCCTTATTCGACTAAAAGACTATTCCATTTATAGGATAAGACAGGTTTGTTGATGTATAAGATTAACTTTTTCTTTTCGGGTTTTACGAGGATATTACAGTGAAAAATATCGTATTTCTCTTTATTTTGGTTGTTTTTTCTTTACCTGCAATGGCAGGTAGTGAGGATATTCTGGGTGAATGGACCACAGCCGAAGGAAAATCAAAAGTTAATATCCAACGTTGTGGCGCAAGTTATTGTGGAACCGTTGTCTGGCTGAAAGAACCGAATTTCCCGTCAGGTGACGAAGGTGGTATGGCCGGAAAACCCAAAGTAGATAGAGAAAACCCAAGTAGAAATTTGCGTAGTCGTTCGATATTAAACCTTAAAATTCTCGAAGGCTTCCGTTATGCTGGTGGAAATGAATGGGAAGATGGTGAGATTTATGACCCTAAAAATGGCAAAACATATTCATCCATACTCAGGTTAAAAAACCCAAAAACGTTAAATGTCAGAGGTTATGTCGGTTTTTCTTTTTTGGGTAGAACCACTGTTTGGACGCGGGATTAATACCATTACACCTTTAGATGACTCAATAAAGCCGCATCGTAAATAAAATTTACGAGCGCTGTCTTGCAGTGTGTACTAATTCTTCCTGCCTGCTGAGAAACTCTTCGTGTTCGCAAAACAGCATCTTTAAGCAAACCCCTGCCAACAACGGTAGCGCGTTTTTTTTTACCTGCGATCAACCGTCCCAACATCATTTCCGGAACAGGATCAGACATATTTCGATGAACCTAGAAAGATCAGTTGGACGCGAGAATAGAGTGCAAGTAATTGGTTTGATTGGCGTAATGAAAAAGTTTGATTCACCTGGTTGGTGAATCAAACCTTTATCATATAGCCAAGCGAATCAAGTAGTTGTGCGCTAGCTCGTGGATCAACTGATTTTTCTAGGTTGAACGTTACCGGGCGCATGCTTATGCGTCATACCGCCGATAAATATGTGTGGCACCCCATCACCTGAGTATTTGTTTTGACATAAATGCTGTTTCTGCCGATGTTTCGCGAAACTAAAAACACCAATTAACAAAAAATATTCAAATTAATTGTTGCAAATGAGAATCATTCGCATTAAGATTATCCCAGGTTTGAGAAAGCAGATTCGCCAGACAGATTCATTGAGCGCTTCAACCAAACAATGAAAGTGATTAGATTCTGGTATGACAGGAAGTAAGAGGAGAGTGGTAAATGACATATATGATCAATGCGCGACTGGAGCAAGGCGCTCCGTCGTTGACGCTGATTGATGCTAAAACCGGTGAAGAGCGTCTTCACTGGCGCGCAAACGATGTCACTAGCAGCACTCATGATTTACAGCAATTGTTCAAGCGATTAATGCTGCTCTCCTGTGCTGATAAAATTTGCCTGGTTCAACGTGCGCAGTCGCCGGCGTTTGGTGACGAGTGCCTGGATTGTTTTACATGCAAAGATCAAAACAATTTAGATGAAACCTATTTGGAAGACAGTCGTTTAGAAGAAAACCATTTAGAAGTAAGCCGGGCGCCCGTATTTTCAAAACAGAGCGAACAACAGAACATGTCAGACAAAGTTGTTTCACTCTTTCCATTAACAGAATTTCCATTAACAAAAAAGTAGTAAAGATGAATAATTTAAAGCATTCGGAACCCTCCCCCCCCGAGACCGCGGGGACATCACGCTCCGGTGATGTCCCCATTAAGCGGCACATTAGTAGCGATGAACTAATGGCAGGGCGGCGTGAACTCATTATTGAGCACAATAAAGAGGATTATTGTTTGCGAATTACCAGTAAAGGTAAATTAATTTTAACAAAGTAGCGGTACAAAAAAGTTTTTATGAACCAGCCAGCCAGCCATGCCACCCTCGGCAAAGGTAGTCAGCCAGCAGTATTGGTTTGAATATTTTTCAGGAGGTTTTTATGTGTGTCAGTTTAAAATCATTGTCAGACGATGGCGGCGTAGTGTCGTTAGCGAAAAAGCGTCTCGGCCTGCGACGCAAAAAAATCTGGGAGCTTGAGCATCGTTTCCATTGTAGCGTTGCAGGCACCTGCTTTACGCTGGATGAGATGCGTCGTTTTTGCCGCAAGTGTCACATAGACACTAACGGCACGATTAGCGATTATGAATTGCATACCAACTTCGTATCAATTCTTAGTGATGCGCAGGTCGCACGTCCTGCGGCAAAATATCTCGATCGAAAATTCAAAACCTCAATGCAGTTGTTTGATCAGGCTGACAGCGCGACTCAACTTAAATTTTTATGGGACGAGGCTATCGCTAAAGGTGAAATCGCCGCTGCGTTCTGGTCGATTCTGACTCATCCGATGGCATCTGAGGACCTGCTGTTTTATGTGTACGGCGAAGTGCACATGTTGTCCCATTTGTCTGGTGCCTCGATTCGACTGGATATGCGGGCATTAACACAGTTTCGTCGACGTGTGCCTAAGCTGGAAGAAGAAATCACCCAGCTAAATAAGGAGCTGCTACGTCGAACGCGAAAAAAAGATGAGATTATTGAAACACTAAATAAACGCGTAAATAACATCGCAGAAACGGAAAAATCGTTACAGGCGGCGCTTAAAAAAATCAATTTCCTTGAAAGTGCCGACTCATTACAGGATTTGCGCACACAAGTGGCTCAGTATGCAGATACGCTCAAACAGGAACTCAAGCGTGCAGAGCGGGCGGAAATCGAGGCGGCGCAGTACAAAACAATTGCCGATGCGCGTCGCATACAAAACGCCCAGACTCAAAGCGAGTTTCTGGCTGTCAGTGCGGAGTGTCGAGCCCTGGAAAATACGCTTGAAAGCGCGTTGCAATCTGCTTCACCGGGGCTGTCACGAGGTTTAGCGAACAGCTTTTCGCAAGAAGAGCGGAAACAGTCTCCACAAAAAATTTCGCGAAGTCATTCCAGAAATATTTCGCACAACCTGATGCAACGCCGATCACTCAAACAGAATACGCTTGCCGTTCAGCATCCAGCGATAGAGAAATTGGCCTGCCAACAAGGCGACTGTAAAAATAGCGGCACTTGCGCTCAGCAGATTGATCTCGCCGGGCGTTGCATCCTCTATGTTGGTGGACGAAACTCGCTCTGCGTCCATTTTCGTACTCTGGTAGAGCAACATAATGGTACTTTTATTCATCACGATGGTGGGCGGGAAGAGAGTCCGCATCGGCTGGATTCGTTAATGAGTCAGGTTGATGCTGTGCTTTGCCCGCTGGATTGTGTTAGCCACGACGCGGTAAATCGAATTAAACGCGACTGTAAACGTTACGGAAAACATCTGGCGCTATTATCTCATTCAAGCCTGTCTGCTTTTGCTAAAGGGATTTATGAGTTTTCAAAAACTGCTGCAGTCGCACATTAAGAAGTCGCACAGTAAGTCGTCGTAAGTCGTCGTAAGTCATCGGGTCGTCCCGGCGAACGCCGGAATCCAGTAACGTGAACCTGGAATCCGAATATTTAAAAAATTGTCACTATTCAGCGAATGTTTCGCTGAATAAATTAGCCAGCCACTCAAAAGGTAGCCAGCAAGTTTTTCACCACCTGGATATTTTTTGGAGTTTTTGATGGCGCGAATTACGCTGCTAACCGCTTTCACATGGGTGTTAACGCTGATAATCATAAAACCGTTAAACGCGACGGAATTGTTTAAAAAAAACGATTCAGATGCTTTATCTGCTTCCGATAAAGACATCATCGTCTTGCGTGAGGTCGTTGTTACCGGCACGCGCACAGAAAAAATGCGGTTAGAAGCACCCGTGCGAACCGAGGTCGTGACCCGCAGCGAGATTGAAAAAACCCACGCCCGTGATCTAAAACAGGCGCTGGAAGACGTGCCGGGATTAATGCTCAAGGCGAATCAAAAAAATGGGGCTGTTGCCTGGCTGCAGGGTTTGAATGCCGACCGTGTACTGGTCGTTATTGATGGCGAACCCATTAGCCCCAGCACTGGCTCGTCGGTTGACCTTACGCAAATCGGCACCATGGATATTGAGCGTATTGAGATTGTAAAGGGCGCAACCTCAGCACTTTATGGCAGCAGCGCCATGGGCGGCGTGATTAATATCATCACCCGCAAACCAGTCAAGCCAATAAGTTATCAGTTAAGCGTGGATGGCGGCAGCTACGGTTCCAAAAATATCAATGGCAAGCCTGTTGATGCCAACACCCGGCGACTCGCCACCAAGCTGACAACTCGAAATAAAAATGGCTATTTAAAACTGAACGCGGATCTTCGCGGTAATAAGGGATATAGCCTCAACCCAAACAGTTATCGCGCTGAAGGTGAGACAGGCACTAAAAACAATGTTGGTTTACGCCTGGCGTGGACACCGGATGATCAAACCGAATTTTATATCGCGCCGCGTTATTACCGTGAAAGTATCAGCAATAACATTCTGTCTGCATTTACGCCGGGTGTTGGTTATATCAAAAAGAAAAAAAGTGAAGACGCTACCCGTATCAGCGCCACTTTGGGCGCCGAGCGGCAATTTGAAAACGGCGGACGCTTGCGCGGCTGGGTGTTTAGAGAAAACTGGCAGGACGTTACTCAGCAAGACGTGATCAGCACACCAGAAATCGACCAGCAGCGTGACGCCGAATCTGATCTGTACAACGCTGAGTTGCAGTGGGACAAACCCTGGGGCGAGAACCAGGTATTCACTGGCGGGCTGTTGCTTCGAAAAGAAACGCTTAACCAATATGTTAGCGTTCCGGGTCAGTCGCGTCGTACTGAGGTAAACGGGGAACAAAAAAATACCCTCGAAGCGTATTTGCAGGATGATATTTTTCTGGGTGAGAAATGGGAGCTCGTACCCGGTGTGCGTGTGCAAAATGACAGCCGGTTTGGTTTTTACGCCACACCGAAAATTAATTTAATGTATACGCCAACATGGATTCACGGGCTTACCACCAATGTACGTTTAGGTCTTGGTCGGGGTTATCGCTCGCCGAACCTAAAAGAGCAATATTATGTGTTTGATCACAGTCAACTTGGTTATATGGTGCTTGGCAGTGTTGGGCTTGAGCCGGAAAGCTCCGACAGTTATCAACTGGGTTTTGAATTTGCACGTCAGGGGAATTTTCGATTCGACATCAGCCTGTTTCGTAACAATATTACCAACCTGATTGCAACGCGCATTAATCCCGAAAAAACCGCACAAACTGGCCTGAGTATTTTTGAATACGACAACTACGCTCAGGTGCAAACGCAGGGTGTCGAACTCACTGGTAACCATTATTTCGGCGCACTTAACGTAAAGGGCGGTTACACCCTGCTCGACAGCTTAGATGTAATCACCGGCAAAACCTTAAAAGAGCGGCCGCGTCATCTGCTTAAACTCGGTGTTGATTATGAGCATAAGCCCTGGGGAAACACAGTGGCTTTACGCGGTGTTTATCAGAGTGAGGAATTTTATGATGCCGATAATTTATTAACCTCACCTCAGTGGACAACCTGGGATCTTAAAATGACACAGAAAATAACAAATGGAATAAAGATGTTTGGCGGGATTGATAACCTGACGGATGAGCATCGAGACCCCGCGGTGTATTACGACAATCGCCCCGCATCAGGCCGGTATTACTACCTGGGTGTGCAGTTTCAGCATTGAAATATAAAGTAAATGAAATATCTAACAAAATCCAAAGGAGTTGTAGTAATGAATAACAGAAATAAAATATTGGTGCCCACGTCCATGGTTTTAGCTCTGGGGGTTTTATCCGGCTGTGATCCGGGTGGTGATAACGTGAGCAGCATCGATCCCGTGGTTCGTGGCAGTTCTGCCAGCCCGGCAACCGTTATCGAAAAACAGGTTGATGCCACTGCTGGCGGTCGAGGTGCCGCACCCGGCGATGCAGTAAATAAATATACCTACTTTGATCTGGATAACGGCGAGGTGGTAAACCTCACTGATGTACAGGCGAAAACGAATCTGGAATGGGATGTCGCTTTTAAGCGTACCAACTTTAAGCTTAATGGTGGTGTATCGGGCGAAGGTACAGTTGAAGGCAGTGTCGCCGACGCGCAGGATGAATTTTATGACGCGGCGGGTGATCCGGTCAATTCAGTATTCATTAACGCCAGCGCCGGTAGCGAACTGGAATCCTTCAATGCCATCAGTGATTTTAGCGATTTATCTTTTGAAAAAGATCGTAACATTCCGTACATCAAAGGCGATGGCAGCAGCGCTGGCTGGTGGCTTTACAGTGGCGAGCCAAGTTACGCCGTCTCAGCCAATGCCGATAAGTGGTGGTTAGTAAAATCAGCGGCGGCGAAAAATGATGTAAACAGTTACGCCAAATTTCACGTCACGGATATTGTACAGGCAAGCCGCGACATCACGCTTGAGTTATTTATTCAGGGCGTATCTGACGATGTATTTCCAACTACGCCAACCACATGGACAGCCAACATAGGGGCTGCCGGTGGCAGTAAATGTTATGACATCGACGCGGCTGCCGAAGTGGCTTGCAGCACCTCGGCCACTGATTGGGATATTAAAGTCGAAGTGGTCGGACAAAAATGGAATATCTGGACAAATGGCGGTGTCTCCGGCAGTGGAACCGGTGCAGCTTTCGGCCCGTTTGATAGCACAGAAGAGGTGGACTATGTGAGTGGCACAGTAAATTCAGCGGGTACAAGCCTTAGCAGAATGTACGGCCGTGATAGCGCCGGCGGTGTTTTCAAAGACAACAGCTGGTACGCCTATAACCTTCAGGAAAATAATAAATTATGGCCGAATTATCGCGTCTACGCTATCGATACGGGGACCGCCAAATTCAAATTTCAAGTCCTGAGTTTTTATGATGATGCAGGTGCCAGCGGCTGGATAAAGTTTCGCTACGTCGGCTTATAAGAAATTCACGTTTGGAATTAATGTAAGGAGTTAATGTAAAGAGTTAACGAGTTTTTACCTGGTCTTCCCATTCCTCTCACCGCTAACCGGCCTCTATTCTCTCTCCGTGATAGAAGCCGACCTCAAATGAGGGAGACCAGGTCTTTTTTATCTGTTCAATTTTACATAAGGAGCACTACATGAATACGTCACATTTAGAAACCTTAATGTACCAAGTCTCTGGTTTATTACTGACACCGGTATTGTTAGTGATTTCAGTACTGTTTTTTTACGCATTTTTTGTACTCGGCAGTTTTGCCGCCCAATATTTTCAGCGAAAGCAAAATGGTCGTTTATATTATCAGGCAATTAATTCATTGGCGGGTGAATCACTTGCACGTCGACCTCGACCCGTCAAAGGTTACCGGCTATTTAGCCATTACCAGGACAATAACAGTAAAACCTCAATGGATCTTGAAGTCTATGCGCTTAAACAACTGGAGAAACAACGCATCGTCACCCGCATTGCACCCATGCTTGGTTTAGTGGCCACCATGATTCCCATGGGGCCGGCGTTAAAATCATTGGCTGACGGTAACATTCAAGGTATTAGTGAAAACCTGATAATTGCATTTGCGGCGGTTATTTTTGGCTTGATGACAGCGTCCATTACGTTCTGGACGGCTAGCGTAAAAAAACGCTGGTTTGTTGGTGAATTGAATGATCTTCAAGTCTGTTTAGCAAAAAATGAGCGCGTCACATGAAAACCCTGTTAGATGAAGATGAAGCGCTTAACCCGATGCTTTCGGTGGCAAATCTGGTTGATGTATTTTTAGTGGTGATAGCAGCCCTGTTAATCGCCATTGCTCAGAACCCGTTAAACCCGTTTACCGCTGAGGACGTCACCGTGATAAAAAATGCGGGCCAGCCAAATATGGAAATGATCATTAAAAAAGGGCAAGAGATTAAACACTATAAAGCCAGCGGCGATATAGGTCAGGGTGAAGGACAACGCGCCGGCGTGGCTTACAAGATGAAAGACGGTAGTATGATTTACGTACCGGAAGACAAAAAGGAGTAATACTGTGATGACAAAACAGAGAGTAGATGAACTGGATCAACTGGTATCGGAGGCTATCCTTGATTGTGAAGAATTTGAAGATTTAGTTGACGGTCATATCCTCGAATTCTGGCGTGGTGCGAAAATGGTTGTGGACGAGTTGAAAATTGAAATTGGATCACTAGGAGCCTGTCGGACTTAGGATGAATCTACTGCGGAAAATCCATTTTGGTCATATTTTCCGTTCACTGTCGTTGAGTAGAATGACTATTCGCCTCAAATGAACGAAAAACCTGCCTCAAAATGGCTTTCCCTCGCGACGATCACCTAAGTCCGACAGGCTCCTGGAAAACGGATTTATTGCGTTTGATGTGTCTAATGTAGACTGAAATGAAAGAGAAAAAAATGCATTTTAAACATATATTATTGATTGCCTTACTGGCCGTATTAACCACCGTTTGGCAATCAGCTTATAGCGAAGCGATCAGTGAAAAAAACGGCGACAACAGTCGCTCGATTTTAATTCTGGCAACAAACCATGTCACCGAAGCTAAATTGCAATTGTTTAGTCGCCTTGCCCTGGAGCAAGAGCATTTTAAGGTGAATTACAAATACTTGCGAAACCTGAAAGAGGGTGATTCGCTATCAGCGTTGGTTGCACCTTATGATTTAGTTATCTTTGATTCCGTTAGCGCCAGAGAAGCAAAAAAGGACTACGCGCGTTTTGAAAACCTGGTACAAGCCGATAATACCCGCCGGTTTTTACCAGTAAAAGTTCAATCACCGAGTAAATTGCGTAAAGCGATTCCCGTGGAAAAGAGCAACACCTTATTTGACTACTATTATAACGGCGGAGAAGAGAACTTGCGCCGTATGATCGCATTTTTGGATAACGAGGTTTTTAAATTAAGCCTGGAAAAAGCGTTGCCGCCGATTGTTTTTCCTAAACTTGGTATTTACCACCCCAATTACGATAAAACCGTGTTTGACAATTTACCCGATTACGCACGCTGGAAAAATGTGACACAAAATACCCCGATGATCGGCATCGCCATGTCTCGTGAAACCATTGCCGCCGATGAAACCACCGTCATCGACGCCCTGATAAACGCGATTGAAAGTCGCGGCGCTGTTGCCGTGCCATTTTATTACCCCGGCAATGGCGAAGGCGAATATATTTCACTGTTAAGCCCTGAAGGCACGGTAGGGGTCGATAATATTATCAACACCCGCATCATTCACTGGGCCGAAAAACGCCGTAAAGAGTATGAAAAACTCGGCGTGCCGATATTGCAGATTTTACCTTATACCAAAGGCAATCAGTCGCAATGGGAATCCGATCCGGCGGGCATTCCTGCGCAGGCGACCCCGTTTTATCTGACCATGCCTGAAATCGCAGGCGTGATTGACCCGATGGTCGTGTCTGCACGTTCAAAGCAAAGCAAGGACAAAAAACAAAATCCGATTGATTACCAGTTAAATAATGTTGTTAACAAAGCCATTAATCTTTCAGCCCTAAAACACAAACCGAACGAGACTAAAAAAGTTGCGATCATGTTTTACAACTACCCTGCCGGGGAAAAAAATGCCAGTGCCTCTTTTCTGAATGTGCCCACCAGTTTGGCATCTATTTTTAAAACGCTGAAAACCGCGAATTATCGGGTGGACGCAAAACCGGAACAGTGGTTTATTGACCGTACCGGCATGATGCTAAAACCATTTCATCGCGAACTACCTTATACTGAACTACCAGGCCTGGGCACTATTGACGGTGCGGGTGGTTTACTGCCGATGACACGCTACAGGGCATGGTACGATACTTTGCCGCAATCAACTCGCAGTGAAATCGAAGCACAATGGGGGCCGCCGGAAAATAGTTTTACCGTTGCCGACATGAATGGCGAAAAACAATTTATCATTCCACGCAGTGTTTCGGGCAATGTCATGATGTTGCCACAACCGCCACGTGGAAACCGTCAGGAGAAAGAAAGCAGCATTTATCACAATAAAAAAGTCCCCATCAGTCACAATTATTTAGCGGTTTATCTTTATGCACGCGAACAGTTTGGTGCGGATGCCATCGTGCATCTGGGTACCCACGGTTCCCATGAATATCTGCCGGGCAAAGAACGCGGTTTGTCGCTTTATGATGCGGGCAACATGGCGGCCGGTGATACACCGATTATCTATCCCTTCATCATGGATGATGTTGGCGAAGCCTTGCAAACCAAAAGGCGTGGCCGTGCCACGGTGATTAGTCACCTGACGCCGCCGTTTGCTAAAAGCGGCCTGTACGAAGAGCTGGTGGACTTGCACGAATTAGTGCACCAGTATAAACAGCTGGATGTCGGTGGCGTTCGCACAGAGACAAAGACAAATATCATAGAAGCCGTAGTCGCACAAAACATCGACAAAGATATGGACTGGACTAAAACAGATTTATCGAATCGCTTTGATGATTTTCTAATTGATCTACATCAATACATCAGCAACCTTAGCGCGCAAAATCAGCCCCTGGGTTTACATACCTTTGGCGAGGTACCAAAAGAAGAACACCTGGTTTCAACGCTGGTGCAAATGCTCGGCAAACGGCTTATTGAACCGGCAGAACGTTATGCGGAAAATCATTCGGCTCAAATAAACGAGCACGCGCATGCCAACGATCACGATAACATCGTCGATTATCGAAGCCTGAGTCAATCACCGGAATACCAGTTAATTCGCACTTACGTTATTGGGCAGACTAGCTTAAAAGCAGTGGAAGACGAAACTCTCCGTGGTTTGCTGGAAGAGGCCAGGACTAATTATGCTAATTTTATTAACATTGAAGAGAGCAGTGCATTACTGGAGGCATTAAGCGGCCAGTATGTCAGCAGCGCCACCGGCGGTGATCCGGTTCGCAGCCCCGATGCCTTGCCCACAGGTAAAAATCTTTACGGTTTTGATCCGGCAAAAATTCCCACCCAGGCCGCATGGGACACCGGCAAAAAACTCATGAATGATTTAATTTCAAACTACCACGGCGAACACGGTTCTTTTCCCGACAAAGTGACATTTTCCATGTGGTCTATCGAAACCATGCGCCACCTTGGCGTAGTGGAATCTCAAGTATTATATGCGATGGGTGTTCGCCCGGTGTGGAACGACAGCGGCCGTGTTACCGGCACCGAGATTATTCCGTACAGTGAATTGAAACGTCCCCGTGTTGATGTGGTGCTTTCTGCCACCGGTCTTTACCGTGATGCTTTTCCGAATATTATGATGATGATCGCTAAAGCGGTTGAAAAAATTGCGGCATTAAAAGAAGAAAATAACTTTGTTTACCGTCATGCAAATAAGATCAGGGCGGACTTAATCGCCGAAGGTATGACAGAAAAAGATGCGAATAAACTTTCGACAATTCGTATTTTTTCAAACGAGAGCGGGAACTATGGCACCAATATCGCGAAGGCCAGCATCGCATCTGATACCTGGAACGGTGAAGACAAACTTGCCAAATTGTATCTGTCACGCATGGGATTTTTTTACGGCAGTGATGAAAAAACCTGGGGTGAAAAATTACCGAATGTTGACCTGTATGCCAAAAATCTTTCCGGTACCGACGTTGCGCTGTTTTCCCGTTCATCGAACGTTTATGGTCTGTTAACCAGCGATGATCCGTTTCAGTATATGGGCGGCATCTCATTAGCCGTACGCCACCTTGACGGCAAAAGCCCGGAGATGTTTATCTCCAATTTGCGTGACCCGGATAATAGCCGCAGTGAATCATTAGGTCGATTTTTAGCAACCGAGTTACGAACCCGTCAGTTTCATCCGCAATGGATTAAAGAAATACAGGCCGAAGGTTACGCCGGCACCTTAACTACGCTGGATGTACTAAACAATTTCTGGGGTTGGCAGGTGGTAGACCCGGGCAATGTGCGGGACGATCAGTGGCAGACATTTTTTGAAGTTTACGTGCAGGATAAATACGCGCTTGATATGCGTCAGTGGTATGAAGACAACAATGCACATGCGCTTGCTCAGATGGTGGAGCGTATGCTGGAGGCAACCCGCAAAGGTTATTGGGCAGCAACTGATGAAACCTTAAAAGAGTTAGTTGAAACCTACATCGAACTCGCGCAAAAACACGATGTATTCAGTAAAAATGAAACCTTCGAGGAATACCTGAATAATCACGCGCAAGGCTTTGGTTTAGCGCCGTTAGTTCCGGCAAGTGCTGTGACTGCTGCGAGTGCTGCGAGCAATAAAAGTACGGCACAGGCATCAGCTCAAGACCAGCAACAAGCTACTCCGCAACACAGTGAGTCAACCGAGCCTAATCAGGTAGAAGGGCAGATAATGGAAAAAGTTGATTCCCCGGAATTAAGCGAGAATGAAAATTATCAGTATCTGGTCGGCTTGATGGCGTTATTTTTTGTCACCGGCTTTTTGTATCAGTTTGTTTCATGGGCGCCGTTATCCAGGCGGTTAGCGCTTGGGTGAGCAGAGCCTTGCAAAGGCATGGGCTCCACCTAAAAAATGCCGGAATGATCAGGAATAAAGTAATGCGCCAGCCATGCCGGCAGGTTTTTAGCTGACATCCGGAACGAAGACCAAAGATGTAAAGCTTATTCGGACTAATTGTCATTAATTGGAATGCTCCGTTGGTAAACCTTTTAATTTCCATTCGGGGTAACCACCATCTAAACGACGAGCCTTTAAGCCTTTCGCGCGCAATTGTTTCACTGCATCAAATGCCAGCACACAATGCGGGCCTCGACAATAGGCAACAACTTCTTTTGATTTATCTAACTCATTGAGTTTGATTTCAAGCTCGGATATTGGAATGTTCATCGCACCGGGCAAATGGCCTGCCTTGAATTCTTCCGGGGGACGAACATCAAGAACCGTTACCAGTCCTTCGCGTGCCCGGTTTACCAATTCATTGGCAGGGATTGCCTCCAAATCATCTTTAACCGTTAGGTAATCATCGATTAGCTGGTTTACGTCTGAAAGGTGGCGTTCAGCGACATTTCTTAATTCAGCAATGAGAGCAACAACATCATCGCCGCTCAGACGGTAAAACACATACTGTCCCTCTTTTCGGCAATCAACCAGACCTACCTGGCGAAGTTGCTGCAGGTGGTGTGAGGTATTTGCGACAGAGAGGCCGGTTGATTTTGCCAAGTCTTCAACCGGGCATTCTCGTTGTGCTAAAAACTCTAATATTTCCAATCGGTTAGCATTGCCTAATGCTTTTGCAACTTGAGCGAAATAACTAAGCAATTGTTTTTTAAACGGTTTCTTCAAAATACATACTCCACTACAGATTTATTGAATAATATTCAAAAAAACACTTGAATACAACTCTGGTTGTTGACTATAGTAATCAAGTAAACACTTGAATATATTTTTAGGAGACGTGCTGTGGGATTTGAACCTAGAAAAATCAGTTGACCCACGAGCTAGAGCACAACTGATCTTTCTAGGTTTAACCGGCATATAGAACGAAGACTGGATAGGTACAACGTATTCAAATGAATTAGTGTGAATCGGGCAAAAATAAACCCCGCATCTCAAGCTGTTATTTACAGCCGACAAGCGGGGTTATTTTTTCGCGGGTATTACCCCTGTAAAAAATTAAATCTGCGATTGAAGATAGTTTTGCAAACCAACCTTATCAATCAAGCCCAGCTGTTTTTCCAACCAGTAGGTGTGATCTTCTTCAGTATCGGCCAGCATCACTTCAAGAATTTCGCGCGTTTGATAATCGTTTTCCGACTCGCAAGTTGCAATTGCTTTTCTAAGGGCGTTAATCACAGATCGCTCTAACACCAAATCATTTGCAAGCATTGTTGGCACGTCGTTGCCGATGTTGAGCGCATCACGTTTTGACAAATCAGGTGTGCCTTCTAAAAACAAAATACGTTTAATTAACGCATCAGCATGCTGTTTTTCATCATCCATTTCATGATCGATACGTTCATAAAGTTTGCTAAAACCCCAGTCATCGTACATACGTGAATGTGCGAAATATTGATCCACAGCCGTAAGTTCACCAACGAGGAGCGCGTTAAGAATATCAATAATTTTGTTGTTGCCTTTCATTGTATGTGCTCCTAGATCATAGTTTGTAAATAGTTTTCGGTGCTGACTTTGTCCATCAGCGAAAGCTGGGTTTCGAGCCAGTCGAGATGTTCTTCAGTGTGTTCTAACATGTCGTCCAGCAGTTCACGGCTAACATAATCCTGGGCTGATTCACAGTGGGAAATGCCTTCGACCAATTGCGTTCGTATGCTTGTGATAAGAGTCAGGTCACTTTGCAGCATTTCCGTCGGGTTTTCTCCGATAAATAACTTCCCTAAATCCTGAAGATTTGGCAGGCCTTCCAAAAAAAGTACACGCTCAATCAGCTTGTCGGCTTGCTTCATTGCTGTAATAGACGCTTTATAAATATAGCCGTTTAGTCCTTCTAAGCCCCAGTTCCGGTAAATGCGGGCATGAAGGAAAAACTGGTTGGTTGCGGTGAGTTCGTTCTTCAACGCCTGGTTGAGAACATCGATTGTCGGTTTATCACTTTTCATTTTTCACTCCTTAAATAATACATGTTGTGCTGAGCAACACATTGATAACTTGTATAGCAAAAGAAACAGTATAGCTAAAGAAAATAGCCTTGCTAAGGAACTGGCTATCCGAATGGAGTGGCTGTCAAATAGGAAATTAACACAGGTGATCGGACATGGCTATATATGAATAGCTCATCGGCCGACGGGCGAGGGGTATCAAGTTTAGCCACGGGGTGTCGCTAAACGTTATTAGTCAAAGTTGATAAATTTTACATATTAATCGTGAGCATAGGCAGTTTTGGTAAAAAAAGGAAAAAAATCAGGTGAAACAGGGGGTTGTGTAACTTTCGAGGCAATTGAGTGCGCTGCGGTATATTCATTTATGAGTGTTTTCGCGCAATTCCCACATTGTCCACATTGGCTTGCGACACCAAGTTCGGTACGCAGGTCATCTATTGTGCTTGCGCCTTCATCGACGGCATTTTTGATCTGTGTATCTGTCACCTTATTACAAATGCATATATACATCGTCTTTAATTACCTTAAATGTTGTTTTTTCGGGTATGCCCGATATTTTTATTTATGTTTAACGAACGTCTTCCCATTAAGAAATCACAGTAAATCACAAATGAGAATGATTATCAATACCGTTGCGAATGATTCTCAATAACTTTATCGGCCGTATCTCAGACACCTTGAGAAAAATCGGCCGGTTTTCTGTGATTCCATTTTTTCGGGCTTTGCGTATTGGTTCCTCACTTTTGTGACGGAGTAGACGTCATCGACTTTATACCCACCTTATAATGTCGCGATGTAAATTGGAGTTTATTTAAGCATGCTTTCTCAAAAAACGACCGATTCAAACTCTCAAACCTCCGAAGCCTTAGTGCCGTTAATTGATTTATTTGCGGTGCTTGCGCTGGTGTTCATGCTTTATTCCAGTGAAGAAATCATCGATGCTAAACAGGAAACAGATCAACAAATCAAAGAAATTGTCGCCCAGGTTGAGTTACAGAAAGAACAGGACGCGAAAAAACGTGCCATGGCTCGGGAGTCAAATTTAACCCTTGAAGAAATTAAAAAACGCCAGGAAGCCCAGGCAAAGGCCCTTATCGAAAAGTTTTCAAAAATGCTGGCTGTTGAGCAAAGTAAAGCCACAGCGCAATACGAAGACCTTGTCGTTAATATCGAAGACATAAATGAAAAGAAACGCGCAGCGTTGGAGAAAAAACGTAAACAACAGTTAGTCGATGCGAAAACGAAATACCGGAAAAATGTCGCGAAAAAAGAAAAAGATCTGGAACAGAAAAAACAGCAGGCTCTTGCGAAAGCAAAAGAACAGCACGCCAAGGTTATCGTTGCGCAGCAGACACGTTTAGAAGAACAAAAACGTAAAGAACTTAAACTCGCGCGTGAAGCGTTAAAACTTGCGCTTGCCTCTCAGGAAACCGAATTAACCAAACAAAGACAGCAGGCGTTAACTGAAGCCGAAAGAGCCCATGCGCAGGCCCTAACTGACCAGAAAACAGCCATGGAGCATAAAAAACGCGAGGATCTGGCGAAAGCCCAAAGAGAATTTGACCAGGCGATTAAATCAAACAAATCTAAACTGGCCAAAGCGAAACAAAAATCGCTAAACAAAGCGAAGTTAGCGTACAACAAAGCCATTGTTGCACAGAAAACCGCAATGGAATCACAACGACAGCGTGAACTCGAAACCGCACAGAACGAGTACCAGGAAGCGCTGTCTTCAAAAGAAATGACCTTAGCTAAAGAAAAACGAGAGGCCCTGGACAAGGCCAAACAGATTCATGCATCCGCATTATTAGCACAAAAAATGGTGCTTGAAGAGCAAAAACGCGCTGATCTGGAAGCAGCTACAGACTCATATCAAAAAGCGCTTGCGTCAAATAAATCTAAGATCACGGCTGAAAAACGAAAAATACTTGCAAAGGCAAAGGCTGAATACAGCCAGGCATTAGTTGCACAAAAAGTGGCTTTGGAGTCGCAAAAACGTGAAACCTTAGCGAAGGTGGAAAAAGAGTATCAAGAAGCCATTAAATCAAATAAAACGCAATTATCCGCTGAGAAAAAGCGTCAGTTAGCCAAGGCTAAACAGGAATATGCTCAGGCCCTGACCGAGCAAAAAAATGTGCTCGAATCGCAAAAACGTGAAGAGCTAGCCACGGCCGAAAAAGAGTACAAAGATGCGCTTGAATCAAAAGAAGTCATGTTGGCTGAAGAAAAATTTGAAGCCCTATCGAAAGTGAAAAATGACTACATGAAAGCACTGGTTGCCCAGAAGGACGCAATGGAATCACAAAAGCAGCAGTCTTTAGCCCAGGCAAAACAAGCCTATCAGAAATCACTTAAATCAAAAGAGTCAAAACTTACTGCGGATAAAAAGCGTCAGTTAGCCAAAGCAAAGCAGGAATACGCAGAAGCTCTGACCGAGCAAAAAAATGTGCTCGAATCGCAAAAACGGGTAGAGCTGGCGAAAGCAGAGCAAGAGTTTGACGCTGCCATCGCTGCGAAAGAAACAACGCTCGCTAAAGCAAAATTTAAAGCGTTGTCGAAAATAAAAGGTGACTACGCTAAAGCACTAGTTGCTCAGAAAAACGCGATAGAATCGCAAACTCAGCAGACTTTGGCTCAGGCTAAACAGGACTATCAGGACGCGCTTAAATCTAAACAGGCGTCGTTAATGAAACAAAAACAGGCGTCGTTAGCCAAAGCCGAACAGGAACATAACGAGGCTTTAGCAGCACAGAAATCCGCGTTGGAGTCTCAGAAGAGCCAGGCGTTAGCACAGGCAAAACAGTCGTTCGAAAAGACATTAAGTAAAAAAGAGTCAAATTTAACAGCCCAGTCAAACGCCGCATTAGCCGCAGCGAAAGGGCAGTTCGACAACGCTCTGGCCGCGCAGCAAGCTAAACTGGAAGGGGATAAAAAACGATCACTGGAAAAAGCCCAGCAGGAATACGACAGTGCGCTGGCATCGAAGGAATCTGATTTAATGTCGTCCAAAAAAGAAGCGCTCGCCCGGGCAAAGCAAGCCTATGAAAAAGCCCTTCACGAAAGTGCGGCGAGCCAGCGTGCACAAAGTGCACAACAGCTCGCACAGGCACAAAAAGCGTTTGCTGGTGCCATTGCCGCAAATGAGAAACGACTATCCGGTGAGAAAGGCCGGGCCTTGTCAAAAGCCGAAGAGGATTTTTCAAGAAAGTTAGGTGCTGAAAAAGCTGCTTCAGAAAAAGTCAGAGAAGAACTCACCAAATTCGTTAAGGTGAAAGAGGCCAAAGAAAAAATCGTGACACAACTTAAAGACAATTTTAAAAACTTTGGTTCATCAGCGGTTGAGGTTGACAGCAAAACAGGTAAGGTAAAATTACACTTCCAACAATCATACTTTAAACGCGGACGTGGTGAGTTGACAGATGAAATGAAGGCGATTTTACGGGTAATGATTCCAAATTATGCAAAAAGCATTTACGGTAATCGCGAGGCAGCAAAACAGGTAGGCTCGCTTAACATTACCGGCTTAACATCACCTGTTTACAAAGGTCGTTACATTGATATTAATGATGGTTCAGAAGAGACTGAAAAAGCCCGTAAATTTAATATTAAACTCAGTAATGAGCGCGCATTGGCAATGTTTAACTTCATTTTTAATGATCCGTCAATGAGGGACTTTCCGTACAGAGTGCAATTGAAAAAAGACATGGGAATCTCAGCACAGGGGTTTTTACACTCTAAACCAGTACCTAAAGAACTGGTGGGTAAAAAAGCACGATGCGTAAAATATGATTGTAGTCAGGAGCAAGCCGCTGTACTGCAATTTCAGATGAGCCTGGAACAGTGATTGAAATTAGCAACACAACACGTTTAGTCAAAAGCGATTGAGGACATTATGTTAAAACTTTTATTTTTAGCCATTATTGCCGGTGTAGCAGGTACTGCTTATTATACCGATTTACAACTAACCAATGCGGAAATTGGTAACGTCTTCATCCTTGGTATTTTGTCTGTATTTTTGTTGTTCATTTTATTCAAATTCAGCCTGCACTATAAAATCATGGCGCTGAATAAGTTCTGCATGGCCTTTTATTATTCGGTTTTTGAATACAAGAAAAAGTCACAAAAAAGCCTGCGAAGCATAAGCTACGAAAATAGCGTACGTGAACAGGCAGAAGTGGCCATTTCCGCCAACTTCGATCAGGAAGTGGCTAAAGTCGCCATGAAAGTGCCGGTGTCAATGTACACAAAAGACAGCGCTTACATGCCGGTGCTTCGTGCCCGTATTCAGGAGGCAGAGCGGCTAAAATTTGAGGCGCGTGACCTCGAGGGTCAGGCGTCAAAATTGATTGAAGAAACCGAAGATATTTTGGTTGATAAAAAAATCAAACAAAAGTCTAGCGGATCCACGTTTGATATGATGTTTGGAATACAGGAAGGTGTCCAAACCATGATTGACTTAACGGTGAACGAAATTCATGAGCAGGACTATGAAGCGGCACCGGATTACGAAATTATCACCCACATCGCACTTGATAATAACCCGTATTTTTCATCGGTGTTAAGGGCATTTACCATGGATAGTGTCGCGGCCGTTATCAACAGGTCACCGTTTATGGTAATTTTAATCGGTATTATTGGTACCTTTGCCGGTTTTTTTCTTGCGCTAAGCGAAGGCGGCGACATTAAAGCCGGTGCAGCGGTTGCGATTGTGAGCTCACTTGTTGCATTGCCGGTTTCATTGGCAATTGATTATATCAACACCCTATATCCTGATAGCGAACGCTATCAAAGTGCGTTTAATCGTTACAAGTTAAGTTTGGAAATACTGTATAAACATGAAAAAGATCGATACCCGAACAGAACAGGGCGACGTGAAGGTGATGGTAACTTGTTTGACGAAAAATACGACGACAGATTTGACGATGAGGATGATGATTGACTAATAGAGCTTATACAAAAAAAGAGAAATGCTCGGCCCGCAAGCAATGCGGGCCTGACAACGAAAACGTGTTAAGCGTGTTAACAGTTAAGCTGATTTTTCCTGCACCACATCCATATCTCGATGATTTGTCAAAGTCTTCACATCAATGAGTAGGCAATCGCCTCGTTCACCCAGCTTCAAAAAGCCTTTAATATAATCCATGTTGTTCACTTGAGGTAATGCCATGTCTTTCATCGAAACAAACGAATTCTCCTCCACTTCCTGCACATCGGCAATCTCATCAACCCGTATTGCTGCGCAAGGGGTTGAGCCGTCCATTGTCAGGTAAATAAAAACCGGTTTTATGGAGCTTCTTAGATGAGTCACTGCTCTTGCGAGTACGCCGCGAAATTTAGCCAGGGCCGTATCTCGTAAGGTTATTAAAATTTCACGACATTGTTCTTCATCATTCTGTTTTTTCAAACTGAACAACTGGTCAGCGAGGGCGTGAATTTGTTTATGCGGCTCATCAAAATCTGCCAGTATTTCATTAAAATCTTCATCCTGGCCTGAGTAAGTTTCATACCATAGACCAAATTCACATTTTTTCGGGTCTTTTGCTAACGTACATGACTCGTCATTGATGATGGTTTTTTCAAGCGCGTCTACCCAGTCGATATGATCCTGTTCTTTTGCGAGTAAGGTTTCGGCCAGCTCATTTTTTCGATCTTTGCCTGATGTGATGTTACCAGCTATTGCAAGATCAATTACTGCCACCGGAATGCCCCGGTATTCCATAATACCCAATGCTTCTTTTGAAGAAAACGCCTTACAAAACAGTTTGTCGGTTTCGCCTAAGATTGAGAGTACGTTTTGTATCGGCACGCCAAATAATGACGCGCCTGTTTTAAATGTCATTATTTCCTGTATTTCATTTGGCATTTGTCACTGTTCCTTTAAATTAAGCAGTAGGGGGGTTGAAAAACAACTCTGATTAGGGTTATCGGAAAGGCTGGGCATATTGTTAAGGTTTTTTTATATTGTCAGTCTGGCTGATGAGATAAGCGGAGTATATTCTATGCTAGAATATACTTTAACTCGACTAGCCTTAGAATTATTTGCGTAAAATCAATCGGTTAAAGTCGAATTTTCAACGTCAATGTAATATAGAGCTAAATAGAGCTAAATAGAGTCGTATATGAAAATAGTCATCAAAAATATGGTGTGTGATCGCTGTAAACTGATTATTCAGAACATTCTGGATGAGCAGAATTTGCCCGCAATTTCGGTGCAGTTAGGTGAGGTAGATTTCGGTGAAAATCCGCCTTCTGTCGATCAACTGGTTGTATTTAAGCAAAAAATTGAGGCGCTGGGATTCGAGTTAATCAGTGACAAAACAAGCCAGCTGATCGTGAATATAAAAAAGCACATTATTGACCTGGTCATCCTGATTCAGCAGCCGGAAAGTGAAGAAAAAATCAAATTATCTCACCATCTCAGTAACGAGCTACACCATGATTACACCTATTTAAGTAACCTTTTTTCCGCTGTTGAAGGCGTGACCATCGAGCAGTATTTTATCAATCAGAAGATCGAAAAGGTCAAAGAGTTATTGATTTATGATGAGCTTAGCCTGACTGAAATCGCCTATCGAATGGGTTATAGCAGTGTTGCTCATTTGAGCAGGCAGTTTAAAAAGGTGACGGGCTCAACGCCGACGCAGTTCAAGCAATTTCGAGATGTCAGTTCTCGTCGGTCTATTGATAAAGTGTAAATTCTGCAACATCTTTCCAAAAACATGTAACAGCTTTTCGATTAAACTGGTGCATAGTGTGGCACATATTATAGCGTATAGTAGTCGCACTCCCATATTCACTTAGCAAGGAGCTAAAATCATGAGCAACGAAATCAAACTGTCTGTCCCCGCAATGATGTGTGGTGGCTGTGTTAGCAGCATAAATAAAGCCTTAGATGCCGAGGCACAGGTGGTTAGCGCCAATGTTGACCTGCCCACAAAAACCGTACTGGTTGAAACCGATGCGTCAGCTGCATTTTTGATTGACACCTTGAAGACCGCCGGCTATGAGGCCACAGAAGTTTAATGAGCGAAGCAATCAGACTTTCCATCTCAGGTATGAGCTGTGCGGGTTGTGTGGCATCTGCCGAAGATGCGCTGAAAGGGGTAGATGGCGTCACGATCGCTAATGTGAATTTTGCCGAGCACACCGCCATTGTTGAAGGCAAGGTGACCGCACAGGCATTAATCAACGCGATTCGATCCGCGGGTTACAACGCCGCTGAACTCACCGGCGCAAATGACGACAGCGAAAAAGAAGCGGCAGAGATGAAACATTATCGTAAGCTGCTAAGAATGTCGGCGTTTGCGGGTATCGTTGGTATTCCCCAGTTCATTCTTGGTTTTACCGGCGCATTACCGGGCTTTGATGATGCCAGTGGTCGTTTGATCTGGCTGGTGATCTCGGTGTTAACCTTAATGGTGCTGTTTTACGCCGGTGGCCATTTCTTTACCGGTGCATGGAAAGCGGCGAAAAATCACAACGCCAACATGGACACCTTAATTTCACTGGGCACCGGCACCGCCTGGATTTATTCTACCGCTATTATTGCCTTTCCGAATATCGTGCCCTCAATGGCGCAACACGCCTATTTTGAAGCCGCCGCGATTATTATTTGTTTGATTAATTTGGGCGCCGCACTTGAGATGAGAGCCCGCGGCAAAACTTCTGAGGCCATTAAACGCCTTATCGGTTTACAGCCAAAAACCGCACGTGTATTACGCAATGGTGTTGAGCAGGATATTCCCATCGAAAACGTTGGCCTTGAAGAGACCATCAGAGTACGCCCCGGTGAACGCATCGCGGTGGATGGCATTATTATCGAAGGCCATTCCAGTATTGATGAATCCATGTTAAGTGGTGAACCCATTCCCGTGCAGAAGAAAGCAGGGGACGAAGTGGTTGCCGGCAGCATTAATAAAACGGGCAGTTTTCTGTTTCAGGCAAAACGTATTGGCAAAGAGACTGCGCTTTCACAAATTATTGAAATGGTTCGTGCTGCACAGGCATCAAAGCCTGCGATAGGTCGTTTAGCGGATAAAATTTCCGGAGTGTTTGTGCCCACCGTGTTGATCATTGCCATACTGACCTTTCTTACCTGGTTTAATTTTGGCGCGAGTTGGGGTATTGGTGATCAAGTTTTTACCTACGCTATCGTTACCACGATGACGGTACTGATTATCGCCTGCCCCTGTGCGTTGGGTCTGGCAACACCTATTTCAATTATGGTTGGCGTCGGTAAAGCCGCCGAGTCGGGTACGCTAATTCGTAACGGTGATGCACTTCAACAAGCGGGCAAACTTGATACTATTATTTTAGATAAAACTGGCACCGTCACAGAAGGGCGACCAAGCGTGACGTCGATAGTGGCACTTGATGGCTGGAGCGAGAATACCTTGCTGCAATGGGGCGCAAGCCTTGAGCAAGGCTCAGAGCACCCACTGGCCGAAGCGATTGTCGCTGCCGGTAACGAGAAAAAAGTTGATTTTTTAAAAATGGAAAAATTTAACGCCATCGCTGGACACGGTGTTGAAGCCACACTTGAAGGAAAATCTGTTTTGCTGGGCAATCGCAAACTGATGCAAAATTCGCAAGTTGATACTTCAGTACTTGAGGCACAAGCGCTTAAGCTGGAACGGCAGGCACAAACACCGATGTTTATGGCCGTAGATAGCAAGGCCGTTGGCATTATCAGCGTGGCTGATGCAATAAAGGCCGATTCAAAAGCCGCAATACAACGCATGCATGACATTGGCGTAAAAGTCGTATTATTAACGGGTGACAATCGCGTTACCGCTGAAGCCGTTGCAAAACAGGTTGGCATTGATGAAGTCATCGCTGAAGTCTTACCGCAAGACAAGTCCGACAAAGTTGCCGCCCTACAAGCCAAAGGACAACGTGTAGGTATGGTCGGCGACGGGATCAATGACGCGCCGGCTTTAGCGCGTGCTGACGTTGGTTTCGCCATTGGCACCGGCACCGACGTTGCCATTGAAAGCGCCGACATCACGTTGATGCGTGGTTCGTTACACGGGGTTGTCGATGCCATTGGCGTTTCCCGCGCAACGGTGCGTAACATTAAGCAAAATTTATTTGGTGCTTTTATTTACAACGTAGTGGGTATTCCGGTTGCGGCGGGCATACTTTTTCCTACGATGGGTATATTGCTAAACCCAATGATTGCGGGCGCAGCTATGGCGATGTCTTCGGTGACAGTTGTCACAAATGCGAATCGCTTACGTATATTTAAACCTCGGGAGAATGTTTGATGGTGAGTATAATCGTTAATTTTGTTGGCCTGGCCCTGATCGGGCTTGTGGTTTGGTGGTTTTGGATGTCTAAGCGGCGGGCTTGATGCGCAGGTTAGTTTTTCCGATATTAATTGGGGTTAATTGGATGCGGCCTCACTTGTCACACCGGCGAAAGCCGGTGCCTATGTTAGCGTCACCGGATGATGGGTCAAGCCCGATGTGTGACGAAATAATGAATGTGTTTTTTTTATTTAGCACCATCATTATTGCCTACCCAAACAAACTTCGTACATTTTTTAACAATTAATTTTCCTCGTGTTAACGCGCTCTTTATGGGAAAGCAGGGGCCTAATTTGTCACTTTCTGTTCAGCTTTGTATGTTAAAATTCGCAGCCTGAAACGGACTTGAATTTATTAGATGAAATATATGCCTGAGCTTATCGCCAAACTGTACCCTAAACTACTCAGGAAATTATCCCCGGAACTAAAAAAATACGGCATTGTCGGAATTGCCGGTACATCAGCTCACTATGCATTGATGGCGATATTGATTAACTTTTTTTGGGTTGATGTGGTACTGGCAACCACCATTGGCGCTATTTTTGGCGCGTTAATTAATTATGCGTTGAATTATTCCTATACTTTCAAGAGTGAGGTGCAGCATCACAAGGCGATGGCGGCGTTTTGGCTTATTGCCAGCATTGGCTGGGGAGTTAACGCCGGTATCATGGCATTTAATGAGTACGTGGTGGGGTTTAATGTGATATTTGCTCAATTAACCGCCACTACAATTGTTTTTTTTATTACCTTTTTAATGAATCGACGATGGACATTTTAGTGAAATCCAAACCAGATCCAGCAACCGAAAGCCAACAGACGCTTTCGGTCATTGTACCCGTTTACAACGAAGAGTCCGTAATCCACGAATTTCAAAGCAGGCTGGCAAGTGTGCTTGATGGAGTCTTAATGACGGTTGAAATTATTTACATAAATGATGGTAGTGACGACTCCACACTTGATATTTTGACTCAAATTCGGGCGCAGGATGAGCGCATCTGTATTCTGGATTTGAGTCGTAATTTTGGTAAAGAACTGGCTATGACAGCCGGGCTTGATTACGCCTGTGGTGATGCGGTAGTTGTAATTGACGCAGATTTGCAGGATCCGCCCGAACTGATTCCCGACATGCTTAATGAGTGGCAACGCGGTTATGACGTGGTGTATATGAAACGTCGCTCGCGAAAAGGAGAAACCTGGTTCAAACGGTTTACGGCTTCTGGTTTTTATACGCTTATCGGCAAGTTGGGAAAAGTAAAAATTCCTGAAAATGTGGGTGATTTTAGGTTAATGGATAAACGCGCGGTTAAAGCGTTGTGTCAACTTCGAGAAGAAAATCGGTTCATGAAAGGTTTATTTGCCTGGGTAGGGTATTCTCAGAAAGCGCTGTTATATGACCGTGATGAGCGATTTGCGGGGAAGTCAAAATGGAATTATTTTAAGTTGTGGACGTTATCACTCGAAGGGATTACGTCATTTTCTACCGCACCGCTAAAAATTGCGAGCATGATGGGAATCATTATTGCCAGTTTCGCTTTTTTTTACGGCTTATGGATTATTTTTAAAACCATCCTATTTGGTGAGTCTGTACACGGCTACCCGACAACAATGGTTGTAATTTTATTTATGGGTGGTGTGCAGTTAATTTCCATCGGCATCCTGGGTGAATATATCGGCCGCATGTTTATGGAAACAAAACGACGACCGTTGTATCTGTTAAAAGGGCATTCACCGGCAAAAACAACGCAGCAAATCAACGCTGAAAACGCAACAGATAACGTGCCCGAGGTGTGTGGATGAGTTTAACAATGAGATCATTATTCCATAACCCGTTTGCCTGGGTCGTTTTTATCGCACTGATAATCAGAGTGACCACCCTGGGACAATACCCACTGGCCGATCTTACTGAGGCGCGTTACAGTGAAATGGCGCGCATCATGGTTGAAACCGGCAACTGGTTAACCCCTCAGTTTGATTACAACGTGCCTTTTTGGGGCAAGCCGCCGTTATCCGTATGGGCGACGGCAATGAGTTTTAAAGTTTTTGGCGTTAACGAATTTGCCGCACGTTTTCCCTCTATCTTAATTGCACTGGGCACACTTTTTTTCGCATTTGTGTTAGCCCGACAACAACTGGGCGCACGTGCTGCCTGGTTAGCTGCTGCATTTTTAGCAACCGATATGTTGTTTTTCCTTTTAAGCGGCGCAGTATTAATGGACCCCATGATGACATTGGGAATCACTTTGTCGATGGTCGCATTTTGGCTGGCGATGAAGCAGCGCGAGCGTTATTGGGGGTATCTGTTTTTTGTCGGACTCTCAATTGGTTTGATGTCAAAAGGGCCGGTGGCGGTTGTGTTAACCGGCGTCCCCATTGTTTTTTGGCTGCTGTTAAGCGGGCAGTGGCGGTTTGTCTGGCAACGCGTTCCCGTGATTAGTGGTACGTTGCTGATGCTCGCGCTGAGTTTGCCGTGGTATTTCATGGCAGAGAACGCAACGCCTGGTTTTTTTGAGTACTTTATTATCGGCGAACATTGGAAACGATTCACCGAACCCGGCTGGAGTGGTGATTTATATGGCACAGCTCACACCAGTCAGGTGGGTGCCATCTGGTTGAACTGGCTGGCAGTTGCTTTTCCGATGTCGCTGATTTTGATCGCAACGCTGGTTGTGACTATCTGGCGTGAAAAAATTGCGGCGATCAGCGTATTACGCGAGGACTGGACTTTATACCTGATTCTCTGGGCGATGACGCCTATGTTGTTTTTCACCTTCTCCGGAAACATTTTAGCAACCTATGTTCTGCCGAGTATGCCTGCTGCGGCTTTGTTGGTGGCAGTGATCTGGCTAAAACTGACGGAGTCAGCGTTACCGAGTAACAAACGCAGTAAAAAAATAATTTCAGCCACGGCCATTGGTGGTTTGCTGCTGCCTTTGATTTATTTATACCTGGTTTATGTCGTTGTGCCTCAAATTTCAGATGAGCATAGTGAGAAATTACTGGTTGAAAAATATCATCAGGTAAGCGTGGTCAGTCCGGGGGGCGCCCGTTTAGTTTATCTGAACAAGCGCCCGTTCTCTGCCAGATTTTACAGCAACGGTAAGGCAGAACTGGTAAAAAGTGAGAAAAAAATGCAGGAAATCTTAAACGAAACATCATTCGTCTTTTTTGCCATCCCGGTTAAGCAGGAAGGAAAGTTAACAGAAACCTTTAAAAGTTGCCTGGGCACGGTGCAGCGGTATAAGAAATTTATTCTTTTTCAGGCGGATGAAAAAAATTGTAAGCGTTGATAGTCTTCGTTAATAAGCTCGGCAGCAAGCTCGGCAAGCGCTTTATAAAAGGGTTCTCGTGCTTCCGTTTGAACGCGATTGCAGTAGTCTGGCACCCAGGTTAACAAGTGCTGTTCAATAAATACCTGTTGTGCGCCACGTACTTTTTTCACCGTGTTTTTTAATTTTTCAAAAAAACAGGGTCAAATGACCCTGCCTGCATTACTTGTGGATGATTGTGTTTATGAATGACTACCCACGACATTTGCCGTGTTGCGGCGATTATCGAGGCTGTATGCACCTGCGCCATGCACCGCCAACAACAAAAATCCCCCGGCGATTGCAATATTCTTCATGAACATAATCATCTGAACTTGATCGGCCACATTATTGTGGAAAATAGCAGCAGAAACGATGGTGAATGCAGCCAATGCCAGCGCCGCCCACTTGGTTTGCCAACCGGTAATAATGGCCAAACCACCACCAACTTCAAGCAAAATAACCAGCGGTAATAAAGCGCCCGGCAGCCCCATCGAATCCATATACGCCTGAGTGCCTGCGTACGCACCTATCTTGCCTAAACCGGCAATTAGAAAAATGTGACCGAGAAATATGCGTGCTGTTACGTGACTTAATTTTTCCATTTTGATTCTCCTGTTTTGTTTTATTAAATATTTAATAGCTTGTTGGTGAATTGATTGTGAGTGTTGCATGACAAAGAATAAACAGTGATACTATGAAATAATTGTTCTATATGTCGCAACAATTACAGGCATGTAGAATTGCGGAATATAAAGAGGAGGCTCAAATGAATCGCTTTGACAATATGGAGACCTTCATTCGGGTAGTGGAAGTTGGCAGCGTCAGCGGTGCTGCAGATCGCCTTGGCGTCGCCAAATCTGCTGTTAGCAGGCGCTTAAAAGAGTTGGAAGAATATTTAGGCGTAGAGCTTTTTCATCGTACTACGCGCAAAATGAACCTGACGGACACCGGGCGAACTTTTTACCATCAATCGGTGCGCATATTGGAAGATTTACTGGAAGCCGAGCTCGCGACGTCGCAGGCCCATGGTAATCTCAAAGGTACCTTGAAGGTTGCACTACCATTAAGCTTTGGACTCACCCACTTAGGCCCGGCAATTAATGCATTTTTGAAAGCGCATCCACAAATAGAATTTGATCTGGACTTTAGTGATCGTGAAATAGACTTAATGCAAGAAGGTTTTGATCTGGCGATTCGTATTGCTAATCTGCCGGATTCCAGTTTAATCGCACGTCGTCTCGCGCCCATAAAAGCCGTGATATGTGCCAGCCCTGATTACCTTGAACGTATGGGTACACCGCAAACACTAAACGAGCTAAGTCTAAGCGCACATCAGTGCCTTGTTTACAACCTGATAAAAGACTTCGAAACCTGGCACGCCCATGACGTCAACAATAAATTGATAACAGCGAAGATACGCCCCTATTTAAAAGCAAGTAATGGGGAATTCCTTCGGGATGCTGCGGTACAAGGGTTGGGCATCATATTCATGCCAACATTTATTGTTTACAAAGAAATTGAAAACGGGACATTAGTGCCACTCATGACACATTACAAACAACCGCAGTTAGATGCCTACGCGATTTATCCACAAACACGCCATCTTTCGCAACGGGTCAGAGCCTTTGTCGATTTTCTGGTTAAACGCTTTGAGGGCACACCTTATTGGGATTCGTGCCTGCAAAAGTCGACGTAGAAAGTAAGGCCTGCCTTTACAATTAAGCCGTTTTAAAACTTATTTTGGTGTGGCTACCATCACAGAACGGTTTATTCTCGGACGCACCGCAACGACACAAGGCTGCATTATTTCCATGCCACGCTTTGCGACCACTTCCCGCCGTTAGCGTGACGTTGCCGTTTAAAATTAAAGGGCCATCATTCAGCGGGCTAATACTGAGCTTGCCACCGGTTTCCGCTAAGGATTCGCCACGCTGTCCAACAGCGCCATAGTCTTTAAACCCCGCTTTTTCATGACTGTTATCACAAAACGGTTTATTCCCGGACTTGCCACAACGACAAAGCGTCGCACGGTAGGCGACACCGGGCATATCTTCCGGTATTGATTCGACGTTCAAATTGCCCGTCACAAAATATGGCCCGTTATTGGAAACCATCACATTATTGCCATCTGGTGAATTTTCACTGATACGGCCGTTTTTTGTATGACAAGTCAATGCACCGGTGGGACATCGCCCAACAATTTCTTTTACTTGCTCAACGTTGGTTTTATCAGGATCACACCACGGATCACGACCCGGCTCAAACAGTGAGCCCTCTGATTTACCGCACTCTGTCACATGGATGCACAGGCGTCCATCCCATTCCACGTCAATCTGCTCACCTGGGTAACGATTTTTTTTAGCGCGAGTCATTATTTGTCTCTCCATTCCCATTCCATTAAAAAAATATTTCGATAACGAAAAGCCGTTAAAGCTCGGCTGTCACACAAGCCACCTAAATTATAGTACAAAATTTTTAAACGGCGACAGGTGAGTGATGATTGGAATATAAACGGGTTATTTATTCAATTTTAGAATGCACTGCTATTTCATTCTAGAACTGGATTATGAGCGCCTGTGCTTTTTTGTTTTATTTTTGTCAGCACCAACGTTATTGCCACTATTACGTGTAATTCGAGTTTGGCTGGGTTTATTAGCACGTGGCGGGCGGGCATGCTCTTCGATATTTTTGAACAATGACTCACGACTGCCGACTTTATAGCCGTCGATCTTCATGCGTTTGATTTTAGCGCCAATTAAACGCTCGATGTTCGCAAGCGAGCGCTCTTCCTCTCGGCTAACAAACGAAATAGCTTCGCCTTTTTGTCCGGCGCGTCCCGCACGTCCGACGCGGTGGATGTAGTCTTCAGCAAGATACGGTAGGTTATAATTTACAACGTGTTCGAGGTCTTGAATATCCAATCCACGTGCAGCAACTTCAGTCGCAATAAGCACCTGAACCTTTGCCTCTTTAAAATCAGCGATTGCCCGGCGACGCGAGCCCTGGCTTTTATCGCTGTGGCACAGCGCGACGTTAATTTTAGCAGGTTTCAATTTAAGCATTAACTCGTCTGCCTGCGCTTTCGTGCTCGTAAAAACCAAAACTTTAAACCAGTTTTGTTCGTCCAGCAGCGCCACAAATAAATCAGCTTTTCGGCGCTCATCAATCGGGTACACGACATGTTCTATCGTGTCTGCAATCGCATTCTGTCTGGCTACGCCAATAACCTCGTGATTGTTTAAAAGTTTGTTCGCAAGTTCTTTAACGGCTTGCGACATCGTTGCAGAAAAAAGTAGCGTTTGATGTTTCTTTCGTGTTTGTTGCAAAATTGCATGAACGTCAGCAATAAACCCCATGTCGAGCATACGGTCGGCTTCATCTAACACAACAAAATCGATATTAGATAAATCCACGTTACGTTGATCCAAATGCTCCAGTAAACGACCGGGGGTAGAAACCAAAATGTCCACACCGGCCTTGAGCTTGTTTTGCTGTGCACTCATTTTAACGCCGCCATAAACAGCAGTTATGGTAAAAGGCAAAAATTGCGCGTAGCGTTTAGTGCTTTCTGCCAGCTGCTCGGCAAGCTCTCGTGTTGGCGTCAAAATGAGCGTACGAGGTTTGCCCGGCAGGGTGAGTTTTGGGTTGTTAAACATCTGCTGCAAAATAGGTAAAACAAAAGCAGCGGTTTTACCTGTGCCGGTTTGCGCGCTGGCTAACAGATCCTTACCGCGCCGCGCAGGAATAATCGCCTTTTCCTGTATGGGGGTCATTTCTTTGTAACCACAGGCATCAAGGGCTTGCTGAATTTCGGGTGCCAAGTCTAAAGATGAAAATATCATGATGTATCCTATGGGGTGTTTAAACGGGAATTACGCGTAATGGGTGATTTTGGGCAAATTATACCGTATTTCGTGGATTTTGGTTGAAACAGATATAACGTGACGTAACAGATTGAGACTAATTGAGATTGAGTGGGGTAGTTTTAGCAACTTGTTGAAGTAGGAACCTGGCTATTTGTTCTTTTAATTAAATTAAATATGCTTGCCCCCTATTCCTCGTACCGCGTCAATGCCGCGGTGCGTACTGCTATATTATAGAAGCCTAACCATATTCATATATTTGTTAAATATTAATATTGAGGGTGCGTTATGGCAAAAACCGGTCTAAGCTTAGGTAAGCAAAGGGAGGGCATTAAATGCAAATACTGAAAAGAAGCATCGTCTGCTTACTGTTAACGTTAACTCCGCTAACTGTTTTTGCCGAAGAAAGAAACACCCTTTTTTCTATGCACGGCATGCACCACGGCGGGTTTGGTGGCCCGGTGTTAAAAGCGACCAAAATAGGCGACAACACAAACTATCTCATGGGCGGAAAAGGTGCCTGGCTCATCAACCATCAGTTTTATCTTGGCGGTGGTGGGCAGGGCACGTTAAAGGACATTAACAGTGAGGGCGAAAGAATGGCTTATGGCGGCCTTATTTTTGGCTACATTGGCCAGCCAAACAAGCCCGTCAATTATTCACTTGAAATGTTAATTGGCGGGGGTAGGATTGGCATGAGTGGCCTCCACGATGAAGTTACCTCTCATAATACACAAGGAGATAGTAGCGATGGTTTTTTTGCTGCAGAGCCTGCTGTTTTAGTTAATTTTAACCTATCCCGTTTTGCGACAGCCAGTGTGGGACTAAGTTATCGATATATCAGCGGCTCAAATCAGGCAACGCTTACCGACAGTGAATTAAGTGGATTAACTGCCCAGCTTAGTTTTATGTTCGGGCGGTTCTAACCGAGCGCATATTTTATAAAAAATAATTTTATAGAAAGTGATTTCACAACGACTTTTTTTATAATAAAAATACCAGCGGCAAAAACTGAATAATAAAAAAGGAAATTAAAATACTGCCCACAATATTCAATAAAAAACCTGTTCGTGCCATTTGCTGAATGGTGACAAATCGGCTGCTGTAAACGATGGCGTTTGGCGGTGTGGCAACCGGTAACATAAATGCACATGATGAAGAAATCGCAACGGTGGCCATGAGATACATCGGCGGAAGCTGCATGGCTTCTGACAACGCAACCATAAGCGGTATCAATAAACTCGCAGTTGCGGTGTTGGATGTTATCTCAGTAAGAAAAATAATCAAAAGCGAAACGGTGAAGATAATAATGATAATATTCACGCCTGCCAGAAAATTCAACTGATTACCAACCCAGGTCGTTAAGCCTGTTTCACTAAAACCTGACGCAAGTGCGAAACCGCCACCAAACAAAAGTAAAATATCCCACGGTAGTTTTTTTGCGGTATCCCAGTCCATTAAGTGTGTCGTTTGATGTTTAGCGGGAATGATAAACAATAAAATAGCACCAAATATTGCGATGGTGGAGTCTTTTATTTGTTTAAAAAGTTCAATGTCGACTAAGCCTCGTACTATCCAGGCGAATGCAACCAGTAAAAACACCGCCAATATTTTTTTCTCTTCCGCTGTAATTTTTCCTAACTTTGCGATTTCCGCTTTAATCACGACCTTTTCAAGCAACTCAATCTGTATGTGTTCTTTCTTTTGCAGATAACACAGGTAAACCCAGACAAATAAAAGAAAAACACATGAAAGCGGGAATGCAAAAATCAGCCAGTCAAAAAAACTGATACTAATCGCCAGTTGTTGCTCAAGCACACCTGCGAGTATTGCGTTAGGCGGCGTACCAATCAACGTCGCAACACCGCCGATTGATGCGGAATACGCCACGCCTAACATCAGTGTCATGGCAAAAATTGACTCACCGGAACTATCGATTTTTTTTATCACAGCAATGACAACCGGAATCATCATCAATGTCGTTGCCGTGTTTGAAATCCACATCGATAATAATGCCGTGGCCAACATAAAACCCAACAATATTTTATTGTGACTATTGCCGACCACAGAAATAATGTAAAGCGCAACCCGTTTATGTAAATTCCAACGCTCGAAGCACAGTGCAATAATAAAACCCCCAAGAAAAAGAAAGATAATGTTATTCGCATAAGCGCTGGTCACCTCATGCACACTCATCACATCAAACGTCGGAAATAACGCAATGGGCAATAACGCTGTGACAGAAAGAGGAATTGGCTCGGTAATCCACCAGGTTGCCATTAGCGCGGCAATCGCGGCAACCCGTATCGCTTCGGGCGTTATTGATGGTGATTTCGGAAGGACTAAAATCAATAGAAATAATAGTATTCCGCCAAAAAAACCCAGATTCTGTCTTGATAAATATGATTTCATGAGTAGTGAGAGATAATCAGATCTCTGCAATGAGATCTCAATATCCCAGTCGTGATGAGCATATTCTCACTGTAATTGTAGTTGATGTTAGCGTCAATAAAATATAAGCACTCATTCCACATGAGTCATTGATATATCGGCGAAATCCGGCCCCACAATATTAAATCATTAGTTTTCCTAAGCTAGAGTTTAGAGTCTGAAACACAAACTCCTCCCATTTCGCCCCTCTTTCGGAAGAAAACAAGTAGTACATTTTTATCTCAGCACCCTATGTCGATAGGGTGAAACCAATTTGCGCTTATTTTCCC